>Ga0315298_1005294_pt1 | contig 18450 bp, 13 predicted proteins | sample WHS_1_MG_FD_203077 | JGI IMG/M metagenome (GOLD analysis project Ga0315298, IMG submission 203077) | Extremophilic microbial mat communities from Washburn Hot Springs, YNP, Wyoming, USA - WHS_1_MG | ecosystem: Environmental > Aquatic > Thermal springs > Hot (42-90C) | place: USA: Wyoming...
TGCGTCCACAGCTCGTGTTTACGGATCGGCTGGCCTCGCTCGTTGATCGGAAGCCCTTCGAGGACCAGCGTCCCTTCTTTGCGCGAATTGCCCACCCGGTGCACTTGGCCCGGCGTGTCGGTGATTTCGCGACTTACGGGGTCGATGGCACCCCACTCGGCCAGCACCCGGCCCCGCGCGTCCGTCACGCGCAGATGGACCCACACACGCATGAAATCCAAAGGCCCAGTGGTGAGTTTGTGGCCCGCTTTGCGGTTTTCGACCAGCACCCGCAGGCGGAGTTCCTCTCCCGGGGCGGCCTCGTCCGGGGCAAGGATCTCGATCGAGGCCACCGGGCCCCGCGGCCAGAGATGGTCGATCTCCGGAATGACCGTCTGGCCTCGAATCCACTCCTCGGTCAGCGCCACCTGTTTTTCCCAGTGCGGCAGCTTCAGCACCATGGGCATGAAGAAGTTGGTAGCCACCGTGCCGTGGTGCCGATGCGCCCCATCGCTTGCCGAGCGGCGGATCGCCCCGGCTTCACCCCGGCCTGGGTCGGTGGAGTTGTGCACCAGGCGCATGTGGCAGTCAATGCAGCTCAGGTTTTCGTCCGGGTTGTCCACGTTCCAGTGGCTCGACCGCCACTCGTCGTACTGGTTCTGGCCCGGTACCATGCCAAAACGGTTCAGGGCCTCCGGAATGAACTGTTTGTGGCAGGCGCCACAGAACTCGGGGGTACGCATCAGCGGCCGGTCGTAATCCGCCAGGTGCTGGCGGGGATACGCCCGAATCAAAAAGTCGGAAACCGCCTTGGTCCATCCCTCGGTCGATTCCCACAGGTACTTGCGGGGCGGCACGAGCACGTAGTCGGCGTTGCCACGCTGGTCCACTTTGTCAATCGAATGACACACCACGCATGAGCACCCCTCCTGCATCCCCGGGGCCGAAAGCGACAAGTTATGGATGTCTTTTGCCCCCGCAAACAACGAGATGGGGTCGTGGCAGCCGGCGCAGTAGCGGGTTTCCGCCGGCTCGCGGTCGGCGGCGAAGTTCTTTTGGATGGCCTGGAACGACGGGTTCATGGCCGAAAAACGGTGGGCGCTGGGCTCCCATTCTGCGTAAATCTGCTCGTGGCAGCCGGCCGACCCGCATGACTTCGAGTTGCCCAGCACGCTGGGGTCCACCAAGTTGCCGCTGGCGGTGCGGGCATAGGATGGCGCAAACGGGCTGCCGCGATATTCGTCGTACTTCTGCATGTAGGCGGGCAGGGTGTAGCCCTCTGGGATGGGAAACTCGGCGGGCCGCCGCGGGGCCACAAAAGCCGCAAGCCAGGCCAAAAAGATGCCCCCCGCCACCACCCCCACGCTGCCAGTCGCGAAGCGCCGTACTGCGCGGGCAAACTGCGGGGTGCGGCCGATGACCAGGCGCCGCCTGGCCAGCGCCAGTCCCAAGTGCACTAGCACGAGCACCAGGGCCACGATCCCGCTTACCAAATGCACGGTGTCCCAAAGAGGCGAGATCTTGGGCCCCAGGGCCGCCTGCCATGTCAAAACCAGGCCGCTGGCGATGCAGATCACTATCATCCCGGCCAGCAAGTAACCCAGCATCATCACGGCCGTGAACGTCTGGCGATACCATGCCAGAAAATGCCGGGCTTGATACACCCCGTAGGGAATGATGACGGCAAGGCCCACCAAGGCGTGGGCGAGCACTTGCATCTGCGAGAACAGAGAGAAGGGGGCAAGATAGATCCACAGGCCGCTCAATCCCTGAAATACAAGCAAGGCGGTAACGGCCAGGGCCAAAAGCGAGGTCCAGCCGCGCTGGGCGAGTTCGGCTGGCGCGGCTGGCGACTCGGTACGGCCCGGAGGGGCTGGTCTGGCCCGGCGCACGATGCCGGGCAAGGGGAGTGTGGTCATCGCCGGAACTCCTTACACGAGAGGGGTGAAATGACGGACATGACTTTGCGATTTATAGATGCACAAGTCCATTGTATCTGACTAGGCATACCGCCTGAACCGCCTTTGGGTCAGTATCAACCGGCCGTATTGGCCGCCCGAGGTCGTCCCCCCGACCGGGGAGCCGGATAGCGCGTCTGCCCGATGTCCGCGATCGTTGTCCGGGTCAGGAAATCCAGATACACCTCGCGGACGTTCTTCCACAAGGCGTGCGCCGAGCAAGCCTCCTGATCGGTACACGCGTGACTCTCGCCGAGGAAGCACCCCGGCCGGCCCCGCACACCTTCGAACAAATCGACCACCTGTACCAAAAAGATCTCTTCGGGGGCCTTGGCCAGCCGGTACCCGCCCCCTTGCCCCCGTGTGGCCTCCACTAGTCCAGCGTTCCGCAGCATCAAGAGAATCTTGGCCAGGTAGTTGGCCGGAATGTGGGCGCGGCGAGCCAACTCACGCCCCAAAATCGACGAGCCAGCCGGCAAACGAGCCAGTTCCACCAAGGCCCGCAATGCATGTTCGGTTGTAACAGACAGCATTTGTTGACCTCCACCTGAACAATTCAATATACGGCCAGTTTTCCGTCAGTCAACTGACCGAACCGCCCCCAAAGGCGGCAAGACCCCCAAAACCTGGCAGCCCACTTGACAGCCCTGCTTGTGAGACCTTTTGGGGCGCCGCCCTCCGTCGCGACTGGACTGGCCGCGTGCAGTACATCGCCTCCCTCCATGGTTCCGTTCCAATTCCGGTGCGTCCCTGCAGCCCACAACCGACACGTTTCCGAAATATCCTGCCGGGCCCTTGCAACTTTCGGCTGGGCTGCTTATCGTAGGGCGATTCACCCACAGGGAGGCGGGCTCGGGTAACCAGCGGCAAGCATGGCGGATGGCGGTGGGGCCATATTGCCGGTGGCGGCGCGTGCCTGGCCCGCCGGTGCAAGTCCGATCCATTTCCGAGGAGCTTTAGGATGCAGCGTGTTCACAGGTCTCGGCGGGAATTCGTGAAGGCTTCGGTACTGGCTGGTGCCACTGTGGCCGGCGGCCTGAGCCTGGCGCGGAGTGTTCACGCAGCCGGCAGCGATGTAATCAAGTTCGCCTTGATCGGTTGTGGGGGGCGGGGCACCGGGGCGGCTGCCAATTGCATGAACGTGCAGCGCCTGATCAAGCAGGGAATCCGGCTGGTGGCGGTGGCCGATGCCTTCGAAGACCGGGCCAAGGCCTCGTTGGCCCAACTCCGGCGGGATTACGCCGATCAGATCGACGTGCCCCCCGAGCGGATCTTCGTGGGTCTGGATGCCTACCAGAAGGCCATCGATTGCGGGGTGGACCTGGTGGTCATGGCGGCCCCGCCTGGCTTCCGTCCTGAGCACTACGCCTATGCCATCCAGAAGGGCAAGCACGTGTTCATGGAAAAGCCGTGCTGCACCGACGCACCCGGGTACCGCTCGCTGGTGGCCACCAACGAGTTGGCCGACCAGAAAAAGCTCAAGGTGGTCGTAGGGCTCCAGCGTCATCACCAGGCCGGCTACATCCAGGGCGTGCGGGAGATACACGAGGGCAAGCTGGGCGAGATTTTGTTCCTGCGGGTGTACTGGAACGGCCTGGGGGGCGGTGCCCGCGAGCTGGGCCCGCGGCCGCAGAACGATCCGAAAGAGATGGAGTTCCAGGTCCGCAACTGGGGCTGCTTCCGCTGGCTGTATGGCGATAATATCGTCGAGCAGCACGTGCACAACATCGACATCGGCAACTGGGTGATGGCCAAGGATGGCGATTTCCGCAAGGCCCACCCCATCGAGGCCAACGGCATGGGCGGGCGGGTGCATCGCGGCAACTATGGCGATATCTTCGACCACCATGCCGTCGAATTCACCTTTGCCGACGGCACAAAGATGTTCAGCCAGTCCCGGCACATCGAGAACACGTGGGATCAGGTCAACGAGTTCGCCCACGGCACCAAAGGCAGCCGGAGCGTCGCCGTCGGCGGGGGTCCCCGGCTCGAAAGCAACAACCCGTACGATCAGGAGCACGTGGACCTGATCAAGGCCATCCTCAACGACACGCCGTTGAACGAGGGATGGTTCGGCGCCACCAGCAGCATGACCGCGGTGCTGGGCCGCATGGCCACGTATTCGGGCCAGGTGGTCAAATGGGAGGATGCCGTTGCCCGCGGCCCCAGCGAGGCCCCAGACCGCATCGCCTGGGACGCCAAACCAAAGTCGCTGCCGGGCCCGGACGGCTTCTACCCCTTCCCCATGCCCGGGGTGTATAAGCCGTATTGAGGCCAGCCGGGCAGGGCATCGCCCTGCGGACTTCAACCGCCGGCACACCGCGGCATGGCAATCCCCTGCGGTTTGAACCCGCGGTGCCCTCAATCCTCGCTGGCGCCTGGCGCCTGCGCCATATCGGCCATGCCGGAGCCGACAATCGTAACTTCCGGCTTGCCCTCCGGGCCGCGTTCGGATGGCCGACATCCATATCGGGGAAATCGGTCCTGAAGGGCTTGGACCGTCATTTCTTCTTCGCGCATGGCTTCCATGGCCCGCACGGCGGCGTCGGCCGCCTGAATCGTCGTAAGGCAGGGGATGCCCAACGCCACCGCCGTGGCACGGATCTTGCCCTCGTCGGTGCGCGCTCCCTTGCCGCTGGGCGTGTTCATGACCAACTGCACCTGGCCATCACGCATGTAGTCGATGACGTTGGGGTGGCCTTCCTGCAGCTTTTTGACGCGCGTAACCTTGATGCCGGCCTCCTCCAGCTTCTGGGCCGTGCCCCGTGTGGCCAAAAGCCCGTAGCCCAGGCGTTCCAGGCGCCGCGCCAATTCCACGATATGCTCCTTGGCCCGGTCCGCCACGCTGATGAAGATCTGCCCGCTGCGGGGCAGCGCGGAGCCGGCCGCGATCTGGCTCTTCGCAAAAGCGATGGAGAAGCGCTCGCTGACCCCCATCACTTCGCCGGTGGATTTCATTTCCGGCCCCAGGACGATATCCACTCCGGCAAACTTGACAAAGGGGAAAACCGCCTCTTTGACCGAGACGTGCGAAGGGATGGGGTCGCGGGTATAGCCCAGTTCGGCCAGGGTATAACCCATCATCACCTTGGTGGCCAGCTTGGCCAGGGGCACCCCAGTTGCCTTGGAGACGAAGGGGACGGTGCGGCTGGCGCGCGGGTTGACCTCCAGCACATAGACCACGGGCCGGCCGTTTTCCCTCTTCACCGCGAACTGCACGTTCATCAGTCCGCGGACCTCCAGCGCCCGGGCCAACTGGCGGGTGGCCTGGCGGATCTCTTCGACCACCGGTCCGGGGAGGCTGTAGGGGGGGATGGCGCAGGCCGAGTCCCCCGAGTGCACCCCCGCCTCTTCGATATGCTCCATGATGCCCGCGACCAGCACGTGCTGGCCATCCGCGATGCAGTCCACATCCACTTCGGTGGCGTCTTCAAGGAAACGATCGATGAGCACCGGCTGGCCCTCGGCCACCAAGAACGCCTCGCGCACGAAACGCTCGAACTGCACCGCATCGTAACAGATGACCATCGCCCGGCCCCCCAGCACGAAACTGGGGCGCACGAGGACCGGAAAGCCGATGCGGGCCACCTCGGCCCGGGCCTGGGCCAGGGTCCGCGCAATCCCGCTGGCCGGCTGCTTCAGCCCCAACCGGTTCAGAAAATCCCGAAACCGCTCCCGGTCCTCCGCATCCTCGATCGTTTCGACGCTGGTCCCAAGGATGGGTACGCCGGCGTCGGCCAGCGCCCGCGCAAGGTTCAGCGGCGTCTGGCCCCCGAACTGCACAATCACCCCATCGGGCTGCACCCGGTCGTAGATGTTCAGTACGTCCTCGGTGGTCAGCGGCTCGAAGAACAACAGATCGCTGGTATCGTAGTCCGTGCTCACCGTCTCGGGGTTCGAATTGACCATCACCGACTCGACCCCCAGTTCCCGCAGCGCAAAGCTGGCATGGCAGCAGCAGTAGTCGAACTCGATGCCCTGGCCGATGCGGTTCGGCCCGCCCCCAAGAATCATTACCCGCTTCTTCCCCGGACGCTTGGGCGGCGTCTCGTCTTCGTCTTCGTAGGTCGAGTAGTAGTAGGGGGTGTAGGCCTCGAACTCGGCGGCACACGTATCGACCGCCTTGAAGGTGGCCACGATACCCCGCCGCTTGCGCTCCGCCCGCACCTCCATCTCCGTCGTCCCCCAAAGGGTGGCCAACTGCCGGTCCGAAAAACCGTACTGCTTGGCCTGGCGCAACAACGGCGTTTCCACCGCCTGCAGACTGCCCACGGCCCGCAGGCGCTCCTCCATCTCCACAATCTGTTGGAGATTGTCGAGAAACCAGGGGTCGATCCCCGTCAGCTCATGGATCTCATCCACCGACATCCCATATTTCAGGGCATAGCGGATGAACCACACCCGCTTGTCGTCCGGCCGGGCCAGACGATTGCGCACATCTTCCAGGCTCGGCTGCTGCGGCGTGCCCCAGAAATCCTTGCTATCGCACCCAAAGCCGAAGGTGCCCACCTCTAAACCCCGCATCGCCTTCTGGAACGACTCTTTGAACGTCCGCCCGATGGCCATGGTCTCGCCCACGCTCTTCATTTGCGTGGTCAGATCCGGGCGGGCCTCGGGAAACTTCTCGAACGCGAACCGCGGAATCTTCGTCACTACATAGTCGATCGTCGGCTCGAAACAGGCGGGCGTCTCGCGCGTGATATCATTGGCCAACTCGTGCAGCCGGTATCCCACCGCCAGCTTGGCCGCAATCTTGGCGATAGGAAACCCGGTGGCCTTGGAGGCCAACGCGCTGGAGCGGCTGACCCGCGGATTCATCTCGATGACCACCATCCGCCCGGTCTTGGGATGGATGGCGAACTGGATGTTCGACCCGCCGGTCTCCACCCCGATCTCGCGGATGACCGCCATCGAAGCGTCCCGCATCCGCTGGTATTCCTTGTCGGTCAGCGTCTGGGCCGGCGCGACCGTGATCGAATCGCCCGTGTGCACCCCCATGGGGTCGAAATTCTCGATGGAGCAGATGATCACGACGTTGTCGTCTTTGTCGCGCATCACCTCCATCTCGTACTCTTTCCAGCCCAGAACCGACTCTTCCAGCAGCACCTCGTGGATGGGAGAGGCCAGCAGCCCGCGGCTGACCAGATCGTCGAACTCTTCGCGGTTGTACGCCACCGACGAGCCTGTCCCGCCCAAGGTGAAGCTCGGCCGGACCACCGCCGGCAACCCGATGTCCTGCAAAACCTGGCGGGCCTCGTCAAGGCTGCGCACGGTCCGGCCGCGGCACACGTCCAGGCCGATCCGCTCCATGGCCAGCCGGAACTGATCGCGCTCCTCGGCCTTGGCAATCACCTCCGGGGTCGCACCGATCATCTCCACCCCATATTTGGCCAGGACGCCGGCCCGATGCAACTCCATGGCCAGATTGAGCCCCGTCTGCCCCCCCAAGGTCGGCAGCAAGGCGTCCGGCCGCTCGGCCGCGATCACCTTTTCCACCATCTCGCAGGTCAACGGCTCGATGTACGTCCGATCGGCCATCTCCGGATCGGTCATGATGGTGGCCGGGTTCGAATTGACCAACACCACCTTGTACCCCTCCTCGCGAAGGGCCTTGCACGCCTGGGTGCCGGAATAATCGAACTCGCAGGCCTGCCCGATCACGATTGGGCCAGAACCGATGATCAAGATGCTCTTCAGATCGTTGCGGCGGGGCACAGGCACTCCCTACACACAAGCCAAACGACCGGCCTACTGGGGCCCAGGCCCCACAAGGCCGCACCAGAATGGCCCGCCAGCCGGCTCCAAAATCACCTCATGTTACCAGTCTGCACCGGGCCAGTTCAAGCCTGCCCGCTCTTAGGGGAGTTGGCGGCAAGTGTGCCACGGCTTCGCAGAAGCCGTGCGCATCAGGTCGCCGGGCACCTTTCCTTACGGCAAGTGTGCCACGGCTTCGCAGAAGCCGTGCTTGGTCCCCCGCCACGTCGCTTTCATGGCGGCAAGCAGGCGTTAGTGAACAAGAAGCGCGGTGAGCAATACCCAGCGGTGCCCCAGAGGCCGATGACCCTGGCGATGAGCGCGATTAGGTGCGGCTTAGTGGAAAACCCCCAAGCGACCCCGACGGGATTTGAACCCCCCACGAATTTCTCGGGAAATACGCAGATTTTTAAGGCCGGCGGTGCAAAATCCGGTGCACCCGTTGCAGACTGCCCCACCCCAGGGGCATTGACAAGCAGCCTGCCGGCCGGCGTGCTGGCCACGCTGATTGAGCACTGGGACGAGTTGCCCGAGGCGGTGCGGTTGGCCGTCATGCAAGCCCCGTCACCGTGTCACCAGTCACCAAAACCCCCTCTAGCTTGCGGGTCCTACCGAAAGCAGGGGATGAGCTAACCCCTGTGGGAACACCCAGACAATGGAGCAGAGTTACTCACTCACAGGGGGTGGTTCGTAGATTACGGGTCCTACCGACACTGGGGGATTAGCCAGCCCCTGTGGGAACACCCGACAACGGGGCAGACTTAGCTAGCTACCAACAAGTCGGGGGGTTGGTTCGTCGAGGCGATTGGACATACTAACAGCGGGCGGGCTAGGGAACTGCAGCCCGAACCCCGCAAGTGCCCTGCGGCTGCCCGCCCGTTTTCTGTTAAGGGCACGTCCGAAACAACGTGGAGGGCACGCACGTGTCTGAGTTCTTTGCGCTATTGGTGGAGCAGCCGTCTACGGACGTTTCGTACAGGACTCCTATTTTCCACGGGACTTGCGACGATGACGCGCTCCTCAACCAGTTTGCGGAACACCTGACCGCCTATCTGTCAATCCTGCTCACCTATATGTTTCTCCCTGGGCGAATCGAAATCCGCCGATTCGGGGAGTTTTCTGCATTCGAGGCCGTCTTATGGGAACAGCGATTACGTGAGCCACCTGGCCTGTGCGCAAAGTTGCGCGAATTCGCGCAAACGGCCGCCAGCCGATTGGGGATTGTGGCGTGGACGCCCGAAGCGCAGGAGCAACAAGCGACTCGGCCGGCCAAGGAATGCAAACAAGAGAACGAAGCGCAATATGTCATCCGCCGCAGTGGCGACGGCTGGTTTATCCGAGCGTTCGGCGAAGCGGGGCATTTTCGGAACCTGGTGGGGCTGTTGTACATAGCCCGGCTAGTGCAGTCGGCTGGCAAACCTTGCCCCGCGGCGGCTTTACTGAGGGATGAGGCAATACACCGGCCGACGGTGAGCGAGCAGGAAGCGTTCCAGGCGGGATTGTCTGCGGGGGCGAGCCGGCAACCGGTTTTGGACGAAGGAGCCTTGGCAGGCTATCGGCGAGAGCTGGATGAGTACGACAAGGCAATCGCCCAAGCCGAACGGGACGGCGATGTAACGCAAGCCGTAATCCTTCGACAGGAACGCCAGGATTTGCTTGAGCGCATGCAAACCGATATGGGCTTGGGCGGCAAGGAGCGGCTATTCGGAACCGACATGGACAAGTTACGCCAAAGCGTGTCGCAGGCCTTGAAGCGGGCCTATCACGCCTTAAGAAACGCGAAACCCCGGATGATGCAGACAGCGGGGCATTTCGAGGCGTTCATCACCTACCGGGACGGCGATTTCATCTACGAGCCCGTCCCACCCCCCAACTGGCAAATCAGTTTGTGACGCGAATCGTCACTGAGTGACGCGATTCGTCACGCCTCCTTTTGGGAAGAGCAAGCAATGGGCTTGCTTGGTTTGCGTGTTCCTGAAAGGAGGTTTCGCCATGTTGGAGCGGCTACTACTTTCACCCCGCGAAGCCGCTTACCGATTGGGGGGCATTTCCGTCCGCCATCTGTGGAACCTGAGCCAGCCCCGCGGGCCACTGCCGGTGGTGAAGTTAGGCAGGCGGACGTTCTACCGGCCGGAGGACTTGCAGGCGTTCCTTGACGGCATCGCGCGGCGGGCCTCGCTGACTGAACAAAGCCGCCCAATGCGCCCTAGCGACGTGGAGGCCGGCCAATGAACAGCGATTATCGCATCACCATCGGCGACATGCGCGAACTTGGCCGCTCTATCGGCGATAGCACTATCGATGCAATCTACACCGACCCTCCCTACACCGACGTTAGCGCCTACCGCGCGTTGGCGGCGCTGGCGCGGCGCGTGCTCAAACCCGGCGGCTGGTGCTTGGCATACTGCGGCATTGTCTGGCTTCCTGATGTCCTGCGAGTGATGGCTGAGCACCTTGAGTATGGCTGGATTTTCGCCGTTCAGCACACTGGCGGTGACCTGCGATTCCGCAAATACCGCCTTTACAACGGATGGAAACCCATCGTGGGTTTCTACAAACCGCCGCTAGATGTCTGGTGGCCTTGGTTCAAGGACACTGCCAGCGGCGGGCGAGAGAAAGGCCTGCATCCCTGGCAACAGGCCGTGGGTGAAGCCCTGCACTTCCTGCAAACCTTTTGCCCGCCGCAGGGTGTCGTGCTCGACCCGTTCTGCGGCAGCGGGACGACGCTAGTTGCCGCGCGGCGTTTGGGATTGCGCGTTGTCGGCATCGAGCGCGACGCGAAGACGGCCGAAGTGGCGATGGCAAGGCTGGAGGCGGAGGGGCCCGCCCAAGCGGAAGCGCCGAAAGGGGGTGCGCTATGACTCCCTTGGACAAGTGGAGAAGTGAGCCCGTAGAACGTCTGCTGGCGGCGCTGGACGCGCACGGCTGCCACCCGCGGCGTTCGGGGGCCGGCTGGACTGCTCGATGCCCAAGCCACGAAGACCGTCGGCCGAGCCTGAGTGTCGCTGAGGGCGACGACGGCCGCGCGCTGGTGCGGTGTTTTGCCGGCTGTCCCACCGAGGCGGTTGTGTCGGCCCTGGGCCTGCGCATGAGCGACTTGATGCCCAACGACAACGGCCGGTGGAACCAAAACCTCAAGAATCCCAAGAAATCCGAGGGTTTCGGTTCCGATTCCAGCGATTCCGGCAACGGCCAGGTGTTCCAAACCGCCGAACAGGCGATTGCGAGCCTGGAAAGCCGGCTGGGGCTCCTGGCGGCCAGGTGGAATTACCACGACGCTACCGGCGAATTGGTGGGCGTTACATGCCGTTGGGACACGGCCCAAGGCAAAGAGATTCGGCCTGTGAGCCGACACCCCGACGGCTGGCGCATAGCGGCGATGCCGGCGCCGAGGCCGTTGTACAACCTGCGCGCGCTACTAGCGGCCCCGCTGGATAAGCCCGTGATTGTCACCGAAGGCGAGCGGTGCGCCGATGCCGCGACTGCCTGCGGATTACTAGCCGTCACTTCAGCCGGCGGTGCTAGCGCTGCCCATCTAACCGACTGGGGCCCACTGCGGGGCCGAAAGCTGGTGGTTTTGCCCGATAACGACGAAGCCGGTGAGAGATACGCGGAGGACGTGGCGCGGCTGGCCCTGGCGGCCGGTGCGGCCGAGGTGCGGGTGCTGCGGCTGCGCGACTTTGCTCCTAGCCTGCCGGCCGGCGGCGACCTGGCCGACATACTGGCCGATGACCAGTGGTGCGGGCTTCCGTTGGGCGATGCCGCTGAGCCGGAGGATTTGGCCCATTGGATTCTCACCACGGCCGAGCGCATTGAGCCGTGGAAGCCTGAGCCGGCGGCCGAACCTATCGTATGGCAATCCTACCCCACGAATACACTGCCTCAGCCCTTCCGGCAATTCGTGGAAGCCACAGCCCAGGCAATGGGCTGCGATGCGTCCTACGTAGGTTTGCCCTTGATAGCGGCTGCGGCAGCAGCAATCGGCACAACACGGATGCTGGAACTGAAGCGTGGCTGGCGGGCCCCGTCGATTCTCTGGGGAGCAATCGTCGGAGAATCGGGTTCCCTAAAGACACCGGCGCTGTGGACTGCGCTACAGTGGATGGAACGTTGGCAGGACGAGTTCTTTGAAGCCTGGAAGGTGCTCCGGGACCAATACCAGCAGGACGTGTTGGCTTATGAAAAAGCCCTTAGCGACTGGAAACGGAGCCAGTCCAATGCCCCACCCCCGGCGAAACCGGAACCCCCGGTGGCAACCCGGGTGCTAGTCCAAGACACAACCATCGAAGCCCTGGCCCCTATCCTGAAGGCCAACCCGCGCGGTGTGCTGTTGGCGCGTGACGAATTGGCCGGGTGGCTTGCAGGATTCGATAGGTACGCGAACACCCAAGGAGCCGAGGTGGCCCATTGGCTGAGCATGTACAACGCCAAGGGCATCATCGTTGACCGCAAGACTTCCGGCACGTTGCACATTCCCACGGCTGCGGTGTCGATTATCGGTGGTATTCAACCCAACGTGCTGAGACGGGCCTTGGGCCTGGCGAACCGAGAAAACGGCCTGGCGGCCCGGTTACTGCTTGTCATGCCGCCCCCTCGACCCAAGCGCTGGACGGCAGCCCACGTGGAGCCGGCGGTTACCGAGAGCGTTGGCCGGGTGTTCGTCAAGCTATTCGCTTTGGAACATGACGTTTCCGAAGACGGCCGGCCTGCGGCCCGGGTGATGCACTTGTCGCCCGACGCCCTGGCGGCCTACGTGGACTTCTACAATGCCCATGCTACCGAACTAGCCGATGCCACAGGTGATTGGGCAAGTGCCCTGTCCAAGCTGGAAGAGTTGCCGGCCCGGCTGGCCCTGGTGTTCCACTTGGTGCGCTGGGCGGCCGGCGAACCCGTCAACCCGGACGTGGTAGATGCCCATAGCATGGGCCAGGCAATCGCCCTGACCCAATGGCACAAGCACGAAACCCGTCGGGTATACGACGCCCTGGACGCGAACGAAGCCGAAGCCGAGCAGCGGCGGCTTGTCGAGTGGATTGAGCGGCGGGGCGGAGCGGTGACGGTGCGGGACGTAACGCACGGCATCCGGCGGTTCCGGGGCAAGCCGGATGAGGCCGAAGCCGCGCTCAACGGGCTGGTTGAAGCTGGACTTGGTGCGTGGGGAGACCATCCCGTTTCCAACCGGGGGGGTAGGCCAACCCATGTTTTTAGACTCTGTCACCGTGTCACCTGTCACCAAAACTTCAAAAAAGCCTTAGAATGCGAAGGTTTCGGTGACGGTGACATTGGTGACACCCCCGACGCAACACCCACCGAGCCCACAAGCTCAAACCCTATGCCCCCCGTTGGTGGTGATGAGTGGGATGCGCTGTTCGATGAGGTAAACCGTGCCCAGTGACGCAACGTCCCAGCGGATGAACCGGCTGGAATTGCTCAAGGCCGAGGTGCGGGCCGACTGCGAATTGGCCCAGTACGTCCGGGCCCTAAGCGCCGAGGCTAAGCGGCTATGGGCAACCCGATGCCAGCAGCGACTGGACGCCGGCGAGCCTGTCCCCGGCCTGGGTTGGCGCGCCTTGGTGGACGTCAGGCGAGAGTTCCCGCCACCCGATGGTTGGCTTGGGGACGGATTGCCGTGGAGGCCGAGGGCAAGTACTACCGCGAACCTTCCGAAGCCCCAGGAGAGCACCCACAGCATTCCCGAGGCCACCCCCTCGGCCAGCCTGGACTTCTCAACTTGGACACAGAGCGTGGCGCCGGACGGTAGGACAAGCTGGATATCCCCTAATCCCCCAAGCGTACCTTGGTGGCAATTCGGGACGGACTTCGAGAGCTTGCCGCAGGATTGGCGGACTGCGATTCGGCAGGCACTGCGACGGGGACGCAGGCGGTGAACATCGGCAGCAAAATACCCACGCCAAGGCCCCCAGAATCGCTTAGGATGCGTTCTCCGGCGCGGGGGCTATCCGATACTCCCCTAGTGTCACACCGCAATAGCCTGACTGCGCACGAACCGTTCCGGCCCTTGCCTTGGTTCATAGCGGAAAACGCGGTTCACACTAAGGTACACCCACGAAGGCGGCCAAATAACGGACGCACGGCCGTGCGCATTTGTCCCCCTGGGGGCCTTCCCCCCCGTACAGAGGCGTGTTCGTGCCAGCGTCCGACTGCGCCTAGCACCCTTCGTGGGTGGCCCATTGCTTTCTCGGCGCGACTGATTGACGCGCTGGACTAGCAAGCATATACTTAGAACCGAAGCGGGAAGGTGTTTAGAACCGAAGGAGGCATTTGCCATGCGAACCTGGGTTCTGAGTGAGATTCTTCGGCAGCGGATGCTCGAAGAAGGGCTGCCCTACAAGAAGCTGGCCAAGAAGCTCAACCTGGCCCCTTGCAGCGTTCACAGATTTCTGACTGGCGCAGGATACCTGTCCGTGCCAACGGCTGAGCGGCTGATGCAACACTACGGGCTAGCGGTGATTGAGCTTCCCCGACGGCGCGGCCAAGCAAAGAAGGGAGACTGAAGCGTGGCAAGCCTATCACGACAACCTGGCGGCCGCTGGACGGTGCAATTCGTAGGTGCCGACGGCAGGCGGCGAAGTATCCGCCTGGGCAAGTGCGACAAGCGAACGGCCGAAGCGGCCAGAGTCAAGATCGAGGCGTTGGCTGCGGCCAAGCTGGCTGGCCACCCGCCGGCCGACGAGGTAATCCGATGGGTGGGTAGCCTGAGCGACACCATGCGGGATCGGCTGGCCCGGGCTGGCCTGGTCCCCCGCGACCAACAGGTGACGGTGGGCCAGTACGTGACGCAGTGGTTGGCCGAGAAGCGGGCCTTGGGACTCCGGGATTCGACGCTGACTTCGGCCAGCGTGGACTTGGGCGATGTAGTCCAAGCCTTCGGGAACCGCCCCCTGGATAGCATCACGCCGGCCGAGGCCCAACGGGTACGGGAGGCCATGCAGGCCCGAGGCCTGCGGCCGGCCACGGTGGCCCGGCGGTTGAACCGTACTCGCCAGTTATTCGGCGACGCGGTGCGGGCCGGGTTGATCGAACGCAACCCCTTCGAGCATGTGCGGACACGCGGCGGTAACCCGGCGGAGCGGCGAGCCTACGTCCCCGTGGCCGACGCCCTGCGGTTGATCGAGCACGCCCCCAACGTATGGTGGCGGCTGCTTGTGGCCCTTAGCCGCTTTGCGGGGCTGAGGGTCCCCAGCGAAGCCCTCAGCCTACGATGGGAGGACGTGGATTGGGCGGACGGCCGGCTAGTGGTGCGAAGTCCCAAGACCGACGCCCATGGCAAGCCGTGGCGGGTTGTGCCCCTGTTCCCCCTGTTGCGGCCGCACTTTGAGCAGGCCTTCGAGGCGGCCGAAGAGGGTGCCGAGTACGTGTTCCCCGAGGAGTACCGCCGGCGGGCCCAGGGGCCGGCGAGTTGGATCGGCTGCAACCTGCGGACGACCCTCCAGAAGATCATCCGGCGGGCCGGCCTGGAGCCGTGGCCCCGGCTGTGGCATAGCCTACGGGCCAGTTGCGAATCCGACCTGGCCCAGGCCTTCCCGCTGGCCACGGTGGCCAAGTGGCTGGGCAACACGCCTTCAATTGCCCTTCGCCACTACGTGGACCCCACCGATGAGGCCTTCGAGCGGGCCAAGACCTGGACGTTTTCGCGCGATCAAAAAGCGGTGCAAAAAGCGGTGCAGCAAACTGCGGAATGGGGTGGAAACGTGATGAACGCAAGTCCAGTGGCCATTGAAAAACCCCTTGATTTTCCGCAGGTTGCGAGTGGGTGCGACTTAGTGCAAAACCCCCAAGCGACCCCGACGGGATTTGAACCCGTGTTGCAGGCTTGAAAGGCCTGTGTCCTGACCTGGCTAGACGACGGGGCCCGTTTCCCCAAGGCTGGGGAGAAGCAAGACCAATTCTATACGGCATATTGGCCAGTTCGTCAAGGCGCGGCGCTTCACGGGGGTTCACCCAGTTACCTGCCAGGAAGGATGTGTGCTAGAGGTCCACCCGAAGTGCGCAAAGTGGATTGGTCGAGGGAGCAGGATCGTGAACCAGCAGCCTCAGCTCCCCGCGGCACCGGGGAACCTGGCGCCCCGGTTGACCGGCAACCGGGCTGCGGGGCGATCGGGCTCAAAGGCTGCGCACCGCTTGACCGGTCTATCCGCTTAGGGACACCGGCAGCTTAGGCTGCCGGCTCAGTTTGGCGCTGGCGGCGGGTGGCACCTGCGTGCGCAATGCTCCCGCGGCTTGGCTACGACCAAAACCTCTATGGGATCAAGTGTCTTGAGGCGAGGGGAAACGGCCGGTGGGTTGCTGCCCGGGGGCCGGGCCGCCCGATTCCAATTTGAAGTCGGCCTTGTCCGTCCCGCCGGCCGGCACTTCGAACTCCAGCGGCTTCTCGCGGTACTTGGGGGGCACAGGGTCTGGCGGGCCGAGCTTGACGGTATCGTCGGTTTCGGCGCGCTGGGCTGCCTGGCCGGAAAACGTTACGCGGTGCTTGCCCACCACGGCGCCAGGACGCTTATCGGAACCGGTCAGCGTGAGAGTGAAACGACCTTGGGCGTCGGTAACACCGGTGGAGCCCATCCCTGCTTCTCCCTTGCCGGTAGCAATGGGCTGAAACACGACCGCGATGTTGGCGGCGGGCTTGCCGTCGATCGTCACCGTTCCCGAGACGGGCACTACCTTGGGCCCCGACCCCCTGCCGCAGCCCGAGGCCGCCAGCCCCAAGGCGGCCAGCAGCGCCGCACCGGCTCCCGTCCATCGCGCCATACACCGCCATCTTCGTTCAGCACACATTGGTGTTTTTCCTCCCGAGGTACTGCATGGTTGCATTGTATAAGCAGGCTGGGCAATGCCCGCTGGTTTGTCCGCGAGAGTGACGGAGTTGGTGGGCGATGCCCACCCTACGACTATGGCAGTTGGAACGTTTCGGTACCCGCAATGGTGGCCAGGCCCCGCATCACGGTGTTCAAGTCCACTGTGGTGGAGATGAACCGCACGGAGCCGTCCACCATCAGCCAGTTGATGCCGCCGGGATGCAGGCTGCCGAATCCCCGTTTGCAGGGGTTGCTGCCGGCCGGCACGCCCGGCGTCGCAGCGCACAGGTCATAGTCGGGCAGATACAGCCGCGACTCGAACTGGATGCTGCTCAGCACATAGCTGGTGTAGCTGTAACCCCAGAACGTGCCGCGGCGAGGATGGGTGCGGGTGGTGTATTCGCCCACGGCTACCGTGTTGGACGTGCCGTCCAACACGGTAGCCATGCTCTCGTACGTCAACCCGCCCCCGCTGCCGTAGGTGTGCAGTAGTCCCCGGCCGCTTATGGGGATAATGCCTTGCCACTGGTTGCAGTCGAAGTATCCGTCGTTGTAGGCGATGCCGGTGACGCCCCGGTACGACGACATGCGGTACTGTTTGTTCACGCGCGGGCCGCTTTCGGGCCTTTCCAATTTCCCGAGGTTGACGTCCGAGGGACACTCGTACACCGGTACCCGCTGTTGGACCACGCAGTAGCCGTTGGGCAGGATGGGCTGGTCCTCGTTATAGAGCCGCATGTCGTACGTGTCGTACAGGGTTTTCTGCTCGACGTAGGGCAAAATACTGATGGCCCAGTTGACCTTACTCAGGGTGCCGCAGCAGTTGCCCTCGGTGATATTGCCGGCGGGGAACACCTTGTAAGTGTCGTGATAGTTGTGCAGGCCCAGGCCAATCTGCTTGAGGTTGTTGGTGCAACTGGACCTGCGGGCCGCTTCCCGGGCTGCCTGAACGGCAGGCAGCAACAGCGCAATCAAAATGCCGATGATAGCAATGACGACCAACAGTTCGACGAGGGTGAAACCCGACTTGCGAGAGCGATTCATGGCTAAGCTCTCCCCGAGATCGAAGAAACCGATACCACCGCGTATAGGCTGCCGTTGCCGCCAGCAAGCTCACGCCCGTTCGAGCGTGAGGTGAAACAGGGATTTAGCAACCAGACGAAACCCGAACGCCAAGTCTCCCCTTCTCCGATCCACGTCCCAATATACCCCGCCGTTCGAGTAACACAATAGGGGTGCCTGCGGCCATCCGACGAAAGGCTGGCCATGCACCACCCGATCGGTCTAAATCCTGCTGCCACGGTCGGTGGGTTCTGTATGGGGTCCCTCCATTCCCGGCTTGCCGCGTTTGCCTTATTTGCGTGACTGTGAAAAAACCGGTGTGGACTAGCAGTGGGGATTTTGCGACACTGCGGCTTCGGCATCCTCTTGCAAACGGCCTACGGCCGGCAGATACGCGATTCTGCGGGGCGTGGGTCGCTCGGGGGTCTGAGGGCATGGACGCGGGCCGCTATGGAACGTGCCTAACCTCGGCCGCCCAACGCTGGGTGGAGGATGCGGAGAACCGCTTGTGTCGAAGCCTGACAGAGTTGCCCGCCATGTCGCGCGCGTTGTACCGGACCGCGATCTCTGTGGGCCGATGGGCCTGCTGGATGCTCGTGCTCGTGGGGCTGGGGCTCTCGGGGTGCCAGTCATGGAACCTCCGGGGCGAGCAGTTCGCCGAAGACGAGTTTTCGAGCATGCCTAAGCGGCTGCGGCCGTTCGAGCCGGGCAGCGAGGCCTTCGGGGTCAGCAACAAAGCCCTTCAGATCGAGCGGAACCTGGGATTCCGTTAAGCGGCTGAACGCGAATGACGGACCCGGCTGCCGGGCGGCCATGACCGGTGGATCCCGTCCGGCGACGGTGCCGGGCGCTGCGCGGGGGGCGGGCCGATTGGTGGCGGTGCT
>Ga0315298_1005297_pt1 | contig 18447 bp, 10 predicted proteins | sample WHS_1_MG_FD_203077 | JGI IMG/M metagenome (GOLD analysis project Ga0315298, IMG submission 203077) | Extremophilic microbial mat communities from Washburn Hot Springs, YNP, Wyoming, USA - WHS_1_MG | ecosystem: Environmental > Aquatic > Thermal springs > Hot (42-90C) | place: USA: Wyoming...
CACAGAGAGTTTCTCCGTGCCTGGTGTGAAAACCGCCGCGGCCCGCTGTTTTCGCCGCTATCGCGCTACGTTGCGCATGACCAGGGGCAGGAATATGCGCCCGTGAGGCACGGGCGTGATCTTCGGCGTGGTCTTGGGCGTTGCCGTCGGGGTCGCCGTGGGCGTGGGCGTCGGCGTGCTCGTGGGCATTGCCGTCGGGGTCGCGGAGGGCGTGTCGGTCGGCGTCGTCGTGGGCGTCGCCGTGAGCGTCTGCGCTTCGGGCCACCACGAGACCGCCCACCCGTCCAACGCGGGCGAGGCGCTGCCGTCCTGCGACTCCAGCCGCGCCACCAGTCTGAGGGCAGGGTAAGCCTGCACGCTCAGCGCCGCCAGGCTGGCCCCGCTGGGGACATCCGTCAGAACGGGCGCGCCCGATGCTTCGCGGACATCCACGTGGAGGGCAGCGCCCGTCGGGATGGTGGCGGTGTACACGAGTCGGCCCCACTGGCCGAGCGGGCTGGGCGCGATGAGCACCGAAGCGGCCGAGCCTGCGGGCTTGTAGCGCCAGTACGACAGGCGCACCTCGTCCACGCGGGGCGACACGAGGTGATTCGTCGTGGCCAGGTTCGCGCGCACCTGCACGAAGCGCGCGGCGGGCGCGGGCACGTCCACGCCCGACACCGACAACTCGGGCGACCAGTCGCTCCACGATGCGTCGGGGCTGGCGGTATTGCCGCTTCGCGCCTGGAACGACAGGGTTGTGCTCGCTGGCACCGAGGCGACCCACTCCAGCGCGCCCCACCGCGCGATGCCACCCGTGTCCCAAACGGGCGACACGTAAACGCCCATATCCACGTAGTTGGGGTCGTAGCGGGACATGTAGATTCGCCCCCCGGAGAGTTCGCGGCGGTCTTCCCAGGCCATGTGCAGGCGGCCCGATGGCTCCGCGACAGCGGCCGGGATGCCATGCTCAAAACCCGCGCCGCCTGGGTCGGCGGGGGCAAGGGAAGACCACGTCAGCCCGCCATCGGCAGAATAGGCGTGGGCAAGGTTCAGTTGTCCGCCATCATTCTCGCGGCACAGGAGGTGGACGAAAGACCCGCCCACGGCAAGCACCGGGTTGTGCTGGTCTGCGGTTGTCTGCGGCGAGAGGATGCGGACGGGTTCGGCCCACGTGCTGCCGCCATCCGTGCTCCGGGACACGAGGACGTCGTAGCCGCTGGTGGGGCGATTGCGGTTGTCCCGCCACGCCGCGATGAGCGTGCCGTCGCCCGCCACGGCCAGCGATGGCGTGTCCTGGGCGCCCGCCACGCCATTGATGCGCACGTCTATGTTCCAGTGTGCGCCGCCGTCGGTGCTGCGGTCCACATAGATTTTCCACTCGCCGCTGCGGTCGTCGGCCCAGATGGCATACACGGCGTTGCCTGGGCCGGCGACGATGCGCGGGGCGTCGCTGAACTGCGCGGCGGTCGCATCGCTGATGCAAAATACGCTGCTCCAATTGGCGCTGTTGGCGTAGAACACGCCACCGAAATCTACCGCCCAGACAACGTGAATCCTGCCAGACCCCGAGCGGGCGATGTCGGGGGCTTTGTTGCCACCCGACGAGAACGAGGCCAGAGTGGTGAGCGTCCAGTCAGCGCCGCCGTTGGTCGTGCGGCCGTAGATGATGCTATCGCCGTTGTCGCCTTCTTTGGATTCGCGCCACGCGGCGTGAATCTCGGTGGGGCTTGCCGCCGCGATGCGGGCAGGGTAGCGGTACGCCGTGGACGGGTGGCGAATCGCCCGCGGGGGCGTCCACGTGGCGCCGCCGTCCGAGGAGTAGGCGTAGAAGAGTTCCCACAGGCTGGACGCGAGCACATCCTGCCACACCAGATGAATGCCGCCTGCGGAATCGCGGGCCAGCGCCGGCGATTTCTGCGCGGCCTGCTGGGTGGGCGAATAGACCCGCGTCGGCGCGGAGAAGCCGGCCGCCGCCAGTTCCACAGCGCCCTCCTGCGTAACGACCCGCGTCCCGCTGAGGGTGCCGGCTGCGAAGTCGGCGGCGGTGGTCTGCGTCCAGGTCGCGGGTTCCTGCGCCAGGAGGAGATTGCCGTCGGCCACGAGCGTGTCGGTCATGGCGTCAAGGCCGGTGCTGTCCGCGAAGGTGTCGTGCCACCAGGACTCACCGGTGCCTGGAGCAGCGGATACGGCAAGGAGCGCCGCGGCCAGGGCGGCGAAAACGAGCCATGCGGTGGCGATGCGTGCGATGTGCGGTTTTGTCATGATTGCTCCGTCCGAGATTGGGATGGGCTGCCAACGGCCAGCAGCGGTGCCCTGTAGCCGGCCGCTTTCTTGCTACAACGCGCGTCGTTCGCGGCAGGTGCGGCAACACGCGCCCTACGCGCCCAGCGCCTTGTCCAGGAGTTGCCACAGGTCCAGCACGTCCACGAACTTGTCCACCTCGTTGGCCAGGCGGCCCGCGCCGCGGAGCAGGGTGGGCGTGCAAGTCGGGCAGACCGTGATGACGGTCTCGGCGCCGACGGCCAGCGCGTCGCGGATGCGGTTCTTGGCGATCTCCGCCGACAGTTTCGGGTTGACGGCGGTAACGCCGCCCCCTCCCCCGCAGCATGTGCTGAACGTGCGGTTGTGCTCCATTTCCACCAGGTTGATGCCCAGAGCGCGGATGATCTGCCTGGGCTCCTCAAAGACGCCCAACATGCGCCCCAGATGGCACGGGTCGTGGTAGGTGGCCGTCATGGCGACAGGCTCCAGCCGCAGGTCGCCCAGGCGCTCGGCCACGGCGACGATGGCCGGCTTCACCCGCAGCCCGTACTTGTCGCGCAGGGTGATGGTGCAGGTCGGACACAGGGTGAGAATCTCCTGGTCGGCGTAGGGCGCATAGACCTGCCGGAGCCGTTCCTGCGCGCGCGCGAACCCCTCCGAGTCGCCGGTGGCTTCCACCACGTAGCCGCAGCAGACCTCGTCGGCGATGAGCGGGTCCAACCCGGCCTTGTCCAGCACCGACAGAACGGTGTTGACCTCGGCGGGCTTGCTTTGATACAAACACCCCAGGTACAGCGGCGTTGTGCCTTTGCGTCGGATAGCCGAGGTGCGCGGGAAGAGATAGCCTTCCGCCAGAATCTGCGCGGCATTGGCCTGATGCTTGGGCGCGCGGAAGCCCGCTTCGGCCAGCGTCTCGCGCAGCGCGGTGATGATCTCCACGTTGTGGAGGGCGCAGCGGGCGGCGCAGTAGCCGCACAGGAGGCACTCGTCGGCCATGCGCGCCATCTCCTCGTCGGGCTGAAGCGTGCCCTCCAGCAGGCCCCGCGCCACCAGCATCTTGCCCCGACACGAGTAGGTCTCGTATCCTTCCACGCGGTACACGGGGCACTCCTCGCGGCAGAAGCCGCAGCGGGTGCGGTTGCAGGTGTAGATGTCGTCTATGTACGGCTTGAGGGCGTCTTGCGCAGTCATCGCAGCCACCTCGTCTCAAACTTCTTGCCAGGGTTCATGATGCCCGCAGGGTCAAACAGGGCCTTGACCTGCCGCATGTATTCCAGGCTGGGGCCGTGCTCCAGGATGTTGAACCCGCCCAGGCGGTCTCCGTCGCCGATGTAGGAACTCATCGTCCCCTCCAGTTCCACGGCCATCTGGCTCATCTCGCGCACGTACTCGTAGAAGTTGCGGATGTTCTCCTCGGTGGAGTCGTCCACGAAAACGGCGAAACTGATGCTGGCGGTGGATTTGTTGGGCGCTTCGTTGTACACGGTCATGCCCAGGATATCCTGATGCCACTTCGCGGCGATTTCGCGGAAGCGGGCGTAGGCCTCGTCCAGGCGGCCTATGGGCAGGCCCAGGTCGGCGGCGCCGAACTTCTTGACCCGCTGGCTGTCGGGCCATTTCTGCTTGAACGGGATGAACTCCAGGCGGTGCTTGGAGTCCCACCACCCGTCCACCATCTCCTGCTCGCGCACCATCTCGGCGCCGTACTCCTCCTGCAGGATGCGCGTGGTCTTGTCCATGCTGAAGTCCACCACGTCGGGGTCGCCCGCCCAGGAGATGAACAGGATGGCCTGCGCCCAGTCGGGCACCTGGGGTTCGCGGTGGTACTTCTCGCGGTACGAGTGGGTGTAGAAGTGCAGGCGCTCGCGGTCGTTCATGTGGGCGCTGTCAATGGCCAGGCCCGCCGCCAGGAGCCGCTCCAGGGCCTTCGCGCCTTCGTTCAGGCTGCGGAGCAGGTACCCGCGCACCTGGCGGGTCTGGGGCAGCGGGAAGACGCGCAACGTGGCCTCGGTTACGACGCCCAGCGTCCCCTCGGACCCGACGACAAGTTCCATGAGTTTGTAGCCCGTGGACGTGAACGAAGCCTTGCGGCGTCCCAGTCGGATGGCCTCGCCCCGCCCCGTAACCAGCACCAGGTTGGTGAGGTTCTCCAGAATCTTGCCGTAGCGGATGCCGAACGTGGAGTCGTTGTCGCAACCGATGCACGCGCCGATGGTGCAGGCGCGCTTGCTTTCGGGCTGGTGGGGGAACCACAGGTTGTGGCGGGCCAGGTGCTCGTTGAGCGTCCAGATGGTGATCCCCGCCCCGACGGTAACGGACAGGTTTTGCAGGTCCAGTTCCAGGATCTGGTTCAGTCCTTTGGTCTCCACCATGATGCCGCCGCGCCAGGCCGCCACGCCCCCACCCATGCCAGTGCCGCCAGCGAAGGGCACGACGGGCAGGTTGTACCGCAGCGCCACCTGCACCAACTGGACGACCTCATCGGTGTTGTGCGGGATGACGACGAGGTCGGGCAGGTCTTGCGCCGAACGGTGGCGGGGGCTCCAGTCGCGGCTGTAGGCCATGCGGTGCATGGGCGAGACGGTAACTCGCTCCCCGAAGATGGCTTGTAAATCCTCAAAGGCGCGTTGGATGTAGGTATCGGTGGACATCGCATCACTCCTTTGTGAATGCATGGCTCGGATTCTATCCCTCAACGTGCAGGATGCGCTCGCACGAGGGGCAAAAGGCGACTTGAGAGCGGTCGCGGGCCTGCTGCGCGATGGCGATGGGCACCGAAACGCCGCAGGCGCTGCACACGTTGGCGCGGGTCAGCAGCGCGACTGGACGGTTGCCTTTGCGGCGCGCCAGGTACTCGTAGAGGCTTACGCTTTCGGGGTTGAGGGCGGCGCGGATTTGCGCGATGGTGCCATCCAGCGCGGCGATGCGCCGCTCAAGTTCCTCGCGTTGGCGCGTGAGGTCCGCAACCTGGGCCTCGCGCTGCGCCGTAACCTCGGCGAGCCGAGCGCTGGCGGCGGCGTGTTGCGCCTGGGCCTCCTCCAGACGGATCAGGGCTTCCAGCAGGTCGTCTTCCAACCGCGCGATGCGGCGCTGGAGGGCTTCGCTTTCGCTCTGAAGGCCAGCCAGTTCTTTGGGATTCGTAACTTTGCCGCTGAACATGCGCTCCTCGGTGTTGGCCCGCTTGGTCTTGACGCTCTGGATTTCCAACTCCAGTTCGCGGACGGCGGTCTGCGCCTGGGTCAGGGCAACCTGGGCGGCTTTGGCCTGGGCGTCGGCGGCCGCCACCTTGGAGGAATCTCCGAGGGTGGCGATGACCTGCGCGAGCCGTTGGGCGCAATCGGCCCGTTCCAATTCGGCCTGCTGGAGGCGGTACAGGGTCGGCGCGATTTCCACTGGGCCCCTCGCGTGCGTGTTGGCGCGTTTGCGCGGCCCATTATACCATGAGGGGCAAGGCGAGGCAATTGCGGGCGTGGCGGCGCTGCGCCCACCGGCCCGTTGACGCCAGGCCAGTTCGTGGTAGAATGCACGCGCGACATTGCAACCGGAGAGTTCTATGCCCACCCGCGAGCCGAACGAGCGTCTCTGGATCGCGCTTTGCGTCTGCGCGCTGCTGGCGCTGACCGTGGCGCCCTACGTTGTGGCGTGGCTGGGCGCGCCGGAGGGCCGCGTCTTCACGGGCGTGCTGTACAACCCCTGGGACGGCCACTCGTACCTGGCCAAGATGCGGCAGGGCTGGGACGGCGCATGGCTGTTCCATCTCCCGTTCACCGAGGAACCCCACGGCGGCGCGTTCATCTTCACCTTCTACCTGCTGCTTGGACATGTAGCGCGGGTGCTGGGTCTGTCGCTCCCCCTCACCTTCCACCTGGCGCGGCTTCTCGCGTCGGCCTTCATGTTCGCCATGCTGTGGCGCGTGATGGGGCGGTTCTTCGGCGGCGCGGCGCGCCGACGGGCCTTCCTGCTCACGGCGCTCGGCGCGGGGTTTGGCTGGCTGTTCCCGACCGCCGAGCCGCTCCTGCCTGACCTGTGGATTCCCGAGGCGTTTGCGTTCTACAGCGCGCTGTCCAACCCGCACTTTCCGCTGGCGGTCGGGCTGATGGCGGCGCTGGCCGACATGAGCCTGGCCGACGGGCGGCCTGGGCGGCTGGCGTGGGCGGCGGCATGCGGGCTTGCGATGGCGGTAGTGCAGCCGCTGGCCCTGCCGGTCGTCCTGGCGGTGCTGGGGGCCTACGCGCTGGCGCGGGCCGTCCAGCGGCGGGAGTGGCGCGGGCCGCTGCGCGTGGCCGTGGCGGCTGGCGTGGCAGGCGCGCCCGTGCTGGGGTACGATGTCTGGGCGTACGGCGCGAACGGGGCGCTGGCGGCCTGGTCGGCGCAGAACGTTACGGCCTCGCCGCCCGCGTGGCACTGGCTGGCCGGGTACGGGTTGATGGCGGCGCTGGCAGCGGTAGGCGTTTGGGCGGCCTGGCGGCAGCGGCCCTCGCCGCTGGATTTGGCAGTGGTGTGGGTTGGAGTCGCCGCTGTGGGCCTGTACGTCCCCTTTGCGCTTCAGCGGCGCTTCTCCATCGGGCTGGAGGTTCCGGTCGGGATTCTGGCCGCGGCGGGGTTCGGCGTCTTGACCGCACGGGCGAAGCCGCGCCTGGGGAATCTCGCGTTCGCCGTGGTGCAGGCGGCGGTGAGCCTGTCTTCGGCGATGCTGCTGGTCCTGGGTATCGTGGGCGCGGTCGGCGGCGAGGCGCGTGTGTTCGTGAGCGGCGACGAGGCGTGCGCGCTGACCGCGCTTCGGGACGCCAGCGGCGGGCGCGGAGTTGTGGCCGCGTCGCCGACGCTCAGCACCATCGTGCCCGGGTGGGCTGGCAACCCGGTGGTGTACGGCCACCCCTACGAGACGATTCGCGCGGAGGAGAAGAAGGCTGCGCTGGAGCGGTTCTTCGCGCAGGGGGATGACGAGGAGCGCCGCCGCTTTCTCGCCGAGCACGGCGTGGCGTTCGTGATCTGGGGGCCCAGGGAGAAGGCGATGGCGGCGTCGTTCTCGCCGCAGGCTCTGGGGCTGCGCCTGTTGGCGCGATGCGGGAACGTTGAGGTCTGGGCCACAGGAGAGCGGCCATGAGGACGACCCGTCGCGAGTGGGTGTGGGCTGCGCTCCTCATCGGCGGGATGACGCTGGCGAGCCTGTGGCCGCTGCCCATCCACGCCGACCGCCTCATCATGCCCGCGCGCGGCGAGTTCTCGGACCTGGCGATCAGCCACTGGCCGATGCAGGCGCTCTTTCGGGAGTCGGCTCTGGAGCGGGGCGAGTGGCCGTTTTGGATGGCGACGTACTTCAGCGGCCAGCCGCTGGCGGGCAACCCGCTGGCGGGCTTCCACTACCCGCCAAACTGGCTCCATGTGGCGCTTCGCCCCGAGGTGGCGTTCGCGGTGCTGGTGTGCCTGCACGTGTGGTTCGGCGGCTTGGGCATGTTCGCGCTGATGCGGAGGGGCGCGGGGCTATCGGCGGAAGGGGCGCTGCTGTCGGCTGTGGTCTTCTCCTTCGGGGCGCGCCTGGCGGCCCACCTGGGCGCCGGACATGTGAGCATCGCGTACGGGTGGGCGTGGCTGCCCTGGGCGGCGTGGGCGGCGCTTGCGGCGCGTTCCTGGCGCGACGGCTGGAGGCTGGGGCTGGCGCTCGCCCTGGCGTTCCTGGCCGACGTGCGCATGGGGTATTACGCCGCGTTGACCGCTGCGGTCATCGGCCTGGCGCGCGCGAGGAAGGGCCTTCTGCGGCGAGGGCGCGCGCCCTGGCGGCAATGGGGCGCGACGGTTACCGCCACGGCGCTGGGATTTGCGGGTGGGTCGGCCGTTCTTGCCCTGCCTTTGGCGGAATTGCTGGGCCAGGCGACGCGCGTCGGGCTGTCGCCCCAGGAGGCCATGGCGCTGTCGCTGCCGCCGGCGGCCCTGCTCGGGACGGCGCTGCCGCTGGAACCCGCCACGCACGAGTGGGCCACGTACCTGGGGGCCACCGCGATAGCGCCGGCGGTCTTGGCGATCTGGGGGCCGCGCCGCAAGATGGCCTGCGCGCTGTGGGGATGCACGATTCTGGCGGCCGCGCTGGCCCTGGGCGCGCATACGCCGCAATACGGCCTGGCGCTCCATGTGCTGCCGGGCTTGGGCCTGTTGCGGGTTCCGTCGCGGTTCTGGATTCTGGCGCTGGGGTGCGTGAGCGCGCTCGCGGGGATGGGCCTGGACGCCACCGCTGCCATTCGCCGCGACCCGCAGGCGAAGCGGCCAGCAAGCCTGGCGCTGGGCGCGACGCTGGCCGCTCTCGGCGCGCTGGGCGGATTTGCAGCGGCGGCGGGCCTGGGCGAGGTCAGCGCCTACCTGCGCTTCGGGATTGCAGGCGCGGTCGGCGTGGTCTCGTTGGCGCTGGCCATGCGGGGCCGAGCCGCCCGAATCGTCGTCGCCCTGGTCCTGTGCGCGGCATTTGCGGATGCGACTGGCGCGGCGCGGGCCTGGTGGCGTCTGGCGACGGTGGACGAGGTGATCGCGCCGGGGCGGGACGCCGCCGCGTACCTGGCGAGCCTGCCCGACCGCGGGCGTATCTACTCGCCCAGTTACAGCGTCCCGCAGCAGACGGCGTGGCGCTACGAGCTGGAGACGGCGGACGGAGTGGATCCGACCCAACTGCGCCGCTACCGCGATTTCATGGCGCTGGCCGGGGGTTACGCGGATACGGGGTACACGGTTACCATTCCGCCGTTTCCGCCCGACGCGCCGATGGAAACGGCTTTTGCCGACAGCCAGCCCAGCGCCCGCCTGTTGGGCCTGCTGAACGTAACGCACCTGGCGGTGGCGTTCCCGGTGCAGGCGGACGGCTGGGAATTCGTCGGGCGGGTGGCGGGCGTGTACGTGTACCGGAATGCGCAGGCCATGCCGCGGGCGTGGCTCGTGCACGAAACGCAAGCGTGCGGCGACGCCGAGGCGTTGGGCCGACTCGCGCAGTTGGATTTGGCGCGGCAGGCCGTGATCGGCGCCGAATGGGCGGGATTCGCCGCCATCGCCGGCGGGAACGCCGACGACGACAGGGTGCGGGTGGTGGCCCGCTCCCCCAACAGCATGGAGTTGGACGTGCAAACTACGGGGCCGGGGGCGCTGGTGGTGAGCGAAATCTGGTATCCTGGATGGCGCGCCTGGGTGGACGGGCGGCCCGCGCCAGTGATGCGGGCGGATTTTCTCTTGCGCGCCGTGCCGATTGACGAGGCGGGGGCGCATCGCGTCCGTTTGGCTTACGCGCCGATCTGGTTCTACGCGGGCGCGGCGGTCTCGGCGCTGACGTTCCTCGCCTATGGCGTCGCGGCGGCATTCGGAGGGAAGCGATGAGGCGAGTGGCCTGGCGGGATGCGGTTGGCGTCGGCGCTCTCGCGCTGGCCTCGGCGCTGGTGTCCTGGGACTTGCTGTTCGGGGGCCGCGTGCTCTACTGGGGCACGGCGTCGCTCCAGTTCCTGCCGTGGCACCGGCTGGTGGCCGACGCCATACGCAGCGGACACGCGCCGCTGTGGACGCACGCCCTGGGCAACGGCGCGCCGCTTCTGGCAAATCTGCAGTCGGCGGCGCTGTACCCGCCGAACTGGCTGTACCTGGCCCTGCCGCCCGCCCAGGCGATGAGCGCCCTGTTCGCGTTGCATCTGGCGCTGGCGGGGGTGTTCGCCTACGCGCTGGCCCGGGCGTGGGGCTTGCGGCCGGCGGCCGCGTTGGTGGCGGGCCTGGCCTACGGGCTGGCGGGGTTTGTGGTCTCGCGGTCGCAGTTCGCCAGCATGACGAGCGCCTACCCCTGGCTGCCGGCCAGCGTCCTGATGGCGGAGCGGCTGTGTCGGCGGCCATCGCTCCGGCGGGCGGTCGGCCTGGCGCTGACGCTGGCGGTGTTCCTGTGCGCCGGCCACGCGCAGATGCTGTACTACGCGCTGCTGTTCCTGGGCGCGTATGCGTTGTGGCGCGGCTGGGCGGGGCTTCCCGATGCGCGACGGGCGCGAGGAAGCCTGGCCGCAGCGGGCTGGCTGGGGCTGGCCGTCGCGTTGGCCTTGCTCCTGGGCGCGGCGCAGGCGTTGCCCACGGCGGAACTCCTGGCGCAGTCGCAGCGCCCGTCAGGCCCCGACTACGAACGCGCCATGACCTACTCGCTCTGGCCGTGGCATCTCCTGGCGTTCCTCGCGCCCGACTTGTTCGGCAATCCCGCGCAGGGCAACTACTGGGGATATGCCAACTATTGGGAGGACTGCGGCTTCATCGGCGTGCTGCCGCTTGCGCTGGCGGTAATGGCGGGCGCGGGCAGCATCGCCCGACGCTTCGCCCGCAAGCCGCCTCGCCCCGATTCGGTTCCGGCCGGCCCGACGCCGACCGGCTTTCTCCTGGCGGTTGCCGTGGTCTCGGTGGCGATGGCGCTAGGAAGCCACAGTCCGCTGTACCTGCTGGCGTACCGACGGTTTCCGGGGATAGCCTGGTTCCAAGCGCCCGCGCGGTTCCTGTTCCTGTACACCTTCGCGGCGGCGATGCTGGCCGGATTCGGGGCCGAGCGCCTGTCCCCTTCGCGGGCATGGGTCTTCTGGGGGCGGCTGACATTGGCCGGCGGGTTGGCGGCCTCGGCGATGCTCCTTTTGCTCCAAGCCGTGCCCCCGTTCAGCGGGAGCACGTTTCCGGCGGCGCTGTTGAGGCTGGCGGCGACGGCGGCGGCCATCGGCGCGTGGGGGGCGGCGTGTCCCCGCAACGCGCATGGCAAACGGGCGGCCGCGTGGCGGTGGGCGGCGGCGCTCATCGCGCTGGTGGAGTTGACCACATTCGGGCGGCCGCTCATCCCAAGCGCGCCGCAGAGCGCCTTCGCGGGCGACGCCGACATCCCCGCCTTCCTGCGCCAGGCGTCGGGCACGTCGCGGATTCTCACCACCGAGTCCTATGAGTACAACACGATGTTCTCCGGCTTCACGCGGTTCGCCGATTTCGGGCCGCAGGACGAGGCGACCGTCCGGAAACTCCGCGCGAGCCTCCTCCCGAACCTGTGCGCGCTGGACGGGCTGGAAACCGCCGCCAACTACGACCCGCTGCTGGACGCGCGCCATGTGGAACTGCGGCGGCGCGCCGAGTCGGCGGCGGGCGACGCGCAGAAGCGCCTGCTGGGGCTGATGAACGTGCGGTATGTCATTTCGCGCACGCCGGTGGCGGGGCTGCGCGTCGTTCGCGACTCGCCGGGGATGGTCGTCGGCGAGAACGACGTGGTGTTTCCGCGCGTGCGCGTCGTGTCGTGCGCGCGGCAGGCGGCCACGCCCGACGAGTGGGATCGCATCCTGCGCGAGGGCGACTTCCGTCCCGACTGCGTCTGGCTGGAGTCGCCGCCCGCGATCACGACCGGCGGCGCGGAAGCGGGGACGGTGTTCTCATGGGCGGCGTCGCAGAACGGCCTGTCGGTTCGCGCGCGGACGGATGGGCCTGCCTACCTGGTGGTGAGCGAGACGTACCATCGGGGCTGGCGCGCGTGGGACAACGGCGCGCCGGTTCCCGTGCTGCGCGCGGACTACGCGTTCATGGCCGTGCCCATGAGCCAGCCCGGCGAGCATGTCTTGGAGTTGCGGTTTGCGCCGGCGACGTGGCGCATCGGTTGCGGTGTTTCCGCGGCAGCGGCGGCGCTGGCGGCTGGGGTTCTCCTTTGGCCTCTGGCGCGGCGCCGGCGAAAGGCAGTCGGAGGAGGTGCGCGGGAATGAACACCGTCGCGCGGCCCGGCAGGCAGTGGGTTACCCTCGCGGCGTTAGTCGTCGCGGGGTTGGCGCTGGCGTTGCTCCTGCACCTGCCCAAGCGAAGCCCGGGCTACATGGACGCCTACTACCACCTGACGATGGCCGAGCGCATCGCTGGCGGGCAGGGGTTCACCGAGCCGTTCGTGTGGAACTACCTGGACGCGCCCGAGGACATCCCGCACCCCAGCCACCTGTACTGGGCGCCGTTGCCGAGCATCCTGGCGGCGGGGGCCATTCGGCTGTTCGGGGATTCCTACGCCGCCGCCAGCCTGCCGTTCATCTTGTGCGCGGCGGCGCTGCCCCTGCTCACCTTCGGCCTGGCGCGGCAGATGGGCGCAGACACGCGCGAGGCGGCGGTGTCGGCGCTCCTGACGCTGCTCGCGGGCTTCTACGCGGCCTACTGGACATCGCCGGACAGTTTCGCGCCGTTCGCGGTGGCGGGGTGCGGCGCGCTGTGGCTGATATCGCGGGCGCACGAGCGCAGGTGGCGGGCGCTGGGCGCGGGGCTTTGCGCGGGGCTGGGACACCTGGCGCGGCCCGACGGCGTGCTGCTGATTCTGGTCGGCATGTTGGGATTGTTGTGGGCGGGGGCGCGTGGCGTCATGGGGCGCAGGGCGGCTTCGCGCGCGGCGCTCTGGATGCTCGTGGGGTACGCGGCGGTCATGGGGCCGTGGTTCGCGCGCAACTGGGCGGTCGCCGGTTCGCCCCTGGCGGGAGGCGGGCTGAGCGCCTTGTTCCTCCGCGACTACGACGAACTGTACGCGGCGCGGCACATCCCCACCCTCACCGATTACCTGTCGTGGGGCTTCGCCTCCATCGTTGCGTCCAAGGCGAGCGCGCTGGTGTCCAACCTCATCACGCTGGTGGGGGCGCTCCTCGTGGTGCTGGTCGGGCCGTCGGCCTGGGGGCTATGGGCGGCGCGGCGGCGCATCTGCCTGTGGCCGGCGATGGCGTTCGGGACGCTGCTCCTCCTGGCGATGAGTTTCGCCTTCACGTTTCCGGGGGTGCGGGGCAGTTTCTTCCACTCGGCGGGGGCGCTGGTGCCCTTCCTGTTCGCGGCGGTCTTCCCGGGCCTGCGCGCGGGTGTGGCATGGGCGGGCGCGCGCCGTCCATCGTGGAACGCGGGGCAGGCCTATCGCGTCTTCGCAGTGGCGCTGGTGGCGATGGCGGTGGCCGTCAGCGGGGTGCTGTACGCGCGGGCCATCGGGGGCAGGCCGCCGGCGGTGGCGCCGTGGAACCTGCGCGATGATGTGTATCCCGTGGTGGCCCGTTGGCTGGACGAACACGCCGAGGCCGCCGACCGCGTCATGGTCGGCGATCCGCCGGCGTTCTACTACTACGCCAGGCGCGAGTGCGTCGCGATCCCATCGGACGGCATGGAGGCTCTGCGCTTCGCGCAGGCCAAGTACGGCGTCCGCTGGCTGGTGTTGGAGTACAACCATCCGCGCTTTCTGAACGCGATCTACGATAAGAGCGAGACGCCGCCGGGCTGGGTCTTGCGGCAGGTGTTCTACGATGCTCTGGGGGAGAAGGTCGTGCTGTATGAGATGGCCGAAGGGGAGCGATAGGGGCATTCTCGCGGCGGCGGTGGTCGGGGTGGCGGGGGCGCTGGCCTACGTGGGCTACGCGGCAGCGCAGGGCTACTCCGGCTTCCCCCTGGACGACGGCTGGATTCACCAGACCTACGCGCGCAACCTGGTGGAGACCGGGGCCTGGGCCTACGTCCCGGGCGAGGTGAGCGCAGGCTCCACCGCGCCGCTGTGGACGCTGGTGCTGGCGCTGGGGTATGCGCTGGGCGTGCCTTTCCGCGTGTGGACGGCGGTCGTGGGCGGCCTGTCGTCGGGGGCGGTGGCCGTAGTCGCGGGCTGGGTCGCGCGGCGGCTGTTTCCGAGCCTCGGCGTGGGCTGGGTTGCGGCGCTGGCGTGCGCCCTGGAGTGGCATCTGCTTTGGGCCGGGGCGTCGGGGATGGAGACGGCGCTGTTCGCGGCGCTGGCGCTGGCCGTGCTGGGCGGCGCGCTGGCGCTGGCCCGGGACGAGCGCCCGTGGGCATGGCTGGGCTGGGGGCTGCTGGGCGGGGCGGCGTTCCTCACGCGGCCCGAGGGGTTGCTCCCGCTGGGGCTGGGCGGGGCGTGCCTGCTGGCCGCGCGGCGCGCCGATTGGACGCAAGGCTCGCGCGGCGCGGCGCTGAAACGGTACGGCCTGGCCGCCGTCGGGTTCCTGGCGCTGGCCGTGCCGTACCTGGCCTTCAACTGGAAGGCGTCGGGGGCGATCCTGCCCAACACGTTCTACGCCAAGCAGGCCGAGTACCGCGAAATCGCCGAGGCGGTGCCGTGGCTGGTGCGGCTGATGCGCGTGGCGGGGGTGCAGTTTGTGGGCGGCATGGCGCTGCTCGTCCCTGGCATGGTGGCGGCGTGGCGCGAGGTCGGCAGGCGGCGCGACTGGATGGGGTTTTTGCCGCTGCTGTGGTGGGCGGCCACCGTCGTGCTGTACGCGACGCGCCTGCCGGTAACGTACCAGCACGGGCGGTACGAGATGCCGGTGATTCCCGCGCTGTTGGTCTATGGCGCGCCGGGCACGGCGTTGCTGGCGGCGCGGGCGAAAGGGCCGGCGGGCCGCATCCTGACCCGCGCGCTGGCGCTGGCGACTTGCGCGGTGATGGCGGCGTTCGTGGCAGTGGGCGCGCGCGCCTACCTGGCCGACGTGCGCATCATTGACACCGAGATGGTGGACGTGGCGCGGTACCTGGATCGCAACACGCCGCCGGATGCGGTGATCGCGGTGCACGACATCGGGGCGGTGGGATACTTCACGCGGCGGCGGCTGGTGGATTTGGCGGGCCTGGTCAGCCCGGAGGTGGTGCCGTTCATCCGCGACGAGGGCCGCCTGTACGAGTACATTCGCGCGCGTGGGGCCTCGTACCTGGTAACGTTTCCGTCGTGGTATCCGCAGATGACGGCGCGGCCCGATGTGGTGATGGTGTACCAGACCCGTTCCCCTTGGACGATTCAGGCGGGCGGCGACAACATGGCCGTCTATCGGCTGCGGTGAGGGCGCGGGCGATTTTGCCGCCCCGCAGGCTTATGATATGATACGCGCTATGCTTGCGCAGGCTTGGGTGAGCGTCAGGAATCGGCTTGGCGGGGTAAGTCGTTGGACGGCTGCAGTCGCGCTGCTGACGCTGGCAGGCGCGGCCCTCCGAGCATTCCACCTGGGCGCGCAAAGCCTGTGGTACGACGAAGGGTTCAGCGTGTACCTGGCCTCCATGCCTTTGCGGGAGGCCACCGCCTGGACCGCCCGCGATGTGGCCCCGCCGCTGTACTACTACGTGCTGCATTTCTGGCAGGGCCTGTTCGGCACCAGCGAGGCCGCCGTTCGGTCGCTTTCGGCCCTCGTGGGCACGCTGACCATTCCCCTCATGTACGCCGTGGGCAGGATGCTTCTCGGCCGCCTGCCGGGGCTTCTGGCCGCCATGCTGGTGGCTGCGTCCCCGCTCTACATCTGGTACTCGCAGGAGACCCGCACCTACGCCTTGCTCACGTTCCTCGGCCTTGTGGCGGCGTGGTTCTTGCTCAAGGTGCTGTCGGAGCGGGGCAAGCGGCGGCGCGCGTACTGGCTGGGATTCCTGTTCGCCGCGGTCGCGGTCAGTTACGCCCACGCGACCGGCGCGCTGCTCCTGGCCTTCTTCGGCGTGGCCTTCCTCGCGGGATGGGCCGGGTGGATACGGCGCTTGGCGGTCCTGGCCGAGGCAGCGGCGGTGGCTGTGGCGTTCGCGTTGCTCCACGTGCCCTGGATTGCGCTGGTGGCCGAGAACCTGGGCATGTACCGCGGCTTCTGGAGGGGCACGCTGGGCATCGGCGGGGTGGTCCGGCGGGCCTTCTTGTCCTACTGGACCGGCGAGACCCTGTTCAGCCGGACCGCCGATGCGTTGCTTCCGGCGTTCGTGGCGGTTTCCGTCGTGGCGGCGGTGGCGTTCGTCGTGGCCGCGGCGAGGCGACCTGGGCCGCTGGCCGAAGCGCCGCTGCCGCGCTGGTTTGCGGTGCTGTTCCCCGTGCTGTACACGGCTCTGCCCGTGGCCCTGTTCATCGTGCTGTTCCTCAACCGGCCGAAGTTTGAGACGCGGCACCTGCTGTTCGCGTCGCCTGGGTTCTTCTTGATTCTCGGCGCGGGGCTTGCCTTCATGCTGGACGCGCGCCGCATCCGCCTGGCGTGGGCGCGGTGGGCGGTGCGCGGCGCAGGCATCGCGGCGCTGGCGTTTGCCCTCGCCGTGTTCGCCTACGGGAACTACAATAACTACTTTGACCCGCGCTTCCAACGCGACGATTTTCGCAACGTGGCGCGCTACATCAAAGAGCGCATCGGCCCCAACGAGACGGTGATCCTGTGCGCGGGGCATTTCTTCCCCGTGTTCCAGTACTACTTCGGCCCCGACAACTGGCACCCGCTTCCGCCCGACCCGATCCTGGACGTGGACAACGTGCTGACGTACCGCGTGGCCGACGACCTGAACCGCATCCTGGCGGGCAAGGACGGCGTGTGGGTGGTGTTCTGGCAGGACCACATCGCCGACCCCAACGGCATCCTGACGATGATGCTGAACGAGGAGGGGGCGCGGCTGCCTTCGGGGCCGCAATTCTGGGGCGTGCGGTACGCGCATTGGGCGCTGAACAAGGGCGCGCACTTCTCCAGCGAGCCGCGGGTCCAGTACCCGCAGCGGGTGAATTTCGGCAATCGCGTGGAGTTGCTGGGATTCTCCGTCGGCGTTGCCGGGCACCTGCTGCTGTACTGGCAGGCGCTGCAACCGCTGGACCGCGACTACTCCGTGTCCTTGCGGCTGCGGGACGCCGCGGGCGAGTTCTGGGGGTCGCTGGATCGGCGGCCCGCCGGCTACTACTTCCCCACGAGCCGCTGGCGGCCAGGGGAACCCGTCTTCGGGAGCAATCTGCCGCCGGCGCTGCCGGGGACGCCGCCAGGGGAGTATTTCCTGGAAGTGGTGGTGTACGACGAGGCCACGGGCGAGCGGCTGGACGTGCTGGACGCGGCCGGAGCGCCGCAAGGGCAGTCGGCGCGCATCGGCCCGGTGCGTATCGCCGCGCTGCAGCCCGCCGACGTTGCCGACCTTCCGAACGGGCGCAACCCCGTGATGCTGGACGGGAACCTGGGCCTTGTCGCATGGCAGGTGGACCGACAACAGGCGTCGCCCGGGGAGACGGTGTCCATCGTCGGGTTCTGGGAGGCGGCGGGGACGGTCGGGGCCGACTACGATGCGGCGGTGGCATTGGCGGGCGTGGATGGGACAGTCGTCGCGGAGAAAGTCTTTCCGCTGGGGACCTCGGCCTACCCCACGTCGGCGTGGGGGGCGGGGCGTCCGGTGCGGTGGGTGGCGAGGGTGCCCGTCCCGGCGGCGGTCGCGCCCGGCACCTATGTGCTGAAGGTGGCGCTGCGCGACCCGAAGAGCGGCGCCGCCGTCGGGAACTCGGTGCCCATCGGCGCGGTGGAGGTGAGCGGGCCGGCGCGGGTCTTCACGCCGCCACAGGCGCAGACGATCGTCTCGGCGCGGTTTGGTGTGTACGCCGAACTGTACGGCGCGGACGTGGGGGCGACCGTCCTTTCGCCCGGCGACGCGCTCCGGATCACGCTGTACTGGCTCGCCAGCGAGGAGATGCCCAAGTCGTACACCGTGTTCGTCCACCTGATTGACGCGGGCAATCGCATCTGGGCGCAGCAGGACAGCATCCCGCAGCGCGGCAACCGGCCGACCACGGGCTGGCTGCCCGGCGAGTACATCACCGACGAGTACACGCTGTACGTGAAGCCCGATACCCCGCCCGGCGAATACTGGATTGAGGTGGGCCTGTACGACGCCGCCGACCCGTCGTTCCCGCGACTGCCGGTCTTGGGGGCCGACGGGCAGGCTACAGGCGACAGGGTCTTGTTGCCAAAGATTGCAATACGGTGATAAAATGGGGGCCTCTAGGGGAAGCGCCGGGAGGCCACAGGCGCGCCGTCTGCGCGACGATGCGGGGCTGCGCTGCGATCCGCTGCAAACCAACCTTCTGTGAGGGGGCATTGAAAGAGTACGCTGCACCGAGACGGCTATTGGCGAACTCCTGCGTGAGGGGGCTTTGCCTGTCGCAATTCACGGCGCTGGTGGGGACCTTCGCCCTGTACTTCGCATCCATGGCGCTGGTGGAGGAGATCACTCATTCCAGCACGCAGGTTGGGCTGATGATCTTCTCCAGCACGCTGCCTGGGTTTATCTTCGGGCTGATCGCGGGGCCGTATGTGGACCGCCACGACCGCATCGCGGTCATCAAGTTGGGATGCATCCTGCGGGTTCCCATCGGGATTGGGTTCGCCCTGGCCATGTATTTCGCGCCGCACACGTCGTCGCTGCTGTGGGTGGTCTACATCTGCAACTTCCTGTTGTCCGCGCTGGCCCAGTTCGTAA
>Ga0315298_1005298_pt1 | contig 18446 bp, 15 predicted proteins | sample WHS_1_MG_FD_203077 | JGI IMG/M metagenome (GOLD analysis project Ga0315298, IMG submission 203077) | Extremophilic microbial mat communities from Washburn Hot Springs, YNP, Wyoming, USA - WHS_1_MG | ecosystem: Environmental > Aquatic > Thermal springs > Hot (42-90C) | place: USA: Wyoming...
TTAAAGCTTGGTATTCTTCTTTGTATTGAAGATAAAGTTTAATGGCTTGTTCTAAATCTCCTTTTCTTTCTGCTTCTTTGGCTTGTTGTAAAAGATTAATAAAATGCTCATCTTGTTTTTTGGTGAGTTCTACTGATTTTTTTGTTTCAACTGGAGTTGGATTTAGCTTTTCTAATTCGTCTTTGGGGGTAATTTTTTCAAATTGGTGTGGCATAGAATTTTAATTTAAGATTCCATAATGATTTTTTTATGTTTTTCTGGTAAGCCCAAATCCAGAATATCGGATTTTAATTCTTTCAAATATCTTTCCTGAAGCCTTCTTTCTTTTGGAATTTGTTCTTTTGGTTCAGAAACTTTTATTAATCGAATTACCACATCCTTTATTTTTTCTCTATCGCTTTTATCTTTGATTTTACCCAAAATAGTATATTCTACTGCATCTTCAATAACTTTCTTCATATTGCCTGTTTCTCTGAATTTTCTTATATATTCTTCAAAACGATCCCAGTCTCTTTGGTCGTAATCAAATTTCTGCTCTTGTCTTTGAGCTATCTCTCCCTTATTTATCATTTCTCTAATTTTATAAAATGCGGCAATATATTTTTCACAGAAATTGCTAACCCATTCTTCGCCAAAAATATCTGCCAATTTTAGATCTTCTTCAATTGGTTCAGGACTAACAATCTTTTCTTTTATTTTTTCCTGGGATATTTCAACTTTGCAACCCCCTTTCTTTTTTGCACGAAATATAGCGGTTTCTAAAGGCATTTCGCCCACATTTTGATAATTCCAACGAGAAATCCATTCAGCTGAAAGAGGCACCCTACCGCGATATCTTCCGCCAGGAGGATTGCAAGTGGCAAAAAGCATATGCTTTTTATTCGGATCTTTAGGCTTGGGTATTCTGTCAGCATCTTCGTGTAAAACCAACTCTCCACCTTTTTCCAAAACAGCATTTAACCTTACCAAAATTTGTGGTTCGCAAGTATTAACTTCATCTAAAACCGTCCAAGCGCCATTTTCAATTTGTCTTGGCAATTCCCCATCTTGCCAAACCCAATCTGATTCACTAATGGGAATCCCTTCCAATTCGGCAATTCTTTGCATTTCTTCTTTTGTTAATCCGAGTTTTGGTTGTTCTTCAAATTTTTCCGGCGCGATCTCTTCTTTATCTTTTGGCGGTTGAATTTTTATTGATTCCAACATTTTTCTCGCTTCCAGGTTTCTACATTTTTCCGGGTGTTTGTATAAATCCTCAATTTTTTTCCGCCAATCCTCACTTCGAGGGACCCACTTTCCTATCAAATCTGTGGTGTCAGTTTGGCCGTTCAAACTCATCCGATAAACTTCTTGATTGGCTAAAAAAGCTAAATATTCTATCGTGAAAGACTTTCCAATTGCTGCTTCTCCTTCAATCAAGGTTGGTTCATCTAAATAAACCCCCGTAGCAACTTTTTTCAATAACTCTAAAGAAAATTCATCTTCTACAAAATTTTTAAACTTTTCTGCTTTTGGCGTTCTTGGTCCTGGTTCAGGATTTCTGGGGATTTCTACGCCCATAACAATAACTTTGTCTTTTTTTATTTCTATTGGTTTTATTTTTTGTTTCTCTTCTATTGGCGCCTCAAATTGAGGTTTTCCTTCAATATTTTTTGGCATATTTTTTAATTAATATAATCATCTTTTTATTTTTGACCTTTATAACTCTAAATTGTTATTTATTTTGCATTGCTTTTAACCCAATACTGACAAACTCCTTAAGGATCAGACTCAACAATTCCTCACACTTTGAAATAATCTCGCGATTTACGCCTCTGGTAAAAGATTTTTCGCCAAAACGATTAATCAAATTTTCCGCGGTTAAATCAGAATTTTTCAATAATAAGACAATGGTTGCGGCAATAATGAATCCGGCTAACGGATCAACAAAAAATCACTTTTGCCGTTACTATTTAGAGAGCAATGCCATGTTTTAAAGTGCTTTCGAACTTACGACTTTAATATACCCCAATCTCCAAAAAAAATCAAGGTTTTAATCGCATTGTCGGGAAGAAGATTATTTCTTTGAGGTTTGGGGCGTTAGTTAAAAGCATTACTAAGCGATCAACGCCAATTCCAACGCCAGCCGTAGGTGGCATGCCATATTCCAAAGCCTCAACATAATCTTTATCATACGGCGCGGCTTCTTCATTTCCCGCTTTTCTTCTTTGCTCTTGCATCTTAAATCTTTTTTCTTGATCAATGGGATCATTCAATTCTGAATAACCATTTACAAACTCTATGCCGGCTGCTATTAATTGAAAACGTTGAACCTCATTTTTATTTTCTTTTCTTAATTTTGCCAATGGCGATAAGGCAACCGGATGATGAATAACAAAAGTCGGCTGAACAATTGTTTCTAAACAGATTTTTTTATAAACCTCATCGAGTAGTTCCCATTTATTAAATTTTTTCATCTCATCAGTGATTTCAATACCTCTACTTTGAAGCAGAGCTAAAATTGTTTTTTCATCATCTTTTTCTGGATCAACGCCAGCTTTTTCTTTAATTAGATCGAGAAAATTCTTTCTGGGCCATGGAGGAGTAAAATCAATTTGTTGATTGTTATAAGTGATCGTCAAATAATTTTTGCTGGTGCCAAAAGTTTTCTTCAAAATAAAAACAATCAGCTTCTCAATAAAATCCATTAATCCTTCATAATTTTGATAAGCCCAATAAAGCTCCATCATTGTAAATTCGGGATTATGCGTTTTATCAATCCCTTCATTGCGAAAACATCTTCCAATTTCATAAATTTTTTCAAAACCACCAACGATCAAACGCTTCAAATAAAGTTCTGGCGCAATGCGCAAATAAAGCGGCATATCTAAAATATTTAATTTAGTCACAAAAGGTCTGGCTGTAGCGCCGCCATGCAAAGGCTGAAGAATGGGTGTTTCCACTTCAAGAAAACCTTCTTTATTAAAAAACTCGCGCATTGACTGAATAATTTTTGAGCGCAAAACAAACCGCTCTTTAACTTCTTTATTTAAAATTAAATCCAAATATCTTTTGCGAAAACGTTCTTCAATATCTTTGATACCATACCATTCTGAAGGAATGGGTCTTATTGCTTTTGCCAAAAGCCGCCACTCCAAAACAAATAAACTTTTTTCTCCTCGTTGAGTGGTAAATGGATAACCTTTCGCTTCAATAAAATCACTTACATCAATCTGCTCTTCAATTAATTCAAAATTTTTTGTTTCGCCTTTTTTAAAAACTAATTGCAAATCGCCAGTAAAATCGCGCAAATCAACAAAAACAATTCCGCCATGAAATCTCAAACTCATTACTCGGCCACCAATCCATATTTTTTTCTTTACTCCGCTCCATTTTGAAAAATTATCCAAAACCTTTTTAATCTCGCAATTTCTAAAACTTAAACTCGGGTATGCTTCGCTACCGCTTTTTTCCAAAGCCTCGATTTTTTTAATTCTCAATTTTTTGATTTCGTCCGCTGTAGACATATTAATCAATAGCTAAAATTTTATATTTTTTAGAACCATTAGGCCCTAAAACATTTATCTTATCGCCCACTGCTTTATTTAATAATGCCTCGCCTAATGGCGAGTGAATGGAAATTAATTTACGGGCTGGATCGCTCTCCAAACTCCCCACAATTTCATATTCAAAAACATTCCCATTTTCATCTTGAATTTTTACCTTCGAACCTATATTTACTTTACCATTTTTTTCGTGTTTTTCAATAATCACACAATTGTTTAAAATCTCTTGAAGTTCGGCAATGCGCTGCTCATTTTTTTGTTTTGCCTCCTTAGCTGCCGCATAAGCAGCATTCTCTGATAAATCGCCCATTTCTTTGGCGTGCTTTAAATCCTCGGCTATTTTATGCCGGACTATTGTCTCTCTTTCTTCAAGTTCTTTCTTTAATTCCTCGTATTTGGTTTTAGATAAATAAATTTTATTGCTCATAATTAAAAATAAAAAAATCTTTTGACAAAAGATTAACCAAGAATCACAAAAATATCTATAATCCCCTATTTTTATAATACCACAAAAGAATATCTTTTGCTACTGGAATGGCATTTAATGAACCCTCGGGCACATCCTCAATTAAAACCAAAAGAGAAATTTTTGGATTTTCTACTGGAGCAAAAGCAAAAAACAAAGCATTAATTTTAGTATTACCAGCAGTTTGAGCGCTACCACTTTTACCGCCTACTGAAAATGGCAAATCATTTAACATATAAGCTGTACCCAAAGGGCTAGTTACTGTCTTTCTCATTCCCTCTTTAACAATTTTTAAATTCTCGGGGTCAAGAAAATTTTCTTTAACGACTTCTGGATGATTTTCAAAAATGATGCGTTGATTATTATCAAAAATAGCGCTTACTATATAGGGCTTTAAAATTTTTCCTCCATTAACTAGTGCATTTAAAGAGTTAATTAATCGAATAGGCGTTGTTGTCAGATCGCCTTGTCCAATTGAAACATTATAAGTATCGCCGATGCGCCAAGGTTTTTTGCTTTTTTCATCTGGAATGTTTCCTATTTTTTCTCCTGGCAAATCAATACCGGTAATTTGATTAAAATTAAATTTTTCTAAATACTCTTTAATTCTTTGAATACCTAAACCCTGATATTTCTCATAACCGCCACCAATAATATAGAAATAGACGTTGCTCGAACGCGCAATTGCATCTTGCATATCAACATAACCATTATTGCGCCAATCGACAAAAATTGAGGGTTTGTCAGGAAAATAAGGATTGGGAATAGTGATGTAGCCATGCGTCTCTATCTTTTCAAAAGGATCAATAATTTTTTCTTGCAAGGCAGCGATTGCCATGATCGGTTTAATGGTTGAACCTGGATTATACAAACCGCTGAGCACTCGATTAAAAAGCGGTTTTGCCGGCGAATTTGTTAACGAAGCAAATTCTTTTGGATCAATGCCTTTTGAAAAAAGATTAATATCATAACCAGGATAACTCACCAAAGTTAGAATCTCCCCTGTTTGCGGATTAGTAACTAAAACAGCGCCGCCGCGTTCCTTGCCCATGTTTTTAATTTGTTTGGCTAAACGATTATAACTATACTCTTGAAGTTCAGCATCAATAGTTAACTTTAAATTATTCCCCCGCTGTGGCTCCTTATCAATACTTTGCCCTAATATTTCCATTGCGGCGTTACGCAAAATTTTAATTTCTCCATCCTGCCCTCTTAAATAATCTTCATAGAATGCCTCTAGGCCGTTTTTACCAATCTTACTAAAATTTTGATAGTTGGGATTTTTCTCAATATCTTCTTTGGAAACACGACCAGTGTAACCAAAAACATGACTAAAGGCAACACTTGATTGATATTGCCTTAAATTTTGTCGCACCACTTGAACTGCTGGATAACCCGCAAAATAACTTTCGAATTGAATTGCTTCCTCGCGAGTCAAATTACTCTTTAAAACAACAGGTTCTAAAAAATTAAGATCTTCAATTAAATTTTCTTCTGAAAATAAACTTTTAATTTCCGGGTTTTGATAAATTTTATTTAAAACTTCTTCTCTTTTATCTTTTTCAATTGGCAAATAATTAGGGAAGAATACTAGATCAAAAACCTCGTGGTTATAAACCAATGATTTATCAAAACGATCAAAAATTAAACCTCTGTCAGCAATAATAGGAATGGTCGCAATGGCATTGTGCTGAGCTGATAATTTTAGCTCATTGCCAAAAACAGTGTTTAAAAAAAGAACCAGCCCTAACGCAAAAACAAAAAATAAAATTCCGAAAAATGACAAAAGATCTAGCCCCCATCGTCCCACAGAAATTTCCAATCTCTGCACCTCCTCAAAATCACTCACTTTAGCTAAGGCTTCCTTGTTAAATAAAATTTCTTCTGCCTCTAAAAAGTCGCTCTTCCTTTTTAACTTTTTATTTTTTCTTAAAAAAATCATCTTAGTGTCTTAAATTGGCTTTTATCACTGACGGTATTTGGGCAATCAAGCCAAAAAGAAAAACACCCAAACCATTTAAGCACATTTCGATTAAATGCCGCCAGCTTAAAAAATAGGCAAAAAAGTTCTGATGGAAAAATAAATAATTGATTAGTACATAAAAGAAATTAAAAATTAAAGTGCCAAAAACTCCAAAGAAAAAATTCAAAAATAAATGCTTTTCTACTAAATATTTGCGACCAATCGTTCTGAATAAAATAATTAAAATTAAAAAGCTGATTAAATAAGTGAAATTAAACAAACTCGTAAAATCATAAATCAAACCACCAATAATTGCTCCCCAAATAATCAAAGTCCAACTCGGATTAAAAATATTAGCCAAAATTCCAATTAAAACCAAATTGATTTTAACGCCCAAAATTGGCAAATCATTAATAAAAGATATCTGGGCCAACGCTAAAATACCAATAAACAACCCAAAAAGAAAAATTTTCAAAAAATTTTTTACTGATTTTTTCATTTTATTATTAACACCTGATAAATCTTAGTCCAATCAATGGCGGGCTGAATTTTAATATCCAAAAAAATCTTATCTTGAGGCTTTTCAACGCTTTTCGCTTCGCCAATATACAAACCGCGAATAAATTTTTTATCCAAACCAGAAGTATAAACCTGATCTTTTTCCTGAACTTGTTCTTTTAAAGGGACTAAATCAACATAGGGATCAAGAAAGCCGTTGCCCTTAAACAATCCTTCAATTTTATTATCGCCAACAAAAACCGCTGTTTTAAATTCAGTGTCGGTTAAAGCTCTTACCGTGCTAAAATTTTTTGAAACCTCAATCACTTCGCCAACCAAAGTTTTTCCTCCCCAAATAACTGCCTGGCCAACTTTTATTCCATCTTCCTCGCCCTTATCAATCACAAAAGTTTGAGAAAAATTTAAGGGTGAGCGGCCAACAATATTAGCCAAAATAAAATCAATATCTTTTGTCTTTTTTAATTGCAGTGCCTCTTTTAACAACTCATTTTCCTCTTTTAAATCTCGATATTCAATTAAAAGAGATTTTAAAGCGCGATTCTGAAAAGTTAAAACATTATTTTCTTCCTGGATTTCTTTATAATTAATAAAACCACTCACCCAATAATCAATTGTTTTAATGATACTTAAAAGAGCTGAACGGAAACCAGCAAAAAAAGAGTTTTGGGCAGCTAACGCGCTTTGGGAACTCAGAATAAAAGCTAGAATCAGCCCAATGCTTAAAATTTTATTCTTGAGTATTGGATTCATAAATTAAAATTTTTTTGTATTTCTCTAAATCTTCCACAATCATTCCCAATCCCCTCACCGTTGCTGTTAAAGGATCATCAACCAATTTTACTGGCAGGGCACAATAATTCTCAATTAATCGATCCAGATTTCTTAACAAACTGCCTCCTCCCGAAAGCCAAATATTTTTTGTTGAAATATCAGCTACTAATTCCGGCGGCGTTTCTTCAATTGTTGAACGAATAGCTTCAACCAAGACCTTTAAAGACCTATCAAGTGCTTTAGCAATTTCATCGCTAGTTAAAACAATCTCTTTTGGCAAACCCGTTGCTAAATCACGTCCTCTAACTACTGCTTCTTTCTTTTCCATACCATTTACTTTAGCTGCACCGATTTCAAGTTTTACTTGTTCGGCACTGACCTCTCCAATAAGCAACCGGTATTCATCTTTTACATAACGAATAATATCCTCGTTAAATTTCTGACCAGCAATTTTCAAACTTTTATAATGAACAATACCACCCAAAGAAATAACAATAATATCTGTTGTGCCACCGCCAATATCAACCAAAATATTTCCTGAAGGCTCAAAAATTGGCAAATGACTGCCAATAGCTGCTGCCAGAGCTTCTTCAATCAAATAAACCTCTCCCGCACCAGCATTTAAAGCAGCATCAGCCACTGCCTTTCTTTCTACTTCTGTAATCCCGCACGGTACGCCAATAACCACTCTTGGCCGATAAGGTAAAATCCCCCACTTTGAACTCTTAAATTTCTTATAAAAATATTTAAGCATCTCTTCGGTCAGTTCAAAGTCAGAAATAACACCATTAGTTAATGGCTGAACAGCAGCAATATGCGGTGGCGTTCTTCCAACCATTGCCTGCGCCTCTTTACCAATAGCTAAAATCTCGCCTGTCTTTTGATTAAAAGCCACAACCGAGGGTTCATTAATAACAATCCCCTGGTTTTGCAAATAAACCAAAGAGTTTGCTGTTCCCAAATCAATCCCTAAACCTGGTGATAATTTAGCTAATAATTTTTTAAACATAATTTTTTTATGAATTTAATGCTTTTTTAAAGTAATTTAAAAGCTGCGACAATTTAACAAATTCCACTTTTTCTGAATCGCGTCTTTTAATTTCTGCTGAATCTTTAGCCAAAGTTTTTTCACTAATCACCACTCGATAAGGAATGCCTATTAAATCCGCCTCAATTAATTTTTCGCCCGCTGAAGAATCCAAACGATCATCATATAAAACTTCAATATTTTTCTTCGTTAAAGTGTTATAAATTTTTTGAGCTGCTTTTTGAATTTTATTCTGAATTTTTTGCTCCGGATGATTAATTTGAATGAGATGAATAGCAAATGGCGCAACCGACAATGGCCAAATCATTCCTTTTTCATCGTGATGCACTTCAACCACTGTGCCCATTAATCTTCCAACACCAATTCCATAACAACCCATAATCACTGGTTTTTTCTGGCCGTCGCGATCAACAAAATAAGCGCCGATGTCTTCGCTAAATTTTGTACCCAATTTAAAAATATTGCCCACTTCAACTGTTTTCTCTTCTTTTAAGATGCCACCGCAATTCGGACAAGTTTTTTTGGCTTTGTATTGACCCAATTCTTTATTTTGAGCAAAACCACACAAGTCGCATAAAACAGTTACATCTTCTCCGGCTGGTGTTTTTACCATAAATTCATGGACATATTCTTTAGTAAATCCCGCACCCGAAGCCTCAACTGCAAAAGCTTTTAACCCACAACGAGAAAAAATTTTAAAATAAGCTTTTTTCGCCTCTTCATAATAATTATCCAGGTCTTGGCGTGTGGCATGAAAACTATACAAATCCTTCATCATAAACTCCTTTCCTCTTAATAATCCTGATTTTGCTCTTGGTTCATCGCGGAATTTATCTTGAATTTGGAAAATCGCTTTTGGCAAATCGCGATAAGTATGGATGTTTTTTCTTACTAATTCGGCAATTAATTCTTCATGAGTTGGCCCTAAGACATATTCCTTATCCGCGCGGTCTTTAATTTTCATCAAAACTTCACCAAAAGAATCCCAACGGCCGGTTTTTTGCCATAATTCCTTGGGCATTAAAACTGGCAAAAAAACTTCTTGACCGCCAATCGCCACCATCTCTTCGCGAATAATTTGCTCGATTTTTTTATAAACTCGCCAGCCTAATGGCAAATAAGCATAAACGCCTGAAGAAACTTTATCAATAAAACCAGCGCGAATTAAAAAGCGCGCATTGACCGAAACCTCATCTTTGGGAAAATCTCTACTAATTTGAGAAAATAATTCTGATTGTCGCATAATTTTATTTTTTATTTTAAATTAATTTTAAATTTTTTGCAATCTAACTTTAAAACAATTTGGCAATGTCTTTATAAGTAATAACAAAAAATATTAAAAGCAGGATTGCAAAACCGATTGAATGAATAAGATTTTCGACCTTTGGCGGAACGGCTTTACCGCGGATTTTTTCTAAAATAGTAAAGACAATGCGGCTGCCGTCCAAAGCCGGAAAAGGCACTAAATTAATAGCTGCCAAATACACCGAAAGCGTTGCTAAAAATTGAAGAAAATATCCGATGCCCAATTTCAATGTCTCACTGCCCAAAACTGTAATCCCCACTGGTCCAGCCACCTCCCCCAACATCTTGCCTTGAAAAATTAACGACTTCAAAAAGACAAAAATCATCACAAAAATATTAACAAACAATCCCAAAGCATATCTGATTCCCTCCCAAACACTCTTGAAAAACGGATATCTTAAAAAGCCGGTCTCGCCTATCACCACACCCAAAGCTCCTTGATTCTCATCCTTTGTTTCTCGAGGTGTAATTTTAATTTCTAAATTTTTATTACCTCTTTCAATTTGCATTGTAATTTCCTTACCAACATATTCTTTAGAAAATCTCTGCAATTCCTCAACCGAGGGATTTAAAATCTCCTTATCAGCATAACTAATTTTTAAAATGCGGTCTCCCATTTTGATGCCAACTGCCTCGGCTGGTGAATCTTTCTGAACCTGCAAAACCGATAACTTAATGTCTTTAACATAAGCAATATTTTTCTCATCAACTACAGTAGGAATGCCAATATTTAATCCAACAATAAAAAGCATAATGCCAAAAATTAAATTCATCACAATGCCAGCAATAAGAATTTTTGCTCGCGTTAGAGGCGGCCGGCTAGCAAAACTATTTTTTTCTTCCGGATGAGCGCCATCTTCACCATAAATTCTCACAAATCCTCCAATTGGCAAAGCATTTAATGAATAAAGAGTTTCGCCTTTCTTAATGCCAAAAATCCGCGGCGGAATGCCCATTCCGAATTCCTCTACTTTCAAACCATTCTTTTTAGCCACTAAAAAATGGCCAAGTTCGTGAACAAAAACTAGGATATTTAAACAAATAATAAATATAATAACAAAAAGCATAATTTATTCGTAAAGTTCCTTTCTTTTATTTTCTACAACTTCTTCAATTTTATCATTAAATTCGTCTATCACTTTTTGCAACTCATCTTTACCGCGATATTTATCATCTTCGGTGATCTTTTTATTTTCAAAAAGTTCTTTCATTTCTTTCAAAATATCTTCTCTCAAATTGCGAAGACGAATTTTTGTTTCTTCGGCCTTTTTCTTAACCAGTTGGAAAATTTGCTCCCGACGCTCTTGCGATAAAGGAGGCAAAACAACGCGAATTTGTGAACCTTCAATCATTGTCGTCACACCTAAATTAGCTGCTTGAATCGCTTTTTCGCAGGCGCTGACATTGGCTTTATCCCAAACTTGAACAATTAAATTATTAGGTAAGCTGACTTGAATCGTTGCTATATGTTTTAATGGCATCACTGTCCCATAAGCCGGACACTCGACTTTTAAATTTTCAATTAAAGCTGGCTGCGGTCGATTGGAACGAACGCCCGCAATTTCAGCTTTAAAAGCCTCTAAAACATTGCCTCCTTCTTTTTTAAATTTTTCTATTAGTTGATTAATAAGCATTTTGATGGGTTGGCAATAAAAATTAAGTATTTTTGCCAGCTTAAAAACTTCGACCCTTAAAAAATAACTCTTCTAATATTATAACCGATTTCAAAATAAGATAAACTTCCGCAACTTATTTTCTTGGTAGATTAAATAAAATGTTTTCAATCTGAAGCCGCGGATTTAAATTAGCATATTTAACTCCTTCTAATGCCTTTATGGCCTTTTCTAAAATTTCATAATTGGAATGAGTGGTAGTATTAGTAAATTTATAATCTTTAATCCCGAATTTATCAAAAACTTGATCGCGTAATAAAACAACAAGGTTTTCTAAAAATTCCACTGGATCCATTTCGGCAAATTCTTCATTATAGATTTTTAAAGGATTATTACTAGAAAGTAGTTGCTCCATTTTTTTATCAATCCGCTGACGATAAAAATTGTCTTGAGGAAAAATCGGTATTTTTATAACTCTTACTCGAGACAAAATTGTTGGCAAAATTTTATTTTCATCGTTGCTCACAAAAAAGAAAACTGTATTTTTTGGTGGTTCCTCAGTAATTTTTAAAAGAGCATTCTGAGCCTCCAAAGACATTTTTTCAATTTCTTTAATTATTAAAACTTTTTTACTTTCACTTGATAAATAAAGTGTTTTCTGAATTTCCTGAACTTGTTTAATGCTTAAATCAAATACCTGAAATTTTTCTTTAATTTGCTCAGCTAAAACATCGCTATCTGCCATTATATAAATATATTCAAAACTGGTTAATTTTTGAGCTAACTGAAAAGCAAAGTTAAAAGATTTTTCCAAATCAATCCCTAAAAATAACCAGGTTCCATCAACGGTATTGTTTTTAATTACTTCATCAAAATATTTTTCCAATTTCATTTTACTTTTTGCTCAATAAAGCGCGTTTATAAATATCCAGATGCTCCAAAATAATACCCGTGCCTTTAGCCACGCAATACAAAGGATCTTCAGCCACATAGGCATTAACGCCGGTAATGCGCGAAATAAATTCATCGAGATTGCGTAAAAGAGCGCCACCACCAGAAAGAACAATCCCTTTTTCAATAATATCTGCTGCCAATTCTGGTGGAGTATTTAAAAATACATTTCTAATAGATTCCCCAATTTCTTCTAAATTGGGAGTGATCGCTTCGGCAATTTCATTAGAACTAATAATAATTGATTTTGGTAAACCAGTAGTTAAATCTCTTCCTTTTGCTTCGGTTTCAATTTTATTTTTTTGCGGCAAAGCTGAACCGGCTTCAATTTTAATTTTTTCTGCTGTCTGCTCACCAATCGCTAAATTGTATTTTTTCTTCACATAATTAACAATTGCTTCATCAAATTTATTACCAGCAACTCTTAAAGACGACCAGGAGACAATACCGCCTAAAGAAATAACCGCCACTTCTGTTGTGCCACCACCAATATTAACAATCATATGCCCTGAGGCAGAATTAATCGGAATACCAGCGCCCAAAGCTGCCAAAATCGGTTCGCGCACCAAAAATACTTCTCGCGCACCCGCTTCAATTCCAGCATTAATCACTGCCCGTCTTTCGGTTGAGGTAATACCAGCTGGTCCAGAAATAATCAGTGTTGGTTTGAAAAAATTAAAACCACCCAATGCCTTGGAAATAAAATATTTGAGCATTGTTTTCGTGGTTTTGTAATCAGCAATTACACCATCTTTTAAGGGTCTATAAGCGCCAATATCATCAGGCGTTCGACCAATCATTTCTTTTGCCTCTTTTCCCACAGCCAAAATACGATTGTCGTGCAAATCATAAGCAACAATAGTTGGCTCAAAAATTACCACTCCTTTTTTTGGCACAAAGACCAAAGTATTAGTTGTCCCTAAATCAATTCCTAATTTTTTAATAAACATAAAATTATTGTTCTTTTTCGACTCTTTTTATTTGCGCACCAATTTGTTGGAGACGCTCTTCTATTTTTTCATAGCCGCGATCCACTTGCTCAATACCATAAACTTCACTTTTGCCTGAAGCGGCCAAAGCAGCAATAATTAAAGTCGCGCCTGCTCTCAAATCAAAACTTTTTATTTTTGTCCCAAAAAGTGGCGTTGGACCTGCCACAATAATCCGATGCGGATCGCAAAGAAAAATTTTGGCACCCATTGAATTCAATTCATCAACATATTTAAATCTCCCTTCAAACAAAGTATCAAAAATTAAACTCTCGCCTTCAGCTTGCGTCGCCATCACCGCAAAAGGCGCCTGCAAATCAGTTGGAAATCCAGGATAAGGTAATGTCTGAATTTTTGCTGCTTTTAAAGTGCTTTCTTTGCCAAAAATAGAAACAGCGTCATTTTCTATTCTATACAATATGCCCATTTTTTTCAAATTGCGAAAAACCATTTCTAAATAATTTACTGGCGCATTTAAAATTTTCAAATTGCTCTTCGTGGTAGCGGCTAAACTAAAAAATGTACCAGCCTCAATATAATCAGGCCAAATAGTATGCTCTGCGCCTTTCAAATTTTTCGTTCCTTTAATTTTAATTGTATGCGTTCCTAATCCTTCAATTTCTGCGCCCATCGCTTGAAGCATTTCTCCCAACTCTTGAACATGCGGCTCACAAGCAGCTAAATGAATTTCGCTTTGCCCCTCAATAGTTGATAAAATCATCATTAAATTCTCCGTGGCGGTGACACTAAATTCATTAAGATAAACAAAAGCTGGCTTTAGTTCTTTTGGCGCTTTTAGATAATATTTTTCTTGCTGCTCGCGCTCCTCGATGGCTTCAATACCCAAATCTCTAAATCCTTCAAAATGCGCATCGAGTCCCCTCACCCCAATATGGCAACCGCCGGGTTTAGCAATCTTTAATTCTCCCAAACGCGCTAAAATTGGTCCAGCAATTAAAATCGAAGCTCGAATTTTTCTCACTAAAGTTGTATCAGCATCAGATTTTAAATCTTTGGCTTCTATTTTAACTGTTTTTTCATCAAGCCAGCTGACTTCTGCTCCCAAACTTTTAATTAAATCCAGCATGACAAAAACGTCCGTTAATAAAGGAACATTTTTGATAATACACGGCTCTCTCGTTAAAAGACAAGCTGGCAAAATAGTGAGCGCCGCATTTTTGCTTCCCGAAACTTTTATTTCTCCTTTTAATTCTTTTCCGCCTTCAATTTCAAAAATTTCAACCATCATTTATAATTTAAGCCAAAAAAAGAGAAAATACAAGTTTTAAAAATTTTATGCTATAATTGAAAATATGAAAAAATTTCGAGTTTTAAGTGATTCGCCAAAAACAACTCAAAAAATTGCTAAAGTTCTAATTGAAACGCTTTGTAATCAAAATTACAATCCTCCTCATATTTTTGCTCTTTCCGGTAATTTGGGTGCTGGAAAAACTACTTTTGTTCAAGGCATAGCAAAAGCTTTAAAAATTAAAAACAAAATTTTAAGTCCAACTTTTGTGATTATTAAAGAATTTAAAATTCCGAAAAAAACTCCTTTTGAAAAATTTTATCATATTGATTGTTATCGTTTAGAAAATTCAAAAGAATTATTGAGTTTGGGATTTAAAGAAATGATTTCAAATCCCAAAAATTTAATTTTTATTGAATGGCCAGAAAAAATCAAAAAAATTCTTCCGAAAAAAACCGTTTGGCTTAAATTTAAAGTCATTGATGAAAATAAGCGGTTGATTACCCAATAATTATGAAAAATCTCATTCTTATTGATTCTCATGCTTTAATTCATCGCTGTTATCATGCGCTGCCAAATTTAACAACGCCCAAAAACGAACCAATTGGCGCAGTTTATGGCACGATTCGTGTCCTTTTTAAAATTATCAAAGAATTAAAACCGGATTATTTGGCTGCTTGCTTTGATTTAGCCGAACCAACTTTTCGCCATAAAGAATACAAAGAATACAAAGCCACTCGCCCCAAAACAGATGAATCTTTAATTTCTCAATTTGATAAAGTCAAACTTTTTTTCGATGCTGCCAAAATAAAACGCTTTGAATTAAAAGGTTATGAAGCTGATGATTTAATTGGAACACTCGTTAAAAAATTTGCCGCCGAAAAAGATTTAAAAATCATTATTTTAACTGGTGATTTAGACACGCTGCAATTAGTTCAAGATGATAAAGTTGTTGTTTATACCATGAAAAAGGGCATTCAAGATACCATTATTTATAATGAAGCAATGGTTAAAGAACGATTTGATGGTCTTTTGCCAAGCCAATTAGTTGATTTTAAAGCATTAAAAGGTGATCCTTCAGACAATATTTTGGGCGTTCAAGGCATCGGCGAAAAAACCGCTATTGAATTAATTAAAAATTTTGGCAGTTTAGAAAATCTTTATCAAACAATTGAAACACCAGGTTTTGAAAAAAGTGAAAAAGCAAAACTCATCAAACCCAAAGTCTTAAATCTTTTAAAAGATCAAAAAGAAAGCGCATTTTTTAGCAAATATTTAGCAACATTAAATTGCGATGTTCCAATTGAAACATCTTTGAAAGAGTTGGAATTTACTGAAATCAACAAAGACGACATTCTTCCTTTATTTAAAGAATGGCGGTTTGAAAGTTTAATTAATCAATTAGAGCCTAAAAATGAAACTCCCATTACCACTATTAACGCCGAACCAAAAATTGAATGGCATGATTTAAAAGATTTGAGCTTGGATCTAAACAAAAATAAAGAAATTTTTCTTATTTCTGAAAATGGAGAATTAAAAATTCTTTATGACAATCAATATTATCGCGGCCCAATTGATGAAAACTTTTCTCAAAAAATTAAAAATGCTCGCCTTATCGGATTGGAATTGAAAAATTTTATCAAAGAGGCGAAGGCTTTTGATTTAATCCCCTATTATGACATTCAAATTGCTCAGTGGCTTATTAATTCTGAATTAAAAAATTTTGATTTACCAAAAATTTGGCATTTAACATTTAAAAAATCGCTGCCCAATTTACCAACATTAGAAATTATTAAACAAATTTATCAATTTCAAAAAGAAAAAATTAAAGAACTCGGTTTAGAAAATGTTTTCTATCAAATTGAAATGCCGCTTGTGCCAGTGTTGGCAGAAATGGAATATTTTGGCATCAAAATTGATAAAAATTACTTTAAAAAACTTACTGAAGAAATTAATCAAGAAATTACTGTAGTCTCCAAAAAAATTTTTGAAATCACCGGCAAAGAATTCAATTTAAATTCGCCCAAACAACTTTCTGATATTTTATTTAATCAATTAAAACTTAATAAAAAGAATCTGGGCAAAACACCAGGCGGCGTTTTATCCACTCGCGAAAATGAGCTAATCAAAATTCAAGACCTTCACCCCATTATTCCTTTAATTTTAAAACATCGTGAATTAATGAAATTAAAAACAACTTATTTGGAGCCCTTGCCACTTTTAGCCGACAAAAATTCGCGCATTCATACAACCTATAACCAAACGGGCACGGCCACTGGCCGTCTTTCTTCAGAAAATCCCAATTTACAAAATATTCCGAGCGAAGGTGAATGGGCAAAAAAAATTCGCAAAGGTTTTATTGCTGAAGACGGCTATCAATTTTTAGGATTGGATTATTCGCAAATTGAATTACGCATTGCCGCTTCACTTTCGGAAGATCCAAAAATGATTCAAGTTTTTCTTGAAAACGGCGATATTCACTTTTTAACCGCTGCGGAAATTAATAATATCCCCATTGATAAAGTTACACCCGAAATGCGACGCCAAGCTAAAACTTTAAATTTTGGCGTTCTTTATGGAATGGGCGCAAAAGCTTTTAGCGAAACCGCTGGCATTTCCAAAGAAGAAGCAAAAAAATTTATTGAGGAATACTATCATGATTTTTATAAAATCCGCGAATGGCAAACAAAAATTTTAAGCGAAGCTCAACAAACTGGCTGTGTTAAAACATTAACCGGTCGGCTCCGCTGGGTTTATGATTTAATTTCGGGCAATCAAAAATATAAAAGTTTGGCTGAAAGAGCAGCAATTAATTTTCCTATTCAGGGCTTGGCTGCTGATATCATTAAAAAAGCAATGATAAAAATCTCTAACTTCATTCAAAAAGAAAAATTAGAAAATGATGTCCGACTTCTTTTGCAAATTCACGATGAATTAATTTTCGAAGTCAAAAAAGACAAATTAGATCTGGCAAAAGAAAATATCCAAAAAATAATGGAAGAAAACGAATTTTTAACTGTGCCATTAAAAACGCAGGTTTCTATTGGTGATAACTTAGCAGATTTAAAATAATTACGGCAAAACTTTTTTGATAAAAATCGCTGAGGCAACGCTTAAAACAATTCCTATACCAACAGCAATAATAATAATCTTATCGGTTTTAGAATTTAAAAATTTATCTGAAGTTGAGGATGCCAAAGAAACTGATGTGCTTTCTTGTTTTTGAATATTGTCATTTCCTTCATTTTCTCCATTTTCAATTTGGGAATCAACCGTAATTTTTGAATTATTTTTTGTTTCAGAATCACTGCTAAATTGATTCGGAGCGCCGGGAGTTAAAATTTTTGTCCACCGCCAATCATTAGCTGCAAATCGCGCAAAAGAATAACCCTCTTTAGCATTACCAGAATAAGTAATTTTAAAAGCAATTTCATTTTGGGGCGAGTATAAAGTGAGTGTTTCGCCATTGTTATTCAAACTGATTTTTGTTTTATTATAGGGCAAAACAAGAAAATCCTTTTTCTTAATTATTTCATCTTTAAAAAAATATTTTTGACCCGAAGCATCTTCTAAACGCCAATTAGTTAAATCAACATCTGCGTCGCTATTATTATAAAGTTCAATCCATTCGCCTTCGTTATCTGGGCCAGGAGGATTAGGCAAGAACTCATTAATAATTAAATTGACTTTGATCGGAGTTGCTTCGGGAGTTGAATTCGTATTTTCTAAGTTAGCCAAAATGTTGTTTTCTGAAGTTATTGAATTATCATCTACTGATGGCGAAAAAGTTGGCACAATGGTTTTTGTTGGTGTTGGAGATAATGAGCTTGAAATTTTATTGCAATCAAAATTATTTTCTTGGCCTGGCGAGCCGCCTTCATTTTTTGATTCACAAAATTTTGAAGAATTTTCCGAAACTCGCTCTAAAGAAAAACCATTGCCATTACCACCCATTGCTTTATTGTAATAAACCTCTTCAACAACATTGCCATTATTATCAATAAGTTTTAGAGTGCCTTCGGTATTA
>Ga0315298_1005299_pt1 | contig 18442 bp, 20 predicted proteins | sample WHS_1_MG_FD_203077 | JGI IMG/M metagenome (GOLD analysis project Ga0315298, IMG submission 203077) | Extremophilic microbial mat communities from Washburn Hot Springs, YNP, Wyoming, USA - WHS_1_MG | ecosystem: Environmental > Aquatic > Thermal springs > Hot (42-90C) | place: USA: Wyoming...
CTTTTATGGCTGGCCAATTTCGCTAATGGTTTGCCTCACAAATCTAATCTATTGTCCATCTCGAAATTTTGTAACTCCCCCTCTTAAACTAAGAGGGGGAAAAAGGGGGAGTTATAAGAAATCCATCCTTTAGTAAGGCATTACAAAAATAGTAATTTTAATATTTTTTTCTGCCGATTATTAGTATATAATTTAACCCAAATTACCCTTCCCTCTTTGGCCAAATTCTGAAATTGATAGCAGGCCGAGTGGAGGGCAAAATTATGACGAAAAATTTTAAGATTTATATTTTAAACCATTTAATTAATAAAGGTCTATTAAAAAAAGGGGATTATGAAAAATTAATAAGGGAAGGCCCCTTAGATGACAATTATTCCTTAGAAGAAACCCTACTCAAAAAAGGTTATGTATCTTTAGCCGAATATCAATCAGCTTTGGCAGAAATTTTTAAAGTCCCTTTTGCTCGCCCAGAAGATTTTCCAGAAGAACCAATTCTTTTTGACCAAATTTCCCTCCATTTTATGAAAGCCGCTAAAATTTTGCCGGCAAAATTAGAAAATAATACTTTAACTGTAATAATGGCCAACCCGCAAGACTTTCATGCTTTGGAAGCTCTGCGGTTAGCCGTAAAATATGAAATTAAAGTCTTGGCCGGCTTGGAAGAAGACATTAAGCGCGGCCTCGATCGGGTTTATGGTTCTGGTTTAACTTCCATGGAGAAGATTATAGAAGACATTGATCGTTTACCCGAGTATCGCAGCGATGAAGAAGAAAATGTTGATCTGTTGAGAGATATGGCTTCGGAAGGGCCAGTAATCAGGTTAGTAAATTTAATTATTACCAAGGCCATTGAAAGAAGGGCTAGTGATATACATTTCGAACCTTTTGAAGATCATTTTCGGGTGCGCTATAGAATAGATGGCGTTCTCCACGATGTAGAATCACCCCCGAAGCGACTGCAAGCAGCCATAATTTCCCGTTTAAAAATTATGGCCAAGCTAAATATAGCCGAAAGACGTCTTCCGCAAGATGGGCGGATAATGCTGCGCGTCAAAGGAAAAGAAATTGATTTTCGAGTTTCTTCTGTGCCTACTATTCACGGAGAGTCTGTTGTTTTGCGCATCTTGGATAAAGGCAGCATGGTTTTGGAAATGGAACAGCTCGGCTTCGAGGAAGACACCCGCCGAGAAGTGGAAGAGCTTATTCGTCATCCTCATGGCATAATCCTGGTCACTGGCCCCACAGGAAGCGGAAAGACCACAACCTTATATTGCGCCTTACAAAAAATAAATTCTGCCGAAAAAAAGATTATCACGGTAGAGGATCCTGTAGAGTATCAATTACCCGGCATTAATCAGATCCAAGTAAAGCCGGCTATCGGTCTTACGTTTGCCAACGCCTTACGTTCGATAGTGCGCCAAGACCCGGATGTGATCCTTATTGGAGAAATTCGCGATGCCGAAACTGCGGAAATAGCCATCCACTCTGCCCTTACCGGCCATTTAGTTTTGAGTACCCTTCACACCAATGATGCTCCCAGTGCTATTACTCGCCTCATTGACATGGGGATGGAAGATTATCTACTTTCTTCTACTATTTTGGGTATTTTAGCTCAAAGATTAGTACGCGTATCCTGTCCTCATTGCCGGATAAGTTATTCTCCTGAACCCCAAGTGCTAAAAGAGATGAAAATTACTAAAGAAGAATTACCATTTTTTAAAATTCACGAAGTCCGGGGTTGCGCGAACTGTTCGTACACAGGGTATTGGGGAAGAACAGGCATATTTGAACTGCTTAAGGTGGACGAAGAAATTCAACGATTGATCTTAGAGAGAAAAGATGCCAATACTATAAAACAAGTGGCCTTGCCGAAGGGGATGCGCACTTTAAGAGAAGATGGTTGGTTGAAGGTAAAACGCGGGCTAACCACGATTTCCGAGGTTTTAAGGGTTACTCAGGAAGAAAATATCACTTAAAATATTCCTGGCGCAGATCGAAATAAAAACTTAAAGTATTCTATAGAAAAAATAATTTAAATGGCTGAATATTTTTATAAAGCAATAACTAATACGGGGCAAGTAGTTGAAGGCTTTCTCGAAGGAAAAGATGAAAAAGCCATTGTCCGCAATTTGCAAGACCAGGGTTATATACCCGTTCGCGTTATCTCCCGGCAGAGAACCTTAAAAAAATGGCGTCTTCCCTCATTCCCTTCCGGGCGGAGGAGAATAAGTAGTCTGCTGGCCTTTACCCAGGAGTTAGCTACATTAATTTCCGCGGGGCTCCCTTTGGACCGCAGCTTGGATATATTAGCTTCCTTAACTCCCGATCTAAAAATGCAAGAAATTCTCCGTGATGTCTTAGCTCGGGTCCGCGGAGGAAACTCCTTAGGAGAAGCCCTAGCCAATCATCCCCAGGTTTTTCCTAATTTATACATCAACATGGTTAAAGCTGGGGAAGTAGGGGGTTTTTTAGAAACGATTTTTACGCGCTTGGTGCAGTATTTGCAAAGGGCCAAAGAAATAAAGGAGTATTTGATTTCCATATTAATCTACCCGGTCATTTTGACTGCCGTGAGTGCCGTATCCATTACTATTTTGGTAGCTTTCGTTATCCCCCGTTTCAGTCGCCTTTTTGCCGATCTTGGCCAAGCTATTCCTCTTCCGACGCAGATGGTCTTGGTAGGAAGTAAATATTTTCGCGATTACTGGTGGTTAGGAATTGTTTTAATTGGTTTTTTTTACGTATGTTTGAAAGCCTATGTTCAAGGTGAAGAGAGAAGGTGGCGCTGGGACCGTTTCAAATTATCCTGGCCGGGCTTCGGCCCGCTCATAAAAAAAATTGAAGTGGCCAGATTCTCGCGGACTTTGGGAACTTTATTACAAAGCGGCGTGCCCATTTTGTCTGCCCTTAGTCTGGTAAGAGAAGTTTCTCAAAACCAAGCTGTAGCCAAGGCCATTGATTATGTCCAAGAACGGCTGCGGGAAGGTAAAGGGATGGCCCGAGCTCTTAAGGAAATAGAGATCTTTCCCGCCCTCGCGGTGCATATGATCGAGGTTGGGGAAGAAACCGGAAAGCTGGAAGAGATGTTGCACAGAGTAGCTTCGAGCTATGAAGAGAGCATTCAAAACACTACCAAACGTTTAGTTTCCTTGTTGGAACCTTTAATAATCTTAATCATGGGGCTTATTATTGGATTTATCGTCATCTCCATGCTTTTAGCAGTTTTTAGTTTGCAAGAGATTCCTTTTTAAAGATTAATGGAAGCATTGAATAAATGACATTGGCCATTCTTAACCCCGCAACCTAAAACCCTCTCTCCAAGCATGGGGAGAGGGAGGGGATAAAGGGTAGATTTTAAGGAGGATAGATGCTCAGAAAATCAAGGAGAGTTAAAGGCTTCACCTTGATCGAATTATTAATAGTTATTATTATCATCGGTCTTTTAGCTGCCTTAGTTGGCCCAAGACTTTTTGGCAAAGTGAGCACAGCTAAACAAAAGGCAGCCAAAGCGCAGATTGAGCTGTTCGGGACGGCCCTGGATGCTTTACGCTTGGACGTAGGCCGTTATCCCACTACGGAAGAAGGATTGAGAGCTTTAAGAGAGAAACCCTCGGGAATGGAAGGGTGGAAAGGTCCTTATTTGCCTAAAGAAATCCCCAAAGATCCCTGGGGAAGAGCCTATGTGTATAAATGTCCAGGAGAGCATGGGGAGTATGATTTAATTTCCTATGGCCTGGATGGAGTTGAAGGCGGGGAAGGGGAAAATCAAGATATTGTCAGCTGGAAGGATATTGATGAAAAAAAATAAAGGTTTTACGCTCCTCGAATTAGTTTTAGTTCTTATCTTGTTGAGCCTGGCCGTGTATTTAGTCGTCCCTTCTATGGCCCGCCTGGCCAAGGCCGTAGAATTAAAGGGCACGGCCCAAAAGATAGCGGGAATTTTACGCTATTACCGCCTGGCCACGATCCAAAAAGGGCAAGTGCATCAAATCCTTATTGATCAAAAACAAAGAGAATTAATCGTCCGGGCTCTCCAACCAGAAAAAAAAGAAGAAATTGGGATCACCTGGATAGAGAAGATTAAATATCAAATTCCTGCGGGCATAAATTTGCAAGAAGAAATAAACCCCGGTGAATACAATACCGATTTACCGGCTATTGAATTCTACCCTACAGGCCAGGCCAATGGCGGCCAGATACTGCTGGCCGATCCAGAACAGAAAGGGTACCGCATCAAGATCAATTTTTTAACCGGCTTAGTAGAAGTAGAAAAAATTTAGAGATGAGACGCCCAGTAAATAGTTTTGGCTTTACTTTAATAGAAGTGGTTATAGCTTTAGGTCTAATGGGCCTAGCTTTAATTGTCCTCATTGAATTATTTTCCGGCGCCTTGCGGTTAGGAAAAACGGCTAATGAGTATACGCGCGCCACGGCTTGGGCCAAAATGAAATTAGAAGAAGTTATGTTGCAACCTAAATTGCCAGAGGGGCTGGAAGAAGGGGAGCTGCCGGAAAACTACCGTTGGCAATTAGAAATTAAAAAAACAGAAATTTTGCGGGAGAAATATGGAGATGTACCCGTACCTTTCGAACTTTATCAAATTAAGCTAAAAGTTAATTGGAAATCGGGGCTTAAAGAAAGAAACTTGGTATTAGAAACGTATAAATTTTTAAAAGAAACTGCTGGAGAAGAAAAAATTTGAAGAACATTTTCCCAGAGAAAAAAACCGGCGGATTCACTTTAGTAGAAGTGATGGTTACATTAACCATTCTGGGATTTGTCCTTTTAATGATCTTGGGAGTTTTCCGCTTGGCCCTTTCTTCATGGCATAAAGGAGAAGAAATCCAAGAAACAGATCAACAGATTAGGACGGTAGAACAATACCTATTTCGCCAGATCAAGTCGGCCCAACCCTATAAGACCAAAAGTAGCCGGGCCGAAGGAGATTACTTGTTCTTTGAAGGGACCGCCCAGATGCTAAAATTCATTTCCACGTATTCCTTACGGTATAAAAGATCAGCAGGTCTGGTGCTGGTGATTTATGATTTGCGCGAGCAAAATGGCGAGGGGACTCTCTTCTTTTCGGAAAAAAGAGTGCTTAATAAAGACCTGCAGGAAGAAGTTTACGATCCGGAAGCAGCCTGGCCTTTACTCAAGAATCTAAGGGAAGCTTACTTGGAATACTACCAGGAAGAAGATAAGGTCAAAGGTGCTAATGCGGAATGGGTGCGCGAGTGGTCGGGCAAAGAGCGGGGCCAATTGCCAGGGGCTGTGCGTTTGCGCTTTAAATACGAAAAAGAAATAGAAAAAGGAAAGTCCACCCAGGTAGATTTAGTAATGCGTCTTCCGGCTTGTCGCTGGGAAGAGATCAAGACCGTTCCGCAGAGGAGAGTAATACCCCAAAGGCCGACGGGATGAAGATGAAGAGACAAAATAGAAAAATTGGCCAAGAAAAGGGAGTTGCTCTAGTAGTTACTATATGGATTATTACAATCCTGGTGATCGTGGCCTTCGAATTTAGCTCGGCCATGCGCTTAGAGAGCTATAGCGTAAAAAATTACCAAGAAGAGGCCCAACTATATGCTATGGCCTGCGGGGCCTATGAGCGAGCTCTTGGGGAACTGAGCTGTCGACATGATCCTTTCCTTAGGCAAAAGAAAAAAGATCTGCTCCGAGAGGAAATTCCGGCGGCAAAGCGGGAGTGGTTAATTGATGGCCGACCTTACACTTTCCCCCTTGGCCAGGGAACGTGCCAGGTACGTATTTATGGAGAAGCGGGAAAAATAAATATTAATTTGGCTTCCGAGAGAACTTTGCGTCAAGTGGCCACGTGTTTAGGGCTGGAAGGAGAAAGCCGAGATATTTTGGTGGACTCCATACTTGATTGGCGCGACCCTGATGATTTTTATCGGGCTCATGGAGCAGAAAATGAGTACTACCGGTCCCTCCAAGAACCTTATGATTGTAAAAATGGCTACTTGGCCACTATCGAAGAACTTTTGTTAGTTAGGGGGGTAAGTAAAGAATTGTTTTGGGGGAAAAAAATTTTATTTCCTGGGGAAAAAGAAGAAAAAATAGTCGGCTTGAAAGACATCTTTTCTGTTTATGCTGCCGGCGAACAGATTGATCTTAATGCCGCGGGGTGGCCGGTGCTCCGTTGTTTTTTGGGATTACCCGGGGAAGTAGCGGAGAAAGTAATTTCGGTGCGGGAAGAGCGGGAATTTGAAAACTTGACCGATCTCACCCAGCGTGTGCCGGAAATACAACCTTTTTTGAAAGAAATTGGCCGGTTTATTTCTTTCCGGCCTTTACATCCTTACTATACAATTGAAACGAGAGCATGGATGAAGGATAACGAATTGGGGAGGAGTCTGAAAGCCATCATCAAAATCGATGCCCGAGAAAAAAATGGTTATAAGGTAATCCAATGGATCGACCATATTTCCTGATGGATTGCGGCAGGTATGGCTGGTAACAATTTAAGCTTAGGAATTGACTTAGGAAAGAATCATTTAGTCCTTTGCCTTTTGCAAAAAACTTGGCGAGGGATTAGATTGGTGGATTATCAGGTAAAAACTTGGGCCGAAGATTTTTCCGTTGAGGATCAGCTTCCTTTTCTTAGCAATTTTGTGGCCCAATATGCCGTAGCTAAAGATAAAGTTTTTCTGGCTATTCCGCGGGGAAAAACCGTCATCCGTTTTTTGCGTTTGCCTTTGGCTGCCCAAGAAAATCTGCGGCAGGTTTTAGAGTACGAGGCGCCTAAATACGTTCCCTGGGAAGTAGAAGAAATTTGTTTTGATTATCAAATTCTCCATCGGGACGGGCAAGGACTAAGTTTAGTAGTTCTCTTTAGCAAGAAAAGAGAAGTTGCTCATTATCTTGCCTTATTAGAAAAAATTGGTCTTAAACCTCATGCTATCCAGATTTCTTCCGTAGGAGCGCTCAACCTTTTCCTTTACCACGCAGGAGGAAATTATAAAAATAATACGGTTTTGCTCGACCTGCAGGGATCAATGGCGGAGATTAATTTTCTCAAGGAAGGGCAATGGCAGGAAAACTTTCTTTTTACCTTACCTGCTGAAAAAAAAGGGGAAAAGATTATTCAAATTTGTCAAATGGGTGGAGTTCCAGAGACCGAACTGGGCCAAACTGAGTTTTACGTATACGGAACAGGAGCAGAAACAAAATCGGTATCTTCATGGCTTGACCATCCTTCTTTGAAGTATGTAACTCCTCCCCCGCGGCATAAAATAAAAACAAGGCGAGGAGAATCTTTACCTCCGGGCAATTATGGCGGCGTGGGAGTTCCTTTGCCGGGATTAATAAAAACAAATTACAAATTAAATCTGCTCGCGGAAGAGAAAAAGAAAAAAACTCGCCAGATGGGTAAGCCTCTTTTTATTTCCTTGGTATTCTTGACTATTCTGCTTACGTTATCTTGGATATGGGGGTCATACCGAAAAATCCAAGATGAACTGCAATTTTTACGGGCCGAAGTAAATAGAAAAAAACCCGAAGTGACCGCCGTAGAAAATTTAAAGAAAGAAAGGGAAAAGATTGTCAAAGATATAGCTGAGTTTGAAAAGCTTAGTTCTCTGGAAGCCCGGAAGATAGATATTTTGAAGGAGCTAACCCAGATATTGCCTCCTACAGTTTGGATATGGAATTTAAAAGCTGCTGGTCGCGAAATAGAAATTAGTGGCTTCGCCGATTCAGCCTCTGACCTTATTCCGTTGCTTGACCGCTCTCCGCTCTTTGAGAAAGTGGAATTTTTGGCCCCGGTGACTAAAGAGCGCGATCGCCGTTTGGGTAGCGATAAGGAAAAAGAAAGGTTTAAAATTCGCCTGTACCTGGAAAAAAAGAGGCTTTAATTATGCTGCCCGCAAAATTGGTAACCCCAAAACAAATTACCTCTCCCCGCATCTTCTGGCTCCTCTTTGCCTTGGTCGCCACTTTAGCCATCTATTACTTGGCCATTATCCCCTGGGAAGAGACTAAGAAAAAAGCTGAAGAAGAGATCTTGTTAAAAAGAAAAATCCTGAGCCAGTATAATGAAATTTTGCAAAATAGGGCGCAAGTAGAATTGAACCTGGAAAAGGCCAAGAAACAGAGGGAAGAAATTAATAAAAAACTTATTTCTGGAGATACGCTGCAGTTAGCTGCCGCCAACCTCCAGGATATGGTAAAAAAAATCGCGGAAAAAAATTTTGTGAGTTTAAGGAGTTTTCGCATTTTAGAGCCCAAGGATATAGGTCCCTTTCGGCAAGTGTCTTTGCAGATAGAATTTTTGCCCACTAATAGTATGCTGAATTTGAGCCATTTTATCGCTGATTTAGAGAACCAAGAAAAATTAATAGTTATCTCCGATATGGATCTGCTGATTATTAATCCACGCCTGCCTAATGCTCTGCAGGGCAATTTAATGGTTTCGGCCTATATGCAAGGAAGCAAGATGTCCGAAAAGAGCAAAGAAAAGTAAGCGGGGCAAATCTATGTTTAAGCATTACGGGTTTCTTAATATCATTTTAATTGTAATTATTATCTTTCTTTTTAATAAGAATTATGAAACCTGGACTAAGCCTGATTCAGAATCGATCGTCAAAGAAGAAAGCAAGCGCAGCGAAAGTAAAGGAGAAACATTGCCTCTTTTATCCACCCTGAATATCCCCAAAATTGACGCCTCTTCTTTGACAATTATTGCGGAGAAGAATATCTTCCATCCAGAAAGGAGGGAATTCGTTTCTCTTAATCCTGAACAACCAAAGGCCACACCTATGAACCGCCCTCAACTTCAACTTCAAGGGATATTAATAACAGATGAAGTACAGAAGGCTTCCTTGATCCTGCAAGGAAAATCTTTGCCCAAAGGAGAGAAAGCAACTAAAACATTAAATTTAGGAGACCAAATAGGAGAATATAAATTAGCGAAAATATTACCCGACCGCATAATCTTAGAAGCCCCGGGAGATGTGTATGAAGTATTTTTATATGATTTAAAATCACCCAAAAAGAGAAGGGAGATAAGAACTCCGACGCGCCCCACCGAACCTATACGCTCTTCTCCTGGAGAGCCGGTACCAACTACGAAAACTCCGCCGCCAACTGCCCCAACTCCGCAACCTTTTGTTGGACCCAAAAGAGAAATTCAACTCCCTATGTCCCCAGGATTACCCGCAATGCCGGGTTCTATTCTACCTCCTTCGAGGAGACCCCCTCTGCCTGAAGAAATTAAGGGAGACAAAAAAATTGATTAAGAAAGGAGTGGCGTAAGCATGAACCTGAGAATTATCCACTGCCGATTATTGATCTTATTAATTCTTTTTATAAGCTTTGGCTGTGCGACCACGGCGGGGCAAAAAAGCCAAGAAAAGGAAGAGGGCACGCGGCCGCCAACACGCATGGAATTGCCCAAAAAAGAAGGTAGCGGGTCTGCAGCGGAAAAAATTCCTCCGGCAGGTATATCTGAAAAAGAGAGATTAGCCGAAACAAAAATTCCTGCTCAAGTTGAGGAAAAACGAAAACCCAGTTCACCGGTGACGCTCCCGCCTCCCTTGCCGATCAAAAAGCCTAACGAGGTAGCTAAAGGGGCAAAGATAGTCCTCAATTTTGATAATGCTGATCTGCACGAAGTCATTCGCGTCATTGCCGATATGCTGAAGATAAATTATCTCGTTGACCCCCGGGTTAAAGGAACAGTGAATATTCATACTTCCGGACAAATCACAACCGAGGGGCTTTTTGCCATATTCCAATCGATACTACGCCTGAACGGGGCGGCGGCTATTCAAAAAGAGGGCCTATACGAGATTGTACCCTTAACCGAAGCGAAAAGGGCTTATACCCAACCAACCCTAAAACTTCCCGACCATCTTAGCCCAGAAGATAAATACAGCATTCAAATCATTCCTTTAAAATTTATACCCGTGGCCGAAGTGGCCAAAATGATCAAACCATTTCTTTCGGAAGGGGCAGATATTGTGGAGCATCCTACGCAAAACATCTTGATCATCGGCGACTTAGCCGGCAATATAAAAAAATCCGCTGCCATAATTGAAATTTTCGATGTGGACATTTTTGCGGATATGCGCATCAGGATTTACCCGATTATGAATGCTGATGTCAATGAAATAGCTAAAGAAATGGAAAGAATATTTTCCTCCTTAGAAATAAATGTGAAAAGTGGACGGGGAGTGGGTATTACCTTTACCCCTATTCAGCGCATTAATTCCCTTTTAGTAGTCAGCTCCATACCAGAAATTTTTGAAAAAGTTGAAAAATGGCTGCAGGAATTGGATAAGACACCACCGGAAGGGACAAAATTGGGGGTCTTTGTTTATTATGTCCAAAATGGGAAGGCCAAAGATTTAGCGGAAGTTCTTAAACAAGTATATGTCCCAACCAAGGAAAAAAAAGACTTTAAAGAGAAGGTCGTAACTCCTGCCCCTCCTACCCCAGCACGAACCGTTAAACCCCCAACCCCTACTCCTGCTCCATCTCCTGCGCCGGCTACTCCCCCTAAAGAAGAAAAAGGTCCCTTGCCAGAAGGGGGCGTCCCTGAGGGAGAAATTAATATTGTGGTGGACGAGACCACAAATGCCCTGATCATCCGCGCCTATCCCCGGGATTATAAAGCTATTCTGGAAACCATCAAGAAACTTGATCTTTATCCCAAACAAGTGTTTATTGAAGTCTTTTTAGCAGAGGTTACTTTAACTGATTTAACTAAATACGGTCTGGAGTTTTCCACTTTCACCGATACCTTCGTCCAGGGAGTAAGACCCTATACTTATACCGTGGGTATGGGAGGTATAGCTACTCCAGAAACTTTTTCCTCCGGCTTACGCTATTCCATCGCTTCCACAGACCGCCTCTTTGCCGCCATTCATGCTTCGGCTACTGAAAATCGGCTCAAGATGATCTCCTCGCCCCATATCTTAGCTTCTAACAATAAAGAAGCGAAGATTCAAATTGGCAAAGCGCAACCTATCTTGACTACCACTTATACCACCACAGCCACCACTTCTCCTTCAGTGGTGGAAGGGACAATTGAATATAAAGATATTGGTATTATTCTAACCGTCACCCCGCGCATTAGTGATGCTAAGCTGGTAACTATGGAGATTAACTTGGAGCAGAGTGATGTGGCGAGCACCAAATTGGGCAGCCTCGATAACATTCCCGTATTTAAGAAAAAGACGGCTAAAACTACCCTTTCTATTATGGAAGGGCAGACTATCGTCATCGGCGGCCTGATAGAAGATAAAAAAGAAGCTGGCACTTCCGGGGTTCCCTTCCTAAGCCGTCTCCCGATCATCGGAGCTTTATTCGGATATCAAACGCGCGATATTAACAAAACAGAGACCGTCTTACTGCTCACGCCGCACGTGATTACTGACTTGGAAGAGTCGAATCAGGTTACTCGGGAATTTCGCGAGAAGGTCCAGGGTCTCAAGAAAGAGTTGGAAAAAACAAAAGAGAAAGAGAAGAAGTGAAAAATAACCTCCTCTTTTAAAAGCTCTTAAGGGAAATTTAATAGGCATTTTCCCCAAATTATTCCCTGTTTTTTATAATTTCGTTGCCCCATTAAATAAAATCCCTTGAACAATCGCCTATTTTCAGTATTATATTAATTTACATGAGTAAATTTGCTTATGGGGTAAAAATTACCGTAAAGAATCTAAATTTTTTTTATGGTCCTGTTCCGGCCTTAAAGGACATTAATCTGGATATAAAAGAAAAACAAATTACCGCTTTAATAGGACCATCGGGATGCGGCAAGTCTACATTTTTGCGCACTTTAAATCGGATGAACGAACTAATCCCAAATACCCGGATCACTGGTTCTATTTTATTGGATGGCCAGGACATTTATGCTCCCCAGGTAAATCCGGTGAATCTCCGCCAGCGCGTGGGTATGGTTTTCCAAAGGCCCAATCCTTTTCCGAAATCAATTTTTGAGAATGTTGCTTTTGGACCTAAAGTCCTGGGTACTTCTGCTCGTGCTTCCTTGTGGGAAATTGTAGAAAAAAGTTTGCGGGGAGCGGCTTTGTGGGAGGAAGTTAAAGATCAATTGCATAAGCCGGCGACCGAACTGTCTTTGGGGCAACAACAAAGACTTTGTATTGCCCGGGTTTTAGCTATGCAACCGGAAGTTATTTTGATGGACGAACCGTGTTCGGCTCTTGATCCGCAGGCCACGCTCCGTATTGAAGAATTAATGCAAGATTTAAAGAAAAGCTATACCATAGTTATTGTAACTCACAATATGCAACAGGCCGCGCGAGCTTCGGATTGGGTGGGATTCTTTTTGTTGGGAGAACTTTTGGAATACGGAGCCACTAGCCAAGTTTTTACTAATCCCAAGGATAAACGGACTGAGAATTACATAACTGGACGCTTTGGATAAATTCATGAATAGAAAAATTAGGGCCAGAATAATATATTTGGCTTGGCTGATTTTTTGCTTTATTTTTTTAAGCTGCCACCGTCCGCAAGCCAGCCTAACGGTCGTCGGGTCTACCTCCGTCCAGCCTTTTGCGGAGATTTTGGCCGAAGAATTTATGAAAAACCATCCCCAGGAAAAAATTTTTATCCAAGGCGGAGGATCGAGTGCCGGAATACAGGCTGTATTGAGTGAAGCTTGTCCGCTGGGCATGTCTTCGCGGAATCTTACTCCCCAAGAAAAAGGTCTTCTGGCCATACCTATTGCCTATGATGCCATCGCCGTTATAGTCCATCGCCAAAACCCCTTGACTAATTTATCGAAAGTCCAGGTGCAGAAAATTTTTACCCGCCAGATAAAAAATTGGCAAGAATTAGGCTGGGAAAACCGACCTATTACCTTAGTCACGCGCGAAGAAGGGTCAGGAACCAGAGAAGCCTTTCAACACTTAATTATGGAAGATAAAGAAATAAGTTTGGCCGCCTTGGTCCAAGATTCCAACGGAGCCATTCGGCAAGTAGTCGGCGATGACCCGCAGGCCATTGGGTATATTTCTTTGGGGTTACTCAATGAGAAAGTCAAAGCTTTGCCCATAGACGGGGTAGCACCGAACCTGGAGAATATCCGTAACCGACGTTATAAAATAGTTAGGCCATTCTTGTTTGTGCTCAAAAAAGAGCCATCAGGCGTACTTAAAGATTTTTTAAATTTTATTCTGAGTCCTGCCGGACAAGAAATTCTGGCAAAGGAGGGCTTATTGCCGGTGGCCACTTTGAACAGCAAAAGTTAAAAAAATGACCAAAGAAAAAGTATTAGAAAAATTTCTGCTCTTTGTGGCCCTTTCTTCCATCTCCATTTTGGCCCTCATTGCCTTCTTTATCTTTATCGAGGGTATTCCGCTTATCTGGAAGAAGGGGGTTTTTTCTTTCCTTTGCGGCGAAAGATGGTATCCCAGCCGGGGAGATTTTGGCATTCTGCCGATGATCGTCGGTTCTTTTTTAGTTACCATAGGGGCCCTTATTATAGGCGTGCCTTTTGGCCTAGCTTGTGCTCTTTTTCTTGGAGAATTGACATCTCCGCTCATCGGCATGATCTTTCGGCCGGCGATCCAACTTTTAGCGGCTATACCTTCCGTAATTTATGGGTTTTGGGGCTTGATAGTTATCGTTCCTTTAATTCGCGAATATTTGGGGGGGCCGGGATTAAGTGTCTTGGCCGGTTCACTGGTTTTGGGAATTATGATCCTACCCACGATCATTAGTATTTCCGAAGACTCCCTTAGAGCTTTGCCTCGTTCCTACAAAGAAGGCGCTCTTTCTCTTGGGGCCACCCACTGGCAAACCATTTGGCGAGTACTCATTCCCGCGGCCAAGTCTGGAATTGTGGCCAGCATCATCCTGGGTATGGGGAGGGCTATCGGCGAGACGATGGCTATGATTATGATCTTAGGGAATGCCGTGCAAATGCCCGAATCCATCCTCAGTTCGGCCCGGACCTTGACCACCAATATCGGCATTGAAATGGGATATGCCACAGGTGATCACCGCCAAGCTCTTTTTGCTACCGGAGTAATCCTTTTTTTAATAATTATGCTTCTTAATGCCCTCGCCCTTATTATTTCTAAAAAAAGGGTCAGGTAATTATGTCTATTTCCCGCTTTACCACAGAAAAAATAGCTAAATATACAATTTGGATAAGTGCTTTGCTTACGCTCTTAGTCATGGTCTGGATTTTATTCCAGGTATTACGGGAGGGGTTGCCTTTAATTACTTTTAACTTCCTCTTTGATTACCCTCATGAAATGGGCCGGAAAGGAGGAATTTCCCCTACCATAATAGGCACCATGGCCCTGACGATCATCGCCATTATAGTGGCTACTCCTTTAGGAGTGGGCACTGCTGTTTATCTGCGGGAGTACACGAGAGAAAGTCGCGTCAGCAGGCTGATTCGTTTTGGTACCGATTGCTTAGCGGGGGTACCTTCTATTATTTTTGGCCTTTTTGGTTTTATCTTTTTCGTGATTTTTTTGGGTTTGGGGTGGTCGATCATCTCTGGAGGGCTGACCTTAGCCATAATGATCTTGCCTACGATAATTTGTACCGCGGAAGAAGCTATCAAAGCTACTCCTTATTCCTTTCGCGAGGTTAGTTATGCTTTGGGGGGAACGCGCTGGCAAACAACCTGGAAAGTTGTTCTACCCAATTCATTGCCCGGGATTATCACCGGTGTGCTTTTGGGGGTGGGCAGAAGCGTAGGGGAAACAGCAGCTATAATTCTTACCGCTGGTTCTTCTCTATTAATGCCGGATTCTCTTTTCGCGCCGGTGAGAACCATGGCGGTGCATTTTTATATTTTGGCCCGCGAAGGCATTTCCATGGAGATGGCTTATGCTACTGGCGCAGCTTTGATAATAATGATATTATTAATTAATAGTGCGGCTAACTTCCTTTTGCATCGGTATCTAAAGAAATTGGAAAGATAACTTTATGCCCTTTGAGGGAAAAATATTGATCCAAAATTTCCATTTTTTTTATGAAAATACCCTCGCCCTGAAGAATATTAATCTCCGCATTGATGAAAAGCAGATTTTTGCTATTTTGGGCCCGGCGCGCAGCGGCAAGACTACCCTCTTAAAAAGTCTAAATCGTTTAACTGATTTAATCCATGGAACGAGGCATACCGGAAATATTTTTCTTGACGGCCAAGAAATATTCGACTCCTCCATCTCTCTTCCAGAATTACGTAGGCGCGTGGGTATGGTTTTTGACCTACCTACACCTCTTCCCCTTTCTATATTTGAGAATGTAGCTTACGGGCCGCGCCTTAAAGGTCAGAGCCAGAAGAATAAGCTCCAGGAAATTGTCGAGGCTGCTTTAAAAGCGGCCGCTTTATGGGAGGAAGTCAAGGATAGGCTTAATAATTCTGCTTTTTGCCTATCCGGCGGGCAACAACAAAGATTGTGCATTGCCCGGGTATTGGCTCTTGACCCAGAAGTCATCATGCTTGATGAACCATGCTCTGGGCTTGATCCTATCTCCACTCGCGCCATTGAAGAAACCCTCTATGAATTAAAAAAGAAATACACTATAGTCATTGTGCCCCATAATATTCAGCAAGCTTCCCGCATAGCTGACCGCGTAGCCTTTTTTTTAGGAGGAGAATTGATCGAAGAGGGACCGGTGGCGCAAATCTTCACTAAACCTCAAAAAAAGATAACCGAAGACTATTTAAGCGGGAAGTATGGCTAAAAAGGAGGAGAGATGGAAACCCATTTTCATCAAGAATTGAACAAGCTGAAAGAAAATCTCTTAAAGATGGCTGGATTGGCGGAGCAAGCCATAAGCAATGCCATAGCTGCTTTGGTGCAGAGGGATTCTGCTTTAGCCGAAAAAACTATCAAGGACGATGAGAAGATTAATGAGCTGGAACTCTTGATCGATGATCAGTGTCTAAAACTTTTGGCTCTGCACCAGCCCATGGCTGCTGATCTGCGTTTTATCACTTCCGCCATGCGCATCAATACCGAGTTAGAAAGAATTGGAGACCAAGCCTCTAATATAGCCTGGCGAGCCATCCTCTTAAATCAAGAACCGCAGTTAAAACCCTATATTGATATTCCCCGCATGGCCCAAATTTCCCAATCTATGGTCAAAGATGTCTTGGATGCTTTTGTTAAGGGTGACGCTGATCTGGCCCGGCAAGTTTGTGAAAGGGACGATGAAGTAGATGGTTTGAATGACCAAGTTTTTAGAGAATTGCTTACCTATATGATGGCTGACCCGAAAACCATTACTCGAGCCGCCCATTTAATCATCGTCAGCCGCTGCTTGGAGCGGATTGCCGACCACGCTACTAATATAGCTGAAGGCGTCATTTTTATGGTCAAAGGATTGGTAATTAAACATTATGCAGATACGAAGCATGCTGAAAAAGAAATGAACAATTAGGGAATTTTCGTTGCGCATTGAGGTTAGCGATGGGTAAAAAAATTTGGATAGTTTTGGGAGTATTAGGGCTCTGCAGTTTCGGACAGGTAATTGACCTCCGCGCCGAAGAGAAGAGCGCCGCCCAGAAGAGGATTCTCTTTGAAAGAGGAGAAAAAGTACGCGGCCAACGCTTGGAATTAGTACGCCGCGTTCTGGAAAGTTATGCGGGTTGCCAAGTAATCGCTCAAGATAATGAGCTTACTGGTTTAATCATCAATGGGCGCACTTACCACGACTTTACGATCATTATCCGCGATGAGAAAAAGACTATTTTAGTTATAACTCCGGATGGGGTAGTTAACTTCGATTACTGAGGTTTTTCCCGCGCGCATTCTTCATAACCTAAGGCCACGCTATGGAGCGCACGGTCAAAGAAAAGAATAACCCGATTATTTAGTTCCAATACGCGCAACAATTCATAAGCACTATCGTAAAAACCTGAATGCAGTACAAAAAGCCAAAGGTGGCGGCGGAAGAGAATAAATGAATATATTAATTCGGCCAAAGGGAATCCTTCTTGGCAACGTTCCCGGCCATAATTTTTGTAATATTTAACGGTCTCTTCTTTGGGAGTAGGTATGCTTAACCAATGGCTTAGGTTCTGGTAGATACTGCGCGCCCGTTCCAAAAGCAGATCTTCCCGAAAGCTATGATAAAAGGGAGTTTTAGGATTATGGCGAACATCTTTAAGCCAAGCTTGGGCTAAATGATCGGCATTTTTTTCGATCAAATTGACTAAAATTTGGGATATCATTTTTTCTCCTTTCCAGAAACATCCTCAACATCGTGACTAATCACGAAAAATTTTGCGTAAATTTTTTGCTAATGGTCTGCGGATAATTCCTTTTTCGGTAATTAGGGCGTGAACGAATTTTTGCGGCGTAATATCAAATGCCGGGTTATATACATTTATGCCGCGGGGGGCCAGGGGCTGGCCATCCAGATAAATTAGCTCTTCTGCTGGCCGCTGTTCAACAGGAATTTCATTTCCCGTGGGGGTAGAAAGGTCTATCGAAGAGAGCGGGGCCGCCACGTAAAAAGGCAGCCTATGGAGATGGCAAAGGCAGGCTAAAGAGTAGGTACCAATCTTGTTAGCCACGTCCCCATTAGCCGCTATCCGGTCGGCCCCAACAATGGTCAATTGTATTTTCCCTCTCTGCATTAGATCCCCGGCCATATTATCAGCAATAAGGGTGCAAGGAAGGCCATCTTGTTTAAGTTCCCAGGCCGTTAAGCGGGCTCCTTGAAGGAAAGGACGAGTTTCATCAATAAAAACATGAATTCTTTTACCGGCCGCCTGGGCGGCGCGAATTACACCCAGAGCAGTTCCGTACCCAGCCGTGGCCAAAGCCCCCGCATTACAGTGGGTAAGAATATTGCTGTTATCGGGGATGAGTATTTGCCCTTGCCGGCCAATTTCCCTATTAGTGGCGACATCTTCTTGGAGAATTTTTTGAGCTTCTTTTACCAAAGCAATTTGGACAGCTTCTATTCCTTGGCTAATATTTTGGGCTAATACTTTTTGCTGGCGATCTATAGCCCAACGTAGATTTACGGCTGTCGGCCGAGCCTCCAGCAATTCTTGGGCCAGTTTCTTCATTTCCCGTTGGAAAATGGAGGGTTTGGAGCTCTTGATCTGTTTGGCCCCTAAAGCAAACCCAAAGGCAGCAGCCACGCCGATGGCCGGAGCTCCCCGCACGATCATTTTTTTAATGGCCTGGGCCACATCCTGAGCCGTAGTGCAGGAGACATAAATTTTGACTCGCGGAAGTTTAGTTTGATCGAGGAGAAGAAGTTTCCCCTTTTTCCAATCTAAAGTCTTAACACCCATAGCCAGAAAATTACCATATTTTAGTACGTTCCGGCAACAGAAAAGGTTTAATATACGTAATCCCTCACTGAAGGGTGGGTTACATATAAAAAAAATTATTTCTTGTCATTTCGTAGGGCCAGCTTTTATGGCTGGCCAATTTCGCTAATGGTTTGCCTCACAAATCTAATCTATTGTCCATCT
>Ga0315298_1005300_pt1 | contig 18442 bp, 16 predicted proteins | sample WHS_1_MG_FD_203077 | JGI IMG/M metagenome (GOLD analysis project Ga0315298, IMG submission 203077) | Extremophilic microbial mat communities from Washburn Hot Springs, YNP, Wyoming, USA - WHS_1_MG | ecosystem: Environmental > Aquatic > Thermal springs > Hot (42-90C) | place: USA: Wyoming...
GCTACGACGAAATCCTTGCCGCCTGCCGAAACGCCTGGAACAAGTTCATGCAGATGCCAGAACAAATCGCTTCGATCACCCAACGAGACTGGATCAAAGCGGTCATTGGATAGGCAGGTTGGTATAATCCATGTAGTCTTGCCATGACGAGAAACTCTCATGGTGGAGGAAACGTGAGACGCGGTCGAAGTCCGGCAGGGCGGATGCGAGTTTGCCTGGTGTCCAGAATTGGTTGTTGTCCTGGCGGTCTGCGCGGCGGCAGGCTTTCGCATAGAGGTCGCGCATGCGGAGCGGCATCAGGTGGCAGAATGGCAGGGCGGTGTCGTGAAAGACGATCGGCAGGGCGCCGTTCGGCGTGCTGATCAGCAGGAGATCGGTGGTGGTGCGCGACAGGTCGTGGATGGTGCGCTTGTCGGTATCGACGTGTTCGATGACTTCGAGGCAGCAGGCGATGTCGGTTTCGCGATCGGCGACCGGGAGTTGGCCTAGAGGGCCGACCCGCCAGTCGATCCGGTCTTCGACGCCGAGGATCGAGGCGATGGCACGGGCGGCTTCGACGCGGCGGGCGTTGATATCGAGGGCGATGATCCGGGCCGGGGTTTCGAGGGCAAGGGCGAAGGCGAGCCAGCCATAGCCCGTGCCGACATCGGCGATCGTGGTTGATGCGGTGGGTGTGTGCCATGCGCGGAGGGGGCGGACGTAACCCAGCGTGTAGGAGTCGAGCAGGTGGCGGAGATTCCAGGTGCGGTAATGGCTGGCGCGGAAATGGGGGACCGATTTGATCTCGCGTTCCATTGCCGGATCGAGCACGAAGGCGGTGGCATCTGGTGTGGTCAGCATCCGGGGAGATCCGTGGTGCGGGTGAAGTGGATTTTAGTTAATTTTTAGGTTAATTTCCAGTTACAATCCTGACAAGCACGCAGAGGTTGTTCTTGCGAGTTTGATTGAAGATGATCAGGAATAGAAATCCCAACCGGCATGAACCCAGATCAAAAAAAGTTTTTTGCTTCTTTTTTACAAAAAAGAAGCGCTTTCTAGACTTGGATGAGCGTGGTTTCGTTACTTGACCAGGGCGGCGAGGAGGGAGTCGAGGCGTTTGCGGCCTTCGGGTGTGGCGGTCAGGTGGGTGGGGGTGAGGGTGAGGTAGCCGGCCTGTTCGGCGCGGGTGAGGGTTTCGGGGTCGAGGAGGGTTTCGATCGGGGTTTGGGTGCGGGCGGCGAAGGTGGCGCGGTTGATGCCTTCGGTGAGGCGCAGGCCCATCAGGAGGGCTTCGAGGGCGCGGTCGGGCGGGGGGATTTCGGTTTGTTCGACGGTGCCGTGGCCGTGGGTTTCGACGCGGGTGGCCCATTCCTCGGGGGCGCGGTGGCGGCGGGTGGCGAGGATGGCCTCGCCGAGGCTGATGCGTCCGTGCGCGCCGGGGCCGATGCCGGCGTAGTCCTGGTAGCGCCAGTAGGCGAGGTTGTGGCGGGATTGCTGGCCAGGTTTGGCGTAGTTCGAGATTTCGTAGGCGACGAGGCCGAAGGCTGCCGCGATGTCGGCGGTGGTGTCGTAGAGGGCGGCGGCGGACTCGTCGTCGGGGAGGGTGAATTCGGCGCGGGCGTGGCGGGTGGCGAACTGGGTGCCGGGTTCGATGGTGAGCTGGTAGAGCGAGAGGTGGTCGAGGCCGACGGCGAGGGCGCGGCCGAGCTCGGATTGCCAGGCGGCGAGGGATTGGCCGGGGCGGGCGTAGATCAGGTCGAAGCTGGCGCGGGGGAAGATGGCGCGGCCGAGTTCGACCGCTGCGAGGGCTTCGGCGCCGGTGTGGTTGCGGCCGAGGAAGCGGAGGGCGGCGTCGTCGAGGCTTTGCACCCCGATCGAGACGCGGTTGACCCCGGCGGCGCGGTAGGCGCGGAAGCGGGTGGCCTCGATGCTGGTGGGGTTGGCTTCGATGGTGATTTCGAGGTCCGGCGCGGGGGTGAAGAGGGTGGTGGCGTCGGCGATCAGGAGGGCGACGGTTTCGGGGTCCATCAGGCTCGGGGTGCCGCCGCCGAAGAAGATCGAGCCGAGGCGGCGGTGGGCGGGGGTGTTGAGGCGGGCGGCTTCGAAGGCGAGTTCGGCGCGGAGTGCCGTGCGGAAGCGGGATTGGGGGATGGTGTCGCGGACATGGGAGTTGAAGTCGCAATAGGGGCATTTGGCGAGGCAGAACGGCCAGTGGATGTAGAGGGCGAGGGGTGGCGGGGCGGGGATCATGGCGCGATTGTGTCGGAAAACCGGGGTGGGGGCAAAGGGGCGGCTTGCTTTGTCGGCGCGCGTTTCATAAGCCGGGGTCATGGATATCATGGACCCGCCCATTCCGTTCCTCGACCTGAAGGCGCAGCAGGCGCGGCTGGGGGCTGCGTTGCGGGCGCGGATCGATGCGGTGCTGGCGCATGGGCAGTTCATTCTGGGGCCGGAAGTGACGGAGCTGGAGGGCAGGCTTGCCGCATTTTGCGGGGCCGCGCATTGCGTGAGCGTGAGTTCCGGGACCGATGCGTTGCAGATCGCGATGATGGCGGAGGGGATCGGGCCGGGGGATGCGGTGTTTTTGCCGGCGTTCACCTATACCGCGACCGCCGAGGTGCCGTTGCTGCTGGGGGCGACGCCGGTGTTCGTGGATATCGATCCGGCGACGTTTCAGATCGATCCGGTTCATTTGCGGGTGCGGATCGGCGATGCGGTGACGCGGGGGCTGCGGCCGCGCGCGATCATCGGGGTGGATTTGTTCGGGCAGCCGGCGCCGTGGCCGGAATTGCGGGCGATTGCGGCGGAAGAGGGGCTGTTCGCGCTCGACGATTGCGCCCAGGCGTTCGGGGCGGCGCTGGATGGGGCGCGGCTGGGACGTGAGGCGGATGCGACGGCGGTGAGTTTTTTTCCGTCCAAGCCGCTCGGGGCTTATGGCGATGGCGGGGCGCTGTTCACCGAGAGTGCCGAGCGGGCGGCGTTGTACCGGAGTTTGCGGACCCATGGCGAGGGGACGACGCGCTATGATGTTCAGCGGATCGGGATGAACGGGCGGCTCGATACCTTGCAGGCGGCGGTGCTGCTGGCGAAGCTGGAGGTGTTCGAGGCGGAGCTGGCGCGGCGCGAGGCGATTGCGTGCGCGTATGATGCCGGGCTGGCGGGGCGCGTGGGTGTGCCGGCGCGGGTGGCGGGGGCGGCGAGCGCCTGGGCGATTTATGCGGTTTTGTGTGCGGACGGGGCGGCGCGGGATGCGGCGCAGGCGCGGTTGACGGCGCGGGGGGTGCCGAGTGCGATTTATTATCCCCGGCCCTTGCATCATCAGCCGGCGTATCGGGCGGCGCATGATGGGGTGGCGTTGCCGGTTTCCGAGGATGTCGCGACGCGGATCATGGCGTTGCCGCTGCATCCGGATTTGAGCGATGCGCAGGTGGCGCGGGTGATCGCGGCGTTCGGCGGATCGGATGAGACGGGGGGCTGAGATGCCGCGCGGGGATTTGTACCCGGAGATCGGGCCGTATCAGACCGGGTATCTGCCGGTGAGCGGCGGGCATGTGATCTATTGGGAGCAGGTCGGCAATCCGCGCGGCAAGCCGGTGCTGTTTCTGCATGGCGGGCCGGGCGCGGGGGCGGGTTCGGTGCATCGGCGGTTTTTCGATCCGGCGGTGTGGCGGGTGGTGATTTTCGATCAGCGCGGGGCCGGGCGTTCGACGCCGCTGGGCGGGCTGCATGCCAATACCACCGGCGATCTGGTCGCGGATATCGAGGTGTTGCGGCAGTTTCACGGGATCGAGCGGTTCGTGCTGTTCGGCGGGTCGTGGGGATCGACGCTGGCGCTGGCCTATGGGCAGGCGCATCCGGAGCGGGTGGCGGCGATGGTGCTGCGGGGGATTTTTCTCGGGCGGCCGGGGGAGGTCGAGTGGTTTCTGCACGGGATCGCGCAGTTTTTTCCCGATGCCCATGCGGCGCTGGTGAATTTTCTGCCGCCGGGCGAGCGGGGCGATCTGCTCGGCAGTTATCTGCGGCGGCTGTGCGATGCGAACCCGGATGTTCATGGGCCGGCGGCGCGGGCGTGGTCGGTTTACGAGGGGTCGTGTTCGACGCTGCTGCCGAGTTTCGAGACGGTGGCGGCTTTCGCGCATGACCGGACCGCGATCGGGCTCGCGCGGATCGAGGCGTATTATTTCGCGCATGGGCTGTTCCTGCCTGAAGGCGGGTTGCTCGCGCATATGGACCGGTTGCGGCATGTGCCCGCCGAGATCGTGCAGGGGCGGTATGACATGATCTGTCCGCCGCAGACCGCGTTCGATCTTGCGGCGGCGTGGCCGGGGGCGCGGTTGACCATGGTGGCGGATGCCGGGCATTCGGCGTTGGAGCCGGGGGTGCGGGCGGCGCTGCTGGCGGCGATGGATCGGGCGCGGCGGCTGATTTAGCGGATCGTCATGGTTCTGCCCGAATTTCGGGTAACTCATTCGGGACGGGACACTGCAAGGTTTCGATCGGCTGAAGGGGAGGAACGGGGATGAATCAAGGGCGGCGGCGCGTGCTCGGTGCGGCGATGGGCGGTGTGATCGGCGTGGGACTCGGGCATGCCGGGATGGCGCGTGCCGAAGCGACTGGAGCGGGGGCGACGCGTGTGGGGGCGGCGGGGAATTCGTTCGGCGGCGCGCTGACCATGGCGACCGGTGAGCCGGGCGGTGGATTTGCCGAATATGGGCCGGAATGGGGCCAGCGCGTGGGGCGGGCGGCGCATGTGACGCTGTCCTATCGTGTTTCGGGCGGCAGTGCGGCGAATATCCTGCTGGTCGAGCAGGGGGCGGCGCAGCTCGGGCTCACCACCATGGCGGTGGCGGCGCAGGCCTGGCAGGGCGATGCGACCTGGACCGGACGGGTGAAGTTGCGCGGGTTTCGCGCGCTGTTTCCGATCTATCAGGCAAGCTGGCAGGTGATCGCGCCGCGCGGGGGACGTATCCGCCGGTTGGAGGATCTCGCGGGGGCGGTCGTGGGGGTCGGGCCGGCGGGCGGGGCGAGTGCGGTGCTGACCGCGCCGTTGCTGGGGGCGGTAGGCATTGCGCCGCGGCTGATGCTCACCGGGCTCTACGCCGGACAGATCGAACTGATGCGGCAAGGGCGGATCGGGGCGTGCGCGTTTCTCGGGATCACGCCGCTGCCGGCGCTGGTGGCGGCGGCGCATCGCGGGGGGTTCAATCTGCTCGGGATCGATCGGCGCCAGCAGGATGCGATGCGCCGGAGGGTGGTGGGGACGGCGGCGACCGTGATTCCCCAGGCGAGCCTGCCGGGGCAGGGGATCGGGGTGGCGACGATCGGCTCCGGGGCCATCGCGATCGGGCGGGCGGATCTGCCGGATGCGCTGGTCGCGCGGTTGACGGCGGCGGCGCTCGATCACCGGATCGTGCTGCGCGGCGCGTTGCCGGATACCGACTGGATCAGCGACGACGATCCGGTGGCGATCCATCCCGGGGCGGTGGCGGGGCTGCGCCGGCATGGCTTCGCCGCGCCCGCGCGGTTGATCGGGCGGGAGCTGGTGCGCAGCTAGGGGCCGGTTACGCGATCCGCCGATCGGACCTATATAGCGGCGGCAATGTCGGGATGGTTCGATGCGTAAACTGATCATGACGCTCGTGGCACGCAGCCGCGCGCATGCGTTCGCGGTGATCGCGCTGTATCTGGTGGTTATCGGGCTGGGACTGGCCTATGCCCGGGGGCATCTCGGGATCGATACCAATACCGATCATCTGTTCGCCCGCGACCTGCCCTGGCGCAAGGAGCAGATCGTTTTCAACAAGGCGTTTCCCCAGTTCAACGACCTGATCGTGGCGGTGGTGCGCGATGAGACGCCGGAAGGGGCGGATGCGACAGCGAAGGCGCTGGCGGCGGGCGTTGCGGCGGACAAGACCAATTTCAAGGCGGTATCGCGGCCGGGAACCGGACGGTTCTATCGCAATGACGGGCTGTTGCTGCTGCCGCAGGCGCAACTCGCGAGCCTGCTCAATTCGATCGTGACGGCGCAGCCGTTTCTCGGCCAGCTTTCGGCCGATCCTTCGGCGGCGGGGCTGTTCAAGGCGCTCGACCTGATGGCGGTGGGGGTGGGCGCGGGGCAGGCTGATCTCAAGCCATACGATGCGCAGTTGAAGAGTTTCAGGACCGCGCTTGATGCGGCGGCGGCGGGGCATCCGAAGCCGATTTCGTGGCAGAAGCTGCTGACGCCGAGCGTTTCGGCCCAGCAGGGCGATGTGCGTTTCGTGCTGATCCACCCCGTGCTCGATCACGGCACGCTCGAACCGGGCGGGGCGGCGACGGCGGCGTTGCGGCGGATTGCCGCGACACTGCCTTCGGTGAAGGCGGGGAGTGCCACGGTGAATTACACCGGACAGATCCCGCTATCGGACGAGCAGTTCGCGAGCCTGACCCAAGGCATGGTGCTGGGGCTGGTGATCAGCCTGTCGCTGATCACGCTGTGGTTGATCCTGGCGGTGCGGTCGTGGCGGATGATCGTGCCGATTTTGATCACGCTGGTGGCGGGGCTGGGGCTCACGCTGAGCTTTGCCGCCGTGGCGATCGGGACGCTCAACCTGATTTCGGTGGCGTTTGCGATCTTGTTCGTCGGGCTGGCGGTGGATTTCGCGATCCAGTTCTGTGTGCGGCTGCGCGATGTGCGGCGGCGGATCGATGATCCGGTGCTGGCGATGGTGGGGGCGGCGGACGAGGCGGGGACGCAGATTGCGCTGGCTTCGGTGGCGACCGCCTGCGGATTTCTTGCTTTCGCGCCGACCAGCTTCATCGGGGTGGCCGAACTGGGCGAGATTGCCGGGATCGGCATGCTGATCGCGTTTTTTTGTACCATCACGCTGCTGCCCGCCCTGCTGGCATTGACGCGGCCGCGCGGCGAGGTGGAACGGATCGGGTTTCCGCTCGGCGATTGGGGCGATCATGTGCTCAAGCGCCACGGCAGGCCGGTGCTCGCAGTGTTCGGCATCCTCGCGATTGCGGGAATCGTTTCCGTGGCGACGGTGCGGTTCGACGCCAATCCGCTCGATACCCAGAATCCGAATACCGAGGCGATGCGGACGCTGAAGACGCTGCTCGGCAAGGCGGTGACCAATCCGTTCTATGTCGATGCGCTGGCGAAGGATCTGCCGCAGGCGCGGGTGCTGGCCGCGAAATTCGCCAAATTGCCCGAGGTCTCGCAGGTGATCTCGGGCGCGACCTTCATTCCGACCCACCAGACCGCGAAACTCGCGATGATCCAGCAGACCCAGGGGATTCTGGCCCCCTCGCTCGCCGCGGGCACACCCCCGGCGGTGACCCCTGAGCGGTTGCGGGCGGCGGCGGTTAAGGCGGCGTCGGAAATTGCCGCGGTCGCGGCGAAACTGCCGAAGACCTCGCCGTTGATCGGTATCGGGCAGGCGCTGGACCGGCTGAAGGCGCTTCCGGACGCCAGGCTGATGGCGGCGAATGCGGCGCTGGTGAAATATCTGCCGGGTGAACTGACGCGATTGAACGATGCGCTCTCGGCGCAGCGGATCACGGCTGCAAATCTGCCGCCAGCGCTCAAGGCGGACTGGTTTCTGCCCGATGGGCGGGTTCGGGTGCAGGTGATTCCGACCAAGGCGGCACAGTCATCGCCGGGATTGTGGAAATTCGTCGCCGCGACGCAGAAAGTGGTGCCGGTGGTGGCCGGGCCGGCGGCGACCACGGTGGCGACCGCGAAGACCATTCTCGGTGCGTTCCGCGAGGCCGCAGCGCTCGGAGCGGTGGCGATCGCGGTTATCCTGATGATCTTTCTGCGCTCGGCGCGGGATTCGGCGCTGGTGGTGCTCACGCTGGCGCTCTCGGCCTTCCTGACCGCCCTGTTTGCGCGGCTGGCCGGGATGTCGCTCGATTATGCCAATATCATCGCCCTGCCGCTGCTGTTGGGCGTGGGTGTGTCGTTCAACGTTTATTTCGTGATGAACTGGCGGGCGGGAATGAAGAACCTGCTCGGCTCGGCGACCGCGCGGGCGGTGCTGTTCTCGGCGCTGACCACCGGCACCGCCTTCGGTTCGCTCGCGGCCTCGCATGACCGGGGGACCGCAAGCCTCGGCGAGTTGCTGCTGCTGAGCCTGCTCGCCGTGCTGATCGCAACCTTCGTGTTCCTGCCCGCGCTGCTTTACATTCTGCCGCGCCGGGAATGAGCCTGATCAAGCGCAGCATCTCCCTTTCGGGACACCGGACCAGCATTGCGCTCGAACCGGCGTTCTGGGCGGCGCTGGAGGCGGCGGCGGCGCGGCGGGAGGTGACGCTGGCCGCGATGGTGCGCACGATCGACGAAGGGCGCGGCGCGGATGAGGCGCTGGCTTCGGCGTTGCGGGTGTTTGCGCTGGGAGAGGCGAAGGATGGATGAAGGGAAGGCTTCTTTTTTGTAAAAAAGAAGCAAAAAACTTTTTTGATTTGGTTTTGTGCTGGTTTGGGGTGGACGGGTTGGGATCGACAGACGGGAGGCGGGTTTTTATTGGTCGAATATGGCGATTCTCTATCGCGTGCTCGATCGTCGGGGTCGTTCGATCGCTGGTGACCGGCTGTGGCGATCAGCCCTGCGTCGACCCCGGTAGCGGCACGACAGCAATCCGCCTATAATTTTCGAAACATTCGACCGGAAACCACGATCATGCCGCATTATCGTTCCCGTACCTCGACCCATGGCCGCAACATGGCCGGTGCCCGCGCGCTCTGGCGCGCGACCGGGATGGGCGATGGGGATTTCGGCAAGCCGATCATCGCGATCGCCAATTCCTTCACCCAGTTCGTGCCCGGCCATGTGCACCTCAAGGATATGGGGCAGCTGGTGGCGCGCGAGATCGAGGCGGCGGGCGGGGTCGCCAAGGAATTCAATACCATCGCGGTCGATGACGGGATCGCGATGGGGCATGGCGGGATGCTGTATTCGCTGCCCTCGCGCGAGTTGATCGCGGATTCTGTGGAGTACATGGTCAATGCCCATTGCGCCGATGCGCTGGTGTGCATTTCCAATTGCGACAAGATCACGCCCGGCATGCTGATGGCGGCGCTGCGGCTGAATATTCCGGCGATCTTCGTCTCGGGCGGGCCGATGGAGGCGGGCAAGTATGTCGCGGAAGGGACGACCAAAGCGGTCGATCTGATCACCGCGATGGTTGCCGCCGCCGATCCGACCCAGACCGACGAGCAGGCGGCGGTGATGGAACGCTCGGCGTGCCCGACCTGCGGTTCGTGCTCGGGGATGTTCACCGCCAATTCGATGAACTGCCTGACCGAGGCGCTCGGGCTGGCGCTGCCGGGCAACGGCTCGCTGCTCGCGACCCATTCCGACCGCAAACGCCTGTTCGTGGAGGCCGGGTGGCAGATCGTGGATCTGGCGCGGCGGTATTACGAGCAGGAGGATGGTTCGGTCCTGCCGCGCGCGATCGCGAATTTCGACGCGTTCGAGAACGCCATGTCGCTCGATATCGCCATGGGCGGATCGACCAATACCGTGCTGCATCTGCTCGCGGCGGCCCGCGAGGCGGAGCTTGAATTCACCATGGCGGACATCGATCGGCTGTCGCGCCGGGTGCCGAATTTGTGCAAGGTTTCGCCCTCGGTGCCGAATGTCCATATGGAGGATGTCCACCGGGCGGGCGGCATCATGGGGTTGCTCGGCGCGCTGGACCGGGCCGGGTTGCTGCACCGGGATTGCTCGACCGTGCATGAGAAGACTTTGGGCGCGGCGGTGGAACTCTGGGATGTGATGAACGGGCGCGAACAGGCGCGGACGCTGTTCAGCGCGGCACCGGGCGGCGTGCGGACGACGCAGGCGTTCAGCCAGTCCCGCCGCTACGAGGGGCTCGATACCGATCGGGTCAAGGGGGTGATCCGCGATGCGCCGTACGCGTTCAGCAAGGATGGCGGGCTGGCCGTGCTGTATGGCAATATCGCGCTCGACGGGGCGATCGTGAAGACCGCCGGGGTCGATGCCGCCAATCTGGTGTTCAAGGGACCGGCGCGGATTTTTGCCAGCCAGGATGACGCGGTGGCGGCGATTCTCGGTGACAAAGTCGTGGCCGGCGATGTGGTCGTGATCCGCTACGAGGGGCCGAAAGGCGGGCCGGGGATGCAGGAGATGCTGTATCCGACATCGTATCTGAAATCGAAAGGGTTGGGCAAAGCCTGCGCGCTGATCACCGACGGGCGGTTCTCCGGGGGTACGTCGGGGCTTTCGATCGGGCATATTTCGCCGGAAGCCGCCGAGGGCGGGGCGATCGGGCTGATCGAGGACGGCGATGTCATCGCGATCGATATTCCGAACCGGCGGATCGATGTCGTGCTCGATCAGGCGCGTCTCGATGAGCGGCGGGCTGCGATGGAGGCGCGGGGCGCGGAGGCGTGGCAGCCGGTCGGGCGGGATCGCGTGGTTTCGGCGGCACTTCAGGCATATGCGGCGTTGACCACCAGCGCCGCGAACGGTGCGGTGCGCGATGTCCGTCAGGTTCAACGCCGCCGGGGGTGAGCCCCTGTAACCTCAAACTAATGGATTCCAAAGGCTCCGCCTTTGGCGGGTCCAGGGCAGAGCCCTGGCCTTTTTTCGTCCTATGCCCAGCGATCACGGTTTCATCAGGCTGGCACGGTCGTAAGCGAAGGCGCTGAGGGCAGGCTTCAAAACGGCGGCTCGCCGGGGACGGTGGGGGCGGGTTGGCCGAGATAGGCGAGGGCGCGGAGTTCGCGGCGGCCGCGGGTGACGGTGTCGAGGATGATGCCGGTGGTGAGGCTGAGCAGGCCGGCGAGGCCGATGCCTGTGGCGAGCACGGCGGTGGGCAGGCGCGGGACCAAGCCGGTGTGGAGGTAGGTGATCAGCAGCGGGATGCCGAGCAGGATCGCGACCAGGGCGCAGGCGAGGGCGACGCCGCCGAAAAAGGCGAGCGGGCGTTCGTGGCGGATGAGTTTGAGGATCATCATCAGGATGCGCCAGCCGTCCTGCCAGGTGCGGAGCTTGCTTTCCGAGCCGGGGGGGCGACCGCGATAGTCGCCTTCGAGATGGGCGATCGGGACCGCGAGTTCGAGGGCATGGACCGCGAGTTCGGTTTCGATGTCGAACCCGGTGGACAGAGCGGGGAACGATTTGACGAAGCGGCGGGACATGACCTTGTAGCCGGAGAGCATGTCCTGCACCCGGTCGCCGAAGATGGTGCGGACCGCGCCGGTGAGCAGGACGTTGCCGAGGCGGTGGCCGCCGCGATAGGCTTCGTCGCCGGTCGCGATGCGGACGCAGTTCACCAGATCGTGCGGGCCGCTGCGGGCGAGGGCGAGCAAAGCGGGGGCGAGGGATGCGTCATACGTGTCGTCGCCATCGGCCATGATGTAGATATCGGCATCGATGTCGCGGAACATGCGGCGGACGACGTGGCCCTTGCCCTGCTGGGGTTCGCGGCGGACCACGGCGCCGGCTTCGGATGCGACCGCGATGGTGGCATCGGTCGAGTTGTTGTCGAACACGTAGATGATCGCGTCCGGCAGGGCGGCGCGGAAGTCGCGCACCACCTTGCCGATCGCGAGGGCTTCGTTGTGGCAGGGCAGCAGGACCGCGACGGTGACTGCCCGATCGATCGTCATCGATCAGTGGCCGGCATTGGCACCGGAGAAATCGGGCGCGAGGCCGGACGCGGCGAGTTGCGAGGCCAGCGTGGCCTTGAGGCGGGCGAGACCGGCGGGGGTTGCGGCTTCGGCGCGGGCGACCAGCACGGCCTGGGTGTTCGAGGCGCGCAGGAGCCACCAGCCATCCTCGGTGTTCACGCGCACGCCATCGGTTTCTGAAACCGTGGCGCCATCGGCGCGGAGGCGTTCGGCGACTTCGGCGACCACGGAGAATTTGCGGCTTTCCTCGCAGTCGAACCGGAGTTCCGGCGTGTTGAGGACCTGGGGCAGGGATTTGCGGAAGGCCGAGACCGATTTGCCGCTGTGGATGACGGCGTTGAGGACGCGGATGGCGGCGTAGAGGGCGTCGTCGAACCCGTACCATTTATCGGCGAAGAAGATGTGGCCCGACATCTCGCCCGCGAGCGGGGCGCCGGTTTCGGCCATTTTCGACTTGATCAGGGAATGGCCGGTTTTCCACATCAGGGGCTTGCCGCCGGCTTTTTCGATCTGGTCGAACAGGACCTGGCTCGCCTTGACGTCGGCGATGATGGTGGCACCGGGGTGGGTTGCCAGCACGTCGCGCGCGAGGAGGATCAGGAACTGGTCGCCGAAGAGGATCTCGCCGGTATCGTCGACGATGCCGATGCGGTCGGCGTCGCCATCGAAGGCGATGCCGATATCGGCCCCCTGTTTGCGAACGGCGGTGACCAGTTGTTCGAGATTTTTCGGGACGGTGGGATCGGGGTGATGGGCGGGGAACCGGCCGTCGATTTCGGCGTTGAGCACGGTGTGCCTGCCGGGAAGGGCTTTGACCAGGCGTTGCAGCACGTCGCCCGCCGAGCCGTTGCCGGAATCCCAGACCACGTTGAGCGCACGGTCGCCGCCATCCCAATCCTGGAGCAGGCGGGCGAGGTAGGCGGCGCTGATGTCGCGGGTGACCACGCTGCCTTCGGCGGGGGCGACCACATCGCCTGCGGCGGCGAGGCGGCCGAGGGTCTGGATATCGTCGCCGAAGAAGGGCTTGCGGCCCATCATCATTTTGAAACCGTTGTAATTGGCCGGGTTGTGGCTGCCGGTGACCATGATCGCGCCATCGGTCGCTTCGGTGGTGGCGGCGAAATAGAGCATCGGGGTCGGGCCGACGCCGATATCGGTGACGTGCATGCCGCTGGCGATCAGCCCCTCGATCAGGGTTGCCGAAAATTCGGGCGAGGACAGGCGCCCGTCCCGCCCGACCGCGACGCGGCTGCCGCCCTTGCGGGCGACGATCGAGCCGAAGGTGCGGCCGATCGCGAAGGCGTCCGCCGTATGCAGGGTTTCGCCGACGATGCCGCGAATGTCGTATTCGCGCAGGGTGGTGGCGGGGAACAGATGCGCGAACGCGGTTTTGTCATGCATCGGCGTAAGCTTTCAGGAAGTGGCGGATGGCCGGGCTGAGGTCGGGGCGGGCGAGGCCGAAGGCGATCTGGGCTTCGAGATAGCCGACCTTGTCGCCGCAATCGAACCGGCGGCCTTCGAATTTGAGGCCGTGGAACGGAGCGTGGCCGATCATTTTGGCCATGGCGTCGGTCAGCTGGACCTCGTTGCCGGCGCCGCGCTCCATGCGCGCGAGGTGGGCGACGATTTCGGGGAGCAGGACGTAGCGCCCGATGATCGAGAGGTTGGAGGGGGCGAGGTCGCGCCGGGGCTTTTCGACCAGGCCGAGCACCTCGACCATGTTGCCCTCGGTTTCGCCGGTTTTCAGGACGCCGTAGCGGTGGACCTGCTCCATCGGCACTTCCTCGACCGCGACGACGTTGCCGCCGGTGGCGCGGTAGGCATCGGCGAGCTGGCCGAGGCAGGGGGTCTGGCTGAGCACAAGGTCGTCGGGCAGGATGATCGCGAAGGGATCGTCGCCGATGAAGGCGCGGGCGCACCAGATGGCGTGGCCGAGGCCGAGCGGGACCTGCTGGCGGACCGTGACGATCGAGCCCGGTTCCATCGCTTCGGAGCGGAGCATGCCCAGCGCATCGTCCTTGCCGCGCTCGGACAGGGTGGCTTCGAGCTCGAAGGCGATATCGAAATGGTCGATCAGGGCGGTTTTGCCGCGGCCGGTGACCATGCAGAACTGCTCGATGCCGGCGGCGCGGGCTTCATCGATCGCGTACTGGATCAGCGGTTTGTCGACCACCGGGAGCATTTCCTTGGGGATCGCCTTGGTGGCGGGCAGAAAGCGGGTTCCGAGGCCGGCGACCGGCAGCACCGCTTTGCGTAATGGTTTGATCGACAATGAAGCCCCCGACTTATGATACGATATATTCAACAATACGCACTCGAACGCACCGGCTTTCCGGCCCGCTGGCATTGGACGCGACATTGCCCGTGTGGCACCTTTTATCAAGGCTCACTGCCACGGCAGGCCGTGGGGGACAAGAACGCGTGACAAGGAAACCGCTGCGCATGAATGAGATGGTCAGGGTCGGCACCGAATTCGAGGCCGAACATGTGTTTGAAACCGAGGCGTCACAGGAATTCGCCCGCATGGTCGGGGACACCAACCCGATGCATCACGATGAGGCGGCGGCGGCGGCCTCGCGGTTCGGCGGGTTGATCGTGAGCGGGACCGAGACGACGGCGCGGATGATGGGGCTGACCGCGCGGCGGTTTTCCGAGCTCGGACCGACGCTGGGGCTGGAATTCAGTTTCCGGTTCCGGCGCGGCGTGCCGATGGGGGCGCGGACGATCATTCGCTGGGTGGTCACCGATATCGAATACAAGGAGGGGCTGGGGCATATCGCGACCAGCACCGGGACGCTGACGCTGGCCGAATCCGGGGTGGTGGCGGTCGAGGCGACCAGCAAGGGCGTGCTGCTCGACAAGGCGTGAGGCTTCAGGTTGCGGTGAGGACCGGCCTTCCGGTGAGCCACGCCGCGATCATGGCGTTGACGGTTTCAGGGGCTTCCTGCTGGACCCAGTGCGACACGCCGGGCAGGTAGCGCAGGGTGAAATCATCGACCAGATCAGCGGTGCCGCAGGTGAGTTCGCGGCCTAAGGCGGCGTCCTGTTCGCCCCAGAGCATCAATGTGGGCACGCGCAGCGGTTTGGCGGGGGCGAGGGTGCGGAACGGGTTGCGGAAATTGGCGCGATACCAGTTGATCATCGCGGTCAGCGCGCCGGGGATCAGCGCGTTGGCGCGGTAGACCGCGAGAACCTCGTCGGGGAAGCGGGATTTATCGACCGCCATGCCGCGAAAGGCGCGGGCGATCCAGGCTGCGTTGTCGGCGGCGAGGATGCGTTCGGGCAGCCAGGGCAGCTGGAACCAGAAAATATACCAGGAGCGGCGCAATTGCCGCAGGGTGCGCAGGCCGCGTGCGAAGAGGTCGGGGTGGGGCAGGTTCATCACGATGAAACGGTCGACCGGGCGGATCGCGTTGAGTACAAAGAACCAGCCGAGCGCGCCGCCCCAGTCGTGACCGATCAGGACGATGTCACCGTCGATGCCTTGAGCGCGGGCGGCGTCGATCAGGCCGGCGATGTCGCGGAGGAGTTCGGAAATCCGGTAGGCGGCGATGCCGGTGGGGCGGGACGTTGTGCCGTAGCCGCGCAGGTCCGGTGCCCAGGCGGTGTAGCCGAGCGTGGCGAGCAGGGGCATTTGATGACGCCAGGAGAATTTGCACTCGGGGAAACCATGCAGGCACAGAGCGAGGTTGCGCCCGGTGCCGCAGGTATCGACCGCGAAGTTCAGGTTGTTCGCCGCGATCCGGATGGTCTCGATCGCGGCGGCCACGGGATCAGACTTTTTCGACCTGCGCGTATTCGAGTTCCACGGGGGTCGAGCGTCCGAAGATCGAGACCGATACCTTCACGCGGCCACGTTCCTCGTCGACATCCTCGACGGTGCCGTTGAAGCTGGTGAACGGACCGTCCGCGACGCGGACCTGTTCGCCGATTTCGAACACCACGGCGGGGCGGCGGGTTTCCGCACCTTCCTGAACCTGACGCATCATGCGCTCGGCCTCGGCATCGGAAATCGGGGTCGGGCGGATCTTGGTGCCGAGGAAGCCGGTCACTTTCGGAATGTCGCGCACCAGATGCCAGGCATCGTCGCTCATTTCCATTTTGATCAGGACGTAGCCGGGGAAGAATTTGCGTTCGGCGTTGACCTTCTGGGCGCGGCGGATTTCCACGACCTCCTCGGTCGGGACCAGCACCTGCTCGATCTCGTCGGACAGGCCCTTCTGGGCCGCGGTTTCGGTGATCTGGGTTGCGATCTTTTTCTCGAACCCGGAATAGACATGCAGAACATACCAGCGCTTCGCCACGATGCTTAACCCCCCACGCCGAACAATGTGCGCATTCCCAGGCCGATCACTTGGTCCACCACGAGAAAGAAAACGATCGTCAGCGCGACCATCGCGAGGACCACGCCGGTGGTGACGAGGGTTTCGCGCCGCCCGGGCCATGTGGTCTTGGAGGCTTCGATGCGCACGTCGCGCAAGAACTTCGCCGGGTTGAACGCCAATGCCGTCATGCTCCAGATTGCCTAAAAATATCGTGCTGCGTGCCGGCCCAGAAAGACCGGTTGGCAGGGGTGGAGGGTCTCGAACCCACAGCCTCCGGTTTTGGAGACCGGCGCTCTAGCCAATTGAGCTACACCCCTGCAGTGACAGGTCGCTTGCGGACAGCACGCGTCCGCTGGCTTGCACAACGTGCGGGCTCCGATGTCAAGGGCTGCACCCTGAATGAAGGCCGGACGCTGGAGCGGGTGACGGGAATCGAACCCGCACAACCAGCTTGGAAGGCTGGGACTCTACCGTTGAGCTACACCCGCGTTGCATCGCCTCTATAATCGGGTCGCCGGTCGCCATCAATGCTCATGGCGTCAGCTCAGGGAATCAGCCGGTCGGCGCGGAGCCGGGCGAACAAATCGTAGAAGGCGTCGTCGGTCGGCTGATAGGCTGAGAACCCGAGGCGACGGCTTTTCGACATGTCGGTGACCACCTCGATCGGGCGTCCGAGATCGGCATCGGTATGCCAGGGTGAAGCGAGGCGGGCGAGGTCGGGTTCGGCAAGGCCGTGCCGGCTGGCGATGGCGCGCCAGATTGGTCCGTCATCCGCCATTTGCTGCTCCAGGGGGCGGATGGTGCCGTCGAACGGTGCGGGTTCGATGGCGAACCATTCGGCGATACGGCCCCACATCCAGCTCCAGCGGAAAATGTCGCCGTTCACCACATTGAACGCCTGGTCGCGGGCGGCGGGCGTGGTTGCGGCCCAGAGGATGTGTTGCGCGAGCAGGCGGGAATCGGTCATGTCGGTCAGGCCGGTCCATTGCATCGGCGAACCGGGGAAGGTGAAGGGCCGGCCTTGTGCGCGGCAGAGGACCGCATAGGTTGCGAGCGTAGTACCCATGTTCATCGCGTTGCCGACCGCCTTGCCGATGATGGTGTGCGGGCGATGCACGCTCCAGCCGAAACCGTCGCGCGCGGCGGCCGCGAAGAGTTCGTCTTCCTGCGCGTAGTAGAAATTCTCGACATCCAGCCGGCCCTGGGTTTCCCGGAACGGGGTCTGCGGCAGGGTGCCTTTGCCGTAGGATTCGAACGGGCCGAGATAATGCTTCAGGCCGGTGACGAGGGCGACATGGGTGACCGACCGGGCAGGACGCACGGCCTGGAGCAGATTGCGGACCATGGCGCCGTTGACGCGGATATTTTCGGCCTCGGTGGCGCCGCGAATCCAGGTGGCGAGGATGACGAGGTCGGGTTTGGTTGGTTTGAGCGCATCGGCCAGGGCCGTTGCATCGCGCAGATCGGCGGCGATGGGGATCACCCCTTGATGGGACAGGGGGGTGCGGGCGAGGCCGTGGACCTGCCAGCCTTGTTCGAGGAGATGCGTGGCGGCGGCGCTGCCGACGATGCCGCTTGATCCTACCACCAATGCCGTGCCTGCCATGGTCGACCCCCGCTGTTGTTCAGCGAGCGATCTGGGGATGAGAGCCGGTGCATGCCAGCGATTCATGGCTGGCCAGCGATTCATGGCTGGATGGCGCGCAGTGTCGCGTCGTTGAGCTTCATCCCGGTTGTGCCTTGGGGCGGGATTGAACTTGGCGGGCGATCGGTGGCACACCTCGCCCGCCGGCCGGGGCGATGCCTCGGCCTTGTTCAATTTTTGGAGTGTGGCTGATGATGGCTCCCCGGCGTTCCGCGCATATGACGATCATGGTGGCTGCGGCGCAGAAGGCGGCGAAGCGGTTGATCCGGGATTTCAACGAGGTCGAGCATCTGCAGGTCTCGGTGAAGGGGCCGTCGGATTTCGTCAGCCAGGCGGATTTGCGTTCCGAGCAGACGATCATCGAGGAACTCGAACGCGCGCGGCCGGGCTATGCGATCCTGGGCGAGGAAGGAGGATCGCGCGGGTCGGAGAACTGGGCGTGGCGCTGGGTGATCGATCCGCTCGATGGAACCACCAATTTTCTGCATGCGATTCCCAACTGGGCGATCTCGATCGCGCTGGAAAAGCGGTTGCCGGATGGGGGTGCGGAGGTGGTGGCGGGGCTGGTATTCGCCCCGGCGCTCGATGAGATGTTCTGGGCCGAGAAGGGGTCGGGGGCTTATCTCAACGACAAGCGGCTGCGGGTGTCGGCGCGGCGGGACTGGTCGGCCTCGCTGTTCTCGACCGGGATTCCCTATGCCAAGACCGCACCGCGCAACCGGCTGGCCTTTGCGCGGGTGCTGGGGCAGTTGATGCCGGAGACCGCCGGGGTGCGGCGGATGGGGGCGGCGGCGCTCGATCTGGCATGGACCGCGGCGGGGCGGTACGAGGCGTATTGGGAACTCGGGAC
>Ga0315298_1005301_pt1 | contig 18441 bp, 18 predicted proteins | sample WHS_1_MG_FD_203077 | JGI IMG/M metagenome (GOLD analysis project Ga0315298, IMG submission 203077) | Extremophilic microbial mat communities from Washburn Hot Springs, YNP, Wyoming, USA - WHS_1_MG | ecosystem: Environmental > Aquatic > Thermal springs > Hot (42-90C) | place: USA: Wyoming...
GCGGGGCCATTATAGCAGGATTCCCGCGGCCTGACAAATCCGCGCCACACCCGACGAAGTTCGCTTTCGCCGCCGGGGCTATCCACGAATAACACGAATCTACACGAATGGAGAATACATGGAGGCACGTAGCGCGGCTTTCCACAGCCGCCGGAGGCCAGGGGCAGGTATGGAAACCTGCCCCTACTGTTCCCCATTCGCGTGGATTGGCGTGATTCGCGGTTACAGACCGCTATCCACGAATAACACGAATGCACACGAATGGAGGCCAGGGGGCAGGTATGGAAACCTGCCCCTACTGTTCCCCAATTCGCGTGGATTGGCGTGATTCGCGGTTACAGACCGCCATCCACGAATAACACGAATGCACACGAATGGAAAATTCACGTAGGGCGGCTTTCCATCGCCGCCAAGCCTCACACAAAGACACGAAGGCACAAAGGGTTTTCTCCGAGTCTTTATCCCTTTGTGTCTCTGTGGCTTTGTGTGAAACGTGATTCTCACACAAAGGGGCTACGCCCCGTTCCCCATTCGCGTGGATTGGCGTGATTCGCGGTTGCAGACTGACGCGCTGGCACGTTTGACTTGCGCAATCCGAAACGGCGTGGTATAATCCGTTTGTTATTACGATTGCGCTGGAGAAAAGTGGGCGTCCCCCACTTTTCTTGTTGTGAGGCATTTGCGCCGCGCCGAGCGGTCGCAGGAGGTAGGGGACGTATCTATGAAGAGCGAGTTCATACAGGCCATCAACCAGGTGTGCGCCGAGCGGAACCTGCCCAAGGACGTGGTCCTTGAGGCGGTGGAGGACGCGCTGGTCTCCGCCTACAAGCGGAACTTCCACGACTGCGGGAACGTGGTGGCGAAGATAGACAACCAGACGGGCGAGGTCAAACTGTTCGCGGTCAAAGACGTCGTGGACAGCGTCTCTGACCCCGACACGCAAATCGCCCTCAAAGACGCGCGAAGCATCAATCCCGACGCCGCCGTGGGCACGCAGGTGATGGTGGAATGCACCACGCCCAAGGACTTCGGCCGCATCGCAGCGCAGGCCGCCAAGCAAGTGATCCTTCAGCGCATCCGCGAGGCCGAGCGCGACACGCTCTACCAGTCCTACGCGGACCGCGTGGGCGAGATGATCAACGCCTCGGTGCAGACCGCCGAGCCGGGCCTGGTAACGGTGAACCTGGGCAAAACCGAAGGGGTCATGCCCAGGGGCGAGATGATCCCCGGCGAGCGGTACAGGCCGACCCAGCGCCTGCGGGTTGTCATTGTGGACGTGCAACGCGGCACCCGCGGCCCGGAAATCATCGTGAGCCGCGCGCACCGCGACCTGCTCCGCCGCCTGCTGGAGATGGAAGTCCCCGAGATTCTCAACGGGGCGGTGGAAGTCAAGGCCATCGCGCGCGAGGCCGGATCGCGCTCCAAGGTGGCCGTGGCGTCCAAGCAGCCGCGCCTGGACCCCGTAGGGGCCTGCGTGGGCCAGCGTGGATACCGCATCCAGAACATCGTCAACGAACTGAACGGCGAGAAGATTGACGTGGTGGCGTGGAGCGCGGACACGGCAACGTTCATCGCCAACGCGCTGAGCCCGGCCAAGCCCACCGAGGTCATCCTGGACGAAACCGCCGAGGGCGGCAAGACGGCCACCGTCATCGTGCCCGACAAGCAATTGTCGCTGGCGATCGGCAAGGAAGGCCAGAACGTGCGCTTGGCGGCCAAACTCACCGGCTGGCGCATTGACATCAAGAGCGCGTCGGAGTGGGAAGAGGAGCAGCGCCACGCCCAGGAGAAAGCCCAGGCCGTGTCCGAGGATCTCCTGGCGAAGGCCGAGGCGATCCTGTTGGGCAAAGCAGAGCCGCAGGTCAGCGCCGAACCCGCCGAGGTAGCCGCGGAGGTGGCCGAGGCCCCGCAGGCTGAGCCCGAGCCTGCCGCCGAGGCCGCGCCTGCGGTGGCGGAAGCGCCCGTCGCGGAGGAGGCCGCGCCGGTTGAGGCCGCCCCCGAAGCGGAGCCCGCGCCTGCGGCGGAGGTGGCCGAAGCGCCGACGCCCGAACCCGAGGCGCAGCCGGAAACCGCCGCGGTCCCGCTCGTGAGCGAGGCGCTGCCGATCCGAATTGAGGTTGACGAACTGGCGTTTGACGACGAGGGCGAAGGCGAGTCCGAGGAAGAGGCCGGCAAGCGCGCCAAGAAGAAGTTCAAGAAGGGGCGCGCGGCAACACCGCAACCCACCGAGGTCGTCCCGCGGCGCAAGCCCAAGCCGGCCGGCCGCCGTCGCGATTGGGGCGACGACTGGGAAGAAGAGTTGTAGGAACTCCTACAGGTAGGCCATGCGACGCAAACACGTTCCGCAACGCACCTGTGTGGGGTGCGGGGAAACGCGAAGCAAGCGGGAACTCACGCGCATCGTGAGGATGCCCGACGGCACCGTGGACATAGACCCGACGGGCAAGAAGCCCGGGCGCGGGGCTTACCTGTGCAAGCAGGTGCGCTGCTGGCAGCAGGCGCTGGCCAAAGGCGCTATCAGCCGCGCGCTGGGCGTCGTCCTTCCGGACGATGTGAAGGCGAGATTGCAGGATCAGTTGCATCTCCTACAATTGGAGGGGAGCCTTTCCGGTGATGAGGAGCCGGAGCCATGACGGGAATCGGGCTTGATTCCCGCGGCTGGGAATCGGAAGTTCGTGGGTTATGGGAGCAGGTACGGTTGAGGGGTGTCATGAGACTCTGATGTAACTCGCGTGCATCGGCGCACCCTAATAGCCTGTGTCAACCCTGCTCCTTCGCGCCGGCCTGCGGTCAGCGGGCGGCCGACCTGTTTGTCATTCAGGGCGAACTGAGCAGGGTTTTTTCGTACCCGTTCACCGCAGAACCTGCTCTGGCCCTTGTGGTTTTCTATACTTCGGCCCGCAGGGTTTGTACGGAGACGTTTCGCGGCGCGGGCCGAATCAGGAGGGGGTGGATATGGCGAAGGACAAGAACAAAAACGCAACTCGGAAGATCGCGGCGGGCACTACGGCGGCGCCGGCCTCCAGACCGCAGGGCGGCAGTCCCGCCGGGGCGAAAAGCCAACCGGAAGCCCCGGCCGCGCCTTCCGTGATTGAACTGCCCAGCAGCCTGACGGTGCGCGACCTGGGCCATGCCCTGGGCGTCAGCCCGATTGAGGTCATGAAGAAACTGATCGGGTTCGGCATCATGGCCAACATCAACGAACTGATTGACTACGACACGGCGGCGATTGTGGCCGCCGAGATGGGGTTTGAGACGCGCGAGCAGAAGGCCGAAGAGGAGAAAGCGCCGGAAGTCGCGCCGGTTCAGTTGCCCAGGTGGCGGGACATCCAGGACGAGCGCCCCGAGGATTTGCGGCCACGGCCCCCGGTCGTTACGGTCATGGGGCACGTGGATCACGGGAAGACCTCGCTGCTGGACGCCATCCGCAACACCAACGTCGTGGAAGGGGAGGCCGGTGGCATCACCCAGCACATCGGCGCCTATCAGGTGGAACTGGAGGGGAAGAAGATCACCTTCCTGGACACGCCGGGCCACGAGGCCTTCACCGCCATGCGCGCGCGGGGCGCCCAGGCCACCGACATCGTCGTGCTGGTGGTGGCGGCGGATGACGGCGTGCAGCCCCAGACCAAAGAGGCTATTGCCCACGCGCGGGCGGCGCAGGTGCCCATCATCGTCGCGCTCAACAAGATAGACAAGCCGGAGGCCAACCCGGAGGTGGTCAAGCGGCAACTGGCCGATCTGGGCCTGCTGGTGGAGGAGTGGGGCGGCAACGTCATTTGCGTGCCCGTCTCGGCGAAGAGGCGAATCAACATAGAGGAACTCCTGGAGAACATCCTGCTGGTGGCCGAAGTGGCCGAGTTGAAGGCGAACCCGTTCCGACCGGCGACAGGGGTTGTGGTGGAGAGCCGCCTGGACAAGACGCGGGGCCCGGTGGCAACCCTGCTGGTGCAGCGCGGCACGCTCCGTGTCGGCGACAATCTGGTCATCGGCGAGATCGCCGGGCGCGTCCGCGCCATGTTTGACGACAAGGGCCGCGCTGTTTCCGAGGCCACGCCATCCACGCCGGTGATGATCCTCGGCTTGAGCGAAGTCCCCAAAGCGGGCGACCTGTTTGAGGTGGTGGAAGACGAGCGCACCGCCAAGGCCATCGCCGCCGAGCGCGCCCAGCAGCGTCAGCAGGCGGCGGCCGCCCGCCCCGCACGCGTAACCCTGGAAGAGGTCTTCGCGCGCATGCAGGAGGGCAAGGCCAAGGAACTCAACATCATCCTCAAGGCCGACGTGCAAGGGTCGCTGGAGCCGATTGAGTCCTCGCTGCAGAAACTCGGCACCGAAGACCTGAAGGTGCGGATTCTGCACAGCGCCATCGGGAACATCGGCGAGTCAGACGTGATGCTGGCGTCGGCCTCGTCGGCCATCGTCATCGGGTTCAACGTGTCGGTGGATGCGGCGGCCCGCGCCCTGGCCGAGCAGGAAGGGGTGGACATCCGCCTGTACAACGTCATCTACCAACTGGTGGAGGACGTGGAGAAGGCCCTGACGGGCATGTTGGAGCCGACGTACCAGCAGGTGGTTACAGGCCACGCCGAGGTGCGCGCCGTGTTCTCCATTTCCAAGCGGGGCAAGGTGGCGGGCTGCTACATGACCGACGGCCAGGTTACGCGGGCTTCCTCGGTGCGGGTAATCCGCGGCGGGCAGGTCCTGTTTGACGGGCGCATCGCCTCGCTCAAGCGGTTCACCGAGGATGTGAAGGAAGTCAGCGCGGGATACGAATTCGGCATCGGGCTTGAGAAGTACGAAGACTTCCAGGTGGGCGACGTGCTGGAGTTCTACAAGCAGGAGCGGGTGTAGTCGCCTGGCCGCTCCAAAGAGGTGAGACATGACGTCATCCAGACGACAGCGGCGCGTAGCCGAGTTGATCAAAGAGGAGATGGGCGACCTGCTGGGCCGCCGCGCCCACGACCCGCGGCTGCACTGGGTTACCGTTACCGACGTGCAGGTTACGCCAGACCTGGCCATTGCGCGCGTGTACTACGCCGTCATCGGCGAGGAGGCGGAGCGGGAGCAAGCCCGCGAGGGCCTGGAGCACGCGCGCGGCTACCTGCGGCGCGAGTTGGCGGCCAGGCTCCAGTTGCGCATTGTGCCGCAACTGGAGTTCTTCCACGATGAGGCGCTGGAGTACGGCAGGCACATAGACGCCCTCCTGGATCGCATTCACGAGGAAGACGCGGACGATGCCGACGCCTGAACAGATGATTCTCGCAGCAGACCGCATCCTGGTCTTGTGCCACACCTCGCCCGACGGCGACGCCATCGGGGCGCTCCTGGCGATGGGGCACATTCTGCGGGCGCTGGGCAAGCCGGCCACGCTTGCCTGCGCCGACCCCGTGCCACGGGAGTACCGTTTCATGCCCGGCGCGGACGACATCGTGCAGCGTCCCGAGGGCGAGTTTGACCTGGTCATCAGCCTGGACTCCAGCGACATTCCCCGCCTGGGCGAAGCCTACGACGCCTCTCGGCTCGGCCACGTGCCCATTCTGAACATAGACCACCACGTAACGAACCTGAACTTCGGCACCGTGAACTGGGTGGAGCCCGGGTCGGCTTCCACGTGCCAACTGGTGTTGCGCCTGGCCGATGGCCTGGGCGTGGACATCACGCCCGAAATCGCCACATGCCTGCTGAGCGGGATCGTGATGGACACGCGCGGCTTCACGACGCCCAACACGGATTTGGCGGCGCTTCGGGCCGCGGAGCGACTTGTGGCCGCGGGGGCGAACCTCTCGGGCATCGCCCGCCGAATCCTGGTGCAGCGCTCGTTCGCCATGGCGAAACTGTGGGGCGAGGCGCTCTCGCATGCGCGACTGGAAGATGGCATCGTGTGGGCGTCCTTGCCCGCGTCCCTCATGGCGCAGTCCGACGCCTCGGCCAACGGGTTGAGCGGCCTGGTGGCGTTCCTGGCCGGGGTGGAGGAGGCACGGGTGGCCGTGCTTTTCAGGGAGCGGGACGACGGACGGGTGGAGGTGAGCCTTCGCTCGGTGCCGGGGGTGGACGTGTCGGGCATCGCGCTGGCGTTGGGGGGCGGCGGGCATCCGCAGGCGGCGGGGTGCACGCTGGCCGGGCCGCTGGCCGAGGTGGAGTCCAGGGTGCTGGGCGCGGTGCGGGCGCTGCTGGATGGGAGCAGGCGCGCAGATGGGTGAGGCGACCGGATGCGGCGGGCGCGGCGGGCCAACGTGCGGCGCGGCCCAGGATACCCTGTCGGGCATCCTCAACGTGGACAAGCCGCGCGGCATGACTTCGCACGACGTGGTGAACGCCGTCCGCAAGATCGCGGGGACCCGCCGCGTGGGCCACGCGGGGACGCTGGACCCGATGGCCACGGGGGTGTTGCTCGTCTGCGTGGGCCAGGCCACGCGAATCGCGGAATACCTGATGAACTCCAGGAAGACCTACGTGGCGGAAGTGGCTTTCGGGCAAACCACGACCACCTACGACGCCGACGGCGACGTGGTGGAGGAACGCCCCGTCGCTCACCTGACGGCCGAGGCGCTACAGGCGGCCCTGGCAACGTTTGTCGGCCCCATCCGCCAGCGCGCGCCGGCCTTCTCGGCGGTCAAGCAGGCGGGGGAGCCGCTGTATCGCCGCGCGCGCCGAGGCGAGTCGGTGGAGCCGCCCGTCCGCGACGTGCACATCTTCCGCGCCGCGATGGTGCGGTGGGAGCCGCCGGTGGCCACCGTGGAGGTGGAATGCAGTCCGGGCACGTACATCCGCTCGCTGGCCCACGACTGGGGCCAACTCGTGGGGGCCGGCGCGCACCTGAAGTCGCTGCGGCGGGTGGCGTCGGGGCGGTTCTCGGTGGAGGATGCCGTCCCGCTGGCCCGTCTGCAGGAGGCGGCCGCCGACGGCGATTGGGCGCGTTTCCTCATCCCCATGGACGAGGCGCTGCTGGACATGCCGGCGCTGATTCTGACCGACGAGCAGGCCGAGGCGCTGGGCCACGGTCGGCCCGTGGACGCGGGGGCCGGCGCCGATGGGCAAGTGGCCCGCGGGTACACGCTGGCGGGTGATTTTGTGGCCCTTGTCTGCTATAATGCGGCAGCAGGCCGATGGCTTCCCGTGAAGGTCTTTGGCGGGCGCTAGTCGCCGGGCACTCTGCAATCTCAATCCCGACATAAGGTTCGCAGAACGATGCTGCTGATTGACAACTGGGAACAGGCGCATCTGGAGCAGGATACGGTAGCCACCATCGGCGCATTTGACGGCGTGCACCTGGGGCATCAGTTCCTCATCCGCAATCTTGTGGCCAGGGCGAAGGAGACCGGGCGGCTGGCCATGGTGGTTACGTTCCACCCGCACCCCGTCGCCGTCCTGCGGCCCGATTTGCCGATACGCTACTTGACGACGCCGGGCGAGAAGGCTGTCTTGATGGAGCAGTTGTCGCTGGATATTCTGGCGATTCTGCCGTTTGACGCGCAGATGGCGCGGATGTCGGCGGCCGAGTTCACCGGCGCGCTGGTGCGCCACCTGCGCCTGCGGGAACTGTGGGTCGGCCCCGATTTCGCGCTGGGGCGCAATCGCGAGGGCGACATCGCGACGCTGCGCGCGCTTGGCGCCGACCTGGGATTCGCCGTGCGAGCGGTGGAGCCTTTCCTGCTGGACGGGGAGGTGGTGAGCAGCACGCGGATTCGGGCGTTGCTGGCCCAGGGCGACGTGCGCGGGGCCACGCGGCTGTTGGGGCGATACCCGACGGTGGCGGGCGAGGTGGTGCCCGGGGCGCGGCGCGGGCGAGCGCTGGGCTATCCCACCGCCAACCTGGAAGTGCGCCAGGAACGCGCCGTCCCCGCCGACGGGGTGTACGCCGTGTTCGCCGTCCTGGGGACCGAGCGGTACCCGGGCGTCGCGAATATCGGCGTGCGGCCCAGTTTTGACAACGGCGCGCGCACCGTGGAAACCTTCATCCTGGACTTTGACCAGGACATCTACGGGTGCGACCTGGTGGTGGAGTTCGTGGAGCGCCTGCGGCCCGAGCAGCGCTTCCCGAACATCGCGGACCTGGTCAGGCAGATCGGCCAGGACGTGGAGGTGGCGCGCCGCATCCTGGACGACGAGGCGAGGAGCCGAAAGAACCCGTGAGCGCGAACCCGTGCTTCTTCCGCGAATTGGATCACACGGCCGACCTGGCCATAGAAGTGTGGGGCGAGGACTTCGCAACCCTTCTCGTCCACGCTGCCGAGGCGGTCTTCGCCCTGCAGGGCCTACCCGACGCGGGCGGGGAGCGCACGCAGCACGACGTTCACGTGCAGGCGGCCGATCGGGAGACGCTCCTGGTGGACTGGCTCAACGAGTTGCTGTTCCTGTCGGAGACGCTGGGCGAGGTGTACACGACGTTTGACCTTGCGCTCGTCGGGGAGTTTGCGGTGAGCGCGACGGTGGGAGGGTACAAGGGGCATCCCACCAAGCGGCGCATCAAGGCGGCCACGTTCCACGACCTGCGCATCGCTTGCGAATCGGGGCGCTGCGTGGCCCGCGTGGTGTTTGACGTGTAGTGTTGGACCGGGCGAAGCATCTCACGTTTGCACAGCAAGACGCTGTGTGAAAGGAGGGCAAGATGAAACAGGGCGCGTTTACCTTCGTGTTGCATACGCACCTTCCCTACGTGCGGAAGGCCGGGCGCTGGCCCCACGGCGAGGAGATGGTGCACGAGGCGATTGCCGAGACCTACGTGCCGCTGCTGAACGCGCTGTACGACCTCAAGGCGGCGGGGTACGAGCCGCGGCTCACCATCGGCATCACGCCCATTCTGATGGAGCAACTGGCAGACCCGGACGTGCTGAACCACTTTGAGTTGTACGTGGAGGAGCGGATTGCCCTGATAGAGTCGGACCGGCGGCTGTGGGAGGGGAAAGACGCGCGCCGCGTCGCCCTGGCCGACTTCTACCTGGGGTTCTACCAGGGCATCCTGGACTCCTTCCGGTCCCGCTACCACCGCGACCTGCTGGGGGCGTTCCGGCGGCTGCAAGACGCGGGCAATCTGGACGTGCTGACCAGCGCGGCCACCCACGGCTACCTGCCCCTCATGGAGCGGGATTCCACCCTGTGGGGCCAGATCAAGACCGGCGTGGACACGTACATTCGCCACATGGGGCGGCGGCCCCAGGGCATCTGGCTGCCGGAATGCGGGTACCGGCCAGGGTACATGAAGGAAGGCGCGCCGTCCTACTACAAGCCCGGCGAGGAGGAATTCCTGGCGGCCTTCGGCCTGAAGTACTTTTTCACCGACACCCACGTCATTGAGGGCGGCAAACTGGTGGGCAAGGTGGCGGGCGACGCGGTGGGGCCTTACGGGGCCATCCCGCTGCGCAAGGTGGTGGTCAAGCCCGACACCCGCCCGGAGGCCACCCAGCGCACGACATTCCGCCCGTACTACGTGCAGGCCGCCGAGGTCGCCGTCTTCGGGCGCGACGAACGCACGGGGATGCAGGTGTGGTCCGCCGCGCACGGCTACCCGGGCGATTTCGTGTACCGCGAGTTCCACCGCAAGGACCCCAACTCGGGCGCGCAGTACTGGCGCATCACGGGCGCGGGCGTGGATTTGGGCGACAAGGATTTGTACGACCCCGAGGCGGCGCGGCGGCAGGTGCAGGTTCACGCCGATCACTTCGTGAGCATCGTGGTGGAGCGGCTGCGCGAATGGAACAAGCGCCACAACGAGATGGGCATCATCGTGTCCGCCTACGACACGGAACTCTTCGGCCACTGGTGGTTTGAGGGCGTGGACTGGCTCAAGGAAGTCCTGAGGCAGTTGAGCATCAACCCGGACGTGGAGTTGACGACGGCCCGCGATTACCTCAACGACCACCCGCCCACCGAGGTGGTGGCGCTCCCCGAGAGTTCCTGGGGGGCGGGCGGCGGCCACTGGACATGGAAAAACCCCGAGACCGAGTGGATGTGGCCGCTCATCCACGCCGCGGAGAGGCGGATGGAGCGGCTTGTGGCCCGCTGGCCGTCGGCACAGGGCGAACAGGCGGCGCTCCTGGCCCAGGTGGCGCGCGAACTGGTGCTCCTGGAATCCAGCGACTGGCCCTTCCTCGTCAGCACCGGCCAGGCCAAGGAGTACGCCACGGGGCGCTTCCAGCAGCACCTGGCGCGGTTCAACCATCTGGCGGCGGCCGCCGAGCGCGGAGCGCCCCTGTCCGAAGCCGACCGCCGATTCCTGGAGCAGGCGGCGGAGTTGGACAATCCGTTCCCGCAGATTCAGTACGCCGATTTCGCCGCCAGGGAGAACACCCCGTTGAAACCTCAGAGCGAGCGTGCGTAGGGTATGGCGCGAATCCTTCTGTTCACGGGCAAGGGCGGCGTGGGGAAGACGACCATCGCCGCGGCCACGGCCCTGCGTTGCGCCGAGCAGGGCTTGCGCACCATCGTGGTGAGCACCGACGCCGCCCATTCGCTGGCCGACAGCCTGGACTATCCCCTCGGCCCCGAGCCGACGGAAGTGGCCCCCAACCTGTGGGGCCAGGAGATTGACCTGCTGTACCAGATGGAGAAGTACTGGGGCACGGTGCAGGAGTACCTGGCCGCGCTCCTGTCCTGGCGCGGGATGGACGACCTCATCGCCGAAGAGGTGAGCGTGTTGCCCGGCATGGAGGAACTGGCGTCGCTCCTGCAAATCGTCAAGTTGCACGACGACGGGCTGTACGACGTGGTCATCATTGACGCGGCCCCCACCGGCGAGACGCTCAAACTGCTGTCCTTCCCCGACATGGCCCGCTGGTATCTGGAGAAAATCTTCCCGATTGAGAAACGGGCCATGCAACTGTCGCGGCCGTTGCTGCGCTCGCTGACCGACCTGCCCCTGCCCGAAGACGAACTGTTTGACGTGATAGAGGGGCTGATTCGCGACCTGGATCGGATGCACGCGCTCCTGTCGGACCCCGAGAAATCCACCGTGCGCCTGGTGCTGAACCCGGAGAAGATGGTCATCAAGGAGGCGCAGCGCACCTACACCTACCTCAGCCTGTACGGCTATCCGGTGGACGCGGTCATCTCCAACCGCATCATCCCCGCGACGGTGCGAGACGCCTACTTTGACAACTGGAAGGCCATCCAGGAGAAGTACGGCCGCGCCGTGGAGGAAGCCTTCGCGCCGCTGCCCATCCTGCTGGTCCCGCTGATGGACAGCGAGGTGGTGGGGCTGGAGCGGCTGCGGCAACTGGGGCAACTGGTGTACGGCGACCGCGACCCCGCCGCGGTGTTCTACAAGGGCGCGCGGCATGTGGTCCGCAAGGAGGATGGCCACTATATCCTGGTGCTCAAACTGCCGTTTGTGAGCAAGGAGGCGCTGAAACTCACCCGCTCGGGCGACGAATTGGTGGTGCACATCGGCAACCAGAAGCGCAACATCGTGCTGCCGCGGGTGGTGGCGGGGCTGGACGTGGAGAGCGCCAAGGCCGAGGAGGGCGAGGTTCGGGTGGTGTTCGGCCCCAAGGCCGAGTAGGGTCTGGGTTCCAAAGTTCGTTGGCCGCGCCATGGGCGTGGGCGGGACGCGCTGCCGAAAGTGCGCCGCATCCTGCTCGCCAACACAGGGCGCGGCCGAATCCGCTCACAAAACCCCCCTTGACTTTCGCACAGAGTTGTCGTATGCTACACACGCAAGGGCGCGCCCGCGCAGGGTATGCGAGGGAACTCGCGTTGCGCATGCGGCGATGGTGCCGGATAACGAGAGCCTGTGGGCGTGTTCTACGGAACTTTTTCCGTATAACAAGTTGCCGCAGAATACATAGTTGGGCGCACCGCGTCTTAACCGACAGAGTTAAAGGCCCGTGTTGATATGCAAATCGCGAAGCAACGCCAACGAATAGCCGAGTTTTTCGGTTTGAAGAAAAATATCGTGGCTCTACTGGCAATGGTGATACTGGTAGGGCTGGGGGAAAAGATGGCAGAGCGATTTCTGCCACTTTACCTGATGGCTTTGGGCGGCGGCGCGTTTTCCGTTGGCTTGCTAAACGGGTTGGACAATCTCCTCAGCGCCCTGTACTCTTTCCCAGGCGGGTATGCCAGCGACAAACTGGGGTACAAACGCGCCCTGTTGCTATTCAATTTGCTGGCAATGGCTGGCTATGTTGTGGTGATTGCTATCCCCAACTGGCAAGCCGTCATCCTGGGCGCAATCCTGTTTGTGTCGTGGACGGCTATCTCATTGCCTGCCACGATGGATATGGTAGCCACAGTTTTGCCCAGGAACAAGCGAACAATGGGAGTGTCGCTGCACTCCCTTGTTCGGCGGATTCCGATGGCGTTGGGACCAGTGATTGGCGGCGCGCTGATTGGCGTCTTCGGGGAAACGCAAGGGGTGCGTCTCGCTTTCATCGTCGCCTTTGTCTTGGCTGGCGTGTCGCTTATCCTCCAGCAAGTAATGATTGCCGATGAAAAACGAACTCCCGTCGAGAAAGGTTCATCAAAGTCATACGGCTTGACCTTGCTCAATGCGCCCCTGCGAAACTTGTTGGTATCGGATATTTTAGTGCGCTTTTGCGAGCAAATTCCCTATGCTTTTGTCGTTATCTGGTGCGTCAGCATCAACAAGATTACGCCGTTACAATTCGGCTTGTTGACGACTATCGAAATGATAACGGCAATGCTGGTCTATATCCCTGTGGCGTATCTGGCAGATAAGGGTACCAAGAAACCATTTGTGGTGACGACATTTGTCTTTTTCACAATATTTCCGCTGGTGTTACTTGTCGCACGGTCATTCTGGGTAATGGCTATTGCTTTCGTTATTAGGGGGTTGAAAGAGTTTGGCGAACCGACGCGCAAAGCGTTGATAATGGATTTAGCCCCAGACGGCAGAAAAGCGGCGACATTTGGCGTGTACTACCTCATCCGCGACATGATCGTATCCGTCGCCGCTTTTGGCGGGGCGCTGCTGTGGGACCCTTCAACGGCAAAACTCCTCATAGATACTGTTGGGGTGGGACAGTCACTTTTGCCCTTCTTTAACGCGATTACATCTCCTGCTACCAATTTCCTGGTTGCTTTCGGCTTTGGGTTAGCAGGGACGCTGTACTTTGCCTTCTTCGGTCAGGATTTAGGCCATGCCGCAGCTCCTCTCACACAAACGCGATCAGCAAAGGAGTAAACGATTATGAAATGGGTAACTCGCTCACACGTCCACGTAGACCGTGTTGCGTGTCCGTGGCTCATCAGCCGTTTTATAGATTCGGACGCGGAATTTATTTTCGTGCCCAAGAGTCAGGTGGAGCAGGTGGTAAAAGAAACGGGAGCCATCCCCTACGATGCTCCCAATGCGGAACTGGGGCACAAGAACGGGAAATGTTCTTTCGAGTCCATCATCGAAAAGTATGGACTGACTGACCCTGCCTTACTTCGGCTGGCGAAAATCGTACACGCGGCAGATATTGAGACTGACCTGCACACCGACGAGATAGCCCCTGGTCTGGAAGCCATTGCAGTAGGGTACAGTCTGCGTTTTCCTGATGATAAGGAGAATCTGAGCCAACAGTTTGATGTATACGACGCGCTATATGCTTGGTGTCGGTTGCAAGTGGCAAAGCAGGGGTAAACCCAAACTGCGCCCAACAACGGGTTGCACCTGACGCCGCTCCGCTGCGCTCCGCAACGCGGCTGAGCCCGACCGTTGGGCCACCTTTTCAAAGCACCTTGAGCGCTGGCGAAGATGATCACAGCAGGTCAACTTATTCAGTACAGGACTTCCAGTGATAACTACACTCTCACTGAGCATCTCAAGGCTCATTTTGCTCAGATGAAACAGAAGCGTCATCCAATGTATTTGACGCTGGATGAGTTTGATAAGGTCCTCCAGTGGAAACTACGCGGTCAGTACGGAAGACAGCGGGAAAGACGCAAAGCAAATACGGATGATGTGATACGTGTCGTAACAGGAGCTGCACTTTCTATCGCACATCCTGACAAAGATTACGAAATTGAGTTGCGGTTTGGGATACTATGCACGCTTCGGGGAGTAGGTGTTCCTGTGGCATCGGCCATCCTGGCTCTTGTATTTCCCGAGAGATATACGGTGATTGATTTCAGGGGTTGGAGACAGGTGTTTGGTGAAGAGAGAACAGCGTTTTCGGTTTCGGACTACAAACGATACCTTCGAGAGATACAGAATCTAGCACAACAGTTGGGATGGCCTGTCCAAGAAGTTGACCTGGCGATTTGGGAGTATGATCGTATCAATGGCAGAAAGGCCGTTGCAACCCCAGCGGCGGGCTAACCCGCGCTTCAAGCCGACTGCGCTGCGCTCCGCGTGCGGCTTATGCGCATCGTTAGCCAGCGCAAGAGAAACGTAGTATAATTGAAGTAACAATGTTCCGGGGAGGATGCTTATGAGATGGCAAGATTACATTGTCGTTGATCCCAGCATTTGTCACGGGAAAGCCTGTGTCAAGGGTACGCGTATTCCGGTCTCGGTTATACTCGACAATTTAGCCGCCGGCCTCTCCCTCGACGAGATTCTGCGTAGTTACCCGTCTTTGAGTCGGGAAGCCGTGCAAGCCGCTATTTCATACGCTGCCGAGTTGGCCCGCGAGCGTGTGGTGGCCATTCCAGCATAGATAACACGATGGCATTCAAGGTTGACGAGAATCTGCCGGTTGAGATAGCCGATTTGTTGCGCCAAGCTGGCTATGATGCCGTTACTGTTTCTGAGCAGCACTTGGAAGGTTCAACCGATTCCGCTATTGCTTCTGTATGCCAGGAGGAAGGGCGTGTCTTGGTCACCTTGGACACAGATTTCGCTGACATTCGTGCATATCCCCCGGCCCAGTTCCCTGGCTTGATAGTTCTACGTTTACACCGGCAGGATAAACCCCACGTTCTTGAGGTCATTGAGCGTCTGATCCCATTGCTTTCCAGCGAGCCACTTGAGCATCTTCTATGGATTGTTGAAGAGACACGTGTAAGGATTAGGAGCTAGCCAGATCTGCGCTGGCCAACACGCGCCTGCACCTGACGCCGCTGACGCTCGTTCCGCAACGCGGCTCAACCGCCGCGCCGTTGGGCGGCAATAAGAGCGAGCATTCTCGCCTTGGCTGCATAGCGAGATTGAAATTATGATGAGCCTTCTAGAAAACGAATATCCCACCCAGTTGCGCATGGTCTGGCCAGCATATCTTCTTGAAGATGGCCCCATGATGCAACTGCCGCCCGGCTATCGCTTGCGCCCGTATCAGGACGGCGATGAGCCGCGTTTTTTCAAAGTGATGGAGCTTGCAGGTTGGCCTGGTTGGGGCGCAGACAAACTGCGCCCCTGGCAAGAACGCATTCTTCCTCAGGGTTGGTTGATGACTGTCCACAAGCAGAGTCTCAAGATTGTTGCTACAGGGATGGCCCTTCGGGATTGTTGCGAATTTGGCTGTCAGGGTGGTGAAATTGGCTGGATTGCGGTAGACCCTGCTCATCGGGGGAAAGGGCTGGGCTTCGCCGTCTCAGCTGCTGCCACCAGCCGACTCATGCAAGAAGGCTACCGCCATATTCATCTTTACACAGAAGACTGGCGACTTGCGGCGCTGAAAACATATCTGAAACTGGGGTACATTCCCTTTTTGTATGCGCCAGACATGATGGAGCGATGGCGCACCATTTGTGCACGGCTACAATGGCCGTTCACACCTGAGAGGTGGCTCCGATGAAGGAGTACGCCGCCCAACATCTCGCTCCAGCCGACGCCGCCTTCGGCGGCGCGGCGGTTGGAGATGACGCTGGCGTCGGCGCTGGCGCGCCTCCGCTGCGCGCATCTCAACCGCCGCCACCGTTGGGCGGCCAAAGAAGCGTACAAGATGAGTGATCGGAAATCCAAATCTCAGGAGGTATACCTAATGAACCGCAGACCGTTTCTCACCATTACATTGCTGGCGTTGCTGATAGTGGTACTGAGCATGGGCGGATCCGCACAGGGTGCGCCTGTGGCCGCCAGTGTTCTGACAGGTTACTATAACCTGCTAGGATACGAAGGCATTGGCACACTGGGTTTTCAACTCGCCAGCTACGGGCAGACGCCGCCGGTAGGCGACTATGTAACAACCCACTGCCGCTACATCAATGTTCAGAACACCACTGTCGGTGACTACTACCTACGGTATCCCCTGCACCTGCCCAACGGTGCTAACATCACCAAGGTCTCGCTGTTTGTAGCAGACTTCAATCCAAGCGGCGTTCTTTGGGCTTATCTGCGATCACGTCCGTGGAACAGCCGTAATACTGGCACCACATTGGGAGTCACATTAACTGACGACACCACAAACAATGACAAGACGATCGTGATGACGGGGCTGAATGTGGACGTGAACAATCAAACCACCGAGTATTGGATTGACGTAAGCCCTACGAATGGGACGAATCCCGGTCAATTGTGTGTCTACGGCATCCAGGTCACCTATACCCTAGACGGCGCTTTCCTGCCGCTGGTCCAGAAGGGGTATTAGTTTTTGGGTAAAGGCCGTCCAACCCTGTGTGGAGCCGACGCCCACCCTTGCGTTTTTTGTAGCGTGTCTTGCCGGCGGTGGCTTCAGCGATTCAACTGTGTCTTGCCGGCGGCGGGTGGGCGCGGCTCACACCAACTGTTGGCCCGTTTGCACCACACCACATCCACAAACCGCGGGGCTGGCCCCGGAATCCCCCGTCTGCTCCCACAAACACCCCAACGGGTTCTTCATCGCGACGACGAGGACGGTACCGAATGCCCTTGTCCTGAAACTCTCCTGCATTCGGGGAAACTCGCGCGCGGGGCGGGTTTCCACCCCTGCCCTCGGGCTTGACCACCGACGGCGATTGGGTATACTAGGGGTGTGCCTTTGGGAAACCCGTTCGTTCCGATGCATCGGGAGGCGAGCCGTGTCCGAGTTGACCCGCTTGTACGACGAGATCAACCAGTGTCAACGCTGTCCGCTGGGGCGGACGCGCACGAAAGCCGTGCCCGGCGAAGGCCCTGAAGACGCCGCCATCATGTTCATCGGCGAAGCGCCGGGGTTTCACGAAGACCAGCAGGGGCGGCCCTTCGTGGGGGCGGCGGGGCACTTCCTGGAGCAACTGCTGGCGAGCATCGGCCTGAAGCGGCGCGACGTGTACATCTGCAACGTCATCAAGTGTCGCCCGCCCGGCAACCGCGACCCGTTGCCCAACGAGATTCAGGCGTGCGCCGAGTTCCTGGACAGGCAGATTGCCCTCATCAAGCCGCGCCTCATCGTAACGCTGGGGCGCTACTCCATGGCCAAATACTTCCCCCAGTCGCCCATCAGCCGCATCCACGGTCGCCCGCAGCGGGTGGGCGATGTCATCGTGCTCCCGCTGTATCATCCGGCGGCGGCCCTCCACCAGCCACGGTACAAGGCCGACATAGAGGAAGACTTCAAGAAGATACCCGCGCTGTTGCAGGAATCCATCGCCCTGGACGAGACGCCTCCTCCCGCCGGCCCCGTGGAGGCCGAGCAGTTGAGCCTGTTTTAGCGTTTCGCACATTTGTGCTATAATAGAGGCGATGGCGAAGACGGGCAAGAGCAAGAAACGAAAACCCTCTCCCGCGCTCCGTTTCCGGGGCGAGGTCGCGGGGCTGCTCCTCATCGCGCTCGCCCTCGTAACGCTGCTCAGCGTCCTTTCGGTGAGCCAGGGGAGCATCACCGAGACGTGGCTCAACCTGCTGTTCCTGGCGTTCGGCTACGGGGCCTACGCCACGCCCTTCGGGTTCGCCGCCATCGGCCTGTGGCTGATCCTGAAAAGCATCGGGCGCGAGCCGGAGATTGAGCCGGAGAAGCCCGTGGGGGTTGCGGTGCTGTTCCTCCTGGGGCTGGGCGTGCTGCACATGCTCCCTTCGGCGGTGTCGCCGCGCCAACTGGCCGCCAGCGGGAACGGCGGGGGCTACCTGGGGTGGCTCATCAGCCAGGCGCTCATCCGCGGCCTGGGCGGGGTGGGCGCCTGGATTGTGGCCATCGCGGGCTTGCTGGTGGGCGTTCTGATGACGGCGGGCATCTCCCTGTCGGAGATGGCCGCTTTTGCGCGTGCGGCGGTGGCGCGCCTGCGGAGGGGGAAGGCCCCGCCGTATGTGGTCAACGAGGGGCGGCCGGCAGCGCCCGCGGAAGCCGTGAGCGAGCCGACTGCGCCTCCCGCGCGAGCGGCCGCGCCCGCGCCGAAGCCGGTCGTCATCGGCGGGGAGGCCCCCCAGCCGCCCAAGCCGACCGGCCCCCTCTTCCCGCGCGTCCTCGGCGGGGCGCAGAAATGGGAACTGCCCAAGATCGCCGACATCCTGGAGCAAAACGTTGAGATTGAAATCAGCCAGTCGGAGATTCGCGAGCGCGTGCGCATCATTGAGGAGACGCTGGCGAGTTTCGGCGTCCCGGCCCGCGTGATTGAGGTGAACCAAGGCCCCACCGTTACGCAGTTCGGCGTGGAGCCGGGCTA
>Ga0315298_1005302_pt1 | contig 18435 bp, 18 predicted proteins | sample WHS_1_MG_FD_203077 | JGI IMG/M metagenome (GOLD analysis project Ga0315298, IMG submission 203077) | Extremophilic microbial mat communities from Washburn Hot Springs, YNP, Wyoming, USA - WHS_1_MG | ecosystem: Environmental > Aquatic > Thermal springs > Hot (42-90C) | place: USA: Wyoming...
CTCGCACACCCTCTCCTGCCTCCCCCACACGCTCGGTTCCCTCCTCGTGGCTGGGGCGGAGCAGCTTGTACACCAGACCCAGGGTAGCGAAGGTGGCAGGCCACTGCCCGACGAACAGTGCCGCTATCCGGCGGCCGCTGATGTAGAGCAGCGCCGAAGCGAGAATACTCCCAACGGCGAGGCCAATGTAGCCCTGCGTCGGTACTCGCTCCAAGTACTCTGTGACGTTGTTCCGGGTCTCTCGCATCTCGCGCATGGCCATCTCTCCACGACTACCTCGATCTTGCGGCTGACCCCCGCAGGGATCGCCGCTCAGGCACGCGGCGTGCCAAGCCTGCCGCTACAGGCAGGCCGATCAGGGTGCCGCGACCAGGAACTCCGCTGGAATGTACCCTTCTGCGCCGTTGGGAGCCCGCACCTTCCTCCAGGTGCGCCCGTCCCCTTGGACAACCTCGCCCAGCAGCTCCATACGGGTGTTGTCGGGCCAAGCCTGCAGCTTGTCATCCATACGCGGAGTGCGCCTGAGGTAGACCCCCTGCCCATCGGTGTTGCCGATCACCATGAAACGTTGCGTCTCTGGAGCAGGGGTGGGGCTCGGGGTAGCCGAAGGCAGGGCAGTAGGCGTCGGGGATGGCGTGGGGGAAGTGGTACCCTTAAGCACGGGCGAGATCACCTGGACCTCAGCCTGCCCAGCCACCCCAAACTCAGACAGGGTGACAAGATCGCGGCCAGTGACCAGACGATAACCCACCAGCATGCCGGTGGACGCCACGGCCATCATCAGGAGAAAGGTGAACACTCTCATCGATCCCTGCTCCGCTTCGCCAGCCACTCTGGCATGGTGAAACACGGATACGCGAGACCACCAGCATCATTCGTTCCTGATAGAACGGCCGCTCGGGTCCACTTGACCGACGACAGGGAGGGGCGGCAGTCCCGGCCGCCCCTGGCCTGCTGCACCTATTCCGCGCCGTTGGACTCCGACGGAACCGCTGCCTTGGAGCTGGACCTCCGCCTGGAACGTGTGCGCTTCTGGGGCGCTGGCCGCTCAGGAGCCTCAGACGAAGTCATCGCCGGGTCGGCCACCGGCTCCGCCGAAATGGGATCTGCGTCCGTCCCGACCGCAAGCTCCGCGGTGGATCTCCCGAACACCGGCTCAGTCCCGCGCAGCACCGATTCCACGAAGGCGTCCAGGTCCGCGACCGGCGAGACGCTCAGCCTCTCTGCCCCCTCATCGTCGGAGGCGAAAGACACTGGCTCCCGCAAGGGTTCCCCCTGCACCATGCCATCCATCACCGCTGGCTCCGGCACCTCGTTCCGTTCCGTCGCGTCCCCATCCTGATCGTGGAGCAGCTGCCCGACTGGTGCGACCTGCTGGGGCAGGGCCTCCGCGGTCGCGCTAGTCTTGGCCGCCCGATCCTCGCGGGTGAGTATGGTCTCTACCGATGTCCCACCCACGACCAGCCGCTCCCGAAGGAGCTTCCCCGAGTCCACCAGAGCCTGGATCCTGTTGGCTATGCGCGATCGAAGCTCGCCAGTGGGCGTCCGATCCACAGGGCACAGGGCTCTGGCAAGGCGACGAGGGGTGCAGATCCCTTCCGCAGCGATGATCCTCCGCACCTCAGCCAGCACCTCGGCATCGCTAGGAAGCCGAGCTTGATCCTGGGCCTCGACCCGCACCGGCTCCGGCGTGCGCTCAACCCTCACAGGCTCCGCGGGACGCTCGCTGCGAGGCGGCTCCACCGGCCGCTCGACCTTGGCCGACTCTAGGGCACGCTCGCCTCTGGCCGCGGCAGCTCGGCTGGCTCGGCTGCCATCAGAGGACCTGGCCGTCCTGGCTGTCTCCTGCAGTTCGGCACGGCTGGGCGGCAGCGGGACGAACTCATCGGCGCACATCCGGAACTCGCGACACACCTTGGACTCCTCAGCCACCACCACCACTCGCCGGTCGTGCCTGCGGATGGCGTTGGCCACAGCGATGTAGTCCCTGCTGGTCGCCACCAGGATGAAGGTCTCGGCATCCTCCAGCTCCTCCAGCTGATCCCGCAGGTCCTGAGCCATTACATCGGAGACGATCGGCTTGGGCACGCCATCACCATTGGGCCAGGTTGGACAGTGGACAAGAGTGAACCCCATCTGATAGAGCTGGACGGAGAGATCGGAGAGACCAGGCTGCTGGAAGTCGGCAAAGGCGCGAGCGGAGATGGGACGGCCGTAACGGCTGATGATGCTCCTCAAGGCATCGGTGGAGGTAGCGCTCAGGTCGGTGGCGTCGATGGTGACGCTGACAAGCTCGTCAGCGACCAGGCGCGGCCTCGCTCTCTCAGTTTGAATCGCCATAAATCCGTCGACTACTCCGAGCTCACAGATTGTCTAAAATCTCTTAGACTGTAGACTGATTATAACCCACCTGGCCGCTCCCGTCCAATCGTGCACTCGACGGGCGCCCCTCGGCGATGGCCCTTCCCAGCAGCTCCACACCCTTCCGGATCTGCTCTTCGGACATGCCGGCATACCCGATGACCAGAGCCGGCCACGGGCTCGGCCCCAGGTAGCAGGGTCTCGCCGGGTACACCGCCACGCCCAGGGACGCCGCCTTGGCCACAAGCTCGGCCTCGTCTAGATCCACCAGCAGCCTCACCATGACATGCATTCCAGCCTCCGCTCCCAGCACCTCCACTCTCCCGGCAAGCTGCTCCTGGAGAGTCTCCACGAGCACTCGGCGCCGCTCTCGGTAGATCACCCGCATCCTCCTCAGGTGCCGCTCAAAGTGGCCCTCACCGAGAAAGCTGGCCAGCAGGAGCTGCTCCAAGATGGGGGTTTGCCTGTCCGTCAGCTCCTTGGCATCCTGGAAAGGCCCGACCAGCTCCGGCGGCAGCACCGCGTATCCGACCCGAAGGGATGGAAACAGTAGCTTCGAGAAGCTGCCCAGGTATACCACGGAGCCGGAGTCGTCGAGCCCCTGAAGCGAGGCCAGCGGCCGCCCCTCATACCTGAAGCCGCTGTCGTAGTCGTCCTCGACGACGATCGCCCCTTCCGACCTCGCCCACGAAAGCAACGCCAGCCTGCGCGGGAGGCTCAGGACGCTCCCAGTGGGAAACTGATGCGAGGGTGAGACCAGGGCCAGGACGGCACCGCTCCCGCGGAGCCGCTCCACCATCAATCCATCACGATCCACGGGGATCGGTAGCAGCCTGGCACCATGAGCCGCGAACAGCCGCCTGGCCGAGGGGTACCCGGGGTCCTCGACGGCCGCCAGATGGCCCGGCGAGAGCAGCAGGCGCGAGAGCAGGTCCAGCGCCTGCTGCGTGCCGTTCACGATCACCACCTGCTCGGGATCGCACCGCACCGCCCGGGCTCGGCCGAGGAAGGCCGCCACCTCCTGGCGCAGCGGGCGGTAGCCCCCCGGGTCACCGTAGTCCATGGTCTCCAGCCAGCCACGTCGCCAGTGCCGGGCCAGGAGACGCCTCCAGATCCGGACAGGGAAGATGTCCCAAGCCCCTCGACCTGGATGGAAATCGTAGGGCAGACCGTTTGGAACGGCCGCGTAGGGGTCGAGGCCCGGTGCCTCCTCCAGTCCCCTCCATCGAGAAGGCAGAGGGAGGCGCCGAGGCGGGCCCGGAGTATCTCCGGCACGGCTGGATGCACCGGCTGGTCGGTCCTCGGGCAGCTTCCTGGACACGTATGTGCCCGACCCTCTGGATGGGGTGACGTACCCCTCAGCCTCCAGCTCAGCGTATGCCGTGGCTACGGTGTTGCGGGACACCCTCAGCTGTCTTGCCAGACCGCGGCTTGACGGCAGCTTTCCGCCGGGCGAGAGCCGCCCAGACAGGATCGCCTCCCTGAGTCCGGCGTAGAGCTGACGATAGAGTGGCTCTGGAGCGCCATCGTCCAACATTACGGCCAGGTCCATGCCCACCACCCTCCCATGTGGCACCATATAATCGCACAGAAGTGGACCTTGCGGAAGTCCACTTAGCAGCGTAGGTTATGGCGCCACACTGTGCCGCACATTGGACGCGGGAGGGCAAGAAGATGGAGCAAGCAACCTGGACGGTGAAGAAGGGCCTGGCGCAGATGCTCAAGGGCGGGGTGATCATGGATGTGGTGACGCCCGAGCACGCCCGCATTGCCGAGGACGCGGGAGCGGTGGCGGTCATGGCCCTGGAGCGGGTCCCGGCCGACATCCGTGCTGCGGGCGGCGTGGCTCGCATGAGCGATCCCGAAGTGATACTCCGTATCATGGAGGCGGTGAGCATCCCGGTCATGGCCAAGTGCCGCATCGGCCATTTCGTCGAGGCTCAGGTGCTGGAGGCCCTGGGTGTTGACTATATCGACGAAAGCGAGGTGCTGACCCCCGCAGACGAGAGCCACCACGTCAACAAGCATGCCTTCAAGGTCCCTTTCGTCTGTGGCTGCCGCAATCTGGGGGAGGCGCTGCGTCGGATCGGGGAGGGAGCCGCCATGATCCGCACCAAAGGCGAGGCGGGAACCGGTAACGTGGTGGAGGCCGTACGCCACGCCCGCACCGTCATGGACGAGATCCGGAGGCTCCACTCTTTGCCAGAGGAGGAGTGGATGGCTGCGGCCAAGGAGCTCCAAGCTCCATACGAGCAGGTCGCGGAGGTCGCTCGCACGGGCCGGCTCCCTGTCGTCAACTTCGCGGCGGGCGGGATCGCCACCCCTGCCGACGCCGCGCTCATGATGCAGCTTGGCATGGACGGTGTCTTCGTGGGCTCCGGCATCTTCAAGTCGGAGGATCCCGCCCGTCGCGCCAGGGCCATTGTCCAGGCCACCACCCACTACAACGACCCGAAGATAATCGCCGAGGTGTCACGTGGACTGGGTTCGGCCATGCCCGGCATCGAGCTCTCGACTCTGGGCAGCGAGGAGCGGCTGGCGGCCAGGGGGTGGTAGAGGGATGGGACGCATCGGGGTCTTGGCCCTTCAGGGCGACTTCAGGGAGCATGCTCAAGTCCTCCGGCGGCTGGGCGCTGAAACGGTCGAGGTGCGGCTGCCTGACCACGTCAAGGGCATTGATGGACTGGTTATCCCGGGGGGCGAGAGCACCACTATCAGCTTGCTGCTGGACCGATACGCCCTCCGTCAGCCCATAGTGGAGATGGCTAGTCGGGGCATGCCCATCTGGGGCACCTGCGCCGGGATGATCATGCTGTCCCGCGACGCAGGCGATACCCGCGTCTGTCCCCTGGGGCTGATGGACATACATGTAGTGCGCAATGCCTTCGGCCGACAGGTAGACAGCTTCGAGGCAGACCTTTCGGTGCCGATCCTCGGCGAAAGAGCCTTTCGAGCCGTTTTCATTCGAGCTCCCATCGCCGACGGGGTCGGTCCGGGGGTTGAAGTTCTGGCCAGGATGCCGGACGGCAGGATCGCTGCCGCTCGCCAGGGCCGGCTGCTGGCGACCGCCTTCCATCCGGAGCTGACCGATGACCCTCGCTTCCATCGGCTGTTCATCTCCATGTGCGAGGACACGGACCACCCCTGGTAGAGAGCCGAACACTCCGGGCGAGCGGCGCAGCTTCCTCGCGCTGCCGCCCGGCCCCTTCCCCGCCCGCACCTCCCCACATCTCTATTGCACAAGATGGCCATAATGCTGTACTATATGCCCACTAGCCATGTTGGTTGATGGAGCGATGTGGCTCTCCCCCCAGTGTCGGGCTTCCCTCTCGCGCTTGCACCCCATGCACGTCTTGTGCTCTTGTACATCGATCGGGCCCACATCAGCAAACTGCAAAGGAGAGATTGGAAGCCATGAAGACACTGGCGGTCCCCACCTGCGTAGCGGCACTCATCGCCACCCTGGCCCTCGCTGGGTGCTCCTCGGCGGCGCCGGCGCCTCCTACCCAGGCTCCCGCTCCTAAGGGAGCGGAGCCCACCAAGGCTGCCGCAGCAGCAGTAGCGGCCACCCAGGTCCCCACGGCAGCACCACAGGCGGCTTCCAAGGTGGCCTTCCCAGAGAAGAACAAGACCATCACCCTTGTCGTCCCGTATCCAGCGGGGGGTGGTAGCGACATCGCTGTCCGGATCACGGCACCCCTATTCGAGAAGGAGATTGGGGTTCCCGTCCAGATAGTCAACAAGGGTGGCGCGGGCTCGCAGGTGGGGATAACGGAAGCCGTCAAGTCCAAGCCGGACGGCTATACCATCGGCCACGCCAACTGGCCCACCATCGCTACCCTGTACCTGGACCCAGACCGGAAGGCTGGGTTCACTCGCAAGGACTTCCAGCCGGTGGCCGCCCACGTGTCGGATCCCCTCGCGATCGCCGTCAAGGCCGATAGCCCCTACAAGACCATCAAAGACCTGGTCGACGCGGCCCTGGCCAAGCCCAACACCATCAAAGTGGGCACCAGCGGCCTCATGAGCCCTGAGGACTTCGGCTGGAGGCAGCTCCAGAAGCTGACCGGGGCCAAGTTCAACATCGTTGCCTTCGATGGCGCCGCCCCCGGCAACACGGCACTGGCCGGCGGGCACATCGACGCCTTCGGCTCGGGCATCAGCTCCCAGCTCGCCCTGGCGAAGAGCGGCCAGACGAGGCTCATAGCCACCTTTGCGCCCGAGGGCAAGGACGCCATGCCCGGTCTCAAGACCATGGAGGAGCAGGGGTACAAGGGGTTCTTCGGGCTTGTTCGCGGCTGGTTCGTCCCGGCCGGGACCCCACGAGAGGTGGTCAACGTCCTCTCGGCGGCCTTCAAGAAGGCCGAGGAGAGCGAGGAGAACAAGAAGAAGCTGATGGACGTGGGGCAGTACAGCCGGTACATGGACCCCGACGAGTTCAGCAAGTTCTGGGACGCCATGGAAGAGTTCGTGAAACCCTTCGTCGAAGAGGCCAAGCAGGCCGAGAAGTAGGAGCGTGGGGAGGTCCGCTGGGTAGGGATCGGGGACCTCAGCATCCACAGCTCCAGCCTGCGTGGAACCAGGCACTGCGGGGCCGCACTGGAGTGCGGCCCCGCAGGTGTTGTCCGTGGGACTCCATGTGCGCTGGGCGCTACCCTTGTCCCCCCGTGTATGCGGCCATGAGCGACACCGTATCGCCCTCTGAGAGGGGAGTGTCCATCCCCTGCAGGAACTCCAGCAGCTGGCCGTTCACGATTGCCCGAGCAGGGTAACGTAGCTCGCGAGCTTGCCGATCGTAGAGCAGCCGCTCGAAGGCGGGGTCCGCCGCCGCCAGCTCATCCAGCAGGTCGCCGACCGTCCGCCCTTCCAGCTGGTGCTCGAACCGAAGGCTTCCCACCGTGCCGGGCTTAAGGGAGTCGCTCAGCCATGGCAGGATCTCGACCCTGATGCGCATCTTACGACCGCGCTGCTTCCGGCCAGGCATCCGGGATCAGATCAGCCAGTCCGAGAGCGCGCAACGTCTCCGGCAGCGGCCTGCCCGTCGCGAAATCCCACCCCATCAGCTCATAATACCGGCGTCGCATGTCGTCCCAGTGCTCCATGATGTTCTTTCCCGCCAGTGGCCCATCAACTGGTATCGAGCCATACCGCTTGGATGGCCGCTCCAGTTCCGGGGTCAGGCCACACCTCAGGTTGAACACCCTCAGCAGGTTGCTGATGCGCCGACCCACCGCAAGCGCTTCCTGCCCGGTGAAGGACTCCCAACCGGTCGCGGCCTCCACCGTCTTACCCAGCTTCTCCATGGTGGTCCGGCTCGTGAACCGGCAGATCCCCACGCTGTCCTCGAACATCATCCGACCGTTATGCTTTCCAAGCTGCTCGGCGACATCCTCCCAGTTGTGCGGGTCCGGGTTCGCTTTCGCCCCCTGTTCCTGGGGCAGCCAGGCCGGTCCCACCTCGATGGTGCCCGTGTCCGAGACACAGGTGTCCACCATCTCCACCCACCGCGATCGATGGTCGTGGCCCCGAGGCGAATTGCCCTTCAGGTTGTAGATGGCCAGCTCGTCGCTGCCGCGCCCGATCCTCTCGGCAGCCCGTCTCACCCCTTCGGCCAGGATGTCACCAATGCCCTCGCGACGGGAGATCTTGTGGAGCATCGCCACCATGGCATCCACGTTCCCCCAGGTCATCTCCAGGCCATCGGTATCCTCCTTGGTCAGGATCCCCTTCTCGTAGCACTCGATGACCCAGCCCATCAGCCATCCGGCCTCGTTGGTCTCCAGTCCGAGACGATCCACCAGATTGCTCAGCACCACCGCTCCAGCAGGGTCCGTGTTGCCCACCTGGGAACCCCAGGCCGCCCACTGCTCGTACTCGGGCTCCTCGCTCTTGAATCCGTCGTACCTTCCTCCCTTGATGGTCACCATGTGGAGATGCTTCGTACGGCAGGCCCAGCAAGGCATGCGCTCCATCTCCCATGCCTTCTCGTACTCCTGCCGCATGAAGCGGCCCACCTCCGGGAAGAGGCTGGTGGTGTAGTTCTTTACCGGCAGCCATCCGCCCTTCTCCGCACCCACCACCGCGTTCTGCGTCCCGGACTCGAAGGTCTGCCGGGCAACTGGTGCCGCCAGAATATCCTCGATGATCTCGTTGGCAAGCTGCTTCAGCGTCTTCTCGTCGTGGATCGGGAAGCGAGGCCCTCGCTCGGCGACTATGGCCTTGAGTCGCTTCGACCCCATCACGGCCCCGGTGCCGTTGTGCCCGGCCACGTGCCCCTTGTCACCGGCAATAGCCGCAAACCGGACTAGCTTTTCCCCGGCCGGCCCAACACCCAGCACGCTGAGCTGCCTCTCCTTCTTCCCCAACTCCTCCGTGATCCTGTCCTGCAGGTCGTAGGTGTCCAGCCCCAGAAGGTGCTCCGCATCCCGCAGCTCCGCCACCCCATCGTGCAGATACAGGTACACCCACTTCGGCGATTGCCCCTGCACGATCACGGCGTCGTAGCCAGCGAACTTCATGTAGGCACCCATGAAGCCGTTCGCCTGGCTGGTGGCGGCGCCCCCACTCAGTGTTCCCTTGGTCACAAAGGACACCGTCCCCGTCCCCATCACGGACGTGCCGGCCAGCGGACCCGTGGCCATGATCAGGCGGTTCTCTGGGTCGGACCACTGGACCGACGGAGGCACCTCATCGTACAGGATCCTCACCCCCACACCAGTGCCGCCAATCCACTTCCGAAGGCTGTCGGCGTCCCACCTCTCCTCGGTCAGGCTGCCGGTGGACAGGTCCACCCGAAGAAATCTGCCCGCATACCCCTTTGGGAAGCTGCTGTCTACCACGTCCGCTCCTCCTTCGACTTCAGACCTGCTGCTCCACGCGGAGCTGAAGTACGGCGCTGATATCCAGCGAGCCGAGCCCCTGCTGGCCTGCCCTCTCAAACATCACAATGGCAGCCCGCGCTATGGTGAGATCCTCCTCCGCATCGGCTGCCAGATCTCGGAACATCCTCGATCGTTGCCCAGAGTCTCGATTGAAAACCGTCCCGGACCACGGGCCAGCCCATCTCTCCCTGCCCGGCCAGACCGAGACTCATGGCCGTGCCCCGTCTTTGCCCGGGAAGAGCCCAACAGAATAGGGCCATCGGTCGGCCGCAGGAGCTACCGCAGAGACCCGCATGCCGACCGATCGACCATCGCTCAAGATGTCATGCGCGAGCGGCCATGGCCGCCACCAGCTCCGCCGCGCGGGCGACATTGAAGATCCCGCACGTGCACTGGTGCCCCAGCTTCAGCCCGGCCTCCTCGGCCGTGAGCCGGCCCGCCTTGACCTGCTCCGCCATGTGCCTCACCAGAGCAGCCGGAACCTGGGCGTGGCCACACATGGTCATCACCTCGAGCTCCTCCATCGGGGCCAGCTTCTCGGTCTTTCCCCAGGTGCCCAGCGAGAACTCGATGGTGTGAGGTGGATGGATCCCCGCCTTCTTGCAGCACTCCTCCACCCTATCGAACAGTCCGCTCACCACCACCGACCTGTCGAAACCTGCATCGATGAGGTCCTTGATGACCGCCGCGACCGTGTCGGCATCGCGGAAGACCGCATGGCCGATGGTTCGGTCGTCGGAGTTCTCCAGCATGGCCTTCACCCCGATGGTGAGCTGGTTTCCCTTGGCGGCATCGCCAACGAAGACGGGATCGTACTTCATCACGATCTCGTAGAACTTCTTCATCCTCTCGCCGGTGCCGGCGACGTTGAACCCCTTGGCCGCCATAGTCGTGAATACGTAATCCCTGGAGAGGCTCTCCACGCTCCCCCTGCGATGGTTGGTGTGAGTCATCGTCGTCCTCCTCCTAGCGGCTACCCACGTGGGTGACCATTCCTATGTTGACCTTCCCGTTGGGCCTCAGCTCGAAGCCGGCATCCTCCACCACCTTCTTGATGGGCACCGACCCATCGGGGGAGTAGCGCACCGCCAGATCGATGCTGAAGACGGTGTCCACCTTGGGGGCCACCTCCCTGAGGGTGTTCAGCACCTCCACCACCTTGGCCTCGGGCACGATGAACTCGATGATGGCGGAGAGCACCTTCTCCTGCAGCACCTCGTCCTGCATCTTGCCGGTCTGCTTGTCGGTCATGAGGAAGGTAACCGGGTTCATGGGCTCGTGTTCGACGCCAATCTTGGAGAGCTCCATGGCGATCTTCTCGACCTCGGCCAGACGGGTTCCCACGCTGGGCCGCCCCACCTCCACTGCAATGCCGGCGAAGCCTGGCTTGACCCTGTCGGTCACGTCGTTGGTCTTGATCTCCTCCGTTCCCCGGCCCGGGATCCCCGTCTTGGGGTGGACGCCAAGGGGATCGCTGAACTGCGCCCGGAGTGTCCGGGGCCACTCCACCTCCTGCATGTAGAAGGCGTCGGTCGGGCAGACCTCCGCCCTCTTGCACGCCCCACACTCAACGCACTCGTCCAGGTCGACCCTGGCAACACCATCATCCCCCAGAGCGATGGCGCCCACGGTGCAGTAGGGAACGCACTCCCCGCAGCCGCTGCAAGTCTGTTCGTCGATCAGCATTGCTCCCCACCTCTTACACAAAGCTCACTCGCCGCACCTCGGCGCGTCCGGCATCATCGACCGGACGGATCAGCCGCGTCCGCCAACCCATCGTCGGAGCTGACGCTCCTAGAGGGATCGGCGCACACAGGCTTGATTATACTAGCACCAAATGCTCAGTCAACCTGAAAATAGGCGTGGTATTTACAGAATCTCCCCCTGGTTGTATCATCACCGCGTCTCTCTTGCAGGTTGTCACCTCCATTCGATCGTCCACTACCACCGAGGGAGGGTTCCGGGTGAAGGCTTCGGCGAAGGAACCCAACGGGACCGCGGCCTTCGACGGATCCGTGAGAAGGCAGGTCTACACCGCTCTCAAGGCGGATATCCTGGGTGGAACCTGGGATATGGGGCAGCGGCTCAGCGAAAGCCAGCTGATCGCCAGGTATGGGACCAGCCGCACACCCCTCAGGGAGGCCCTTACCGTGCTCGAGAGGGAGGGTCTCATCGAGGTGGTGCCTCGCGTGGGCTACGTCACCTCTAGGATGACCGCCAAAGATGTCCTGGACATATTCGAGCTCCGCATCCTGATCGAGGCCACCACCGCTCGCAAGGCCGCCACCATGATCAGCGAAGCGGCCCTGGACGAGCTCGATCGGCTCTGCTCGCCCTATCGCCCCGGGGATAGGCAGAGCTACCACACTCACCTGACCGAGAACCTCCAGTTCCACCGAACCATTGCCGAGGCAGCCGGCAACCCGCGAATGCTTCATGTGCTGACCCAGCTCCTGGAGCACATGTTCCGGCTCATCGTCCTGCGACTCGATCGCAGCAGCGGCAGCGACGTCCTGGGAGAGCATCAGCAGATCGCCGCGGCGCTTCGCAGGCGCGATCCAGACCTTGCCCGAGACCTCATGGTGCGACACCTGACAGTAGCCCGCCAGGCGACCATAGACGCCATCATGGAGATAATGTCCCGCCGGGAGCTGTGAACAGCGAAAAGCAGGAGCTCTTCGGCCTCGAGGATCGACCGTTCCGGCCCATCACACGTTGACAAGGTACCACATTCCGGATAGAGTATTCAATATGCTGAAAGATGTTCATCATATTGAACAGTCGGAGTTCGGGATCGTGCCCTTCGCCGATCGGGTCCAGACCAGGGCGCAGGTGAAATCGGCTGCAAGGGTCCTGGACATCCTGGAGCATTTGGCTCGCTCTGACCGCGACCTCACGCTGACGGAGATCGCCACCGCTCTCCGCCTGCCCAAGAGCAGCACTTGGCTCCTTCTCCAGACCCTGGTCGGCGGCGGCTACCTCGAGGCGGTCTCGCCCTCCGGCCCCTTCTCCCTGGGCCCCAAGGTGATGGAGCTGGCAGGGGCATACACCAGAAAGGTGAGTCTCCTTCAGTGCTTCCCCACGGTGGCAAGGGCGGTTGTCGATGCTTGCCAGGAGACCGTGCAGCTGGCGGTTCTGAGCGGCACGGAGGTGCTGTATCTGGCGAAAGAAGACGGAACCAGGCCTGTGAGGCTGGTATCGGACACGGGGAGACGCCTGCCGGCACACGCCCCAGCCCTGGGAAAGGTGCTCCTTGCATACCTTAGTGACGAGGAGGTGGACAGACGCTACGCGGGGAGGGCGCTTCCCAAGCTCACGGCTCACACCATCGCGACCCTTCCGGACCTCAAGCGGGAGCTCGCGTTGGTGCGCAGCCGGGGCTATGCAGTCGACAACGAGGAGGTGGTGGAAGGGCTCCTCTGCTTCGCCGCCCCTGTGCGCGATGCAAAGGGCAGGGTCGTCGCCGCAATGAGCGTCGCCGTCCCCAAACACCGAGTGGGGGACGGCGAGGCCGAGACCTACGCCGGGCTGATCGTGCAGGCCGCCGGGGAGCTCTCCAGGAGGATCGGCTACGCGGGCCCGCGCGCCGACGGGGGCGGCTCCAGCATCGATTGATGGCGATCACCGAGTTCCTCCTGCTGGGCATCGGCGGGATGTGGAATTGCCGCCACCGTGCTACCAAACCCGATGGCGCGTGGAGACGGGAGGCGCATCACACGGCGAGCCGTTCCGCGTGAACGGGAGCGGGGCTGGTGCCCAGGGAATTCACCTCTCTTGCCGCAGATTTCGTCTGAAGAGAAGGGAGGGATTCTGCCTATCGTATCGTAGGTCCTGACAACACTAGTCGGCGCTTCTGGTTCAGACCTTGGCTCTTCGGCAGAGACTGAGCGGCCGACCGCGTCGGCGGCCGAGCTCAGCCACAGACGCACAACACAGCTGGGCAAACCGATTTCGGGAAGGAGCAAGGACCATGTGGTCAAGAGGATCTTGGCGATTCTCTCTCTGGTCGCGACCATGATGGTGGCCGCCATCCTCATGGCGGCATGCGGCGGCGGCGGTGCCGCGCCGGCCTCACCTACCACAGCGCCCAAGGCCGCAGAGCCGACCAAAGCGGCTGCGCCCGCAGCTGCCCCGACCACCGCTGCCCCGGCGGCTGCCGCCACCACGGCGCCGGCTTCCACGACCCAGTTCCCCAAGATGGACATCAAGCTGCGCCACGGTGGCGTCCCCGGCATGTCCTATTCGCTGGGCTGCGACAAGTTCTCTGAGCTGATGAAGGAGCGAACCAACGGGGCCGTAAACGTGCAGGTCTTCGGCAACAGCCAGCTCGGCTCTGAAAAGGACATGCTGGAGCAGGTCAAGAACGGCGTCATCCAGATGTCGCTAACCACCCCGGTCATGCTGTCCAACTACGAAGGGTGGGGCCCCATCGCGGTCACGGCCATGCCCTACATCTTCAAGGGCAACACCGACGAGGAGCAGTACCCCTACCTGATGAAGCTGGTGAGGGGGCCCATCTTCCAGGACCTCAACGAGAAGGCCGCTAAGACCAGTGGCATTCGAGCCCTCGACCTCGGCTGGTGGTATGGCACTCGAAACCTCACCACCAAGAGCAAGCAGGTGGTGCACCCCGACGACGTCAAGGGTCTGAAGATCAGGACCATGGACGCACCCGTGGCCAGGGCCGCACTGGATGCTCTAGGGGCCGCAACGACCCCGATGGCAGTGGCCGAGCTGTACAGCGCGCTGCAGATGGGCGTGGTCGATGGACAGGAAAACCCGTACAACACCATCTACGCCAGCAAGTACTATGAGGTCCAGAAATACCTGTCCTCCACCGGCCACATGACCATGACGGTGCTCCTGGTCACCAACGACAAGTGGTTCCAGGGCCTTCCCAAGGAGCTCCAGACCCTGATCGTCAAGACCATGCAGGATGCCGGCGACTACCAGAGCGACCTGCAGCTGAAGGCCAATGCCCAGAATCTGAAGGATCTCCAGGCCAAGGGGATGATCTTCACCGAGGTCAACAAGGCAGAGTTCGCCGAGAAGACCAAGGACGTCTACAAGCAGTCCGGCAACCTCTTCAGCGTGGACTTCTACAACCAGGTCAAGAACGCACAGTAGCTGTCCGCAAGAGGGGTGGGGCGGCTTCGCCCCACCCCGATCCCCCTGGAGGTGATGCCCATGGGCCTGCTCGTGTTCCTGGTCCGCAACCTGGAAGAGATCGTCTCCGGCATCTTCCTGGTGCTGATGTTTCTTGCCACGTTCACCAACGTGGTGGCACGATACGTTTTCAACCACCCGATCCCTTGGGCCGAGGAGTTTTCCCGCTACTCCTTCATCTGGCTCACCTTCCTCGGCGCCGCCCTGTGCACCAAGCACGGCCGCCATATCGTCATCGATGGGTTCGCCAAGGCGTTGCCATTCCGCGCGGAAAAGGCGACATCGATTCTCACAGACCTTGTAGTGATCGGCCTGGCGTTCGTCATGGTCCACTACGGCTGGATCCTCTGCCTCAACGCCACTCAGCCGATGGCCGCTCTCAGGCTCCCCCAGTACCTCGTCTACATATCGGTCCCAATATCCGGAGTACTGATCTTTCTCTACACCGTGAGGGACCTGGGGCGGCACGTCAGGGCGGTGGTCAGCGGGAGTGAACGCTGATGGTTACGCTCTTTGTCATCATGCTGATCCTCTTCGTCATCGCTACCCCCGTGGCGTGGTCAATGGCCATCGCCGCGGCGGTATACATGGCCTTCGGCCCCCACGTCCCGCTCCAGGGCATGGTTCAGCGCATGATCGGAGGGATAGACACTTTCCCCCTGCTGGCCATTCCCTACTTCATCCTCGCCGGCAACCTCATGAACACTGGTGGGATAACGGACCGGCTGGTCACCTTCGCCAAGGCGCTAGTCGGGCACGTGACCGGCGGGCTCGCCCACGTGGTGGTCGTAACCAACATGATAATGGCAGGCATGTCGGGATCCGGCGTGGCCGACGCGGCCGGATCGGGCACCATCTTGATCCCCGCCATGAAGAAGGCAGGCTTCAGCGTTCCCTTTTCGGCGGCGATAGTGGCCGCCTCCGGGACTATCGGACCCATCATCCCGCCCAGCATCCCCTTCGTCCTGTTTGGTTCCATCGCCTCCGTCTCTATTGGACGGTTGCTCCTGGGAGGAGCGGTCCCGGGCGTGGTGATGGGTATCGCGCTGATGATCTTTGCGTACGTAATCGCCAAGCGGCGAGGCTATCCGGCCGAGCAGCGCGCCACATGCGGTCAGATGAGTCGCGCCTTTGTCCGTGCGATACCCCCGTTGGGAATGCCATTGATCATCCTGGGCGGGATCATCGGCGGCGTGATGACGCCCACGGAAGCCGCAGCGGCAGGGGCAGCCTACGCCTTTATCCTGGGGTTCTTCGTCTATAGGGAGCTCAAACCCGGAATGCTGCCCGGTATCGTCGTCGAGACGGTGATAGGCAGCTCCGCCGTGGTGGTTATCCTCTCGGCCGCCCAGCCCTTCGGATGGATCCTAACCTACGAGCAGGCGCCGATGAAGGTTCTCGCAGCCTTCAGCCAGATGAACCTGGACTCATGGCAGGTTCTGCTGGTGCTGAACGTGGCCATGCTTGTACTGGGCTGCTTCATGGAAGGGCTCGCCGTCATGGTCATGGCCGTGCCGGTCCTGATGCCCCTGCTCCAGCACTACAACATCGACCCGGTGCACTTCGGGGTGGTCTTCGTCATGAACATCATGATCGGGACCATAACGCCCCCGGTCGGCACCATAATGTATGTCGTGTGTGCACTCAGCAAGATCTCCATCGGGCAGTTCGCCAGAGAGGTCTGGCCGTTCATCGTGGCTCTGATCATAGCGCTGCTCGTGGTCACCTATGTCCCCGGCCTGGCACTCTGGCTGCCCAATCTCCTAATGCCCGTCAAGTAGCCCTTTGGTGTACAATCGACCCACCGAGTTGTGCGCCGCCCTCGGCGACCCGCCGGGTGGCGCCCTTTTCAGTGAGGAGGGACACATGAAGAAGCTGATCAACGACCCGTTCGCCTTCGTCGATGAGATGCTGGATGGCATCATCCGCGCACATCCGGACCAGCTCCGCCTGGTCGGACCCGACAGGCGCGCCGTCGTACGCGCCGACTCCCCCATCCCTGGCAAGGTCGCCATCTGCACCGGCGGCGGCTCCGGCCACCTCCCCGTCTTCATGGGCTACGTCGGCAAGGGCCTCGTGGACGGCTGCTCCATCGGCAACGTCTTCTCCTCCCCCAGCCCGGAGCAGATGCTCGAGGCCACCAGGGCTACCCACGGCGGCGTGGGCGTCCTCTACCTCTTCGGCAACTACTACGGCGACAAGCTCAACTTCGGCATGGCCGCCGAGATGGCCGAGATGGAGGATATCCACGTCGAGACCGTCCTCGTCGCAGACGACGTCGCCTCAGCCCCTAAGGGCCAGGAGGACAGGCGCAGGGGCGTCGCCGGCCTCTTCTTCGCCTACAAGATCGCCGGCGCGCGCGCCGGGCAGATGGCTCCCCTCCCAGAGGTCAAGGCCGCAGCCCAGCTCGCCCTCGCCAACACCCGTTCCATGGGCATGGCCCTCTCCCCCTGCACCATCCCCGCTGTCGGCAAGCCCACCTTCCAGATCGGCGACGACGAGATGGAGATCGGCATGGGCATCCACGGCGAGCCCGGCGTGAGAAGGGGCAAGCTCGAGCCCGCGGACCGCGTCGCCGACGCCCTCCTCGAGCCCATCCTCGACGACCTCCCCCTCCAGGATGGAGATCAGGTCGCCGTCCTAGTCAACGGCCTCGGCGCCACCCCAAAGGAGGAGCTCTACATCCTCTTCCGCCGCGTCCACCAGCAGCTGGAGCGCCGCGGCATCCGTGTCTACAAACCCTACATCGGGGAGTTCGCCACCTCCATGGAGATGGCAGGCGCCTCCCTCACCCTCATGAAGTTGAACGAACAGCTCAAGCCACTCCTCGACGCCCCAGCCCACACCCCCTTCTTCGTCCAACCCTGAGGTGCCAAAGTGACCAACCAGCTCTCCAAACAGCAGTTCATCCAGCTCATACTCCAGATCCTCGATCGACTCGAGGCTTCGGCCGACCAGCTCAACCGCCTCGACGCCGCCGTGGGCGACGGCGACCTCGGCGTCACCATCACCCTCGGCTCCAAAGCCGTCCGCGACTCCCTCCACTCCCTCGCCGACCAGGACCTCGGATCCATCATGGCTAGGGCCGGCATGGCCTTCAACTCCGCCGCCCCCTCCACTATGGGCGCCCTCATGGCCATCGGCTCCATGCGCGCCGGCAGAGAGGCCAGGGGCGCACACCAGCTCGACCTCCCTCTGCTCGCCCGCGCCGCACGCGCCTTCGAGTCCGCCATCCAGGAGAAGGGCCAGGCCTCCAGGGGCGACAAGACCATGCTGGACGCCCTCGGCCCCGCCGCCGATGCCCTGGAGCAGGCCCTGACCGAGGGCAAGTCCCTCGAGCAGGCCACACGCGACGCCGCCAACGCCGCCAACGCCGGCGTCGAGGCCACCATCCCTCTCAAAGCCAAATCGGGACGAGCCGCCTGGATAACCGACCGCACCGCGGGCCAGCCGGACCCAGGCGCCACCGTCGTCAGCATCATCTGGCAGGCCATCGCCGACTTCTTGGACCACCCATCCGCCTGACACCACCACACGTCTACTCCCCACCTAAAGACCGGGGGCGGGCCCGCTTGCCCGCCCCCGCCCACCAACCCAGATCGGAGGCGCTACCCTCCCCCGCTGTGCGAAACTCGCGGCCCTGGCAGACCCTCCACGGCCAGTCATCCACCGCCGCCGAAGTCCTGCATCGGCTCGAAGGTGATGGTCGTCAGCTCCGGCACATTCAAGAAGCGGAAAGGCACCCCCGAGACACCCAGACCTGCGCTCACGTACAGGGGATTGCCATTCACTTGGTACAGCCCGCGCAGATACCTCGTTCGGGCGTGGAGGTTACTCGCTAAAGCGGCCACCACGGGAGCCCTGATCTGCCCCCCGTGAGAGTGGCCGGCCAGGACCAAGCTGAACTCTCCAGGACGCACCTGCTCGGCCACATCCGGGTAGTGACTCAGCAGTATCTTCGGCAGCCCCGCGGACCTCACCCTGGCCCGTACACGGCCCAGATCATCGCGCATGCTGTACCCGTCAT
>Ga0315298_1005304_pt1 | contig 18432 bp, 15 predicted proteins | sample WHS_1_MG_FD_203077 | JGI IMG/M metagenome (GOLD analysis project Ga0315298, IMG submission 203077) | Extremophilic microbial mat communities from Washburn Hot Springs, YNP, Wyoming, USA - WHS_1_MG | ecosystem: Environmental > Aquatic > Thermal springs > Hot (42-90C) | place: USA: Wyoming...
CCCGATCTTGGTCTGGTACGGCACCAATGAATCATGGCTGGCCGACCCCAGCGTGCTCGAGTTCATCAAGAAGCAGGCGAAGTCCAGCCCGCGGGTCGAGGTGCACCTGATCGAGGGCGCTGACCACTGGTACCAGGGCACCGAGAAGGCGGTGGCTGATATCGTTACTGCCTGGGCAGCCACGCTATAGAGGCGAGGCCGGGCGCCCGCCCAGAGACCGAAGGGAATCATCTCCTTCCCAGGAGCCATCCTAGCGGCGCCAGCCAGCCGCCCTTGCGCGGTCGCTGGGCCACCTTGAAGGCGCCCAAGGCATCAAGCCGGCCGCCCCCCTGCGTCTCTGGCGGCTGGCCCAAGCTCCAAGCGGATATCCAGAGCGCCTCCCTTACCTGAGCGGGGCTGAGCCTGGGGTAGGCCTGCAGCAGAAGGGCAACAGCGCCGCTGACATGCGCGGCCGCCAGGCTGGTACCGGTGCCACTGGCATAAAAAGGATCGAGGGGCCGCCCCTGGCTAGTGCCCTGGGCGCGCAGGGAGACGATGCCCACGCCAGGCGCTAGCAGATCGGGTTTGGGGCGGCCATCGGAAGTGGGGCCACGCGCGCTGAACTCGGGCACGGCATCTTCATCGTCGGAGGCGCCGACGGCGATGACCTGCCGGCCGGCGGCCGGGATACCCAGGCTCGCTCGCGCTGGGCCGGTATTGCCGCCGGCCACGCAAACGACCATCCCCTTCTCAACGGCCGCATCGCAGGCACGCGAGAGAGGATCGCGGCCATCGGCTGGCCCTGAGTTGCCTAGGGAGATATTGGCCACCTCTGCTCCTTCCTCTAGCGCCCACTCCAGCCCCGCCATGACCTGGCTGGTGAGGCCGCTGCCATCTCGGCTCAACACCTTGGCGGAGAGAATCGAGGCCTGCGGCGCCACTCCACGGTACCGGCCCCGGCTAGCGTGGCCATCGCCAGCGGCCACGCCCGCCACCAGAGTGCCGTGCCCGCTGAGATCGGGCAACCCCTCGGAGGTGAAATCTTTGGCAGCGGCGACCCGCCCCCGCAGGTCCGGATGATTGGCATCCACCCCACTATCGAGAATGGCGATTCGCACTCCACGCCCAGTGTAGCCTAACTCCCAGACCTGCGGGGCCTGCACCAAGGGCACCGAGCCATCGAGGAAGGCCTGCACGCGCCGGTCCAGCCAGATACGTTCCACGCGCTCGTCCTGGCTGAGAGACGCTATCTCACGTGGGCTAGCTTCCATCGCTACCGAGGGCACAAGATGAAACAGGCGCTGCACCGGCATTGCCCGCACAAACTCGTGTATGGCCCGGGCGCTACGTCCCTCCGGCCCGAACTCAACGATGATGGGCAGGCGGTCGGAAGGAGCTACCTGCTCGATACGTCTCGCCAGAAGGCTGGCCAGCTTGCTGCGATTCACTTTGCCTTCGCGATCAGCTCGCGTGCCTTGCGCACCATCCCCTCGACGATCAGCTCACTGGCCCGGCGGCCAGTTTCCACGGAGGCGGTTCGCCGAGGGTCATCGCCCATGATGCCGATCAGCTGCTCGCCCTCTCGGCCCAAGTAGATGCTCATATCAACGCAATCAGGGCGCAGATACCACAGGTAAGAGGTTTCCCATTTGGCGGCGTGGTCGCCTCCGACCTCCGGCGTCTGCGGAGGATAATGGAACTCGATCCCAGCGAAGGCTTGCGTATCGCTGAAGGTGGCGTTGAACTTCTCCACCACCGGCGAAGCCCAGGTGAAGATGGGATAGTGCCCGCACAGCAGACAGACCGCCTTCATCTCCAGGGTATTCATCTGCACCAGCACGTGGTAGAGCAGGTCCTGGTAGAAGCCCACCTGCTCTTCGCCGGACTTACCGAAGTACGTGGTGGTGAACTTCTGTGGCGAGAACGCCATCTTTTCCTTGATCGCCCCGTCCTCGTCGTAGTTGACCTCCATCAGGCCAGTTACGCGAGGTTCGCCATACCAGAGGGTAGGAAAGGCGAAGCCGCCAGACCGAGCGGCCGCCAGCTCGCAAAGCTTTTCTGCCTTCAAGGCGTCGTTACCCACAGCAAGATGCTCGCTATGCCACTCCAGCCCACCAAGGCCAATGAAGGCGGCGGGAAATCGCCGGCGCCGAGCGACGATCTCATGCGGCAGCATCTCTTCGTATCGCACTTTTTCCACCAGGCCTACCTCCTCTTTTCGGCCCAGGAAAGCCCTCCTGGAAACAGGTGCCGAAAACATAGAGCGATGGATAGCCCTCACTCCCTGGCCCACGCCCGACCGGGCACCTGCGCTCTCTCCTGAGGAGAGAGACCTGGGGTGAGGGCAGGCTCCACGTCCCCTTAGGCCAGCGCGAAGACAGTGATCTCGATACGCACGCCGGCGGGAAGGGCCGCCACCTGCACGGTCGTGCGCCCCGGCGGCATCACTTTGAAGTACTGAGCATAGACCTCGTTCATGGCCGCGAACTCAGAAAGATCGGTCATGAAGACGAAGCTGGCCACCGCTTTGTCTAGCGAGGAGCCCGCGGCCTTGAGAATGGCCTGGATGTTCTCGAGCGTCTGCCTCGTCTCCGCCTGGATACCACCGGGCACCACTTTGCCAGTCTTAGGGTCGAGGCCTTTCTCGCCGGCTACGTAGATGATACCACCGGCCTTGATAGCCTGCGAGTAGGGGCCAATGGGAGCGGCCGCCTCTGGCGTCTGAATGACCTCTTTCCTGATCTCTTCCATCACCGCTGCTACCTCCTGCCTTGCTTGTGGCCTTTCGCCTAGGTACCGGCATCATAGCACAGCCGGCCAACCGGCTGAAGCCCGGCCGAGATTCGGGGTAGTGCGCCCCGTTGGCTGCGGCACGGGAGCCGAACGCCGCGGGGTGCCAGCTCCCCTCTCTGGCAGGCGAGACCGCGGCTGCGCCTCATCATCGGAGGCGCGGCGAGCTGGGTTTTCGGCCGGCTCAGCCTCAGGCGTAACGGCCACCCCGTTGCGGATATCGTCCACGATCGCGCCATCGGCGAGGACGATGGTGCGCGGCACGCGCTTGGCCAGTTCGCGGTCGTGCGTGACCATAAGGAACGTCTTGCCTTGAGATACCACTCTCTCGAACAGTCGGAACATGGCCTCGGCCGTCTTGGAGTCGAGGTTGCCGGTCGGCTCATCGGCGGCGATGAGGGGCGGGTCATTGGCCAAAGCCCTGGCGATGGCCACTTTCTGTTGCTGGCCCCCCGAAAGCTCGGAGGGAAGCTTGTGAGCGTCGGCCGCCATGTCCACCTGCTCCAGCAGGCTTAAGGCGCGGGCTTCGCGTCGATCGGCCGGGATGACGTTAGCTAGGTCCATCGGCAGCATCACGTTCTCGATCACGCTCAAAGTGGGCAGCAACTGGAAGAACTGGAAGATGACGCCCAGGTTGCGTCCTCTCCAGATCGCCATCTGGCTCTCGCCTAGCTTTTGCAGTGGCGTCCCATTGACCATGATCTCGCCACCAGAGGGACGATCGATGCCGGTGAACATATTGATGAGGGTGGACTTGCCCGATCCCGATTTGCCGACCACAGCCACAAACTCGCCCCGGCCGACCTGCAGGTCGACGTCCTTCAGAGCCCGAAAGACGCCCGCCGGCGTGCGGTATTCTTTGACAACGCCGCGCATATCGATCAGGTACTCGTTCGCCAGTTCGGCGTCTCGCCCGTTGTCCGTTTTCTGCCGACCGTTCTTGTGGCCGAAGAAGCTTCCAAACACCTTGCACCTCTCTATCGCTAGCCGTTGCTTGCCGTTAGCAGTGAATTGCCGTTACCCGTAGACTACCTGAGCTCGGCTTGCCCTGCGCCCGACAAGTGGCCAGAATAGAGTCCGCCCGGCCGGGGAGTCTTCTTCCTGGCCACTTGGCGGGTTGATGGCTGATCCCCGAGGCTGGAGCGTGGCGGTGGTACAGGAGGTGCACTTCTCGTGCAGTGCAATGCTCTCGTCGCCCGGCCTCTGCGAGCCCAGCGACGCTGCGTTGACACGCGGCAGGGGCTGTGCTAGGTTACGCGTGCTTTGTACGCGCCGGGTGCTGGCTTATGGCCGGCGTCCAGCACATCGATCAGGTGACTCGTCGGCGGGTGGTGTCGGGTGGCGTCAGGTGGTCATGGAGAACGAACGGGGGCAAGGGCAAGTTGAGAAAGGTGCTGTATGGGAACGAGGCCATAGCTCTGGGAGCTTATCAAGGCGGCGTGCGCGTGGCGAGCGGCTACCCGGGAACGCCCAGTTCTGAGATTCTGGAGAACCTGGCCCGTTACGAGGGCGTCTACGCCGAGTGGGCGCCAAACGAAAAAGTAGGGCTAGACGTCGCCATCGGCGCCGCCTATGCCGGAACGAGGGCGCTAGCCACGATGAAGCACGTCGGCCTCAACGTAGCTGCCGATTCCCTTTTCTACGCAGTCTACACCGGCGTTATCGGGGGGCTGGTTATCGTAACTGCCGACGATCCGGGCATGCACAGCTCTCAGAACGAACAGGATAACCGCCACTACGCTCGCTTTGCCAAGCTCCCTCTGCTGGAGCCCAGCGATAGCCAGGAAGCCAAGGACTTCGTGATTCTGGGCTTCGAGATCAGCGAGCGCTTCCAATGCCCGGTCCTGTTGCGCACCACCACTCGCATCGCCCACTCCAAGTCCCTAGTGGAGGTAGAAGACGCCCTTCTCCCCACTCGCGAAACAGCAATGCCGACCTTCAAGCACGTGTTGAGCGACCCCGGCCGCTACGCGATGGTGCCCGCCAACGCCCGGCGCCGGCACGTGGTGGTCGAAGAGAGGTTGAGACGACTAGGAGAGTATGCTGAGACCTGCCCGGTCAACGTAGTGGAAGAGGGAGGCTCTTTGGGCATCATCACCAGTGGCATCTCCTACCAGTACGCGCGCGAGGCTTTCCCCACCGCTTCCTTCCTGAAGCTGGGCATGCCCTACCCGCTGCCCCGACGGATGGTGCTGGACTTCGCTGCCAAGCATAATCCCCTGCTTGTGGTAGAAGAGCTCGACCCCTTCTTGGAGGAGCAGGTCAAGCTGCTGGGAGTAGAGGTGCAGGGCAAGCGCTACTTTCCGCTGCTGGATGAGTTCAACGCAGACATCGTGCGCGCAGGGGCGGCCAAGGCCGGCCTGGCGGCGGAGCCGGATGGAAGAACCGAGTCGGCGCCGAGCGTCACGCTCCCCGTTCGCCCACCAGTTCTCTGCCCCGGCTGCGGGCACCGGGGCATCTTCTACATTCTGAGCAAGCTGAAGATCGCGGTGATGGGCGACATAGGCTGCTACTCGCTGGGCGTGGCAGCGCCGCTGGCGGCCATGCACACCATCGGCTGCATGGGCGCCTCGACCAGCGTCCTGCACGGCGCCCTCAAGGCCGGGGCGCCGGAGCCAGCCGTGGCCGTTATCGGCGATTCCACTTTCCTGCATTCAGGTATCCCGCCTTTGTTGAACACAGTGCACAACGCCAGCCCTAGCGTGACCATAATTCTCAATAACCGCATCACGGCTATGACTGGCCACCAGGAGAACCCCACCACTGGCCGCTCATTGCAGAGCGAGGAGGCGCCAGCAGTCGATCTGGAAGCCGTGGTGAGGGCACTGGGCGTGCGACAGGTCTTCAAAGTAGACCCCTACGATCTCAAGGCCACCGAGCACACGATCGAGTGCGCCCTGGCGGCCAGGGAGCCAGCGGTGATCATCGCCGAGTGCGCCTGCGTGCTGCGAGAGCGCAAGCAGTACACGCCGCTGGCCATAGACAAGGACCGTTGCCGAGAGTGTGGCCTCTGCCTGCGACTGGGCTGCCCTGCCTTGGTCAAGGGAGAAGAGTCCGTGATCATAGATGAGACCCTCTGCACCGGCTGCGGTCTGTGCTCGCAGGTATGCGCGCGAAAGGCGGTGATAGCTCGATGACCCCCAGCATGACGAAGAAGGCCGATTTTCTGCTGGCTGGCGTGGGCGGCCAAGGGATCATCTTGGCCAGCGAGATCCTCTCCGACGTAGGAGCAGCCGCCGGCTACGACGTCAAGAAATCCGAGGTGCACGGCATGTCTCAGCGCGGCGGCAGCGTGGATAGCCACGTGCGCTGGGGCGAGAAGGTGTACTCGCCGGTCATCCCTCGCGGGGAGGTGGACTACCTGCTTTCCTTCGAGATGATGGAGGGCGCTCGCCACCTGCCTTTCCTCGCCCCGCAGGGGGTGATCATAGTCAGCACGCAGCGAGTGCCGCCGCTGGTGGTGAGCACTGGCGTGGCCGCTTACCCCAGCGCAGCCGACCTGCTGGCTGCCTATCGGGCACGGGCGCGGGAAGTGGTGGCAATCGATGCCTTAGGGGCCGCTCTTCGCCTGGGACGGCCACAGCTAGTGAGCACGATCATGCTGGGCGCACTCTCGACCTTCCTGGAGCTGAACGAGGGAGCGTGGCTCCAGGTCATCGAGCAGCGCGTGCCAGCACGGGCGGTGGCTATGAATCTAGACGCTTTTCAGGCTGGCCGTAGCTTGGCGGTCGGCGTCGTATAATGGGAATGGCAGCTGGTGAGCACAGCCGAGAGCAATGGCGAGAGCCGAGTCGGTGCTGATTCGGCCGCCGCCGGCCGAGCGATAGTAAAGCGCATCCTGGAACAGGGGCGTTTTCGCTTGAGCGAGCACGAGGCCAAGAGCGTCTTGCAAGCCTATGGTATTCCCATCACCCAGGAGCAGGTGGTACACGGCCCAGAAGAGCTGAACCAGGCGCTGCGGTCGTTCTCTTGGCCAGTAGTGCTGAAGATAGACTCGCCAGACATCCTTCACAAGACCGAAGCGGGGCTGGTGGCGCTCAACTGCCACGATTTGGAGGAGGCGCAAGCCGCCTATCGGCGGCTCATCCAGCGTGCGCAGAGGCGCTATCCCCAAGCTCAGATCAACGGCGTGCTCATACAGGAAATGATCGGCGACGCCATCGAGTGCATTGTGGGCATGCGGCGAGATGAGCAGTTCGGGCCGGCTATCATGTTCGGCCTGGGCGGCATCTTCGTGGAAATCTTCCAGGACGTCACGTTGCGCGTGGCCCCCCTCACGCCCCAGGATGCCGAGCAGATGGTGAGAGGCATCAAAGGTTACGAGATTCTGGCCGGGGCACGTGGGCGCCCTCCTGCCAACGTCGAGGCCATCGAGGACGTTTTGCTCAGGCTGTCTCGGCTCGCCCTCGACCTCGACGAGTACGTGGTCGAGATCGATATCAATCCGCTTATGGTCGGCTCCGCCGGCCGGGCAGCTAAGGCGGCTGACGCTTTGATGCTGCTTTCAGTAAGGAGGCAAGAAGCTATCACGTAACAGACAGATCCGGCAAGGGCAACGCCGGCGGCGAGTGCCAACGAATACCTATAGGAGCCCAGCAACGGGAAAGAATGATCCGATCAGCGTCGATCGTCGATTCAAGCTTATAGGGAAGGAAGGTGGAAATCCTTGCTGACACAGCCTGCTCCTACTATGACTGAGAGCCCTTTTGCGATGGCGCAGAGGCAATTCGACCTCGCTGCCGAGCAACTGAACCTGGAAGACGGCCTCCGACAGATACTCCGCAATTGCAAGAGGTCGCTTGAGGTCACCTTTCCTGTCAAAATGGATGACGGGACGGTGAAGATCTTCAGCGGCTATCGCGTACAGCACAACATCGCCCGCGGCCCAGCCAAAGGCGGTATCCGCTACCACCCCGACGTCAACTTGGATGAAGTGAAAGCCCTCGCCATGTGGATGACCTGGAAATGCGCCGTGGTCAACATTCCTTATGGCGGGGCCAAGGGAGGCGTGGTCTGCGACCCCAAGAAGATGTCCTTGGGTGAGCTGGAGCGCCTCACCCGCCGCTACGCTACCGAGATCTCCCTCCTCATCGGCCCTGAGAGCGATATCCCGGCTCCCGACGTCAACACCGACTCCCGCACCATGGCCTGGATCATGGACACCTATTCCATGCACAAGGGCTACTCGGTACCGGCAGTGGTGACGGGCAAGCCTTTGAGCGTAGGGGGTTCGGAAGGGCGACGCGAAGCTACCAGCCGGGGTTGCGTTTTCACCATCAGGGAAGCGGCCAAAGTGCTCAAGATGGATCTCAAGGACCGCCCGGTGGTGGTGCAGGGATTCGGCAATGTGGGCGCAATCGCCGCCGAGCTGCTCTACAATCTGGAGGGCAGCCGAATAGTGGCCGTCAGCGACTCCCGTGGCGGCATCTACAACCCCAAGGGGCTGGACGTCAAAAAGCTGCTGGCGGTGAAGCGAGAGGCAGGAACGGTAGTCGAGTATCGAGACGGAGACAAGGTGAGCAACGAGGAGCTACTGGAGCTGCCTTGTGACATTCTGGTGCCCGCGGCCCTGGAGAAGCAGATCGGCGAGCACAACGCAGATAAGATCAAGGCGCGTCTGGTGGCAGAGGGAGCCAATGGCCCCACCACGCCGGAGGCAGACGCCATCTTCTTCGCCAAGAAGATCATGGTTTTGCCCGACATCCTGGCCAACGCCGGCGGCGTCACCGTCTCCTACTTCGAGTGGGTGCAGGATCTGCAGTCCCTGTTCTGGAGCGAGGAGGAGGTCAACGCCAAACTGGAGCAGGTGATGAAGCGAGCCTTCCGCGACGTGTACGCTATGGCGCAGGAGCACAATATCGGGATGCGCCAGGCGGCTTATCTGGTGGCCGTCAACCGCGTCGCGCAGGCAGCCCGCGCTCGCGGCATCTATCCGTAGAAGCTATAAGGGAGGACGGCCCCTCGCCCCCGGCCCCTCTCGCATGGGGAGAGGAGTCGGGGGCGAGGCTTCCTTCCTCGCCCGCTAATCGTCGGACGCCTACGCCTGGTCCAGCCCGAACTTGGCCGCGTTGGCATCGGCCAGGGCCTGGATGCGCGCGAGTTCCTCTTTGCCCTCTGGCCGGTCGAAAAGGTGCCGGAAGCGGCGTTGTACTTTGAGATAGTCCTCCACCGGCCGACGCTGTCGCAGTTTGCGAGCCTTGAACGGCTGGCCAGGCTCCCACTCGTAGACTGGGAATAGCCCCGTCTCCACCGCCAGGCGCGCCACTTCGACTGTTTGGGAAGGGTCGAAGCCCCAGCCAATGCAGCAGGGGGCATCGACCTGGAGGTACTTGGCGCCAGGAATGCTGAGCGCCTTCTTCACTTTGTTGATCAGGTCGCGCGGATAGGCGATGGAAGCCGTGGCGACGTAAGGTAGGTCATGAGCGATGGCGATCGCCGGCAGGTTCTTCTTCGGCCGCTGCTTGCCAAGCTGGCAGGATCCTACTGGGCTGGTCGTCGTGTCGGCACCCTCCGGCGTAGCGCTCGAGCGCTGCACGCCGGTGTTCATGTAGGCTTCATTGTCGTAGCACACGTAAAGGGCGTCGTGGCCGCGCTCGAAGAAGCCGGAGAGGGCGCCGAGGCCGATATCGAAGGTGGAGCCATCGCCACCGAAGATGATCACTTTGGTATCGCCACGCCCGGTCATCTCCAGAGCCGCTCGCACGCCCGAGGCGACCGAGGGCGCGTTCTCGAACAGGGGATGAATCCAGGGCACGTTCCAAGCCGATTCCTCGTAGGGAGAGGTGAAGGTCTCTAGGCAGCCAGTGGCTGTGACGACGATCACGTTGCGCCCGGCGCCCATGAGCACGAGCCGGGTGACGATGGCCGTGCCACAGCCGGGGCAGGCCCGGTGGCCAGGCGCCAGCAGATCGAACTGAGTAGTGGAAACTGCGCTCACGCTTCACCCCCTTTGGTGGCTTGCTTAAGGTCGAGATAGCCCTGGTTGAGGTCCAGGAAGAGGCAATCCAATGGCGGTTCCTCGCCGTCGGCGACGGCCTGCGCGCGCCGGTACACCCGCTCCACCGAAGCCAGGCTCACTTCGCGCCCGGCCAAGCCAGCCACGAAGCCTACCACCGCCGGCCGCGGCTGGCGATGATAGAAAGCGGCCTTGATGTCGGTGGCCAATGCTCCTTCCTGGCCCATGGAGATGTTCTTGTCTAGCACCGCCAGCACTTTGGCGTGCCAGACGGCCTCGTAGATGGCCTGGGCCGGGAAGGGGCGATAGCAGCGCACCTTCACCACGCCCACCTTGTGGCCTTCCGAGCGCAGCCCATCCACCGCATCTTTGATGGTGCCCACCACTGAGCCCATAGCCAGAATAATGACCTCGGCGTCCTCGGTGCGATAGGTCTGGATGAGGCCACCGTGATGGCGTCCGAAGAGGGCGGCGAACTCGTCGGCTGCCTTCTCCACTACCCCCAGCGCCCGCCGCATGGCGAGGTGAACCTCGTAGCGGAACTCCATCAGAAGATCATCGTCCACGTAGAAGCCCCAGGTCATCGGCTTCTCTGGGTTGGCGTAGTGCACGGGTTTGTAGGGCGGTAGATAGCGGTCCACCATCTCCTGGTCGCAAAGGGCCACCGGCTCGAAGGTATGTGTCAGCATCCAGCCATCCACGCAGACCATGGTCGGCAAGAGCACGTCGGCGTCTTCGGCGATACGGAAGGCCTGGATGTGAGTGTCATGCGCTTCCTGGGCGTTTTCGCAGTAAAGCTGGACGATGCCGGGGTCGCGCAGCGAGATGGTATCCTGGTGGTCGGGCAGGATGCTGATGGGTGCGGAGAGGGTGCGATTGGCGCCGGTGAGGACGATGGGCAGCCTGGTGCCGGCGGCGTTGTAGAGCACCTCGGTCATCAGCAAGAGGCCCTGCGAAGAGGAGGCGGTGTAGGCGCGCACGCCGGTGAGGCTGGCGCCGTAGATGGCGGAGGCGGCGGAAAACTCCGACTCCACCGGGATGTACCTTGCGTTCAGTTCTCCATCGGCCACCATCTTGGCCAGGTCTTCCACGATGTGGGTCTGAGGAGTGATGGGATAGGCGGAGATGACCACTGGCCGGGCGAGCTTGACCGCCTCAGCGATGGCCATCGAGCCTTCGAGAAAGGTGCGCTTAAGAGTAGGAGTTTGCATCGTTTACACTTCCCGCTAAGCACTTGTGTACTGACTGCAATAGGGATGAGGCTACTGGAATCATTTGGCTACTGATCGATTTGCAACGGAACCGCTCAGTGGCGGTACTACTCCACGCGGCTGATAGCCTGCTTCGGGCACTCGCGCATACATATTCCGCAGCCTTTGCAGTAGTCCTGGTCTATGAGGTAGACGCCGTCTACAGCGTAGATGGCGGCATCAGGGCACCAGTAGCTGCACAAGCCGCACTTGCTGCACTTCTCGGCGTCCACCTTCAGGTCGTAGTAGCGCCAGCGGCCGGTCTTGTTGTAGCGGGAGTTGCCCGGCTCGTCGGCTATGTTAACCACCAACACTCTGGTCATTTCGCGTTCTCCTGCGAGCAGGTTTCGCACTTCCTCGATTCGATCATGTAGGCGTAGGCCTTTTCGGCTGCCTGAATGTTCTGCTCGCCCACCCTGCCCGGGAAGCGCTCGCGCCAGGCCTGGCGCACGCCGTCGAGGCTCACCTCGCCAGTGGCGGCGAAGGCCACCATCATCGCCGAGTTTACCAGCGGGCGATCGAAGATCTCCATCGCGATGCGCGTGGCCGGCACCGTGTGCACCTCTAGCCCTTCTGCCCAAGGGAAGGAAGCGGCCGGCTCTTCGCTGTTGACGATCACGACCGCCCCGGGCAGCAACCCCTCGCGCAGGTCCACCACCTCGGCCAGGCTGGCGTCTTGAACGATGACGTAGTCGGGATGATGCACCTTGCAACGCAGGCGAATGGGCTGGTCGGAAATGCGCACGAAGGCTTGCACTGGCGCGCCACGCCGCTCGCCGCCGCCGCCCAAGTAAGGGAAGGCCTGAGCCTCTTTGCCGTCCTCAAAGGCCGCTCGCGCCAGCAGTTCGGCCATCACCACCGAGCCCTGGCCGCCACGGCCATGAATGCGGACCTCTTTCATTTGAGACATCTGTGAACAACCCCCATCCGGCAACACTCGCACGGCAGCCCACATTGGCTGCCATACGTACGGAAATGGCTTGGCCTCTGGGCCGGCGGTTGTGCCGCCTGGTCAAAGGCCAAGCCATTATCGCATAGTGCTTGTGAGGGGACAAGTCGAACGAGAAGCGGAGAAGCTTTCTTGCCCCCGGCCTTCTCGTGTTAGGCCAGGCTGAACACAGTGTGTTATGCAGCAGGGTGTTGTCGCGTGATGATTAGCGGATAACCGGATTGCTCTGGCCAACGGTGCCCTTGCCGCAAGGACATTCGGTGCTTATACTGCGAAGTCGCTTCCATTCTACCGGTATGTTTGCCAGTATGGCCAAGGAAGGGGTAAAGAAGATGCTCGCCCTCAGTTTCGCCGTCGCCCTAGTCATTGATATCGCCTTCCCGCTTGCCGTGGCCTTCTACCTGTGGCGGCGGCTGGGCGTCTCCTGGCGCTTCTTCCTTTTTGGCGCCCTCATCTTCGCCGTCTTCCAGCTCTTCACGCGCGTGCCGGCAGTTGCCGTTCTGCAATCCGCGCTGGGGGTGACGCAGTGGCCGGCAGAGGCGGTGTGGGCTTGGCTCTTCGGGCTTTCTTTGACCGCCGGCTTGGTCGAGGAGATCGGGCGCTGGGTGGGCTACCGTTGGCTGTTCAAGCCTGCCGAGCGCACGTGGGACAACGCCCTCATGTACGGGGCCGGCCATGGCGGGCTGGAGTCTATCCTGCTGGTGGGGCTGCTCGGCGTGCTGCCGTCGCTGATCAACGTGCTCGTCTTCTCGCAGACTCCCCCCGACCGGTTGAGCGTTCCGCCAGAGGCGGCGGCCCAAATACAGCAGCTTCTGACCTTGTCGTGGTGGTTGCCGCTGTTGGGTGGTTTCGAGCGCATCGCCGCGGTCATCTTCCACATCGGGATGTCGGTGGTCGTGCTCCAGGTCTTCGCCCGCAGCCGAATGGTCTGGCTTTGGCTGGCAGTGGCCTTGCACACCTTGGTCAACATCTCTGCGGTGGGGGCGAACCGGGTCTGGGGGGCAGTTGCCAGCGAGGTCATCGTCGGGGCCTTCGCCTTGCTGGCCATCTGGCTCATCTTCCGCCTGCGTCCAGCGGTACGAACCTCTGCGCGAGGCGGATGAGCTGCCGGACGCCTCTTGCGTAATCGATTACGCAAACCATTGCGCAGGAGATTGTGGTAACATGCTCTCGCGCCCCACTTCCCAGACGTATTCCGCGGGAGCCGGGGCCGAAATGGTGAGCAGAGAACGCAATCACTCCCTTGAGACAGCACTGGTGCACGGTGCCCCGATCCTTGCCTGAGGGTCTCCGTCTCGAGAGTCCGGATGGCGTGCAGCTTGAGCGAGGAGGGATACGATGTCAACCGATCTGGCCGTTTCCGAGGTCCGTTTCGAGCATCTTCGTGAGACGCTGGGCATCGGCGTCGCTCGGCCGCGGCTGAGCTGGATGGTTTCTACCGAGGCCAAAGGCTGGACCCAGATTGCCTACGAGATCGAGGCCAGGGGAAGAGACGGGCAGCCGCGCACGACGGGCAAGGTCGAATCGGCCGAGTCGGTGCTGGTGCCTTGGCCGTTCGCTCCTCTGGCGTCCCGCGAGCGCGTCTCGGTGCGAGTCAGGGTCTGGGGCAACAATGGCCAAGCCTCGGACTGGAGTGCACCTGCCTGGGCCGAGGCGGGGCTGCTCAAAGCGGACGACTGGGTAGCGCGCTTCGTGACGCCAGATTGGGATGAAGACACAAGCACGATGCAGCCTAGCCCACTGCTGCGTCGCGAATTCGACCTGAGGACCGCGGTGCAGCAGGCTCGCCTCTATGTCACGGCGCTCGGCCTTTACGAGGCTCAGATCAACGGCCAGGTCGTCGGCGATCAGGTACTCTCGCCGGGCTGGACCAGCTACAACCACCGGCTGCGCTACCAGACGTTCGACGTTACTGGCTTGCTACGCAAAGGGCGCAACGCCATCGGCGCCATACTTGGCGATGGTTGGTATCGCGGCCGCCTGGGCTTCTTCGGCGGCCGGCGCAACATCTACGGTGACCGCCTTGCCCTGCTGGCACAGCTTGAAGTCGAGTATACCGATGGCACCACAGAGACCATCGCCACCGACCTCACCTGGCGAGCCACCCGCGGCCCCATCCTGGCCAGCGACATCTACGACGGCGAAACCTACGATGCGCGCCGCGAACCGCGCGGCTGGTCGGAGCCTGACTACGACGACCACGACTGGGCCGGCGTCCGCTTGCTGGAGAGGGACCTGACTACTCTCGTCGCCCCCAGTGGCCCGCCGGTTCGCCGCATCCAGACTCTCAAACCGGTGGACATCATCAAGTCGCCCTCAGGGCGGACGATAGTGGATTTTGGGCAGAACATCGCTGGTTGGCTGCGCCTCCGGGTCCAGGGGCCACCCGGCCAGACGATCCGCCTGCGCCACGCCGAGGTGCTGGAAAACGGCGAGCCCTGCTATCGCACCCTGCGCACTGCCAAGGCCACGGATTCCTACACCCTGCGCGGAGAGGGAGTGGAGACATGGGAGCCTCGCTTCACTTTCCACGGCTTCCGCTACGCCGAGGTCGAGGGCTGGCCAGGGGAATTGCATAGCGACGACCTTACAGCGGTGGTCTGCCACTCGGACATGGAGCGCACCGGCTGGTTCGAGTGCTCCAACCCGCTCCTCAACCAGCTCCACGAGAACATCGTCTGGACCATGCGTAGCAACTTCCTCGACGTTCCCACCGACTGCCCGCAGCGTGACGAGCGCCTAGGCTGGACGGGCGATTGCGAGGTCTTCTCGCCCACGGCCACCACGCTTTACGACTGCGCAGGCTTCCTCGCCTCCTGGTTGGCCGACGTAGCAGCCGACCAGGGCGATGATGGAGCCGTGCCGCTCTACGTTCCCAACATCAAGGCGGGACCCATCACGCCCGCCGCCGTCTGGGGCGATGCCGCCACTGTCGTGCCCTGGGTGCTTTATCAGCGCTTCGGCGATGCTGGCATCCTGGAAGCCCAGTTCGAGAGCATGCGCTCCTGGGTGGACTATGTCGCCGGCCGGGCTGGCGATAGCCTGCTGTACGACAAGGACGTTCCCTACGGCGACTGGCTCGACCCAGCCGCTCCACCCGACCGCCCGGGCGACACGCGTACTGATGCCACTCTTGTTGCCACCGCCTACTTCGCCCGCTCCGCCGAGCTGGTGGCACAGGCGGCCCGCGTCCTGGGAAGAGAGACCGAGGCGAAGCGCTACGAATCCCTCGCCGCCGGGGTCCGGGACGCCTTCGCCCGTGAGTATGTAGCGCCTTCAGGCCGAGTAGTGAGCGACTCGGCCACCGCCTACACGTTGGCGATCCAGTTCGGCCTCCTGCCCACTCCCGAGCAGCGCCAGCGGGCGGGGGCGCGGCTGGCCCAGATCGCACGCGATAACCAGTATCGCATCAGCTCCGGCTTCGTCGGCACGGCCATCCTTTGCGACGCGCTCTGCAGCGTGGGTGAATATGATACCGCCTTTCGCATGCTCACCCAGCGTGCCTGCCCCTCGTGGCTCTACCCAGTGACGATAGGTGCAACCACGATTTGGGAGCGCTGGGATAGCATGTTGCCCGATGGCTCGGTCAACCCGGGCGCCATGACCTCGTTCAATCACTACGCCCTCGGCTCCGTTGGCGACTGGATGTATCGCACCATAGGCGGCCTCGCCCCCGCTGAGCCGGGCTACCGCCGGCTGGACCTGCAGCCTCACATCGGCGGCGGTCTGACCAGCGCCCGCGCTCGCCATCTGACCCCTTACGGCATGGCCGAGTGCGCATGGAAGATCGAAGGAGGGGTGGTGCAGGTAGAGGCCGTCATTCCCCCCAACGTCTCGGCCCGCGTGGTGCTCCCCCAGAGCGATCTCGCTCCCGTCGAAGTGGGCTCTGGGCAATACCACTGGTCCTACCGAGCCGTGCCTCCGCAGCGGCATCTGCTCACGCTCGACAGCACGTTCAGCGAGCTTTTCGCGGACGCCGACTTGTGGTCGCAGGTACTCGAGCTGGCCCCGGAGATGGCGGTCCTGGAGGAGATCACGCCCGTCAGCAGCAGCACGACGCTCAGATTGCAGCTTCTTTTCCAGCCGAATGCCGAGGAGATGATGCGGTCTCTGCAAGCGGCGCTAGACAAGATTCAGGGAGAGAAGAACCCCGCCTAGCCTGGCTTCCAGTTCTCCTTTGCGGGGAGAATAGGGTGAGGAGTGCGGCCTGCCTAGGGCTAGGCGGGCTTGCTACGTCGTCGGCCCGATCCGCTGGAAACCGAACTGCCGCTCCCCGCCGATCTCGGCCTTGGTCAGCTTGCCGTTGGCCACGGCCACTATCTCGTCCAGAATCTCCTGGCCGATATCGGCTACCGATTTGCCCTCGCTGAGAATGGCGCCGGCGTTGATGTCCATGTTGTCCTCCATGCGCCGGTACATCTCGGTGTTGGTGGCCACTTTGATAACGGGGGCGATAGGCGAGCCCATGGGATTGCCACGGCCGGTGGTGAAGACGCAGATTTGGGAGCCGCCCGCGATCATGGCCGTTAGCTGCTCCACGTCTTGGCCGGGGGTATCCATCAGCACCAGCCCCTTCTTGGTCGGCTTCTCGGCGTAGCGCAGAACCTCGGTAATCGGGGTGTGCCCACCCTTGTGCACACAGCCCAGCGACTTCTCCTCGATCGTGGTAAGGCCCCCGCGCATGTTGCCGGGCGAGGGATTGGCCCCGCGAATATCGTTGCCGGTGGCCTTGACCATCTCCTCATAGTCACGCACCATCTTGATCACCTGCTGGCCCACCTCTGGCGTGATCGCCCGGCGGGCCAGCAGGTGCTCGGTACCGATCATCTCGGTAGTCTCGGCCAGGATGACTGTGCCGCCGGCCTCCACCACGCGATCGCTGGCCCAGCCCAGGGCCGGGTTGGCCGTGATGCCGGAGAGAGCGTCGGAGCCACCGCATTCCGTGCTGAGGATGATATCGGCCAAAGAGGCCTTCTCCCGCTGGTAGGTGGCAGCATGCCGCAGTAGCTTGCGGGCGACCTCGATACCCTTTTCGGTCGTCTTGTTGGTGCCACCCATCTCCTGCACGTTCATCCATTCCACGGTCTGCCCGGCCGCCGCCACCTTCTCGGCGAAGCCGGCAGCGCTGAAGGCCTCGCAGCCTAGGCCGATGATGAGCACAGCCGCCACGTTGGGGTTGGTGGCAAAGCCGACCATCGTCCGTTCCATCTGGGCCAAGTCTTCTCCCAACATAGCGCAGCCCTGAGCGTGCGTTACTGCCACCACTTCGGGCAGGGCCAGGCCGATCTTTTCCACAGTACGGTTGGCGCAGAAGACGGACGAGATCACTAGGACGTGGTTGCGCACGCCCAGGGAGCCATCCCGACGCCGATAGCCAGTGATTTCCACGTTGCAAGACTTTCCTTTCCATAGCGTTCTGGTGCTGGATGATGGTCCGGAGGAGCGTTGGCCAGGCGAATTCTTTACTCGACAACCCGCGCAGTCCGGGGGGCACGCGGTACCATCTGCCGGCTCCTGGTCGGGGTATGATTCTAGACTCCCTGCCTGCGCTCTGTCAATCGCGCGAGGTGCCTCAAGGCGATCTGGGAGACGCCCGACCACATCTGCTCGAAGCGCTGAGCGCCCTTTCCACCAGAGCTGGCTGCCAAGCTGGAGCGGGAGGGCGAACGTCAGGTGCCACCAGAGGCCGAGTCCGCGAGCTTGCCTTGAGCAATGAGCCAGCCAGGCTAGCTGCTGAGGTCGTCGGCAACACTCGGTATGCGTCAACGGCCTCAACTACGGTACCACTCTCTATTGATGCAATACGCCCGTTAGCCGCGTGACGAAACCGGTCCTTTCCCACTGTCATTCTGAGGCGCTAGCCGAAGAGTCCGTCTCCCGAAGCTGCGGATTCCTCGCTCCGCTCGGAATGACGGGAGAGGGCTTTGTCTGTCATTCTGAGGCGTCAGCCGAAGAATCCGTCCCTCTCCCCGTCATTCTGAGGCGCTAGCCGAAGAATCCGTCTCCTAGGGCACGGATTCTTCGCTTCGCTCAGAATGACAATTCAAGGCCGGGCAGCGGATTCTTCGCTCAGAATGACGGGAGCCGCTGCACGCCCGCCTTGCGGCTGCGGAGCGATCCACGGAGACGCGACTTTGAACCGTGCTGTTCGAAGAGGCAGGCAAGGGGATGACGGGTAGCCCTCAATGATAGGAGTGTCCCGATGAGTGCTGTAGCAAGACTCGGGCGGATAGGCCTAGCTGGCTGCCCGCTGGACGCTGGTACGGGCGCGACGCCATCAGGAGGGCCCTGGACCTCCGCCCGGGCTGCACTGCCTGCTGGCGGGAGCTGCCGAGGTGCCGCACAGAGATAGCGGCCGCCAGCTGCTGGTTTCAAGAGGCGGCGGCGAGAGCCGAGGCCCCGAAGAGCCTGCCTGAACGGTACCGAGGGCTGTTCTGGGAGATACTGGCCACCTCTATTCGGAACAGCCAGCCTGCCGGCAACACCGTCCAATCCTCTTCGGGCGCACG
>Ga0315298_1005305_pt1 | contig 18431 bp, 15 predicted proteins | sample WHS_1_MG_FD_203077 | JGI IMG/M metagenome (GOLD analysis project Ga0315298, IMG submission 203077) | Extremophilic microbial mat communities from Washburn Hot Springs, YNP, Wyoming, USA - WHS_1_MG | ecosystem: Environmental > Aquatic > Thermal springs > Hot (42-90C) | place: USA: Wyoming...
TCTGCTGAAAGGTAAAAGGGTGAAATTCGTTATTTATCTGGAAGGTAGCAATTTGAAATGTGAGATGCTTGTTCCCGGGTAAAGTTCAGGTCTGGATATTTTTTCAAGCCTTATTGGTTATTCACAGTTCCTCCGATTGTTGAGTATTTAATAAAGTCACATATCTTATTGTTTTTTTGTTGCGAACGCCAAAAATTGACATTCAGGATTTCATTCCTTTATAATTGCAACTAAATGCGATGGCTAATAGTCGCCCTATTATATTTGTTAATGTTGCCCGGTTTTAAAAATAATTTTTGTGGGAGGTACAGGTGAACGACACAAAGATTCTGGGTAGCCCAAGACAGGAAATTGAGGCTGCTATAAACAGGAGTGACCTGCAAAAACTATTGATGATAAGCGGGTTGTTACACGGCCATTTTTGCCCTTATTCGGCTTTAGGGGTTAAGGCGGCTGCCCGTGCCATGAGAGAAATGGCTGCCAGGTCTGAAGGCATGGAAGAACTGGTGGCTATTGTGGAAACAAATAATTGTTTCAGCGATGGTGTACAAATAGTTACCGGCTGTAGTTTCGGTAATAACGGGCTTATTTACAAAGATTTTGGTAAGACCGCCTTCACTTTGGCAAAAAGGACCGGAAATGGAATTAGAATTTCAGTAAAACCTGGTCGGATAAGGGAAGAGTATTCTCCTGAAGTTTCAGAACTATGGGAGAAGGTTGTAATTAAGAGAAGCGCTAACGAAGCAGAGACTAAAAGGCTTAAAGAACTTTGGGCAAAATTGTCATTTCAGGTCCTTGAGATTCCCGATGAGGAGGTACTGGACATTAGAAAAGTAAACGTTGAGATTCCATCTTATGCTCGTATTTTTGCCAGCGTGACGTGTTCCGTGTGCGGTGAAAGCATCATGGAACCACGAGCCAGGGTAAAGGACGGCAAATACGTATGTCTACCTTGTTCCGGCCAGTCCTATTATCAGCTTACCGGTGATGGTATTTCGGTTTCCGATTAGCGCCGGAAAGGTTTTATCGGCGGTCGAGCATGTCTCAAATTTTATTCCTCCCGAAAGCATAATTTTCTTCATAAGTCGGAATAAAAGCAACAGAAAGGATAAATCGTCATGGCGAGAGTTTCGAGAAAAGGTTTGTTGTCTGCGTTATCAATATTTGCTTTTTCCGTTTTAATTCTGGTATTCCCTGCTTGTAGGGGGGATGAGTCTACTAAAGAGTCCGACATTATTCCATCATCTACCCCAACTTCATCAACCCGAACTTCAACGGCACCGCAGAGTTTTCAACAGATTAGATCGTACACAATAGCTGATTCAACCGGAGACTGGGGTTATCCGTCGCCTTACGCCCATTATTCTCGTGGCCCGGGCTATACTAGGATGCAGTTTATTTTTGAGACCCTTGTCTGGAAGAATGAACGTTCTTTTGTTCCCCAACTAGCCAGAGAATGGGAGTACAACGCTGATGAAAACGCTTATACTTTCACGCTGCAGCAAAATGTAAAGTGGCACGATGGCACAGATTTCACCGCCGATGATGTAGTGTTTACCTTTAATTATATCAAAGAACACCCTTACCAATGGGTGGACGCCAGCATAGTTAAATCTGCACAGGCAATTGACAGGTACACGGTCAAGCTCTATCTAAGCAAGCCTTATGCTCCGTTTTTTCAGGACGTTGCCGGCACTCAGCCGATATTGCCCAAACACATCTGGCAGAATGTTACCGATCTGGAAAAATTCCTCTCCCCTGAAGCGGTTGTCGGAACTGGTCCCTATAAACTTGCTGACTACAACAAAGAGCTTGGTACCTATCTCTACAAGGCAAATGAAGACTATTATCTAGGGAAGCCGATCGCTAGGGAAATAAAGTTTGTCAAGGTAAGTACCCAGATGATGCCGGCAGCATTAAAAGAAGGGTCGGTCAATTCAGCCAGTATTCCTGCCGAAGTGGTGGAAGATTTTGAGACCGCAGGTTTCACTATTATTACCGATCCGCCTTCCTGGAACGGTAAGCTGACCATCAACCACCAAAAGGAGCCGTTGTCCTCAAAAGAGTTCCGGCAGGCTCTGGCCTATGCCATCGACCGTGATGCCCTGGTGCAAATAGTCTTTAGAGGCAACGCAATAGCCGGCAATCCCGGTATGGTGCCACCGACCAGTGTCTGGTATAATCCGGATATTCCTCAATATAAATATGACTTACAGAAAGCCCAGCAGCTTATCTCCGGGTTGGGATATACACTAGAGAATGGTTACTTTATCAAGGATGGCCAACCCCTGAAGTTGAGCCTAATTGCGGCTGCCGATTATAAAGATCTGGGACAGTTTATTACCCAGCAACTAGAAAAAGCGGGAATACGGATAGATTTCCAAACCCTGGAGGCAAAAACGGTAGATAGCAAGGTAGGTGCCTGGGACTTTGAACTATCCATTTATGGGCATGGCGGTCTGTATGAGCCGTCTTTTCTCCAGAGGTCTATTCTGGGAGAAGGTTTCAACAGCGCAAGGTATAACGCGAACGCAGAGCTGACTCAACTGCTTAATGATCAACTCTCCGAAATGGATGTTCAGAAAAGAAAGTCGATGATTTTCCAAATACAGAAACTCTATGCTGAGAATGTACCCGCGCTGACCCTTTATTATCCTAAGTCTTATTGGGCACATGATGGTAAGATATCACTGTATTACACGATGGATGGCATCAGTATCGGTGTTCCTATCCCCTTGAACCGGATGTGCTTTGTTAAGCAGGACTGAAACATGAACGATTTTTTAAAGGTTATCCAAATTAAGCCGGTTGGAGTAGTAAGGAACCAGTCCCGTGGGGCAAGCTGGGATACCTCGTTCGGTTCTCTGGGCTGGCGGGAAAGGGCTGCCAGCATGAAGCAACAAAGCCAGACGGTGTCCGAACTGGTCATTGATCCTGACCTCGAGGGTATTCTTGATGGCATCGAAGAGTTCTCCCACTTGATGGTAATCTATTGGGCACATCTGGTTCCAATCCAGAAACGTTCGGTGACCAGAGTTCATCCGCTGGGGAGTGAGGATTTTCCACTGGTCGGTGTTTTCGCTACCCATAGTCCGGCACGGCCCAACAATATTCTGGTAACCGTGGTGCGATTGATAGAACGCCACAACAATACCCTTAAGGTGTTCGGACTGGACGCTCTGGATGGCAGCCCTATACTGGATATCAAGCCTTACCTTCCTGACGAACAAAATGTAAAGGACGTCAGGATGCCTGACTGGATAAGGAAGATGCATGAATTGTTCAAGGAAGAGGTAGCAGAGAACAACGGATGACGGTTCTCAGGCGTAATCTGGCAACCTATGGCATTACTTTCCTGTTTATATTGGCACTCAACTTTATTTTGCCCAGGATGATGCCGGGGGATCCGCTCGCGGCAATCTACGGAGATGAAGCACTGATTGCCATGACGCCGGAGCTTAAGGCACACCTTGTAGAAAGGTTTGCTCTGGACAAGTCCTTATGGGAGCAGTTTGGTGCCTACTTGAGCGCCCTTGTTCATGGAGACCTGGGTTATTCCTATTATTACAATGCTCCGGCAATCAGGGTAATATTGGGGCATCTTCCCTGGACACTATTACTGGTCGGTTCCGCACTGGTAATCTCAACATTGTTGTGTATTGTTCTGGGTATTGAGTCTGGTTGGAGGCGTGGTTCAAGGACCGACCGTACTCTGCTGACCGGAATGATGAGCTTAAGCGGTTTCCCGGATTTTTTCCTCGGCATGGTTCTCTTGCTTGTCTTCGGCGTGATGCTGCGGTGGTTTCCCTTGGCGGGGGCTCTTACGCCGTATTCTGGACTATCCGGGCTTCCGCTGCTATTGGATGTGCTCAAACACATGGCACTGCCGGTCACAGCGCTGACCCTTGCACATCTTACCGGAGGCTACCTGCTTACAAGGAACACAATGATTACTGTACTTAAGGCTCCGTTTATTCTCACGGCCAGAGCCAAAGGACTGTCCCAGGAAGTGTTGAAATATCGCCATGCCGGCCGAAACTCCATGCTCCCGGTGATTACAATGATGGGAATATGGCTGGGGCGAGTGGTCACAGGAGCATTATTTGTGGAGTTGGTCTTTGCTTATCCCGGTATCGGGCAGCTCTCCTACCAGGCACTTATTTCCCGAGATTATCCCATAATCCAGGGCATTTTCTTAATGGTGGCCATCTCGGTGCTGCTCGTTAACTGTGCCGTTGACCTGCTTTACTCCAAAATTGACCCGAGGGTAAGATATGCACATTGACCTCAAGAAAGAAATCAAAGAGAGTACTACAGGCCGGATAGGGATATCTGTCCTTCTGCTGGTAATACTTTTGGCGCTTCTGGCGCCGGTGCTCGGCCGTTATAACCCCGTGGGGCAATCTACCACGACCCTTCTTTCGCCCTCCTGTGGTCACTGGCTGGGCACCAATCACGTGGGGCAGGATATCTGGAGCCAGCTCCTATATGGCGCTCGGACTTCTTTACTAGTTGGATTTAGCGTCGGCATTTTAAGTCTGCTCTTTAGTATTCTATTTGGAATCTCAACTGCCCTCATCGGCAGGGTTTACGACTGCGTAGTAATGAGGATAGTTGATGCCTTTATCATCATCCCCACAGTGATAGTAGCTATCCTGGTGGCGGCTTACGTCAAGCCTAGTCTGTTTCTGCTTATCATCATTCTTTCGGTACTAAGTTGGCCTGCCGGTGCCAGGGTCATTCGGGCACAAACCCTGTCTTTAAAGCAGAGTGGGCATATCAGCGCATCTCGGACATTTGGTGCCAGCCAGTTATACATCGCCTGGCGCCATATCCTGCCTGACCTGGTCCCGATATTACTGGTAGAGTTTATCTACGGGGTGCGGCGGGCAGTCTTTATGGAGGCGGGGCTGGCTTTTTTAGGGATTGGTGATCCGATGGTAGTAAGCTGGGGGACAATGATGCATGACGCCCTTCGTTTCAGTTATTTGGATGTTTGGCGCTGGTGGCTGGTCCCTGTAGGCGTGGCTCTGTCTTTGACCATCATCGGCCTGACATTTATCAGCCATGCTGTGGAATCAATAATTGATCCCCGGCTTAGAGGTGAGACCGTTGCTTGAAATTAAAAACCTTATTGTAAAATATGGTAACGATACCATACTTAATGGGATAAATCTCTCCATCTCCCAGGGTGAAACTATGGCTATTATCGGTGAATCGAGTACGGGTAAGACTACTCTGGGAAAGAGCATTATGCGGTTGACTGAAGGCAAGGTCACAGGAAGTATCAATTTTGAGGGAAGGGATTTGCTTTCCCTTACCGAAGAGGAAATGCGAAAAATCAGATGGAATCGCATAGCGATGGTGTTTCAGAATGTCAACAACGTATTGAATCCGGTGTTGACTATTTTAGAGCAGGTCGCCGAGCCAATGATCGAGCACAGGTTGAGGAGTAAGAGCGAGGCCAGAGCAAGAGCAGGGGAATTGCTACAAAAAGTTGGGCTGCCGGATGATCGCTTTTCAGCCTATCCCCACCAGCTTTCCGGTGGGGAACAACAAAGGGTTTTGCTGGCTATGGCTCTTGCCAACGACCCCGATCTTTTGATTCTCGACGAGCCGCTAATTTCACTTGATGTCGCTACAAGAAGTGAACTTGGCGATTTGCTCAATCTAGACCGTAGTCGTTACACCAGGCTGGTAGTGACCCATGATCTTGATACCGCTCGTAAGTTGGCTGACAGAATTGCTGTGCTTTACGGTGGGAAAATAGTTGAAATAGGGGCTACGTCTGATATCTTAACATACCCCGAACATCCATACACCAGGGCACTTATAAGGTCTTACCCCAACATGACCACGGCCAAGGACTTACAGGGCATAAAGGGGAAAATGATACGCCCGGTTACCGGGTGTCCTTTCCATCAACGTTGCACTCAGATGATAGACATCTGTCAGAAACAGGTACCGGATCTTGTCTGGAACCGGGGGCGGGCAGTCGCCTGCCACCGTGGCGGTGTTGTTACAATACTGTCGGTCGAAAATCTTACAAAAAAGTTTGGAGAAATCAAAGCCGTTGATTCGGTTTCATTACACATTAAAACTGGAGAGACATTGGCACTTGTCGGTCAGAGCGGTTCCGGTAAAACCACGCTGGCTAAGACGATTATGGGCCTTTATGAGCCTTCTCAAGGGATTGTCTATTTCGATGGTTCCAGAGTTACCACACCCCGTGGCAGAGATTTCTATCGAAAGGTGCAGATGATATTCCAGAATCCCGGAGAGTCACTCAGTCACCGTCTGTCAGTCCTGGAAGCAGTGATGGAACCTCTTGAAGTCCAGGGAATTGGAACGAAAGAAGAAAGAAGGAACAAAGCTATTCAGACGCTGGTAGAAGTAGAACTGTCCCGGTCTGAAGAATTCCTTAAGAAGTATCCTCACCATCTAAGTGGCGGCGAGATGCAGCGGGTAGCCATCGCTCGAGCTCTGGTTCTTGACCCTGTTCTGCTTATTGCCGATGAACCTACAGCCTTCCTCGATGCCAGCGTTGAGGCTAAGATTATGAAACTTCTACTCAACTTGCAGCAGGAGCGGGGGTTAAGTATGCTTTATATTACTCACAACATCGCTCTAGCCAGAAAAGTGAGTGATAGAATCGCTGTTATGCTCAACGGTCGGATTGTCGAGGAGGGATCTTCGAGTCAGATAATGACTGTGCCAAAGCATCCCTACACAAGAAAACTGCTTGAGACCGCCCCGTCTTTGCACACTGGCACCGACCAGATATTGAGGGCTGAATCACCCACGAGATGACCAATAAAACCATGTTAGGGTGGTAATTCCTACATAAGTGGAACAAATGCTGATAATGATGCGGACAGGTCAGCATAATCCTTCCGGCCATCGGAAGGATTATGCTAATACTCATGTATCAATCACCCTTACTTGAAAGGACAATGTTCTCTTTAGTCAGAAGGCGTGAAAGATAGCCTACAACTATCCACAGAATGAGTGTGCCTACCAGATACCATAGGGCAAAAGACCATGAGTCCAGTCTCACGACTCCTGTAGCTAAACCTACAGGCATGCCTATCATCAGCCCGAATCCCAGGAGAAAAGACGGCGCTATGGCTATATCAGGGTTATTGGCCAGCGAGAAAAGGATGATAAAGGACAGTAATGCGAAGAAAAGCATGGGATTAACGAGGAAGCCCACAAAGAGGGAGGGAACTGGTAGGACGAGGTTACCCGTCGCCGGAACAATAGTACTGCAATTGACTATGAGCATGACTACCAGTGTGGCTAATATAGAAATGAAGAGTCCGGGCAGAAAAATGGCCAGGCTCTTGCCCATCCAGAGCATTTTAGGGCCGATGGGAGTGGCCAGAAGGCATTCAATATTGCCGCTGACTTTCTCCTTGGTCACCGGCAGGCTGGCAAAAGCCCAGATGAATGCCATAAGCACAAGTAGCGGTATGAAGTAGGTAATGAGACCGATTATCATGTCTAGCAAGGGTTTGGCGGACTCTTCGCCCAGCCATGGCTGCCTGCCTAAGGCAACACTCACGCCCACAGAGGCGCCGATGGTAACAATGATGGATACAATGATTATGATCCTGAAGGCATTGGTCTGACAAATTTCGCGGAAATCCCTCTGAAGAACGATACTCATTTTCGAATTAACCTCTTAGCCAGAAAGGATTATCCTATCCTTGCTGAGCCGGGGCTTGAGAAGAATAATGATGGCGCCGGCAAGTATAGCTACTCCTGCATTAATCAGGGTGAAAGACCATGAAGTCGGGTCCAGGATATTGCGCAGGGCGAGATTAATCATCAGCGAGGCGAAAGCAGGCAGAAATATCTGAACGATGATATTGCCAGTAGCGGGTTTGCCGGTGAGACCAATAAGGTGGACAAGCAGACTGAGACATAGGTAAATAAGAGGGACTGTCACAAAACTGCTTATCGCTATCCAGGGGGTAATAAGAAAACCGGTGACGGGCGCAAAGTATACGAAATTGACGGCCAAAAGTGCTATTAAAGCGAAACACTCGCCCAGCAACAAACCCGGCAGGAAAACTGCCAGGCTTTTAGCTATCCAGACATGCGTAGGCTCAAGCGGTGTAGCCAGCAGGGATTCTATATTACCTCGGATCTTTTCTCTGGTCATGGTCTGGAAGGCGAAGGCGTTCATGTTCACTCCTACTCCAATGAGGCAGGCGCTATAGACGATTATACCAAGGTAAAGATTCAGGGAAGACCTATCCGGCACTGGAGCTTTCATCGCCGGGGCTATCAGGAGAATGCTGAAACTCAGAATTATTCCGGCCAGACATATTATCGCAACACCAATAAGGATAAAAACAACAATCTTCATCCGCAAGTTATTTTTAATGCTGGTGGTAACTATTAGTGAAATATCTTTCATAGTGCTGGTTCGGCTTCCTTTAGAATAGCGGCATACATCTCCTCCAGGGACGCTGTCTGCCGCGTTGCCTCCTCAACTCTTACACCACGGCTGACAAGAAGACTCACTATGTCTGAAACTTCGGTTCCGGTCGGCGGTGCGAATATAAGGGTTCTATCTCTAATTGTCTGCCAACCGATCTGAGGCAGATTTTTCAATTCGGTCAGCAGGTATGCTGGGATATCACCGGCAGTTTTAATGACTACTCTGTTTCCTCCCATCTTCTGCCGCAGGTCTTCCAGTTCGCCGTAAAGTTTTATCTCCCCCCTGTCTATCAGTGCTATGCGATTGCAAATACGCTGTACCTCATCAAGGTTATGAGAACTCAAAAAGATGGTTTTGTTGCCTTTATGAGATACATCGAGCAGAAGTTGCCTTATCTCTATTTGGCCTGATGGATCAACGCCTGCTGTGGGTTCGTCTAAAATCAGCACCTCAGGTTGATGCACCATTGCCCTGGCTAGAGCAAGCCTCTGCCTCATTCCCCGGGAATAGGTGCCTACCTTATCTCCACCCCTATCTCCAAGCCCTATAGATTCTAAAAGTCCCCTAATCCTTTGCCTAGCATTAGACACCCCGTAGATTCGGGCATAGAACTCCAGGTTTTCCTCTGCCGTCATGTTGTCGTAAAGTCCATCAGGGTTGAGGGCAAAACCTATTTTTCTGCGGGTTCGGCTCAAACTAATATTTTCCCCGAGAATGTCCAATCTGCCCGAATCTGCCCGCAGTAGGCCGAGTAATATGCGGATGGTGGTAGTCTTGCCTGCCCCGTTTGGGCCCAAGAAAGCCGAAAAGCTCACCCTTTTTTACCTCAAAGTTGATGTGGTCAACAGCAAGAATTTGCCCATAGTGTTTGGTTAACCCTTTTACCTCTATGGCAAGTTCATTATCCATAGATAACACTCCTCTTAGGCGTAAAGCAGATTAGAAATCCTATTTCCCTTGAGTTTCTTTTTTGTCACCGAGACATAGAATTTACTATCAGTTCTTATGCCTGGTTTTTCTTAAGCTCGGCTAGATGTTCTTCCGCTCCCTTAATCTCAGCACGGAGCTGCTCGAGGTATTCTTCCATCTCGGCAATCATCTCCTCTTTTGTGGGAAATCGCCGAATTCCATGTCCAGGATGACAACAGCCTTCATGATGAGTCCACTGCTCCCTCATACCATGATGGCCGGGATGCCGAAAGCCACAATCCTCATGATGACCACCAAACCTGAAAGCACTTTCATGACACATTTTTCTTTCTCCCTTCGTGACAGTTCTGACATGCATTTTGTTCAACTGACTCATCTATATTTAATGCCGCTGACATCAGGTTCTGACAGCGCTTAACAGCATCCGGATTGATGGAGTAGTGAATATGGTAGCCCCGTCTTTCACCCCTGACTAGACCGATAGCCTTGAGTATCCGCAGGTGCTGGGACACAGCAGACTGTGTTACCCCTAATATATTTGCCAGGGCATTGACACACAGAGCCTTGGGTTCTTTCTGCTGGCACAGTAACTTTACCAGTCTCAGTCGGGTAGGGTCAGCCAGAGCGCTGAAAACTGCTACCTGCTCTTCAGTCTTCTGTTCAACCATCGCCTTCCATTGTATATATTAGTAATTGCTAATATACTTAATAATAATCGCCTTTGTCTCATCATATCAAGGATTGCACGATGGGATTTAAGATAACATATATCGTGTAAAATTTTTTAAAAGGAAATAAAAAAGGCGTATCCTTTCAATAGCACACAAAACAAACGAAAGAAAGGATTACACCCTATGGTTATGGTCAAAGACCTAACCTTATCAACATTAAAAAAGGATTTGTGGAAAGAGTCCAAATGTAAAAGCTATAAACTTTGAGCCCCTGATAAAGGTTTTTGCCACCATCATTAGTGATAAATATTATGAATATTATCCCCCTGCAGTTGTTTGAATACCGTAACGTTCAAAAACCTTTTTCACCTCGTCCAAACTGTTTTCAGCCGGTGGATTTATACTCACCCGGTAGTCAACCCCTAACCTTTCATATTTTGTCTCCCCCAGTCGGTGGTAAGGCAGTATGCTTACCCGTTGCACGCAGTTTCCAAGTTCTGAGGCTATGAATTTAGCCGTATATTCAATATTGAGCATAGAGTCATTAAATCCGGGGATCAGGGGTATCCTTGCCCACATCGGTATCGAAAGTTCTTGGCAGATTCGTTTTGCGTTTTCTTTAATAATATCGTTTGATACTCCTGTATATTCACTGTGTTTTAAGGGATCGAAATGTTTGAAGTCATATAAAACGAGATCAACATGTTTTAGTATTTCCCTGAATACTGACCATTCTGTAAAACCGCAGGTTTCCAATGCTGTATGGATGTACTTCTTTTTACATAGTTCTAAAATGCGCGTCGCAAATAATGGCTGTGCTAGCGGTTCACCACCTGATAGAGTAACGCCGCCTCCCGATTTCTCATAAAAGACCTGGTCTTTAATAACCTCCTCCATAACTTGTTCCGCGGATACATATCTACCCATAAGACTTCTGGCCTCATTGGGACATACGGTAACGCATTTCCCACAGCCCTTACAGATAACTCTTTCTGTCTTTGCCTTTCCATTTTCAATCGTTATAGCACCTTCAGGGCATTTTTCAATGCACTTCCCACAACCCGTACACATATTTATATTGAAAAATATTTCCGGTTTGGACAGTTGTCCTTCTGGATTCTGGCACCAGACACACCTTAACGGGCAGCCTTTTAGGAAAACAGTGGTACGTATACCAGGCCCATCATGAATGCTGTATCTTTGTATGTTAAAAATTAGACCTTTCATTTCTTCCATCTTGATTTCTTCTTTTCGTTTGAATTTTAGATGTTCAGTTCTGTACGGGCAATAATTTCATCCTGTACCTGCTTGCTGAGTTGGACAAAATAAGCACTGAAGCCGGCCACTCTCACTACAAGGTCCCGATATTTCTCCGGTTGCTTTTGAGCTTCTAATAGCGTCTCTTTGTTGACTACATTAAACTGCATGTGTTTACCGTTTAAACTAAAGTATATTTTAATGAGTGAGGCTAGCTTCTTCAGATCTTCAACTTTATCAAACACCGAAGGATGAAATTTCATATTCATAAGTACAGATTGAAAACGTACCTGGTCAATTTTTGAAGCACTCTTGATGACTGCGGTTGGTCCGTTGGAATCTCTGCCGCGCATGGGCGATACTCCCCCATCTGCGAGTACTTCACCGGCATAGCGGCCATCTGGAGTAGCTCCGGTTATTGAACCTCCTGCCCATTGGGATGTAATGGAAATCGCCGCCGGAATGAATTGTCCCCCAAATACCGTCTTAAAATGTGGCACCGTTTGGGCATAAAATCCGTACATATCTGCCGCTATCGAGTCCACATATTCACTGTCGTTGCCATATTTTGGAGCCATAAGACATAGCTTTCTCAAATCCTCATATCCTTCCCAATTAGCGTCCAGTGCTTCTTTTAGTCTCTTTAGCGTAGTTTTCTTTTCTTCAAAAACAAGCTTTTTAATAGCCGCCAGTGAATCAACAACATTTACCATACCACATAGGCTTATTGCCCCACCATTTTCGTATATCATCCGGCGTTCCATAAGATTTTTCCCTTCAATCAATGCGCCTTCCATTAAGCCGGAATCAATGGGAGAGGCGTAATCGATTGCACAGGCAATATCAACATTGATTAACTCCGCCGATAGCTTGATGAAATGAGTAAGGTACTGTTTGAAAGAATTCACAAACTCATCGAATGTTTTGAATGTTTCCAGATCGACATTGAACGGGCCGATGTTATGACAGGTTCTGGGATCGATACCACCATTCATAAATACTTCCAGCACTTTCGGGGGAACAAAGAAGGTACACTTGGGCTGGCGTGAGCGTGCTGGAAGACTGACTTCGATACACCCAGCCACAACATACTCTCTGGCAAGTTCCAGAGGGACACCCCTGGTAAGTAACCACTCAATATAGGACTTATCGCCGAGAAAAGCCGGCATCCCGATGCCGGTTTTTACGACTTCAAGAGCTTTTATTATTAGTTCTTCAGGAGTGCCTTCATGAACTCTCAAAGTGATGGTATGATGAGGAGTCCTTGTCCTGCGTGCCGCTTCCAGCAGTAGGTAGGTCATATCATTAGTTGCGTCCTGCCCGTCCGAAGTAACGCCTCCAATGATAAAATTATGCCACTTGGCGAACCCAGTGTACTGTTGCCGTTTTACACTCCGGAGGGGAGTGGATATAAGTTGCATGTCTTTAATTCGTAAAAGCTGTAATAATTCCAATGCCTCGGCACAGGTGAGTTTACCCTCTTCAATATCCTTTTTATAAAAGGGATACATATACTGGTCAAATCTGCCAACCGATGCCGTACTTTCCTGAACAACCAGGAATATAAACCAGAAAGATTGTAGGGCTTCACGAAAAGTTCGGGCCGGAAAAGCAGGAACCCTACGACAGATTTCCGCAATTTCTTTCAGCTCCCGTTGCCTTACAATATCAGTTTCACAGACAGCCATCGCACTCGCCAGTTCAGCGAAACGATTTGCCAGACGGATAACAGCCTGGAAAGAAATAATAACAGCCTTGAGAAAATGTGCTTTTTTGATTGTGTCATCTGTATTCAGAAATTCTATTTTGTCCAGTTCTATACGAGCTTCCTGAATAATTGACTCGAGGCCATTGTTGAGTACCTTCTCGTAATCAACTACTCCTATCCACCTGTTTACTCCCATCCCGATCCCGGCTTGAGCCCACCCGCCAATGCCTTCTTCTTTCTTACGAAATGGTGGTAACAGGATGCCCGTTTGGGCGAAAGACCATAGTCTATTGTTATCCAGCACCTGTCCAATGCGATGTTGAAGATTATCATTTTTCCAGTAATCTGACAATGCCTCTATTTCTGGTAATTCCTTTTCATCAACCTCAATAAACCCTTCCCTTTCTAATGTCTTAAGATCCTCAACAGAGAATGGTCCCATAAAAGGCTCTATTTCGAGCCCCATTGGCTTACTTGCTCCGTTCCCTACAATTAACTCTCCATCCTCGATAAATATAGTCATCTTATCTACAAGATGAGAAAAAGCTTCTGCTAACCTTACTATTGTAGGCTGACCACGTGTCTTTTCCCATGATTCAGTTATGAGGTGTACTCTTTCTACAGAAATTGGATAACGTTCAACCTGGGTTTTCCTGAGTAGTGTCTCAACTCTGCTTTGGGCTCTTGCGTTTAGAATGATGCTTTCAAGATCCGTTTTTGTCGTGTAGTTCATATGCTCCTGCCTCCCAATACCTTCAAACAAAATCAGATAGTTAGTTCCGTGCGGGCGATAATCTCATCCTGGACCTTTTTCCCCAATTGTACAAAGTAAGCACTGTAACCAGCCACCCTTACCACGAGATCGGCATGTTCTTCCGGGTTGGCCTGTGCTTTGAGAAGAGTTTCACGACTCACAATGTTGAATTGTACGTGTTTTCCTCCTATGCTGAAGTAGGTCTTAATGAGGGCAGCCAGTTTTCTAGTATCTTCGATGTTTCCCAGGGCGGAGGGGTGAATTTTCATGTTAAGTAATGTAGATGCAAAGAGGGCTTGATCAATTTTAGAGGCGCTTTTAATAACAGCTGTTGGGCCTTTGGTATCTCTTCCTCGCATCGGTGACATCGACCCATCGGCCAGTACGTCTCCATCATATCTACCATCCGGAGTAGCTCCTGTTATGGCACCACCAGCCCACATCGAAGAAATTGAAATTCCGCCGGGTTGATGCTTACCCCCGAATACGTAATCAAACCCGGTAATGGTCTCTGCCAAAAAACGATATAACTCTGCTGCAATCGTATCGGTGTAGTCATCGTCATTACCGTATTTGGGGACGGCCAGACACATATGCCTTAATTCCTCGTAACCTTCCCAGTTGGCTCGCAGAGCTTGCTTTAGTTCACCCATCGAAATGTTCTTATCTTCATAAACGAGCTTTTTTATAACGGCGAGGGAGTCGGCGACGTTAATCATACCTACGGGTAAAAGGACAGAATTTATTTCATAGGGTAATTTCCGTTCAAAAAATTCTTTTCCCTCTTTTATACCATCAACCATTAGTGCTGCTTCCAGTACATGCTTCATCACTTCGTTTCTGATTGTTGATTGTAAATTTGTTATTTCCACCCATAATTGGACAAAGTGCTTAACATATAACTTGAACTGGTCCATGAATTCATTAAAAGTACGAATATTTTCTGCTTCCACTCTAAAGGGCCCTATTTGCAGGTTTGTTCTGGGATCAGTACCGGCATTCAGAAAGATTTCAAGTATTTTAGGTACCACGAAAAAATTAGCCTCTATGATACGCTGTTTGCCGGGAACAGCGACATCCAGACATCCACCAAGAGCGTAATTTCTAGCAACGTTTAAAGGTACTCCTTTAGAAAGAAGGAATTCGATGTAAGAGCGATCTCCAATGAAAGCCGGCATCCCGATCCCGGTCTTGACTACCTCTATGGCTTTTAACATTAACTCTTCAGGTGTCTCCTCATGGACCCTTAATGTTATGGTATGGTGGGGAGTTCGCACACGTTTAGCTGCTTCAAGAATCAGGTAAGTGAGTTCATTGGTAGCATCTCTACCTTCCGGAGTGACTCCACCTATAACCATATTGTGCCATTTGGCCATTCCCGCGTGCTGCATTCGTTTTTCAGGACGTAAGGCCATACGCATCAATTCCATATATTTGTACCGTAATTCACACAGGTATTGAATTGTTTCCTCATCGTTGATTCGGCCCTCTTCCTTGTCTCTTTTAAAGAACGGGTACATATACTGGTCAAATCTGCCTAAACCTATGGTTGGGCTGGGATTGCAGGCGAGATATATTATCCATAGCGATTGGAGTGCCTCATGAAATGTGCGTGCCGGATTCGCCGGTACCTGACGACATGCTTCCGCTATCGCCAGGAGTGTTTTTTTCTGTTTTTCATCCACGGCTGATTTTGCTCTGCCTTCAGCCAGGTTCGCGATTCTTTGAGCAAAGCTATTGAGTCCGTTGCATGTAATTATAACTGCGTCTAAAAAGGATTTCTTTTTGACCTCTTCTCTGGTAGTGAATCTTATTTTGTTCTTTTCCTCTTCTGCTTTGTTAATCAGGGCGTTTAACCCGTAATTCAAAACTTCTTCGTAAGCAAGGACGGAAAGGTGAAGGCCGTGATAAATGCCCAGACCGCTACCGGCATAGGCTCCCATCCCCTCCGTTTTGCTTCGCATCGGGGGAAGCCATACTCCAACCTGGAGGAAATTCCAGAGCCTTTCATCGGTGAGAGTCCACACTCTTGACTGCCAGTTCCTCCCTCTCCAGAACGATGCAATTTCACGGATAGTCGGCCAGTCATCTATATTGATGGTAATGAGCCCTTCTTCTTCCATTTTCTTCAACAGATCTAAATCAATGGGCCCAAGAAACGGGTCAATCTCAATTCCCCAGGGCTTGCTGGCTCCATGTCCTCCGATGAGTTCATCATCACTAATCCAAATTGGAATGTTGTTCAGCACGTGGGCCTGGGCTTTTGCCTGACGTAGAACTTCCGGCTCGCCCTCAGTCTGGGTATAGATTTCTGTAATTAATCTCGCCTTTTCCACGCACAGAGGAAATTTGCTTCTAGGTATTTCCTTTTTATTCATTGTTACTGTCATCTTCCCCTCCTTTAATCTGCAAGCACACCTTATAAACCTACAGATGGAGCCTTATCTTCAGTTAATTCTTCTGGTCTTACCCGCCCAGTATTTCTCGCGGATTTCTGCCTTCTTTATCTTTCCGGTGGCCGTTTTAGGAACAGAGTCGTAGAATTCTACGCTCTTTGGTTTCTTATAACTGGCCAGGCGCGCCTTGCAGAAATCGATAAGCTCCTGCTCCGTAGCCTTCATGCCTTCCTTGAGCACGACGATAGCCTTCACTGATTCTCCCCATTTCTCATCCGGCACCCCGATGACGGCTGCATCTGCCACGGCGGGATGCTGGTAAAGGACATCTTCAACCTCACGGGAGTAGATATTTTCTCCCCCGCTTATAATCATGTCCTTCCGTCGGTCTATCAGGTAAACGTAACCATCTTCATCCATTATGCCCACGTCGCCGGTATAGAGCCAGCCGTTCTTGAAGGTGTCTTTAGTTTCATCGGGCATCTTCCAGTATGCCGCCATATTGCGGTCGCTCCGGGCGGCGATTTCCCCGGGCGTACCTCTGGGTAGTTCGTTGCCTTCTTTATCGGCGATTATCAGTTCACCGGGGAAAGGAGGTTTGCCGGCTGATTCCAATCGCTTCAGTTCCTGAGGATTACCTTCTAGCTTATGGTCTCTTTTCGGCAGGATAGCCATCTTCAGTGTCTCTGTCTGACCGAGCGACTGTACCAGAATAGAGCCGAACTGTTTGATGGCCCTTTTCATAGCTTCGAGTGGCATTGGGGCGCCGGTATAGGCAATGGTGCGCAGGGAAGTGATATCGTATTTACCCGTATCGGGGTAGTCCATGAGGCGGATAATCATCGCCGGCACCAGGCAGACATAGGAGATGCGGTAGTCCTGTATGGCTTTCAAGACAGCGGCTTCATCGAATTTTCTCAGGATGACTGAAGTGGCGCCGGTAGCATACACGGAGAGCATATGGGCTACCGAACCGCCCACATGGAAGAAGGGCATGACGCAGAGGGCGATGTCTTCCGGTCTCAGTTCCAGGTCTGGGCAGAGCACCGGTAAGCGCATTTCAGCCATCATGCTTTTGTGCGTGTGGATGGCGCCTTTAGGTCGTCCCGTTGTCCCGCTGCTGTAGTAAATCACGGCGATATCATTTTCCCGAATATCAACGTTTGGCTCCTCTGGCGAAGCGTGGTGGATGAGGTCTTCATAGTCTGCCATACCCGGGATGGGGGCATCCAGAGAGATGAAATTCTTTACGGTGGGGATGTTCGGACGGATGGCATTAATGGTGTTAAGGAATTCCTTTTCCAGGATGAGTGTGGTAATCTCTGAGTTATTGATCAGGTATTCCAGTTCGGGGCCCACGCAGCGGTAATTCAGGGGGACGGTCACGATGCCGGCCTTGGTCAGGGCGAAGACCTCAAAATAGCGGTAGCAGTTGTAGGCCAGAATGCCTACATGGTCTCCCTTTTTCACCCCCATATTTTTCAGGGCGTTAATAAGCCGATTTACCCTCTTATCAACTTCTTTGAAGGAGTATTTCTGCCCCTCAAAAATAAAGGCCGTTTTATCGGCGTAAATTTTGGCATTATGGCAGAGTATGTCTTTTAATGTGCTTACCATTCCTGAATCGCTCCTTTATTTTTTAGTTAGAATTTATTTAAAGATAAGTCTACAATTTTTCACAAATTGTTTTTTTCTCAAGAATTCCGCTCTAATAAACGTTGTTAAAAACTAGTTAATTCCTCCGGAGATTACCACCTCATTGCCCTCAATTGAGAAACAGGCATTTAAATTCTGAGAGGTTGTAATTTCATTCATATATTTAATCACATGATGGAATCTTTCATCGGTATTTTCAAGCACTTCAGGTTGTGATTGTTTGTTAATGTAAACAGGTAAAAAGGATACCCTATCTATTTTCCCTTTTGATACGATACATTTTACGATTATTGTTTTGCGGGAGTCACGCGGCATGTAATAGGTGGGGTATTCAGGGTCAGGCTGCCAATCCGGGTTCAAAACCTGAATCTCCTGGTGTCTTTTACTTCCCAGCATTTCTTTTGTGGGTGAGAGATCCAGGGCAAAGTTGCACAGACTGTAAAAGATCACTTTGCCGCAGTAGACTTCTACACCTTTCAAAATATGAGCATGATGTCCTAAAATAAGGTCAGCCCCTGCATCAATGGCTACTCGGGCTATTTCTTTCTGGTAATCGGCTAGGACTGCAGGGATAAAATGGATTCCCCAGTGAATCGATAGTATGACAACA
>Ga0315298_1005308_pt1 | contig 18422 bp, 22 predicted proteins | sample WHS_1_MG_FD_203077 | JGI IMG/M metagenome (GOLD analysis project Ga0315298, IMG submission 203077) | Extremophilic microbial mat communities from Washburn Hot Springs, YNP, Wyoming, USA - WHS_1_MG | ecosystem: Environmental > Aquatic > Thermal springs > Hot (42-90C) | place: USA: Wyoming...
GGCATAGGCAGACCCCGCCAGCAAAAGCCCAAGACCCATTACTCCCGCACCGAGTGTTTTTTTCATGTCTTCTCCTGTCTATTGGATGGATGCACTGCTTGCTCAAAATATCATCGTGCGCTAAAATGTTGACCGAACGGTCAGTATGCTGTTTTTACAACGCTGCTGTCAAAAATTCGGTTCCCGGTCTGCTGCTTTCTGCTTTGGCTCATTTCGACAAGGAATGGTTATGCGCTGGCTCAAACGCCTCCTGGTGGTTTTGATCATCTTCATAGTCGCCTTTGGTGCCTATGCCTACTTTCAGGTGGCCGACTACTATCCCAGCACCGATGACGCATACGTCCACGCCCACGTCGTGAATGTCGCACCGCGGGTCACCGGCCACATTGTCGCCATTTATGTCCACGATAACCAGACCGTAACGGCGGGTCAGCCGCTGCTCAAGATTGATCCGCTGCCCTACCAGTATGCCCTGGAACAGGCCACCGCAGAGCTGGCCCAAACGCAGCGGCAGACGGCCAGCATCGCCGCGGACATTGCCCAGGCCCGGGCCAACCTCGCCGCCGATGAAGTCAATTTTCGCAACGCCCAGCGCAATGCCCAGCGCGCTGCGGCCCTGGCTGCGCAAAAGTACCTATCCGCCCAGCAGGCGGACAACGCGCAAACGACGGCGCAGGCGGCCCGCGCCCATGCCGCCGCCGATGCCGCAGCCCTCGCCCAGGCCGAGGCCCAGCAGACCCTCAACGGCGCCCGCATCGAGGCCGCCCAAGCGGCGGTGCGAACCGCCCGGCTCAACCTTTCCTGGACCATGATCAGTGCGCCCATGAACGGTGTGGTCAGCAAAGTCGACAAGATTCATGTGGGCGACGTTGCCACCGCCAACACCGCCCTCTTTCCCCTCATCGGCAACCAAGTGTATTGGGTGGACGCCAATTACAAGGAAACGGACCTAAGCCGCATGCGCGTCGGCCAACCCGCCAAGGTGCTGGTGGACATGTACCCCAACCATGCCTTCCAGGGCGTGGTGGAAAGCTTCAGCGGCGGCGCCGGCAACGCCTTCTCCCTCCTGCCCCCCGAAAATGCCACCGGCAACTGGGTCAAGGTGACGCAGCGGGTGCCCGTGCGCGTCCTCATCAAGGACCCCAGCCGGGATTATCCCCTGCGCATCGGCACCAGCGCCACGATTACGGTGGACACCGGCGGAGCCCCGGGCTGGATCCGCGCCCTGCATCGGATCTTGTAAGCGCGCTGCTTGCCGATGGCTGCAACGGGCGGCGCTCAGGGCAGGCATTCAGCGTTGTCGTCCCCCCATGACGTCAGGGAACGGAGTTTCCACTGGGCACTATGCGCCCGCCGCCCCGGACGCCCCACATAAACCGTATGCATACCCAGTTGGCGAGCGCTGCGCAGGTTTGCCAGGGTATCTTCAAACATCCAGCAACGGGCCGCCGGCACCCCCAAGCGGCGCAGCACCGCCCGATAGGCGCCCAAGTGCGGCTTGCCCGTAAATCCGCAAGCCGCCACATCGAAGATGGCACGCACCTGATGGGCCACCCCCAGGCGCTCCAGGACCCGCTGCGCATGACTGGCCACACTGTTGGTGAAGACATAGGCGGGTCCGGGCAGGGCCGCCAGCATCCGTCCCAGGGCGGGATCCGCAGGGACCGACTGGGCAAGCACCGGCGGATGGATCGCCTCCAGGTAGGCGCAGGGATCCACTGCATGGTGCCGCAGCAGGCCCGCCAGGGTGCTGCCGTAACGCTGCCAGTAATCGCGGCGCAGAGCATCCGCCGCCGGCCGGTCCATCTGCAGATGCGTCATCAGGTAGGCATTGATGTGCTCATGCATCCACGGAAAGCAATGGCGATCCGCGTCAAAGAGGGTATTGTCCAGATCGAAAAGGAAGATCGGGACGGCATGGCGGCGAATGGATGGACGGCGGCGCCGCCGTGGCCAGCGTGATAAGGAACGGAGCGACGCCCCGCGACGGTCCTGCTTAACGGGCCGGCCCATGGACCAGACCGGGCATCCGCCCCATCATCCTGATTTCCGCCATCTGCCGTTTTCGGATCAAACGTCGCCATCCCGGATGAGGGTACCCACCCCGGCATCGGTAAAGACCTCCAGCAAGAGCGCATGGGGCACCCGGCCATCGATGATATGCGCTGCCCGCACCCCCCCCGCCACGGCATCGAGGCAGCACCGGATCTTGGGCAGCATGCCGCCGCTGATGCTGCCATCAGCGATGAGGGCCGCCACCTCGGCGGCGTCGAGACGGCTGCGCAGGCGGCCCTGGCCATCCAGCACGCCGGCGACATTGGTCATCAGGATCAGTTTCTCCGCCCCCAAGGTCGCCGCCAGGGCGCCGGCCACCAGATCGGCGTTGATATTGTAGCTCTCCCCCCCGTCGCCCACCCCGATGGGCGCCACCACCGGGATGAAATCGGCCTGATCCAGGGTGGCGATGATCCGCGGATCCACCGCCGCCACTTCCCCTACCTGCCCCAGGTCCATGCCTGCCCCGGCGGGGCCGGGGCGTTGCAAGCGGCGTGCCCGCAAGAGGCGGCCGTCCTTGCCGGTGAGACCCACCGCCCGTCCTCCGGCCCGATTGATGCCATGGACGATCTCCTTGTTGACCAGCCCCCCCAGGACCATCTCCACCACCTCCATGGTGGCGGCATCGGTCACCCGCATCCCGTCCACAAAGCGGGTGGGCACCCCCAGACGCGCGAGCATGGCGCCAATCTGGGGTCCTCCCCCGTGGACGATCACCGGGTTCATGCCCACCTGCTTCATCAGGGTCACATCGTGGGCAAATTGCTCCTTGAGCCGGTCTTCGGTCATGGCATTGCCGCCATACTTGATGACCATGGTGCAGCCTTGGAAACGCTGCATGTAAGGCAGCGCCTCGACGAGCACCTGGGCCTGCAAGTGGGGATCATTCATCATCTTTCTACCTGCCTGTGCCAGCCGCGGGATTGGCCTGGCCACCGTGCGCGGCCTCCAGGCCACGCAGCAGCAGATCCACCAGCCCATCGTCATAGGCCGCCGGGTCATCGGCAAAACGCACCTGCGGATAATGGCGCAGGATGTCGCGCGCCTGGAAGAAAAACACATTGGCCCCGATCAGCAGGGAGGCCGCCAATGCCGGATCAAAATCCGACCGCAGTTCACCGCGCTCCTGTCCCACCACCAGGATATCCACCAAGGCGGAGAAGACCCCGGCAAAGCCCTGTTCCGCCAGCTCCCGCGCCCGTGGCGCCCCCTTTTCCAGCACCTCCCGCCATACCAGACGCACCAGCCGCGGCCGTTCCAGCAAGGCCTCCAGGTGCGCCTTGGCAAAATGGCGCAACACCTCCGTTACCGACCCATGGCTCGCCACGGCCTCGGCCAGCAAGGCGCGCAGATTACTGCTGGCAGCGCGCAGCACGGCAAGGTAAAGGGCGTCCTTGTTGGGGAAATAGTGATAGATATTGGCCTTGCTGATCCCCGCCCGCGCGGCGATGGCATTCATCGAGGCCGCGTCAAAGCCCTTATCCGCAAAGAGATTTTCTGCCGCCTCCAAAATACGGCGACAACCATCGCCGTCACTGCAATGCGTCTTTTCGTCTTCCATTCCCCAAACCCGCAAGCAACCGACCAGACGGTCAGCCCCATTTTAGCACCGTAAGCGTGTCCGCCGCTGCATTAATTTTTGCTGTTGACACCCAACCGAGAGTTTTCGGATGATATCACGATTCAGTCCTTATTCACTGCCCTTCGCCACCCCACCCTCATCCACAGAAAAGGAATTCGCATGTTCGGGCACACCCCAAGCCAGGGTGATTTATCCTTCTCGTTACTGCTGCGCGCCCTGCGCGGTCTTACCCTGTGGCAACCCATCCTCGTTTACGCCATCGCCGCCGTCATCGGCATCGGCCTTTTCGAGTGGCTCAGTTTCTGGCCCGGCGGATGGCCGGGAGACGCCCTTGGCACCTTCCTCCTCCTGCTGGGTTTCGGCGTCGGCTATCTGGGCGCCGGCGGGATCCTGCTGCATGAAGCCCGCGGCGATGCGCTACCCGGTATCGGCCAGAGCCTGCGCTTTGGCCTGCGCATGTTGCCCCGCTTGGTCGCGCTACTGATCATCGAGGGGCTCCTGCTGCTGGGACTCTTCGTGGTCGAGCTGGTCATTTTCCTCCTGTGCAATATCCCCGGCATCGGCCCCATCCTTTTTGTACCCTTTTTCCCCCTCGCCATGCTGGTCAACGCCGTGGTCTTCCTTCTCGCCGTCATCGTCTTCAACCTCTCGGGTCCAGCCCTCTGGCATGGCGAAAGCGTGGGGCGGTCCCTGCGCCACACCATCAACATCGCGCGCAGCAAGCCTGGCTCGGTGCTGCTCATGATGCTGCTGCTGGTGGGACTGGCGGCCGGGGTCGGCGGCATCTTTGCCCTCATCCTGTACACCGGATTCTCCATGACCCTGGCGGCCGCCGCGCCGGTCATGCCCCAGGCCTTCGGCGATTTCGGCACCATCTTCTGGCATCTGCTCGGCGCCATGTCCGCAAATGGACAAGCCGATGGCGCCTTTGCCATCATGCCCGATACCCTGGCCAACACCCTCTACAACGGGGGCATCAGCAGCGCCGCTGCCCTGGCGGGCGCCCTGATTTTCATCATCCCCAACGTCGTTTTCCTGCTGGGGATGGCGCATATCTATATCGAGGCCCTGGAACTAATCGCCCCGGAAGATGTTTAATAGCCCGGCCGCCGGTTGGAAAAGCTTTTGCCGTCCCTGCGGGGCGTCCCGGATCACAGCCATGCGAGGCATGGGGAGCGCTAGGGGAATTGCCCCGGCCTCTCGCGGGATCGGCGAGGCAGTCTCGCGATGAGCGCAAGAATCGCTTTCCCCAACGGCCAAAGCGTCTAGGACAGGATATTAGCCATGAAAAAGATCATCCGTCAGCTTCGTCTGGAAGCGCACCGCTGTCAAAGCTGCGGGATGCCCCTGCAATTTGATCCCCAGGGCGGGGGGAGTGAAGCCGATGGCGCGACCAGTACCCGCTATTGCAGTTATTGTTATGCCCATGGCCAGTTCCGGGAACCCGATCTGACTCTGGAAGCCATGCAGCAGCGGGTGCGCCAGCTCATGCGCGACCGCCATGCGCCCTGGTATGTTCGCGCCTATATGGCCCATCGCATTCCCACCCTGGCCCGTTGGCGCGGTTGCGCAAGGAACAAGCCGCAGCCGGGCAATTAGGCGACGGCGGACAGGGGTGGCAACGGGCATCACTCCCCCTCGGGGGTATTGCCGGAAATGCGCCGCTGGCGCATATTATGCGTGCCCCGCTGAAAAGGGGTAAACCACCATCTTTGGAGAAACGCAATGCATAAGATCAAGACTGTTGTTGCCATGGTATTGGCCTCTTCCTTCCTCGTCGCCGGCGTCGCCAGCGCCGCTGACGCAGTCGCGCCTGCCGCAACCGCCCCGGCCAAGCACAAGGTCATCAAGAAGCACGTGGTCAAGAAGCATTATGTGAAGCATGCCAAGCACATGAAGAAGGCGCCTGCCAAGAAGGCCGCTCCTGCCATGTAATTGGCAGTAATCGGACCCCGGACGGAGTTCCCGCCCGGGGTTTTTTGGTGAAAAGGCTAGAGGGCCGCCCGCGGCCGCCGGCCGCGCCGTGGCTTGAAGGCTTCCATCAATGCCTCTCCCCGCTGGGCCAGTTCCCTGAGCAGATCGCCATGCTCGCCCACCCGGTCACGCACCTCGGCAACGGCGGCCAGAATCTGCGTCGCTTCCCACTCCGGAACCATCCGGGAAATACGCTCCATGAGCGCGCGTTTCTGCATTTCGCGCTCCCGGCGAATACGCGGGCTTTCCTGCAGGGAGCGCTTCTGCTGCTCCAGTTTGGCCAACTGCTCGCGCAACTTGGCTTCGGTCTGCCGCTGCTTCTCTTCCAGTTCCAGCAAACGCTCTTCTGCCGAACGACGGCGGCGTTTCTTCATGGTCTCTGCTTCCATAATCGCTCACTCCTCATGAACCAAAGTTCATATCAACAATTTAAAATGATACCAGCCGTTAAAATTATGTCAGGTAGACTTCGCTTTTGCAAATACGAAAGCATCGGCGAAGATATGTTCGGCATTCAATCCGGCATCCTGCAATGCCCTGGATAAGTCCATGACCATGTCCGGATGGCCGCAGATATAGACATCGAAAGCTCCCGGATCAGGAATGTCCGCCAGCACCTGGGGAATGACATAACCGCTACGGCCGGACCATGCCGCATCGGGCCGGGAAACGACCTGGATCAAACGGAAATGGGGATGTTGCCGTTGCCATTCCATCAGGAGATCCTGGTAGTAAAAATCCTCCGCATGGCGTACCCCCCAATAAAAGTGGATGGGCCGGTCATCGCCCTGGGCAAAAAGGGCCTCCAGCATCCCCTTGATGGGCGCAAAACCGGTGCCGGTGGCCACCATCAGCAAGGGCCGCCGGGAGTCTTGGCGGACAAAAAAAGTGCCCAGAGGTCCCTCAAAACGCAGGATGTCTTTTTCTTTCATCTGCGCAAAGACGTGGGTGGTAAACTGTCCGCCCGCCACCCGCTTGATGTGCAACTCCAGAAACTCGTCATTGGCGGGGGAGTTGGCCAGGGAAAAACCTCGCCGGCCACCGTCCTTCAGGAGGATATCGATATATTGGCCGGGCAGAAACTGCAGCCTTTCACTGGCCGGAATCTTGAGAAAGAGGGCGCGCACATCCGGGGCCAGATCGACCATGCGTGCCACCCTGGCCGGCAGGGTTTTAATCTGGATATCCTTGGCCGCACCAATCTCCCGCACCTCGATGACCACGTCCGATAACGGCATGGCCTGGCAGAAAAGGGCCATGCCGGCTTCTTTCTCGCCTGCGGAAAGGGCCTTTTCTTCCGCGTCTCCGTAATCCACCCGCCCCTCCAGAATACGGCCTTTACAGGCACCACAAGCGCCATTGCGGCAACTAAAGGGGATGTTAAAACCATGGCGCAACGCGGCTTCGAGAATGGTCTCATCCGCGTCGCAATCCATTTCATGGCCGCTGGGTTCAATACGCAAACGATAAGTCATGGGTCTATCCTTGTACCGTTTCAAAAAGCAGATGGTGATCAGGCGAAAAGCGGCAAGCGCGCGGCTGTGCCGGGAGGGCGTTTTTGGCGCTTACCGGGCGCTGTCGCCCGGCCAGTGACTGCTCCACCTTAGCGTCCCGCCTTGGCAAAGTGGAAGTCCCAGCGATTGACGATGCGGCAGAAGAGTTCTGCCGTTTGCTGCGCGTCGTAGAGCGCCGAATGGGCTTGCCGGTTGTCCCATTCCAGGCCCGCCGCCTGGGCCGCCTTGGCAAGAACCGTCTCGCCATAGGCAAGACCCGCCAGGCTCACCGTATCAAAGGTGCTGAAGAGGTGAAAGGGATTGTTCTTGATTTGCGTCCGTTGCTCCGCCGCCTTGACGAAGGCCAGATCAAAGGCGGCATTGTGCCCCACCAGAATGGCGCGGCGGCAGGCGGCCGCCTTGATGGCGGCGCGGATGGGGCGGAACAGGCCGGCCAGGGCCTCGGCCTCCGGTACCGCCCCGCGCAGGGGGTGATGGGGATCGATACCGGTGAAGGCCAGGGCGGCGGGGTCCAGCACCGCTCCCGCGAAGGGCTGGACATGGAAGTGGTGGGTCGCCAGCGGGCGCAGCATCCCGGCCTCCCCGCCGATGATCACGGCGGCAATCTCCAGCAAGGCGTTGCGTCCGGCATCAAAACCGGAAGTCTCCACATCCACCACGACCGGCAGGAACCCCCGGAATCGACCACTGATATAGCTGCTTGCTGCCAAAAGCCTTACTCCATTGGGCGCGAAGAAAAGGTCAGCGCCGCCGGCGCTGCCAGAAGGACCGCCGTTGACGTGCTCAGGGCCACCGCCGCCGTGAGCATGATCATGACAATGAGCTGCATGGACACCGCCGCCAGCGGGGACATCCCCGCGAGGATCATCCCGGCGGTAATGCCGGGGATATGGATCATGCCCACACTTTTCAGGCTGTCTATGGTCGGAATGAGGGCCGCGCGTACCACCACGCTGTACAGCGGTCGCATGGCCTGCCGGCGATCGGCCCCCAGCGCCATCATGGCCAGCAGGGCGTCCTCGCGATGGTCCACCTCGGCGCGCAGCCGGTTGAGGGCCAGGGAAACGGCATTCATGGCATTGCCGATGATCATGCCGCCGATGGGCACCAGCGACTCGCCCCGCCATTGTACCAGACCAGAGACCAGCATCCATGCCAGGGTGGCCGCCGTGGCCACGGCGATGCTCCCTACCCCGATCCAATAGGCATGGGGAATGCCCGCGCCCCGCCGACGATTGAAGGTACCCGCCGCCAAGGTCATGGCGAGGAGGAAGAGCACGAGCAGCCAGGTCTGCTGCTGGCGGAAGAGCCAGGCGAGGAGCAGGCCCATGATCCCCAGTTGCACCGTGGCGCGCAGGGAGGACCAGAGCAGGTCACGGCCGATGCCCAGTTTCTGCCAGGCAGAGATGGCCCAGGCGCTGCCCAGCAAGCCCAGCATCCCGGCCACGGCCCAAGGGGAGAACTGGCGGTAGAAGTCGGGGGCCAGACTCATCGGGCCCCGGTCCCTTCCGCCAATGCCCGCCAGCGTCCCGCCACAAAGCCTTCCAGGGGCCGGTAGCGGCGTTTATAGTCCATTTTGGGGCTTCCCGACACCCAATACCCCAGATAAAGGTGGGGCAGTCCCAGGCCGCGCGTCCAAGCGATCTGCCAGAGGATGGCATAGACACCCAGGCCCCGCGCGGACATTTCCGGGGCATAGAAGGTATACACGGCCGAAACCCCCGCGGGAACGATATCCACCAGGGCCACCGCCACTACCTCGGCAGCCAGGGAGAATACCAGCAGCCTGGCATCCACGCCCCCCGTTTCCAGGATCATCTCCTGATAAAGCCGCAGACTCTCCTCATCCATGCCCCCGCCCGGATGACGCAGGCGCTGATAGCGGCCGAAGAGGGCGGCGTGGGCGGCATCCCAGTGGGGGGCACAGACCGCCACCTGCAGATCCCGGTTGCGTTGCCAAACGCGGCGCTGGCCGCGATCCAGCCGAAAGTGCTCCACCGGAATTCGCACCGAGACGCAAGCATCGCAGTGGGGGCAGGCGGGCCGGTAGGCCAGGCCGCCATTGCGCCGAAAGCCTTTTTGCAGCAGGGCATTGTAGGGAGCGCTACCGAGGACCTGCTGCGGATCGCTGAGAATCAGCAGTTCGTCCTGATCGGGCAGATAAGGGCAAGACTGCGGGGCCGACAAGTAAAAGGCCATCCCCTTAAAAAACCTGGCTAAGGGGCAGGGTCAGTTGCCAGCGATGAGCCAATGGGGCTGCGCGAAGATCCCGGAGCCGGGCCAGGAACTCTTCCCGCGGCAGCTCTTCCGCCCCCATGCTTTCCAGATGGGGGGTAAGGAATTGGGTATCTATGAGCCCGTAACCCCAGTGTTGCAGGTGCCTGGCCAGGAGCACCAGGGCCAGCTTGGAGGCATCCGGCATCCGGCTGAACATGGACTCGCCGAAAAACAGGCCGCCCAGAGACACCCCATAAAGGCCCCCTGCCAGCATATCTCCGGACCAGACCTCCAGGGAATGGGCATGACCCGCATGAAAGAGCCCCAGGTAGGCCCCACGCATGTCGGCAGTGATCCAGGTACCACCCTGGCTGGCGCGGGGCGCCGCGCAGGCATCCAGCACCGCCGGGAAGGCTTCATCCACGCTGAAGCGCCAGACTGCGGAGCGCCCGGCCTTGCGCAGGCTGCGGCTGACATGGATACGCCCGGGGAAAAGGACCCCCCGCGGGTCCGGCGACCACCAGAGAATGGGATCCCCCTCGCCGAACCAGGGAAATATCCCCTGGCTGTAGGCCTGGAGCAGACGCTCCTGACGCAGATCCCCGCCGACGGCCACCAGATTGCCAGCCGCCCTGGCGGGATCGGCAAAGGGGAGCACCGGGCCGGAGCGCCGCAGCAAAACCGGGCGAGCGTCATCGGGGCGCATGGCGGGGGAGCCCTCCCATCGCCATGCGCCTCCGTCTATCTCCGGCCATGGCCGCGCATCAGGCGCTCCGCCCTGCCTGGAAATCACGCAAGGCCTGCACCCGCGCCTCCAGGCTGGGGTGCGTGGCAAACAATCCCCGCCAGCCACCGGAGATATAGGCCGTGGCCATGGGCTCCCGCAGGGCATCATGATGCACCTGCATGGCCTCCGCCCGCTGATGAATCCTTTGCAGGGCGGAGATCATCGGCATCACCCCCACCTGCTCGGCGGCAAAGCGATCCGCGGCAAATTCGCGCTGCCGGGAAAACCAGGTGATGGGGATCAGTGCCAGGAAGGACAAGCCGATCTGCAGGACGATGGAAACCATGAATGCCACCATGGGCTTGTCGTCGAACTGACGCGCCGCCAGCATCGCCAGCCAGAAGACAAAGGTGTTCATCAAGCCCTGCAGCAGGGTCGTGCTCAGCATGTCGCCATTGTATACATGCCCCATTTCATGGGCCAGGACCGCCCGCACCTCGTTATCGTCCAGCAGATTCACCAACCCGCTGCTCACCGCCACCATGCTGTGATTGCGCCCCGGGCCCGTCGCAAAGGCATTGGGTTCGTCATTCCAGTACACCCAAACTTCCGGCATGGCAATGCCCAGACGCTGCGCCAACTGCGCCACGCTCTGATAGACCAGTCGCTCCTTGGCCGTCTGGGGTACCTCGATGCGCTGCATCTGCATGCCCGTGCGCGCCAGATGCTTGGACATCAGCAGCGAAACGAAGGCGCCGCCAAAACCGATCACCAGCGCCCAGAGAAGATCCATGCTGCTCACCGAGCCGCGCAGGTCAATGCCAAAGGCGGGCAACACGAACTGGACCAAAACCGTAAACGTGATGGATAAGGTGACGAATATCAGGAGATTCGCCGCTACCAACAACAGGATACCTTTCATGGACTTCATACGCTCATACTCCATCTATAGTTTTATGGGATGATTAAATCGATAACCATTACTGCCGTCAAGGGCTTGCGGGAATCTTCAGATACTGACCGAGGACCTGCGGGCAGGGGATGGCCTGATAAGGAAGCACCCCCAGACAGGGGCCGGGCAAGCCCTCCTGCAACCCTTCCAGGGTGCCTGCCGCGACGGGCCGCGGCGACACGCGGTTGCCTACCCAGCCACCCCAGGGCAGCCCGCGCCGAAGAATGGCCTCGGCACTGAGGAGGGCGTGATTGATGGCGCCCAGGCGCAGATCCACCACCAGCAGGACGGGCAACTGCAAGGCGAGCGCCAGATCCGCGAAGCTCTGCCCATCCCCCAAGGGCACCAGAAAGCCGCCCGCTCCCTCGACAATCACCCGCTCCACTCCCGCTGCCTGTTCCTCCAGGAAACGCAGGATGGCAACCAGGTCGATCCGCAGACCTGCCTGCCGCGCCGCCCAGTGGGGAGCAATGGCGGGGGGAAAGGCATACAGATTGCACTCCTCCCGGCTGCGCGGGGGGATACTGGCCTGACGAAGGATTTCCACGTCTTCCCAAACGCCATCCACGGCCCCGGATACCACCGGTTTGAGTCCCGCCACCCGTTCCCCCCGGGCGGCATAGGCATGGACCAGCGCCGCGCTCACCAGGGTTTTCCCCACCCCCGTATCCGTACCGGTCACAAAAAAACCCTTCATGCTATCGAACCCGGCCGTTGGCGGAGGGGTTTTGCCGCGACTTCGGCCCGCGCCGTCGTTGTTCTAGGCGAAAGCCCGCGCCCGGCAGGCGAACTGTCTGAGCCCGCAGGGCGAGTTTTCGCCTGCCAGCGGGATGAGCCGTAGAACAACAGGCAAGGACCGCCGGAGCAAGAAATACCCCCGCCAACGGCCGGATCCAGGATCATGCCGACGACTGTTGGCGGCGTGTTGTGCCGCGGCCTTTGGTCCATGCCGCCATCCGCTTCATCGCCGCCCCAATCGCCCCAGGGGCACCGCCACCGCGCCGTCGGCCAGGCGTTCCTGGCGCGGCCCGGCACCCCAGGCATGGCCGTAAACCACTTCATAGGTGGCCGGCAGCCGCTCCTCCACCCCAAACTCCGCGTAGGCCGCACGCAAACATTCCAGGCGGCGCGGCGTCAGCAGGCCGCGGGCGCGCGCCTGCAGGGCATTGGTCGCCCCCACCGCGCGCAGGTCGCGGAGCAGGGCTTCCAGGCTGGGATAGGTGAGCTGATAATGTTCCACGTCCAGGACCGGCATCTCGAAACCCTGGCGCACCAGGGCATCCCCTATGTCGTGCATATCCAGAAAAGGGCTGACATGGGCCCCTTGATCCACCGCGGCAAAGGCGCGGCGCAATTCGCGCAGGGTGTCCGGCCCCAAGGTGGAAAACATGAGCAGGCCGCCGGGACGCAGGACGCGGGCAAACTCGCGCAGGGCCTGATCCAGATCGTTGCACCACTGCACCGTCATGTTGGCATAGATGAGGTCCATGGAACCGCTTTGCAAGGGCAGGCTTTCGGCATCTCCCTGGCAATAGTGCTGACGCTGCCGCCAACGCTTGCGCCGCCGCGCCTCGCGCAACATGCCGGCCGCCAGATCCACGGCCAAGACCCGGGCGCGGGGATACCGGGCATTGAGCCGGCGTGCGCCCAGACCCGTGCCGCTGCCGACATCGAGGATCCATTGCGGTGCCAGCTTGACCAGATCCAGGCGCTCGATGAGCTGCGCGCCCACCCGATCCTGCAACACCGCCGCCGCCTCATAGCCGGCTGCGGCCCGGCTGAAGGCGCGGCGCACGGCGCGCTTGTCAAAGGGCGGCGCCGCGCCCGTCCTCACGCCAGCCATTCCAGCAAGACCCTGGCACACTCGGCAGGGGCGGAAAGGAAGGGGGCATGACCAAGGGTCGCAAAGCTTGCATAGCGGCTGCCCGGCAGGGCGGCATGGAGCCATTGCGCCGCTGCCGCCGGCACGATGCGATCCCGTTCGCCGTGCAAAATCAGGGTCGGCAGGCTAGGTGGCGGCAGTTCCCGACGCAGGTCCTCGTCGCGCAGGAGCACCAGTCCATCGGCCAGGCAGCGCGGATCCGGCAAGGGCCAGCCGCGCATGGCGTTGAGCTGCTGCCGCGCCCGGGGATCATTCATCACCTGCAGGGCCAGAAAACGCTGGCGCGTCCCCTCCGGGTCCACGCGCAAGGCATCGGCAAAGCCCGCCAAGGTGGCGGCATCGATTCCCCAGGCCCAATCGGAACGCTGGCGAAAGGCCGGCGAGGCCGCCATCAGGATGAGGCCCGAGAGCAGGTCCGGCCGCCGCGCCGCCAGCCCCAAGGCGAGCAGGCCGCCCAGGGACCAGCCCAGGAGCAGGGGGGCTTCGCCTTCCCCACCCAGCATGGCCGCCAGGGACGTCAGGCTGCCCTCCCAGCCAAGACCGGCAGCGCAGGGGGTGGCACCATGGCCGGGCAGATCATAACGGACACAGCGAAAGTGCGGCGTCAGATAGTCCAGCCACGAATCAAAGACGCGCCCTTCCATGCCCCAGCCGTGGAGCAGGACCAGGGTCCGCCCCTCCCCCGCCGCCTGTCGGGCCCAGTTCATCGGCATTGCTCCAGCGCCAGGCGCAGCCGGTCCACGTCCTCCGGCCCATGGGCCGCGCTCAGGGTGATGCGCAGCCGCGCCGCGCCCATGGGCACCGTCGGTGGGCGCACGGCGGGCACATACAGACCCTGTTCCCGCAAGGCCCGGCTCAGGGCCAGACTGTGCCCGGCTTCCCCCACCAGGAGCGGCTGAATGGGCGTGTCGCTGGCTATCCAGGACCCTGGCGTAGCCGCCCCCCGTAAGCGCCTGACATGGGAGCGCAACCGCTCACGCCGCCACTCCTCTCCCTGCACCAGCCCCAGGGCCGCCAGGGCCGCCGCCGCCAGCATGGGCGGAAAGGCGGTGTGGTAGACAAAGCTGCGGGCGCGATGGCGCAAGAGGTCGATGAGGGTCTGGCTACCCGCCACAAAGGCGCCATAGACGCCAAAGGCCTTGCCCAGCGTGCCCATGCGCACACCGACCCGTGCCGGCTCCAGTTGCCAGTGCGCCGCGCTACCCCGTCCACCCGCGCCGATGACGCCAAAGGCATGGGCCTCATCCAGCATGATGGTGGCATCGTGGCGCTCGGCAAGGCGGACGAGATCCGCCAGGGGGGCGATGTCGCCATCCATGCTGAATACCCCATCGCTGATGATCCAGCGCCGCCCCCCGCCATGACGCTGGAGGAGAGTCTCCAAGTGGTTGAGATCACCATGGCGATAGCGCTGCAGGCGCGCCCCCGCCAGACGCGCGCCATCCACCAGGGAGGCATGATTGAGACGATCGGCAAAGACCCCGTCGCTGCGCCCCACCAACGCCGCAAAAATGCCCAGATTGGCCAGATAGCCGCTGCCGAAAAGCAGCACCGCCTCCACCCCCAGCCACTGCGCCAGGGCCGCCGCCAGGGCCGCATGCACGGGCCGTTCTCCGCCCAGCAACGGCGCCGCCCCCGCGCCCACGCCGCTCAGCATCATTTCCGCCCCGGCCGCCACGCGCAGCGCCGGGTGCCCGGCAAGGCCAAGATAATCGTTGCTGGCAAAGGAGAGGAGCGCGTGGCCCTGGGCATCGCGCAAACGGATGCCACCGTCCCCCTCTGGCTGCAATGGCTGTAGCTCCCGCCACAGCCCGGCCGCCCGCAAGGGGGCCAAGGCTTCTTTCCAGCGTGCTTCCTGAGGAGAATTCATGCCCCCTTATAGGAATGGGGCGAGCGCTTGTCAACGGCGGGCAGGGCAAGGACAATCAAGATCCCGCTCACGGATAGTAGCGCTGCCCATGCCGGAATCTCTCCCCCGCCTCCTGAGCACCCACCTTGCCGCCCTGCGCGACTGGGTCTTCCCCGAGGGTTGCCGCCTCTGCGGCGTGCCCGGGGCCGCCCTCTGCGCCCAGTGCTGCGCCGAACTGCCGCGTCTGGCCGCCACCCGCTGCCCCATCTGTGCGCGCCCGCAGGCCGGCACCAGTCCCTGCGGCGCCTGCCAGCGACAAGTCCCCGATTTTGCCGCCGTGCACACCCCCTTTGCCTATGCCGCCCCCCTGGATGGCGCCATCCAGGCCTGGAAGTTTGGCGGCCGGCTCGACTGGACCCTGCCCTTGACCGATGCCTGGCTGAATGCCTGGGAACAGATCCCGGCCCTTCCCCAGGCCCTCGTTCCCGTCCCCCTGCACCGCAACCGCTTGCGCGAACGGGGGTTCAACCAGGCCGCCCTCCTGGCACACCGCTGGGGACGGGCCTGGGGCATCCCCGTCCGCCTCGCCGCGCGCCGCCAACGGGATACGGCCCATCAGGTAGGTCTCAAGGCCGAAGAGCGACGGCAGAACCTTCGCGATGCCTTCCGCATCCACGGCCCACTGCCGGCGCATGTGGCCATCGTCGATGATGTCTTTACCACCGGCACCACTGCCAGCGTTCTTGCCGAGACCTTGCGTGCGGCAGGCTGCCGGCAAGTCGATGTCTGGGTCCTGGCCCGCGCCCTATGAACGTGCCACAGGCAGTTGGCAGGGGGGTCTTGCCGCGACTTCGGCCCGCGCCGCCGTTGTTCCCGACGAAAGCCCACGCCCGGCAGGCGAACTGTTTGAGCCCGCAGGGCGAGTTTTCAACCGCCAGCGGGATGATCTGTAGAACAACAGGCAAGGGCCGCCGGAGCAAAAAGCGCCCTTGTCAACTGCCGGATCCAACAGGATGAAAGCACCCCGCCCACTGCAGATCATCCTTTACGAGCCGGAGATCCCTCCCAACACCGGCAACATCATTCGCCTCTGCGCCAACAGCGGCGCCACCCTTCACCTCGTGGAGCCCCTGGGCTTCGCCTGGGATGATCGCCGCCTCAAGCGCGCGGGGCTCGATTACCACGAGTTCGCCCGCGTCCAGCGCCATCCCCACTGGCCCGCCTGCCGGGCCGCCCTTGGCGATGCCCGCCTCTTCGCCTTCAGCACCAAAGGCCAGCGCCATTACCATCAGGTACAATATCAGGCCGGGGACGCCCTTCTCTTCGGCCCCGAGACCCGCGGCCTGCCCGGCGAAGTTCTCGTTTCCCTCCCGCCCGAACAGATCCTGCGCCTACCCATGCAAGCCGGCCAGCGCAGCCTCAACCTTTCCAACGCCTGCGCCATAGCCCTTTTCGAGGCGTGGCGCCAACTCGGCTTTCCCGGCGCCGCCCCGGAAAAGCGCCGGTTCTGATCATCCCCACCCCGCTGGCCCAATTATCTGGATTTTACCGCTTTTTTGCGGCAGACTTTAGGGCTTGCATGGTCCTCAGCGGAATCTATGTCTGGCGAAACCCACATCCTCGTGCTCCACGGACCCAACCTCAACCTGTTGGGCACCCGCGAACCTGGCCACTATGGCCGGCACACCCTTGCCGCCATTGATGCCGGCCTGCAGGCCCAGGCCGCAGCCTGGGGCTGGCAGGTGGAGAGTGTACAGAGCAACGCCGAGCACGTTCTCATCGACGCCATCCATCGCGCTCCCGGCACCGGTTGCCAGTACATCGTCATCAATCCCGCGGCCTTCACCCATACCAGCGTGGCCCTGCGCGATGCCTTGGCGGCCGTCCAGATCCCATTCATCGAGGTGCATCTGTCCAACATCCACGCCCGCGAACCCTTCCGCCACCACTCCTATTTTTCGGATCTGGCGATGGGGGTGATTTCCGGCCTGGGTCCCGACGGCTACCTCCTCGCCCTGCAGGCCATCCATCGACGCCTTGAGAGCGCCTGAATATTCCAAAAGAAGAGGAAGAAGCATGGACATTCAATTTATCCGCCGTCTCGCCGAGCTGCTGCAAAAGACCGACCTCGACGAAATCGAGGTGGTGGAAGGGGAGAGCAAGGTCCGCATCACCCGCCATCAACCGCTGACGCAGTCATTCCAACCCCCCGTCAGCGTGGCAGCGGCAGCGGCGCCTGCCGTAGCTGCGGCCACTCCACCCAGCACTCCCGTATTGGCGTCGGTTCCGGAAGTCCCCGAAGGGTACATGATCAAATCGCCCATGGTCGGTACCTTTTACCGCGCCTCGTCTCCCGATGCCGCCCCCTTCGTGGAGGAAGGCAGCATCGTCAAGGCCGGACAGACCCTGTGCATCATCGAAGCCATGAAGCTGCTCAATGAAATCGAGGCCGATGTGGGGGGCAAGGTGCTCAAGATCCTCGCCGCCAATGGTCAGCCCGTCGAATATGGCGAACCCCTGTTCATCATTGCTCCCGAGCGCTGAGATGTTTGAAAAGATCCTCATCGCCAACCGCGGAGAAATCGCCCTGCGCGTGCAGCGGGCCTGCCGGGAATTGGGCATTCGCACCGTCGCCGTACACTCCGAACCCGACCGCGACCTGATTCACGTCAAGCTCGCCGACGAATCCGTCTGCATCGGCCCGGCCCCGAGCGACAAGAGCTATCTCAACATCCCCGCCGTCATCGCCGCCGCCGAGGTCACCGACGCCCAGGCCATCCACCCCGGCTACGGTTTCCTCTCGGAAAATGCCGATTTTGCCGAGCGGGTGGAGAAAAGCGGCTTTGCCTTCATCGGCCCGCGTCCCGAGACCATTCGCCTCATGGGCGACAAGATTGCCGCCAAGATCACCATGAAAAAGGCGGGCGTCCCCTGCGTACCGGGCTCCGACGGCCCCTTGCCCGACGACCCGGAGGCCATGAAGGCCCTGGCCAGGGAGATCGGCTATCCGGTCATTCTCAAGGCTTCCGGCGGCGGCGGCGGGCGCGGCATGCGCGTGGTGCATACGGAAGCCCACCTCATCAATGCCGCCAGCCTCACCCGTGCCGAGGCTGGCAAGGCCTTCGGCAACCCCACCCTGTACATGGAAAAATTCCTCGAAACGCCGCGGCATATCGAATTCCAGGTGCTCTGCGACGCCCACGGCCATTGCATCCACCTGGGCGAGCGCGATTGCTCCGTGCAACGCCGCCACCAGAAGGTCATCGAGGAGGCCCCGGCACCGGGCATCAGCGCCGCGCAACGGGCCGAGATCGGGGCCGTCGTGGTCAAGGCCTGCGCAGCCATGGGCTACCGCGGCGCCGGCACCATCGAGTTTCTCTACGACCCCGACAGCCGGACCTTCTATTTCATCGAGATGAACACCCGCGTCCAAGTGGAGCATCCCGTCACCGAGCTCATCACCGGCGTGGACATCGTCAAGGAACAGATCCGCATCGCCGCCGGCCTTCCCTTGGCCTACCGCCAGGAGGACATCGTCCTGCGCGGACACGCCATGGAATGCCGCATCAATGCCGAGGACCCCGAGCGCTTCGTGCCCTCGCCCGGGCAGATCACCACCTGGCACCCGCCGGGCGGCCCCGGCATTCGCGTCGACAGCCACATCTATGCG
>Ga0315298_1005312_pt1 | contig 18416 bp, 18 predicted proteins | sample WHS_1_MG_FD_203077 | JGI IMG/M metagenome (GOLD analysis project Ga0315298, IMG submission 203077) | Extremophilic microbial mat communities from Washburn Hot Springs, YNP, Wyoming, USA - WHS_1_MG | ecosystem: Environmental > Aquatic > Thermal springs > Hot (42-90C) | place: USA: Wyoming...
ATCGGTTGTAGAAAGAGAATTGCTTTCGAAAGGCATAAAGAAGGATGACCTTGGAAGGGAAAAGTTTCTTGAAGAGGTTTGGAAATGGAAAGAGCAATACGGCAATACTATCATTGAACAGTCTAAGAAACTGGGGGTATCGGCAGATTGGAGAAGATTGCGTTTTACACTTGATGAGAAATATGTAAATGCGGTATTGGAAGCCTTTGTAAGATATTACGAAGAAGGTTTGCTTTACAGGGGCGAAAGAATAATCAACTGGTGCCCTCGATGTCACACAGCACTTTCCGATATTGAAGTTGAGTACGAGGAAGAGAAAGGAAAACTCTACTACATAAAGTACCCGCTTGAAAACAGTAACGATTATATCGTTGTTGCAACAACTCGACCAGAAACAATGCTCGGTGATACCGCTGTTGCAGTCCATCCTGAAGATGAGCGCTACAAAAATCTTGTTGGAAAATATGCAATTCTTCCTCTTGTTGGGAGGCGTATCGAGATTATTGCAGATGAATTAGTTGATCCAAATTTTGGAACAGGCGCAGTAAAAGTAACCCCTGCCCACTCTCCAGATGACTTTGAAATTGCAAATAGGCATAACCTTCCTTCCTTAACTGTCATTAATGATGTTGCAAGAATGATAAATGTTCCCAAACCATATCTTGGACTTACTACGATAGAAGCAAGAGAAAAAGTTGTAGAGGATCTTGAAAAAAATGGGTATCTTCTTAAGGTTGAGGATTATGTCCACTCAGTAGGACACTGTCAGAGGTGCCATACTGTAGTTGAGCCACTTGTTTCGAAGCAGTGGTTCCTCTCAATGAAATCGCTTGCAGAAGAGGCAAAAGAGGCAGTTACTTCAGGAAAAGTAAAAATAACACCAGAAAAGTGGGTTAAAGTTTATTACGATTGGCTAAACAATATAAGGGATTGGTGTGTGTCAAGGCAACTGTGGTGGGGACACAGAATTCCTGCTTACTACTGCGAAGGTTGTGGCGAAGTGATCGTTTCAAAAGAGCCTGTTACAAAGTGCCCAAAATGTGGAAGCACACACATAAAACAGGATGAAGATGTCCTCGACACCTGGTTTTCTTCTGCGCTCTGGCCTTTTGCTACACTTGGCTGGCCTGAGGATACACCTGAACTAAATTACTATTATCCAACTACACTTCTTATTACTGGATACGATATCCTTTTCTTCTGGGTTGCAAGAATGATCTGGAGCGGCATGCACTTTATGAAAAAAGAGCCTTTCTATATAGTAATGTTACACGGACTTGTAAGGGATGAGAAGGGGAGAAAGATGAGTAAGTCCCTTAAAAACATCGTTGACCCGCTCGACCTTATTAATGAATACGGTGCTGATGCTTTAAGGTTTACACTTGCTTCGCTTACGACAGTTGGCGGTCAGGATATTAATCTTTCGAAAGAAAAACTCAAGGCTTCAAGGAATTTTGTAAATAAAATATGGAATGCCTCACGATTCGTTCTTATGAACCTTGATGGTTTTAATCCAGAAGAGATTGACGAAAATTGTATCCAGTTAGAACTTGAGGATAGATGGTTTTTGAGCAGGCTTAATAAACATATTAAAATGGAAACTGGGTATCTTAACGCATTCGACCTTGGTGAGGCTGCAAGGAAAATTTACGAATTTGTCTGGGGAGAATTTTGCGATTGGTATATTGAACTTTCAAAGGTAAGGCTATACGGAAGCGATAAGAATAAAAAAAGGGATATGCAGTTCCTCCTCTTTAAATCTCTCGACACAATCCTGCGCATGCTTCACCCGTATATACCATTTGTAACAGAAGAAATCTATGCCCATCTTCCATTTGTTGAAAAACCGCTTATAAAAGCACAATTCCCTGTATATGTTGATACATTCATAAATGACAGAGTTGAAAAGGAAGCATCATTTGTATTTGATGTTATAAGAGGTATAAGGAGTCTTAAAGCAGAGTTAGGTATCCCTGTTGTCCATGAGATTAAAGCCTCCTTTGTCTCTATTGATGAAAGAGAGATAGAACTTATTAAGCAGGAGAAGGAGAAAATTATTAAGGTTGCTCATGTAACTGATATTGTCCATGTGGATAAGAAACCCGAAAGGGCCCTTAAGACAATTGTGCAGGGGACAACAGTATTTTTAGAGTTACCAATCGATATAGATTTAGCGAAAGAAAGAGAGCGTTTCCTTAAAAAACTTGAGAGTGTTGAGGAAGAATTGAAATCAATAAACGCACGCCTTATAAATTCTACCTATCTTGAAAAAGCAACACCTGATGTGATTGAGAAAGATAAGGAAAAGCAAAAAGAACTCAACAAGATTAAGGAGGCACTCCTTTCACACATTGAGGACCTTGAATCGTAAGTGGATCTTAGGCAAAGTTTAGACGAGATTTTTTTATTAGGCGGAAGACTGAACCAGCCTGGAAGATACGGGCTTGATAATATAAGAAGGGTGCTTTCGATACTGGGCAATCCTGAAAGGAAGGTGCCCTATTTTCATATTACAGGCACAAAGGGAAAGGGTTCAACTGCAAGATATATCCATTCAATGCTCATTGCAGGTGGATTAAAAACCGGGCTTTATATCTCTCCCTCTCTTTTTTCGACGCTTGAAAGGATAAGTATAAATAAAAGACTTATTGCCCCTTGTGAGTTTGTAGAATTGTGGGAGTATTTGAAGCCTTTTTATTCTGAACTACAGGAAGAAGAAAAACCTTCTACTTTTGAAACTTTTACGATTATGGCTTTTCTCTATTTTTTAAAAGAAGGGGTTGATGTAGGGGTGTTGGAAACTGGTCTGGGTGGGAGGCTTGATGCAACAAATGTCATTGAAAAGCCTGTTGTTTCTGTGATAACTGATGTAAGTTTTGATCACCAGAAATATCTGGGAAATACTTTAAGGGAGATCGCTTTCGAAAAGGCTAAAATAATTAAAGAAAATGCACCGGTTGTAGTAGGCGTGAGGGGAGGGGATGCACTTCAAGTAATTGTAGATGAGGCAAAGGCAAACGATGCCCCGTATTATATTTTAGGTAGAGATTTTGGTTTCCTGAATGTTTCTTATAGAAATGGGGGAATCCAATTCGATTTTTTCTCTTTAAATCCAAAGAGAATTATAAAAAATATATGTTTGGAGAGTTTTGCAATTTATCACATTATAGATGCTTCACTTGCAATTCAATCTATCCTTGTGAGTGCTTATCCGATTTCAGAAGAAGCGATGAGATATGGTTTGAAGGATGCATTCTGGCCCGGGAGATTTGAAATTTTAAAGAAGCATCCCCTGGTAATTCTTGATGGTGCCCATAACGATGCATCTTCCAGGGCATTGAGGGAGTCTATAGAGCATTTTCTTCATAAAAAAGTCGTTTTACTTTTTTCTATGCTTTCGGATAAGAATGTATATGAATTTTTGTTAAACATCAGTAGTGTTGTCTCTAAGATTGTTATAACTACTGTTCCGAATGCATATTCTCGGGCAATGAGCCCGTATGAAATTTTAAGAATTGTAAAAATGTTTGTGAAAGAAGAAGACATTATTTTAGAGGAGAACCCAAGGACTGCTTATTCAAAGGCAAAGAGTATCCTTAGCGAGGACGATGTGCTTTTAGTGACAGGTTCACTATACCTGGTTGGGTTTGTTCGTGCCCTCGAAGGTGTTTTTACTTTTTTTGAAAATAAATATAATGTAAAAGATGGAAAATATGCTTAGTGTTATAAAAAATCTCTTCCCTTTTCTTTCAACTGGGGATGTTTTAATCATTCTTTTAGCATTTTTTGTTTTAGTTCTTGTTATTGCACTCTATGTGTACAATGATAGTAGACTTCGGGGTGGTAGGTCAATTTTATGGCTTATTAGTTGCATTGTTTTTCTTGGAGTACTTCCGCTTGTGTTCTATCTTATGGTAAGAAGTCCTTATACATTGGAGGAAATTAACGAGGAAAAAGAAAGGAAGGAGGTGTTAGAACTACAAAAAAAATACTACAAAATACAGGTTGAAAAAGAGTTATACAAGTGTCCAGTTTGTGGTGAAGAAGTAAGAAGTGATTATTTGTTCTGTCCGCACTGTTTTACTCAATTAAAGAAGAAGTGTCCACAATGTGGAGCAATCGTAGAGAAAGATGCAAAAATTTGTCCTTACTGTGGCTTTATCTTTGAAGAACGAAAGGAGTGAAATATGAAAGTATTTACTTATTCACCCGGTGGCGTTCATCCGGATGAGAGTAAACTAACAAAGGATCTGCCTTTTGAAGTTTTCAATGCGCCTCCAATTGCAGTTATTCCGCTCCAGCAACACACAGGTGCACCGAATACCCCAACTGTTAAAGTGGGTGATTATGTAAAAGTTGGTCAAAAAATTGGTGATTCAGCACAAGTCGTCTCTGCGCCTGTGCATGCAACTGTTTCTGGAAAGGTAATTGCACTTGAGGAAAGATTATTACCAACTGGTGCAAAAGTTCAAAGTGTTGTAATTGAAAACGATTACAAAGACGATTGGGTTGAACTTACCCCAAGATCATCTTTTGAGGCACTTTCAGGCGAGGAACTTGTAAAAATTATTAGAGAAAAAGGTATCGTCGGTTTAGGTGGTGCGGCATTTCCAACTTCTGTAAAACTCACGCCTCCAAAGGGAAAGGTAATTGATACAATCATTGGAAATGGTGCTGAATGCGAACCGTACCTTACTGTTGACCACAGAAATATGCTTGAATACCCTGAAAAGATAATTAAAGGGATTCTCATTGAGATGAAGATAACCGGTGCAAAGAAGGGTATTATTGCAGTCGAAGAGAACAAAATCGATGCAGCAAATGTGCTTCAAAATAAGATAAATGAGTTAGGTGTAAAAGATGTTGAGGTTGTCCTTGTAAAAACCAAGTATCCTCAGGGAGGAGAAAAACAACTCATCAAGGCTGTCCTTGGAAGAGAGGTCCCTTCAGGTGGTTTACCTCTGGATGTGGGAGTAGTTGTTCAAAATGTTGGGACACTCAAAGCAATTACCGAGGCAGTGCTCGAGGACAAACCTCTTATTGAAAGAGGTATTACGATTTCAGGAAATGCTGTTTCAAAACCAGGAAACTACATTATCAGGATTGGAACCCCTGCTTCATTTATTATAGAAACGCTTGGGCTTAATAGAAAATTAAGAAAACTCATATTCGGTGGTCCTATGACAGGAATCGCCCAGCCAACAACAGATGTCCCTGTCCTTAAGGGGACTTCCGGCATTCTTATGTTTGGTGATGAAGCCCTTGAAATGGCACCGGAAGAGGAATCACCCTGCATTAGATGTGCAAGTTGTGTTGATGCCTGTCCTATGGGACTTATGCCAGTTCTCATTGATCATGCCTCAAGAAAGAATGACCTCAAAACTGCAGAGGCACTTCATGCCCTTGACTGTATCGAATGTGGAGTATGCTCTTATGTATGTCCAGCAAAGAGGCATTTAACAGAGAACATAAAGAAAGTAAAGCAAGCAATTATAAAGCAAAGAAAGATTGAAGCAGCAAAACAGGCAGCCTTTGAAAAGTTAAAGGCACAGAGAATGAAAGAGAAAGAGAACTCCCAGAAGGAGGTAAAAAATGGCTAATTATGATATAGACCTTGTTGTTACCTCGGCACCACATATAAGAGATAAAGTTACGACTACCTCCATAATGAGAGATGTAATAATCTCACTTATCCCTGCACTTATTGGAAGTATTTTTATATTCGGCATAAGGGCATTGATTGTAGTTTTGGTTTCTGTTGTATCATCAGTTCTTGCTGAAGTGGTTGGAAATGTACTTTTCCATAAAAAGCCATCGTTAAACGACCTTTCCGCGTCTGTTACAGGGCTTCTTCTTGCAATGACTTTGCCTCCATCATCTCCATGGTGGATGGTTGTTGTCGGCGCATTCTCTGGAATCCTTTTAGGAAAGATGATTTTTGGTGGTATTGGGTCGAATCCATTTAACCCTGCTCTTGTGGGGAGGGCGGTTTTAATGGTTTCTTGGCCAAAACAGATGACCACCTGGATAAAGCCTTTCTCAGCCTTTAATCAGCCGCTCGATGCAATTACCACTGCAACACCCTTAAATATTGTGAAGTTACAAGGATATGCACAATTGATCTCAGAGTTTGGAACAAAGGCAAATCTCTACAAGGCACTTTTCCTTGGCACGGTAGGAGGTAGTTTAGGTGAGACTTCAGCATTACTTCTCTTGATAGGTGGCATATATCTTATTGCAAAGAAAGTTATCGACTGGAAGATACCGGTAATTTATATTGCAACTGTCTTTCTTCTTTCTCCTCTTTTTGGAAGGGATCCAATATTTTCGATTCTTGCAGGTGGGCTTTTCCTCGGTGCATTCTTTATGGCAACTGATTACAGTTCTTCACCCATCACTCCACTTGGAAAAGTTTACTATGCAATCTTCATTGGCTTTTTAACTGTTTTAATAAGGCAGATTGGTGCTTATCCTGAAGGTGTGATGTTTTCGATCCTATTAGGTAATGGAGTTTCACCTTATTTTGATAAGATTATGCCAAGAGTTTATGGTGTTTCCCCTAAAAAAGAGGTGGCAAAATGAAAAACATTGTTAAGTTTGCTGTAACTTTGGGACTTATTGCTGCTATAACAGGACTTGCACTTGCCGTTGTTTTTATGGTTACTGAACCCATTATTGAATCGCAGAACCAGAAGGCATTGCAGGAAGGGTTAGTGGAGATTTTCCCTGGAGATTTTGATTATAAAAAACTTGACGAACCAATTAGTTCTGGGGACTCTTCGGTTAATATAACCGAATCATATCTTGTTAAAGAAAAAGGGACTAATAAAAATGCGGGCATGGTTTTAAAAGTTACAGTCCCAGGGTCGCAAGCACCGATTACGATGCTTGTTGGCGTAAAGGTTGATGGCACTATCTCCGGCGTAAAGATTTTGAGCCTTAATGAGACTGCAGGATTGGGCGCAAATGCAGATAACCCTGCTTACTATGTTGATAAAAAGAATAAAATAACTTTCCTGGGTCAGTTTAAGGGGAAAAATGTCGAGCGTGATAAACTTGTACCAAAGGAAGATGTTATTGCGATCACCGGTGCAACTATTACATCGAGAGCAGTCTCAACAGGCGTAAAAATTGCTGGAGTTGCAGCGATTAAGTATCTAAAGGAGGCTTCGAAATGAAAAAGTTAAAAATTATCTGGAATGCAATCATACCCAACAACCCTGTTCTTATAATTTCAATTGGTTTGTGTTCAGTTATTGCTGTTTCTAACTCCGTTAAAAGTGCTCTGCTTATGACTTTTGCATTCTCACTGGTTCAGATTCCTTCAAACATCATTGTTTCTGCCTTAAGAAAGGTAACTCCTAATGAAATAAGAGTCCCCATATTTGTTTCAGTTATTGCAGCATTTACTACAATTGCGGCATTAATATCTCAGGCGTTCTTTAACCCGATCTACCAGGTTATTAAACTGTATATCCTTCTTGTTGTTGTAAACTGTATCATTATTGGAAGGGCAGAAGCCTTTGCTTATCAAAATGGTATCTTTGATTCATTTTTGGATGGTGTTGGTAATACTATTGGTTACGGACTTGTGCTTGTGACAATTGCTATCGTAAGAGAACTTATCGGAAAAGGCACTCTTGCAGGCATACAGATACTCCCTGAATCATATCAACCAATGCTTCTTATGGTGCTTCCACCTTCGGGCTTTATTATGATCGGGCTTCTTACTGGCACAATTGAAACATATCTCAGGAAAAAGGGAGGTAAAAAATGAGTTATATCGAGAATCTTCTTAAGATATTTATTTCGTCTGCTATTATAAACAATATTATTCTTATTCAATTTTTGGGACTTTGCTCTTATATCGGTCTTACTGACAGTTTGCCAAATTCCATAGGTATGAGTTTTGCAGTTATTTTTGTTACTGTCTCATCTTCGATTCTTGCCTGGATGATTGACAACTGGATCCTCATTCCTACAGGGCTTCAACCTGCACTTCAAATTACAGCATTTATTCTTGTCATTGGTTCTTTTGTAGGTCTGGTTGAAATGTATATAAAGAAGGTATCTCCAAATCTTTACAAGGCAATGGGTATTTATCTTCCCTTGATTGCAACAAACTGTATTATTCTTGGCGTCACATTTGTTAACTCTATGAACCATTACGATTTTGTGGAGTCGATTGCTTCTGGATTTGGAATTGCTTTTGGCTATACGATTGCGATGCTTCTTCTTGCTGGAATTAGAGAGCGATTGAGAAACTCTGATATTCCAGAATTTTTTAAGGGCAAGCCAATTGCTTTTATGATTTCTGGCATTCTTTCTCTTGTATTTCTTGGCTTTAGTGGTATGATTAAATAGGAGAGGCATATGAAAAATATTTTGATTTCTGTTTTTACACTGGGTATACTTGGAACATTGTTCGGGGTCCTTTTAGGTGTGTTTAATGAAAAATTCAAAGTGGAAGAGAATCCGTTAGTGCAGGCAATATATGAGGTGCTTCCACACGGAGAATGTGGTGCATGCGGATTCCCTGGATGTCGTCAATGTGCAGAGGCGATTGCAGAAGGTAGAGCAGGTTACGATGCCTGTGTTGTCGGTGGAAAAGAGGTTGAAGAAAAAATTAGAAAGGTGATGGAGGAGGCAAAATCGCAAACTTGAAATTTTAATTTTTAGTTGTATTATATAGGAAGGGGAGTTATGAAAAAATTTTTAGTATTATGTGTGGTTTTGGTATTGCTCACAAGTGTAGTTAGAGTTGATGCGGCAACCAGCCAGGTTGTTGAGGTAGAGAATTTACTGGAAGTGCCTTATTATGGAGTCCTTACTTTTTCTCTAAAAACCACTTCATTTGGTAATGGTGTGAGCAATTTTCAACTTTTTGACAGTTCAACGCCCCTTCCTCTTTCATTCTCCAGAAGAAATGAGGATGTAGTTTTTAAAACTGCCGTTCTTTTGGATGGCAAAGCAAAGAAAACTCTAAAACTTGCTTATGGAGATATGTCTTCTCATTATACTGATATATTCCTGCCCCGTTTCTTTGGAACAAAATTTGTATGTATAGGTCCTGGAAGGCTTTTTATTGTCTCCTGCGGTAGCGGGAATAGTGTGAAAGTGATAGATAGAAAAAATAGTCTTACCGTTTTTACAGGGGTGCTTGCAAATCTTGAATACAAATTTATTAATTTGAATAATAATTCTCTCTATTCTATTGAGGCATCACGGCCAGTATTTGCTGAATTTTCAACACTTACCCCCCCATTTGATAAAAATTCATCAGATGATATGAGCGCAGTGTTTGGGGTGTTCTTTAAACTGTATATCCCGAAAACCCTCTGTGTGACCGCAGATAAAAGTTCCCACCTTAAGATCATAGATAGCGAGGGAAAGGTGGTATTTGAAGGCGATATCGACAGGACCTCTCCATATGTAAATACAAATTTAAAAGAGGGTGTGTATACTATCTCCTCCACTAATCCTGTTCTTATAGAGTATGGTTATGCTGATGATAATATTTTTTCTTTTCTTTATGGGGTTCAGGGTGGACAGGTCATCTCGTTTGGTGGTTTGGGTGTTTCCTCTATATTTCCCGATACGCAGGTTACTATTAAATATAAGGATAAAATGGAGGAGGTTTATTTTAAAAATACAGGTGAGTTTAAGTATTTCGATATACTTAAAGATAGCGAATATAAACAAAATTTGACTGAATATAAGGGCGTGGATATTACTTTTACAAAGCCTGTTTTGATCTATAATTATTCTCAATTTGGAAATGTGGATGGTGAACAGATCCCCGGGTTTTCGAATAATACACACTTTGCGTTTAGAACAGGTAAGGTCACAAAGATTTACGGGGAAAGAAAAAGGAGAGTTATTGTTGTTTCTTTGAATAATAACACCCGTATAGAGTTTAATGGAAGCGAGTTTACATTAAATGCCTATGAAAAAAAGGTGTTTCTTTTTGGAGAAGGTTTTTCTCCGGTAGATATAGAGGCGAACAATCCGATTGCGGTATTTGACGGCGGAATTGAGGATAATAAGGAGATATTAACAACACTTTTACCAATTGATGGTATGTGTTTAGTAAATGTAAGTATTGTAAATCCAGGTGGGACTGAAAGTGGTGATACAAAACCTTCAGGTGAAAGTGAAACTTTTCCTCCAAGCAATACAACTAATAAGTTCATAGAGATGTTTAATACTATGAGAGGATATATTAGACAATTATTCACTGGTGCTGTGGGCTTTGTGCAAAATCTGATAAGTAATACAAATATGAGAGAGTTTTTCAAAAAGATTTCAACAAATATACTTGAATACTTAAGGCCAATTTCGTTAATTATATATAACTACATAAAAGATTACATTCCAGGTGTTTCTGTTGATATTGTATCCTCTGTGATTTTTGGATTACTGGTGATGCTTGTTATCATCTTGATTGTTCCAAAAGGGAGGAAGGAAAAGGTGCCTGTTGTAAGCATAGAGGAAGTAAAAAAGAAGCCAATCACTTTTGATATAAAAGATATTGAAGTAAGAGAAGAGGAAGTAGTAGCGAAAGAGTTGAAGACCATCCCCTTGAAGAAGGAGGAAGTGCACGAAGAAGTAAAAACAGAGGAAATTGAAAAAGAGCAAAGGGTTTTTAGGCCGATACCTCCTCTGGGAAAGAGATTAACAATTGAAAAAGAAGAATTAAAGGAAGAAGTAGTGAGTAAGCCTCCTGAAATAATGCATGAAAGAGTTGAGGAGCATATACCTCCATCTCGTGAAGAAGCGGTAATAAAGGAGGAAGAGATTTCTTTTGTGGATTTTGCACAGCCCAAAGGAGAAAAGCCTTATGAGGTAGTAGAAGAAGAGAAAATAGTCGAAAAAGAAAAGCCTGTTGAGGCAATAGAGCAAAAACCTGCTCAAACTCAGGCGAAAAAAGAGGCATTTAAGTCGACCTTTGAAGAGTTGCTGAGCAAACTTGAGCAGGAAAATATTAAAAAGATAGAGCAAGCAAAGGAAAAAGGAGCTCTTGTTGAAAGAGAAGAAAAAGGAAGAATTGAAGAAGAGAAGGCAAGAGAGGTAATGAAAGAGGCAAGATCAAAGGTAAAAGTAGAACTTGGAAATAAATTTGTACTGGATGCGGATTCTTTAAAAATGATATACGAGAGTAGTAGACTTACCTCTGATGAGAAAACAAATCTGTTGAATAGGGCAATTATATCGGCTTCTCAAAAGTCAGAAGTAAACTATATTTTAGAAGGGAGATTTAAAGTGACTGTCATTGCCCTTTCCCAGATTGAAGAACGGCTTGCGGAAGATATTGCGAAAAGAATATCTGGAAAATTTACAACAGCTGAAGCAGTGCTTATTGCAAAGAAAGTAAGACTTACAGATGTTATCGTTTCTGATACGCCAAAACTAAGAAACCACCAGGGAGTGAACATTTATCCAGTAGGGGATATTCTGGATCTTTAGGATCCTTTTAGAATAGAGTAGAGTTTTCCTGAAATCTCGAAAGTTGGCTTTGAAGTTTTGGCTATAATTATTGAGTTTTCTTCTGCCTTTCTAATTGTCTCTTCAGGGACATTTCCTCCTTCGCTTATGATGATAATGGGGATTCTCTTTATTACTGCAACACCAACTATATTGATGTTAGTCTGGACTGTAATCCATGCACTTTCTTCTTTCCCTTTTGCAAGAACATAACTGAGTAAATCACATGCATAGGCATCTTTGATGATTTTTTCAAATGTCTCTTCGCTTGTGCTTGTAAGTACTTTTAATTCCAATTCTTCTATTAGGTTTTTTATCTTCATCTTTAACACCTCTTTTTCTAAGTGTTCTTCTTGCCAGATTTCAAAAAGGAGGTATGTTCCTTTACCATATTGCGATGTAATAACAAAAAGGTCCGATATCTTCTGTATGTTTTTCAGTCCCATCCCCGCCCCAAAGCCTAAATTCCTTGCCTTTTCTGATGCGGTAGAAAAACCAGGTGTCATCGCAAGAAGAAGATTGGGGATACCTGGGCCTATATCTTTTGCAATGGATTTAATTTTTTGTTTATTTACAAATGTCTTAACAATTCCGAACTTTGCGTGTATTGTGATGTTTGCCTCTGCTTCGTAAAGACAAATCCCGGCTTTTCTTATATGCTCTTTCTTTAGTAGAGGATGTGCTTTGTAAAACTCGAGGTCCTCTAATACCTGAAGCATTGCCTCTCTTGTCTTTAGGGTGCTGTCACCTAAGTGATCAAAATCTTCTCCAAAAACAAGAAATTCAGAGATTAATACTGTATTTTCCAAAGAGCTCCTTCCAGTCCTGCTTTGTAAAGTAGGCCACAAGTAACAAACACTATGTGCTTTGTTCTGAGTAAGATGATTTTTTCTCTTTTTGCAAGTTCAATTGTTTCTTTCTCAACGGGTTTTCCTCTTGCGATTAAAACAATGGGAATATCAAGTATTTTTGCTGTTTTAACAACTGATGGATTTGTTACGCCAGTTATTAGAAGAACTGATTCCTCCTCCTCTCTACTTATTATGAACAATGTATCCGAAAGTAGATCTGCTGCAAATCCATACTTTATGTTTGCATTCCAATTTCCTTCTCCCTGAAGCACTTCTGCATCAACAATTTTTATAATCTCTTCAACTTTCATCTTTTATTCCCTGTTTATTTTATCAAAAAACGAATTTTTTGAAATACATAGTGTATTAATTAATTGATAAAATTTTAATTAAGAAATTTATTTTTTGAAAGATTTTTTGAAAAAATTGTTTTGTGAAATATAATATCAATGTTGCAAAATTTTGGTACTTATGTATAATATGGTAATGAAAAGAGATAAACCGCTGTTGTGTGATAGTTTCAAGAAATGTATTTTGGCATCTGAATTCCTATCTGCTATTGGCAATCCAATACGGGTTGCAATCGTGTGTTATTTAACAACCGGGGAACATACAGTGAAAGAAATTGTCGAAAAATTAAAAATGAAAGAACCAACAGTATCTTTAAATCTCTATAGGCTTTACAGGGCAGGCTGGGTTTCGAGAAGAAAAGTGAATCGTAATGTATATTACAGGTTAAAGAGCGATAAGTATAAGGACATCATAGAGCAAATAAGCGAACTTTATATTGCAAAGGAAAAGAAAGGAAAAGTATAATTTTTGGAAGGAGGAAAAAATGGAAAACAAAAACTTCCCTGTGGTAGACAAGGAAATGAGAATTTGGGGAGCAAAACCAGAGTCGCTAATCCAGGTCTTGCATGGGAGTCAGGAAACTCTTGGTTATCTTCCTAAAGAAGTCCTTGTCTATATCGCAGAAAAACTAAAAGTTCCACTATCAAAGGTTTACGGGGTTGTTACATTCTACAATTTCTTTAAATTAACGAAGGATGCAGATCATGTCGTTATGACATGTATGGGGACAGCCTGTTATGTTAAGGGAGGTGAATCTGTTTTACACGCACTCTGCGAAAAATTAGGTATTAAGCCGAATCAAATTACAAAGGACGGAAAATTTGCTGTAAGAATTGTGCGTTGTCTTGGTTGTTGTGGTCTTGCGCCTGCTATGGCAGTTGACGGAAAAGATATCTATGGAAAGTTAACCCCCGAAAAAGCAATAGAAATCCTTGAGAGGTATATGGAGTGAAAGAACTTTCACTCAACATCCTTGACATTATAGAGAATTCCCTAAAAGCGAATGCAAAAAATATTGAATTGAATATTGTAGAAGACGATTACAAGGATTTGATTTCTGTAGAAGTTAAGGATGATGGGTGTGGGATGGATGAAAACTTGATTAAAGAAGTCTTCGATCCCTTTACAACAACAGCAACAAATAAGAAGGTCGGGTTGGGACTTCCTCTTTTAAAACTTGAAGCAGAGTCTTGCGGAGGTGGTGTGTATATTGAAAGTGAAAAAGGGAAAGGAACAAAAGTTAAAATTTGTTTCAGAAAATCTCACATTGATACGCCGCCTCTTGGTGATTTGCCAAGTACAATTGTTACGGTTTTAGCAACCCATCCCGAGGTAAATCTGAAGTACAGGCATGAAGTTAATGGGAATATTTTTGAAATTTCAACAGAAGAGTTGAGAAGTATTTGCAATGAAACTATTTGTACGCCTTTAGTTTTGAATGGAATTAAGGAATTTATTAGCGAAAAAATAAAAGAATTGCATGGAGGTGCTTAAATGGACAAGATTAAATCAGTTGAAGAGTTAAGGAAATTAAGAGAACAGGCTCAGTCATTCCTGAAAGCAAGACAGGGAGAAGCAAAAGTAAAAATCTACATCAGTATGGGCACAGTTGGTATTGCAGCAGGTGCAAGAGATGTGCTTCTTACAATCCTTGATGAACTTCAGAAAAGGAACTTTACAGATGTTCAAATTATTGAGAGAGGCTCAATGGGACTTGATATTGAAGAACCAGTGGTTGTAGTTGAAAGGGATGGCGCAAAGGTCTTTTATGGTCATGTTACCCCCGATATGGCAAGACAAATTGTTGCCTCTCATGTAATCAACGGACAAATAGTTAGCGATTGGGTTATTGCAAAGGAGTAATTTATGAAAATTTATAGAATTCATGCACTCGTATGTGCAGGAGCCCAATGTATTGCTGCAGGTGGTAACGGATTCGAAGATGCACTAAAAGAAGAACTCAAAAAGCACGATTTAGTGGAGGAAGTGAATATTGTTGAAACTGGTTGTATGGGTTCTTGTCAGTTAGGTCCCCTTATGGTTGTGTATCCTGAGGGAGTCATTTACACCAAAGTGAGGCCTGAAGATGCAAAGGAAATTGTTGAAGAGCACTTCCTTAAAGGGCGTCCTGTTAAAAGATTGCTTTGGAAACAAGAAGAAAAGCGATTCCCAACTTTAAGCGAGGTGCCATTCTTTGCAAAACAAACTAAGATAGTCCTTAGAAACTGCGGATTAATTAATCCAGAAGATATAAACGAATACATTGCACAGGGTGGATACGAAGCCTTGGCAAAGGCATTGACAGAAATGACTTCTGAAGATGTGATTAAGGTTATAAAGGATTCCGGGTTAAGGGGTCGTGGAGGAGCAGGCTTCCCGACTGGTCAGAAGTGGGAATTTGCGTATAAACAACAATCCGACGCCAAGTACATAATATGTAATGCAGACGAAGGAGACCCCGGGGCATATATGGATAGGTCGATTCTTGAGGGTGACCCGCATTCAGTCCTTGAAGGAATGGCTATTGCAGGATATGCTATTGGTGCACAGAAAGGTTACATCTATGTAAGAGCAGAATATCCACTTGCAGTTAAGAGGCTTGAGATAGCAATAAAGCAAGCAAAAGCGGCAGGCTTGTTAGGGAAAAACATTTTTGGAACGAATTTTTCTTTTGATATTGAGTTGAGAATGGGTGCTGGTGCATTTGTATGCGGTGAAGAGACGGCTCTTATAAATTCTATTGAAGGTAAGCGTGGAGAGCCAAGAAAGAAACCACCATTCCCTGCCCAAAAAGGTCTGTTTGGTAAGCCGACAGTAATAAATAATGTTGAAACGCTTGCAGATGTCCCTGTAATTATAGAAAAGGGCGCTCAATTCTTTAGAAAATTTGGAACAGAGAAAAGCCCGGGGACAAAAGTCTTTGCTCTTGCGGGAAAAGTTAATATTACGGGTTTGGTTGAAGTGCCACTTGGAACTCCTCTTAGAACGATAGTTTTCGATATTGGAGGAGGAGTCCCTGAAGGTCACACTTTCAAGGCCGCACTAACCGGGGGACCTTCTGGTGGAGTAATTCCAGCAGAACACCTGGATGCGCCTATGGATTATGAGAACCTTACTCAACTTGGTACAATAATGGGTTCTGGCGGGCTTATTATTATGGATGAGACAAGTTGTATGGTGGATATTGCAAAGTTTTTCTTGAAATTTACAGTGGATGAGTCCTGCGGAAAATGCACTCCTTGTAGAGAAGGAACAAGACAGATGTTAAATATCCTCGAAAAAATTACCTCAGGGAATGGTGTAATGGAAGACCTTGATAGAGTTGAAAAACTTGGGAATCTTATAAAATTAACTGCGCTTTGTGGTTTAGGACAAACTGCGCCAAATCCTGTTTTATCAACAATTAGATACTTTAGGGATGAATACATCGCACATATAAAGGACAAAAAATGTCCTGCAAATGTTTGTTCGATGAGGGGGGCAAAAAATGAAAGGAAAGTCGCAAATAGACATCCTGCATGAGATTCAGGAATCAAATCCTGAAAATTATGTTCCAGAAAATCTGGTAAAAAAGGTAGCAGATACTTTTAAAACAAGCCCTGCAAAATTATATGGTGTTGTTACCTTCTACACAATGTTCTCTACAAAACCAAGAGGGAAGCATATCGTAAGGGTTTGTAGAAGTTTATCCTGCCATCTTGCAGATGGTGAGAAAATTGTTAAAAAACTTAAAGAGGAATTAGGAGTAGATTTTGGTGAAACAACTGAAGATAAAGAATTCACGCTTGAAGAATCAAGTTGCCTTGGAATGTGTTCTATTGCACCTTCTGTGATGATCGATGATGTGCCTTTCGGGAATCTAAAAGAGGAAGATATTCCGGTTATACTTAAGAAGGTGCGGGAGGGTGTCCTATGAAAATGTACAGGAGCCACATTCTTGTTGCAGAAGATTCAAAGAGCCTTTCAAAAGGTGCAAAGGAGATTGAAGAACTTATATCAAAGGAGTTACGAACTTTGGGGCTGGAAGAGGAGGTGCTTGTTGCACCAACCGGTAGTCTTGGTTTTGAGGATGTTGGTGTTGCAATAGCGGTTTATCCTGAGGGCGTTATATATGCGCCTGTTACTCAAAATGATGTTCCTCGGATTATTAGAGAGCATCTTTTAAAGGGAAGAATAGTAAAGGAAATTGCCCATGAAATTGGGAAGAAAGATGTTACAGTCACTGAAAGTCGTGCAGAGAGAGTTCTTTCTATTCAGGAAAGAGTTTTATTAAGGAGAGTAGGCGTTATCAATCCAGAGTCCATAGAGGAATACATCGCAGAGGATGGTTATCTTGCCTTAGAAAATGCAATAGAAAAAGGGCCTCAATGGGTTTTGGAAGAAGTTAAGGCATCTGAATTAAGAGGGCGTGGTGGGGCTGGATTTCCTACGGGTAAAAAATGGGAATTTACTGCAAAAGCGAAAAGTAATGTTAAATATGTTATCTGTAATGCTGACGAAGGTGAACCAGGCACTTTTAAGGACAGGGTAATAATGGAAGGCGACCCCCACTTACTTATTGAGGGAATGATTTTGGCTGGTTTTGCAACAGGTGCAAACAATGGATACATCTACATTAGAGGTGAGTATGACCTTTCTATAAAGAGACTTAAAAAAGCTATTGATCAGGCATATGCGTATGGTTTCCTTGGTGAGAACATTTTAGGTTCTGGATTTAGTTTTGATATAGAGATCAAAAAGGGAGCAGGCGCTTACATCTGCGGAGAAGAAACAGCCTTAATGGAATCAATAGAAGGAAAACGTGGTGAGCCACGGAAAAAGCCTCCATATCCGCCAACCTGTGGACTCTGGGGGAAGCCGACTGTTATTAACAATGTTGAGACATTAGCTAATATTCCGCCCATCTTAGTTAATGGTGCAGATTGGTTTAAGAAATTTGGTGTGCCAGGCGCATACGGGACGAAACTTTTCAGTTTGATGGGTGATGTGAATTACAAAGGTGTTATTGAAATACCATTCGGAGTAAAATTATCCTCTGTAATTAATGATGTAGGTTTTGGAATAAAGAGCGGAAAGAAACTTAAAGGAGTTATTCTTGGAGGTGTTTCAGGGAGCCTTATTACTCCAGGCGAAATTGATACTCCTGTTGACTTTAACTCGCTTGCACTAATTGAAGCAGGTCCTGGATCGGGTTCTATTGTTGTCTTAAGTGAGGATAGGTGCATTGTTGATATAGCAAAAAACATTGCCTACTTTTTCAGGCATGAGTCCTGTGGCAAATGCACGCCCTGTCGAGTTGGAACCGAGGAGATGTATAAGATTATCGACAATATTTCAAAAGGGTTCGGAGAAGTGAAAGATCTTGAAAGATTAGAGAAACTTTCAACATCTATGAGATTAACTTCTTTCTGTCCATTAGGGCAAACTGCTCCCAATATTATTCAGCAATCTCTAAGAAAGTTTAGAGACGAGTGGCTTGAACATATAAATGAGAGAAAATGCAGTTCAAATGTCTGCAAATTTGAAGAAATAACGGAGGAGGTTATAAATGAGTGATTTAGTAAATGTAAAAATTGATGGCAAACCTTATCAATTTGAAAAAGGAACCACGATTTTAAAGGCTTGTAAATCGATTGGCGTAGAGATTCCAACGCTATGCTATCTTGAAGGTATTGCAGAGGAGGGTTCCTGTGGAGTTTGTGTGGTCGAAGTCAAGGGCTCAAGGACTTT
>Ga0315298_1005313_pt1 | contig 18414 bp, 14 predicted proteins | sample WHS_1_MG_FD_203077 | JGI IMG/M metagenome (GOLD analysis project Ga0315298, IMG submission 203077) | Extremophilic microbial mat communities from Washburn Hot Springs, YNP, Wyoming, USA - WHS_1_MG | ecosystem: Environmental > Aquatic > Thermal springs > Hot (42-90C) | place: USA: Wyoming...
CACAGCCTTATGCTCCATTCCTTTACATCCTTGCACACGGCGCGAACTGGTCATCGATACTTGATCAGAAATGGGCAGCCGATCACAACGCATGGGATGGTGCTGCCGATGATTGGTGGTATTATCACAACCCAGTCGAAAGTGCAGATCCTTTACAAAGTATAGAAAATGGAACGGGACCTTATGAAGTGCAATATATAACATCTGGAAGAGAAATTGCATTTAAGAGATTCGATCAATATTGGGATGGCCCAGCACCAACAAAATACATTTTGATAAAATATGTTAATGAGTTTACTACAAGATTACTTGATTTGTTATCAGGTCAAGCAGATATCATATCAGTTCCTGTTGAAAATATTTCTCAGGTAAAAAACAATCCCAATATTCAAGTGATTTCAGATCTTCCGCAACTTGCTGTTGATGGAATTGCTTTTACTTGGAGTATAAATACTCAAGGAAATCCATATATAGGTTCTGGTAAACTTGATGGAAACGGGATTCCAGCCGATTTCTTTTCAAATTTAGATGTAAGAAAGGCCTTTGAATATCTCTTTCCATACAAGCAATTCATTGAACAAGTGTTTAATGGAAATGCTGAACAGCCGAATAGTGCTATAGTTCAAGGCCTTCTTGGATATAATCCTAATCTTCCAAAATATGAGCAAAATATGATCATAGCTACAGAATATTTCAAAAAGGCTTATGATGGAGAACTTTGGAATAAAGGCTTCAAATTCACAGCTGTTTATAACACTGGTAACACGACTCGTCAGATGGCACTTGAAATTCTGTCAAAAAATGCTCAACAAATAAATCCTAAATTTCAAATCACAGTTGTTGGAGAGATGTGGTCAAACTTCTTAAGTGATTCTATACAGTCAAAACTTCCTATGTATACAACAACGTGGTATGCAGATTATCCAGATCCTTATGATTTTGCCCAACCATTTTATGGTTCTAATGGGACTTATGGTTCATCTTTAGGGCAGAATTTCACAAAATTTGCAAAACAAAATTTAGATCCTCTTGTTAGCGATCTTATAAACGAAGTTAATCCATCAAAACGTGCACAAATTGCAGAAAAACTCTCAGGTTTAGATTACGAATATGCAATTTACATGTGGATATATCAAGAATATAACTATGAAGTACAACGCACATGGATAAAGGGATGGTATTACAACGCCATGAGGCCTGGCATAGATTTTTATAGTTTGTCTAAGTGATGTGAAAATGTTTTTAGAAATCTAATTAAAATAACATGTTTAACGGTGATATCATTCAAAATGAATCTAAATCATGAAAAGCAGGGCTAAAATGATGATATAATTATCAAAGAACGCACAGCACCATTAAGGGACAAATAATAGATACATGATTTTTAATTGTGCCAACTTTGGGGGTATCTCAAAATATCTTTACACATAGAATTGTGGAAAGAAAGGTGGTTTTTGTAAAAAAGGGGGGATAAAATGAAATTAAGTCAATTGAAACTTGCTCTGCTTTTCTTAACCTTAATAAGTTTGGTGTTCATTCTTTCGGGATGTTGGCCAATTATTTCACACAAACAATCAAGTACAATTTATGTTGCTAACTATAGCGATGACACTGTCAGTGTCATAAATGGTCAGACAAATGCTGTCGTTGCGACTGTAAATGTTGAAGATAGTCCCTATGGAGTAGGAGTTGACACGATAACCCACATGATTTACGTTGCCAATTACGGAAATAATACAGTCAGTGTCATAAATGGCCAGACAAATGCTGTTGTTGCGACTGTGCCTGTCGGGAATGGTCCAATTGGAGTAGGAGTCGATCCAATAGTTCACATGATTTACGTCGCTAATTCTATAATTGACACAATCAGCGTGATAAGCGGAAGCACCGATAATATCGTTTCGACCATAACCGTTGGGGATATGCCATGGGGAGTGGCAGTAGATCCTATAATACACATGATCTACGTCAGTAATTATAACAGTAACAGCATTAGCGTGATAAATGGTCAAACGAACTCTGTTGTTGCGACTTTAACTGTTGGAATCAATCCACGTGGAATAGGAGTGCTTTACTGAAAGAGAGAAACTCCAAAGTGGAATGGACAAATAATTTTATCTCAGTTACTGATGATATGCGTCAAGATTACGATAAATATTACAAAACTCCCATTCCCAACTTGATTGGGAATCTCATCCTTATGAAAAAGGCGATTTCCATAGTTTGATAAACCGTATCTTTAACGTCACCCTTGACCTGATCGGGGCAGGAATGACATTTAAGTACTGCTTGACTTTTTACACTTGTCAAAAAACTTTAAATCTGTACTTAACATTTGTTGTTACAGTCACGCACATCATGAGTTAGTTAGAACAACGGTGTGAATCCCATTTCATCCCAATATTGCTTGCTTATTTCTTCATAGAGAGTATGAAGCATGTCTCTGTGCTCTTTTTCCCATGAACTTAACATTTTTAAAACCTTTTTCGCTTCACTGTCGTCAATTTTTTCTGCAGAATCGCTGTAAAAATGCATGAAATCGTCTTCTATAAGATAAGCCATTCTTAATATTGAAAGTTCAGAGACTATGTCATCCACCTTGCCACCAACTATTTCTTTTGTTTCTCGTTTCTTGAAAAAATCTGGGTTTTGTTCAGGCACTTTAACTTCTGAAATAGAACTTCCTTTTTCAACGTTTTCTACCAATTTTTTTACATACTTGACATGACCTTCTTCCATCTCCGAAAGTTGTTCCAGGACTTCTTTCACATCCGAATTTTTGACGGCCTTGACTTTTTCTTGATAGAATTTCATTCCTTCTATTTCTCTCGAAAGTGCAAATTTCAATATTCCAAATACACCTTTATCCATAACTGTTTTCTCGAATATTTCTTGGAATTCGAGAATTTTTCACCTTCCCTTCAGTAAATTTTTTGAATCAACTTTATCTGACCGTTACCGTGATGAATATGCCAGTTATTTCGACAGCCAGATTCAAATGTTATATTGCTGATAACCACTTCTTTTTCATTTAAGAGGCTTGCATAACTTTTCCCCGTAAAATATTTGGCATACTCTACATTTTTTGCCCCAACAGGGAAGTCAGATATTTTTTCCAATTCTTTTCTGTTCATAAAATGTGCTCCTTTTTATGCTTTGCCATATACTGCTTTTGCCAGCAAAATGTTGGCTACTATTAAAATGATACACTCAAGTGGCAAAAGTATGCAACACAATTTGTTGAATTGAATTGTCAACATTAACATTAGATGTTTCATATTTAAAGTTGATCAAGTATAAATTCGATCAAGTATAGTATAATTGTCAAAGGGAATAATTACAACTTCATCGTGAATTTTTTCCAGAAAGTCATTCATGCGTCCAAGAGCCAATTTTGAAAATGCTCGTAAAGTTTTGAAATAAAAGATCGGATTTTAGGACTGGAGTGATTAGCATGGTTTATTTTTCTGAGGAAGTTGGAATTGATAGGATAAAGCCAGGCTTAACTATGAAGATAGAACTTGATTCGATTAAAGAATTTACCGGCGGTGAATTGAAATCAACCATAACAGATGTGGATTTGGATACCGTAAAGACCGAAATTCCTTTGAAGGTATCAATGCCAGCGGAAGGAACGGTCAAATTGTCTGTGATGGATAAGGGAGTGGTGTATACTTTTTATGCTGTAGCGGTTGAAAATGTTGAAAACAATGGAATTCAGAAGATTACTTTCAAACTAAAGAGCAGCATAAGGCAAATGCAAAAAAGAAGATTTTTAAGAACGGAATTCGTTGCAATTGGCACTTTTAAAATCGCTGGAAAGGATGATGTTTTTAATTTCATGACAAAAGATATCAGTGCCGGAGGTTTGAGATTTTTGACGAACGGTTACGTGGATCTTGGACAAATAATCATCATAAACATGCTTTTAGAAGAAAATTTGAGATTTAAGGATCAAAAAGCTCAGATCGTTCGAAAGGTAGATATGAAATTATCCGATTTAAATGAATATGGGGCAACATTTTTAGATTTAAATCCTTCCCTTGAAGATAAGATAAAAAGTTTTGTTTCCAAAAATGAATTGAAAACAAGAGGAAGCAAAGAATAAATCAATTTCTAAACCCGGGAAGGTTATGAGAAGTCTAATTGGTAAAGGAAAGGTGATAAATTTACGCCTTTAGATTTAGATGAAATTGAAAATATCTCAAGCACCTTAAACATTAAAGGTGAAAAGATTAATTTTTACTCATCAGGCACCACAGGATTGGTTTCCGTCATCGTTAATTTATTCAAATCTGGAAAAGGATCCGTCGTTATCCTTCCAAATCACAGAATCGTCAGAGACGTTTATTCAAATCTATTTGAACTCGGAATTGAAAGCACGATACTGTCAGATCTCAACCTTTTACCTTTTGAGTCTGCCGAATCCATAAAAGATGAACTTGCATCGAGAGTAGAGGCACTTCATGATATCACAGACGGGAAGATCGTCATAGCCGATGTCATGGCAATTCTCAAGAAAACAGCTCCTAAAGATTTTATAAAAGATGGGTTAAACTTTTCTTTGGGATCAAAAATGCCTTCAAATATCTCTGAAATACTTTTCAATCTGGGGTATACAAAGGTTTTAACTGTCAGAAGTGTTGGAGAATTTGCGACAAGAGGAGATATAATAGATATCTTCTCGCCGGTTCAAAAAGCAGTGAGAATTGAAACATTTGATCAAGACGTTGAATCGATAAGAATTTTCGATCCTCAAACACAATTAAGCGTTAAAAATGCCGACTCTGTGATGATATATCCGGCCTGTGAAATTAAAAATGACGAAGAATCACTTTCACTTGCCCAAAAAAGACTTGAAGGTCATCCTGATCTACTTGAAAATGTCAGAAATTTGTATGGTTTGACAGGCATTTTTTGGAAAAATTCTCAGTGTGGACTGGATTTTATTCCCGATGACGAATACACGATCGTTTATGAAATTAACGAATGTCAAAAATACGTCGAAGAGTATGAAAAAGAAATCATGGATCTTTACGATCCCAATTTACTCTCTCTTTTTAGATCCTTTGCCTACTCCGCTTTTGATAGAATAGATCATAAGAAAATAATTCACGTTACGCATCAACCTTTAAAAAAGCCTTTGGACAACGTTGTTGAACTAAAATCAGGTATGGTATCTCCCAACATAGTGCCTTCAAAGAAGGAAGCAAATTTTTACGATTACATTCAAGAGATAGAAATAGGTGCTCCGGTTGTACATGAGGATCACGGCATAGGCATTTACAGAGGTACGGAAATAATAAAAGATACAGACGGCATTCGCGAATATCTTAAGATAGAGTACAGAAATGGTTCTATTCTTTACACACCTATTGAAAAATTCTCAAAGGTTAGAAAATATGTAGGTTCTCCTGACGTTACGCTTTCAGACATAAATGGAAAAGAATGGAAAAGGATCAAAGATCAAGCCCAATCCGATATAGAAGCGGAAGTTAAGGATCTTGTGAAATTGTACGCCGTGCGTGAAAATTCTAATGGCTTTGCTTTTATGCCACAGCGAGAACTCGAAGAGGCTTTCGCCAAAAGTTTTGGTTATCTTGAGACTCCGGATCAAATGAAAGCCATTGAAGATGTATTCGAAGATATGGAGTCTATTCGTCCAATGGATAGACTTGTTTGTGGGGATGCAGGTTTTGGGAAAACAGAAGTTGCTCTTAGGGCTGCTTTTAGAGCTGTTGCCAACGGCAAACAGGTAGCACTTCTCGCCCCGACTCTTATTCTTGCAAGGCAGCATTACGAAACGTTCAAAAAAAGGATGGAACCATTCGGAATCAACGTTGCGCTCATCTATTCTCAAACAACTCAATCTCAGAAAAGATATTTCCTGGATTCTATCGCAAAAGGGAAAACAGATGTGGTAATAGGGACTCATTCTCTTTTGTCGGGAATGCTTTCTTTCAAAGACATAGGTCTTTTGATAATCGATGAAGAACAGCGATTCGGTACAAAACAAAAAGAATTTTTGAAATCTCTTAAAACAAGTATGGATGTGCTTACACTTTCGGCCACGCCTATTCCGAGAACTCTCCATATGGCACTTTCCGGTATAAGAGCGATATCCGTGATAAACACTCCACCTCTTGGCAGAATCCCACCACGCATCTTCATAACGAAATGGAACGAAAAAATAGTCACGATGGCGATTCTAAAAGAGATAAACAGAGGAGGACAAGTTTTTTATCTTCACAACAGAATAGAGGATATAGAAACGGTTATCGATAAACTTAGATCAATTCTTCCATCCGTTGTGATAGGTGAACTTCACGGAAGAATGCCAAAACGTGAATTCGAAGAGACAGTTAACGGTTTTTATAAGGGCAAAATAGACGTGCTTGTCTCGACAAGTGTCATAGAGAATGGAGTTGATATTCCAAACGCCAACACTTTAATCGTTGATGACGTTGAAAGATATGGAATGGCTCAGTTGTATCAAATAAAGGGCAGAGTTGGGAGATCTGAAAGAAAAGCGTATATATATTTCATGTACACAAAAGAACCGTCGGAGATGGTCATGAAAAGACTTAGCGCGATAGATGAATTCAACGAACTCGGAAGTTCTATGAATTTAGCGCTTAAAGATATGGAAATACGTGGTGTTGGAGAGGTGTTGGGTTTAAAGCAGCATGGACATGTGGATGCGATAGGACTTGAAATGTACAGGGAAATCCTCGACAACACCATAAAGAAAATGCGCGGAGAGAAGATCGAAGAGAAGTTTTGCGATTCAGACATTTCTTTGCCTTCCGCAATTTTACCGGAAGGTTATGTCCAGGATACAATGGAAAGGATGAAAATATACAGAAGACTTGCCAACGTCAAATCTGTCGAAGAAGTCGAGGATATAAAAAAGGAAATCATCGATCGTTTTGGGAAAATACCGGAATCGTCAGAAAATCTTTTCGTTCACTCAGAAATAAGGGTTTTGATCTGCGATCTCAAAATCGTAAAAGTATCATATCAAAATGGCAATGTCGAACTCGTCTTTCGAGACAAAGAGACTCTTGCCGATTTTTCTAAGTTTAAAAAATTTCATTCTGTAAATTTGCAAAAAAATGTTATGATATTATCCGACGTGGTAAAAGATGGCAATCTCAAGGCACTTTTGAAATTGCTTCTTGAATACAAGAAACACGCCGATCAGAAGGAAGGAGTGGCTTAAAGAGTATGAATTGGATGAGAAAACACACCGCAATAGTTATCTGGGTAATAGTTGCAGCATTCGGTGTTGGGGTTGTATGGTGGAGTGTTGGAGCCTACATAGGAGGTCAAAGTGGTCCTGCACAAAGTGCAAGCGCGCCCTCTCCGTCTCAGGCAATAGCACTTGTAACAAAAGGTGGAACGCCGCTTTCTTACAATTATTGGATAATGCCAACAGATTTCAACAATTACATGCAAAATGTTAATTCAAATTATAAAAACACTTACGGTCAGGATCCGGATCAACTGTTTGTCGAACCACAACTCGAATTAAACACGATAAACACACTTGTGGATCAACAAATTATAAATTATTTTGCCAAAAATGATAACATAACGGTTTCAAAAACAGATGTGGATAACCAGGTTAATTCCATAGTAAACCAGTATAAATCCAATCCTCAAGCGCTTAATTATATAAATCAGCAATACGGTTCTCTTCAAAACTTTGAGAATTTCATAAGACCGCAGGTTGAAGAAAGTTTGATCTCTCAAAAAGTTATGTCTTTGGTTGTGAATGTAACACAAAGCGATGTTCAAAGTTATTACGAAACAAATAAAGCAACGATTGAGAACACTTACGATCAAGTTAAAATTGCCCATATTTCTCTTTCTTCGCAGGCCACGGCTAACACGGTTTATAATCTTATAAAATCAGGAAAGTTGAGTTTCAGTCAGGCTGCAAAAGATTATTCTCTTGACACGACGACATCTGCCACCGGAGGAGAGGTTGGTTGGCTTACAATGGCACAACTCGGTTCACTTTCAAGCCAGGTTTTCAGCGCAACTCCGGGCTCGATAATAGGACCTATCCAGACAAGTTACAGTTGGGAGATAATCAACGTCGAGGCAAAAAAACTTTACAATAATTTTGATGCCGTTGTTCAGGCAACCAGTGTTTACAACACACTTGTCAACGATGTCAAGCAACAAAAGTTCAATCAATGGTTGGCCAATTACAAAAAACAGAATGATTTTTCATATCAACTTGAAGGACAGGTATTACCGTATTTCAAGGAATTTTACTCCATTCCGTCTACCGATACTGCAAAACTCGATCAATTCATACAAAACATGAAATCTTACATTTACCCATCTGGACAGGCAACGGTTAACACCTCTGTAGATCCAAGATTGCTTGCGCTATTTGAAATGGCTCTCGAAAGTTACAAGACAAATCTCAATCAGCAGTATTCAGCCGTCCTCAGTTACCATTCAAATGTAGGTAGTTTCCCCGCAACTTACATAGGCGTACCTGTAAGCGTGCTCCAACAAAAACTTGCCGAAGTTCAAAATAGCATGAACAGCGCAACCGGAACGAATTTCACAAACCTTTTCAATGAACAAACGAATCTCCAAAGTGCCATAAACTTCAATCGGGCTCTTGAAACCTTAAAAAAGCAGGGTTACACGACTGATGCCCAGATAAATGCACAATACAACAAATATAACACTCTGATTTCGCAGATTAACGACGAAATGAAACAAGTGCTCACTGCCATATATCAACTTGTTCCATACTCAACGGTTGCCGTTTCCAAACTTTACAGTTTGGATCCGTCCAATCAGCAAGTTGCGCTTAGTTATTTCCAGGATCAATATAATTTACTTAAACCTATAATTTCAAATCCACAGACGTATCAAACTTACGCTTCACAGATAAATTCAATGCTCTCTTACGTGGTTTCCGGATTACAAAGTCTTTCTTACACGGGCGAGTCAACATCCATAAAGCAGGGTGCACTTGTGACCTTGATAAGTATGGCTCAGGACATGAACAGTCCTCAGCAGGAATTAACTTATTTAAAACAATTGAAAACGGTTAATCCCAATTATCAGGGAATAGATCAGGTTATAGCACAGGTACAAAATGTCATAACCGCTTCATCTACAAAGACAAGCGCAACTTCAACATTCTCGCCGTCTTCCTTGTCTACGAATGCAACACCGATTATCCCGACAAACCAGGCATCACAATTCAAACCATAAATGATTTGAAATAAATAAAAAAGACGTGGCACTCGCCACGTCTTTTTTTATCGCTTAAATCTCGCAAGATTTGAGAAAGTTAAGAAATATGGGATGAGGGGTGCTTATTTTTGATGTGTACTCCGGATGAAATTGGACACCCACGTAGAATTTTTTGCCTGACAATTCTATACCTTCAGCAAAGGCCGACATGGCTGAAATCGCAAGTCTATCGGATGGATCTGATTCGGTTATTTTGAATATATTTCTGAAATCGTATATGTTTATCTCGTAACGATGTCTATGCCTTTCTTTCACGATTTCCTTTGAATATATATCGTAGAGTTTACTCCATTTTCTAACTTTTATTTCGGTTGATCCGAGTCTCATGGTTCCACCCATCTTCATTTGCTTTTTTTGATCTTCCATCATGTCCACCACGGGATACGGAGTTTGAGAGTCGAATTCCGTTGAATTGGCACCATTTAATCCGGCCACGTTTCGCGCGTATTCAACGGTCATAAGTTGCATTCCAAGGCACAGACCAAGCAGCGGTACATCGTTTTCTCTTGCATACCTTATGGCATTTATCATTCCTTCTATGCCGCGTTTTCCAAATCCTCCGGGTATTATAATGCCAGAGTAATTTTGAAGACGCGCTTTTATTTCAGATTGTGTTAGCCCTTCAAGATCTTGGGCATCAATTAACTCTGGTTTTTTGTATCCGCAAAGGAAAACACTTTCAAGTACTGATTTGTAGGCATCATCGGTGGCAAGGTATTTACCCACCATGGCAATCTTTGGCTGTTTTATCGGTTCGGGATAAATCCATTCAAAATTTTTTGTCGGATTTATCTTTAACTTGTTCATGATCATCGTGTCCATCTTTTCATCGTGAATTTTTTGAGGGATTGAGTAGATATTTGAAACATCTTCAAGGCCAAAAACCGAATCGGATTTGACGCCTCCGAAAAGGGCAACCTTTTGAATGGTCGGATCAGGTAACTTTTCTTCGCTCCTTAACACGATGATGTCAGGTAAAATTCCGACTCTTCTGAGAAGTTGGAGAGAGTTTTGGGTTGGCTTCGTTTTAAATTCATTTGTCACTTTAAGGTATGGAATGTAAGTGACATGGACAAAGAGAAAGTTTTCACGTCCAACATCCATGGAAAATTCTCTGACCGATTCAAGAAATATCTCTGACTCTATATCGCCAACCGTACCTCCTATCTCTATAAGCACAACATCGCCTTTGAGTTTTGAAAGTCTCGATTTTATCTCATTTGAGACATGAGGAATCATCTGAACGGTTGCTCCAAGATATTCTCCGGCCCTTTCTTTTTGGATGACACTCGAGTAAATTTGGCCTGCGGTTACGTTGTTAAATCTTGTCATGTTTCTGTTCAAGAATCTTTCATAATGGCCAAGATCGAGATCGGCCTCGTACCCGTCATCTGTAACGAAAACCTCTCCGTGTTGATTGGGGTTCATAGTACCGGCGTCAACGTTAAGGTATGGATCTATCTTCAGCACCTCAACTTTGAGGCCATGCAACTGAAGGGATGCCCCGATCGAAGCGGCTGTTATACCCTTTCCTATTCCACTTATAACTCCACCCGTTATCGCTATGTACTTCATTTTCTTTCACTCAAGATTTCATCGATTTTTTCCAAAACCTCACCGAGATTTTTGAAAGTGTAATCAGGTTTTAAGTCTATCTTCGGATTAGATTGAATTCCTTCAATGTATATCGATTTGATCCCGGAATTCTTTGCTCCGACGATATCTGTTTCGTAAGTGTCTCCTATCATAACTGTTTCATCCGCCCTTGATTTCATTATATCAAGTGCCATTTCAAATATGTGAGTGTTTGGTTTTCCGAAATAAACCGGTTGAACCTCTGTTGCGTAAACAATCGGTGCCGCAAGCGATCCGGAATCAGGATAGAAGCCATCTTCTTTGGGAAGCAACCTATCCGGATTTACGACCCATAAAGGTTTACCTTTTAAAACCCACCTTATCGCTTTTGTGACCTTTTGAAAATCGTACCTTTCATCGTATCCGACTATAACGACATCTGGTTCATCTGTCACGTAACAACCGATATCAAAAAGTTCATCTATCAATCCCTGACGTCCTATTATGAAAGCTTTATGGTATCCTATATCTTTAACACGTATTGCAACTTCATAAGGCGTACTGACGATGTAATCCACCGAAACTTCTATTCCCATACGTTTCAATTTTTGAGAATAATATTTTCTGTGAAAACTCGAATGATTTGTCACAACACAATGAGGTATGGAATTTGCTTTGAGATATTCGAAAAATTCTTTTGATCCTTCTCTGACGGTATCTCCTCTGTAAACAACTCCGTCAAGATCGATCATAAAAGCTTTTATCATGATAACCTCCATTTAAAAAATTCTGTCCCCAGAAATTGATTTTTGTCAGTCCATCCTTCTTGCGTGACATCCAAAGTGTCTATTATCGTGCGCATTTTCGCATCTATCTCATCTGCAAAGTGAACGACCATGGCTTCCGGTATCTTGGGAACAACGGGTGAACCAAATTCCAACGCCCCATGATGACTTGCGATCACATGAAAAAGCACCATCTCAAGGTATTTTGGGAAATCGGGTATTTTATCTACTGCCCTTGTCAAAATTTTTATTCCTATTACGATATGATTTTCAAGTTTCCCATCATCTGTGTACTCGAAATCCGGTCCTGACGTGTAAGTGTAAATTTTACCTATATCGTGTAAAAGGGCACCCGTTAAAACCATATCTTTATCCACTTCAGGATAATTCGACGAAATGTCAAGCGCAAGTTTGGAAACGGAAATTGTATGAAACAAAAGACCACCTATACCAACATGGTGATTGTTAGAGGCAGCTGTTGCCTTTAAAAAGAGCGAATATATCTCACCGTCTTTGTCAAAAACGATTTTCAACAATTGCTTAAGATATGTTGAATTAACGTTTTCTATCATTGAATCTAAAATTTCAACATACCCTGAAACTTCAAAATGCGGTATCATAATTTCGAGCAAATCGGGTCTTGAGTTTCCGTCGATGATACTTATAGGATTTAAAGAAAAAGATCTGTAATCTTTGCTGTATTCATAATCTGCAAAGAGCAACGATCCGTTTTTTATTTCTCCCCATATTTTAACTTTAACTCTTGAATCTTTATCCGAAACTAAAGCATCTGAATATTTTAAACCGGATCCCGATGATTTTTTAACACTTGAAGAAATAACAAGAAATACCCCCGGTGATCCAAGATAATTGACAGAGTTTCTGTCATTTTCAGGAACTTTGATTATGTCAGAAAGTGTCGGGTAATTTTTACCTGAAATATCTATCAATGGGCTCATCACCTCTCAAAAAACAATTATGCCACAAAAAAGTCATATTTCAAAGCATATACTATACTTGATCAACTTTAAATATGAAATATCGTTGGCTCCGGCATTCGCCTTTCGTGACAGCAAATAAGTATTTGTCATTTACCGCTTACTTCTCACTATTCACTGTTTTTTCTACGCGCCACTTGCCATGAGCCACGTGCTACGTGCTGTTCATTCATTTCACTTTTAAAAGAGATTTAGTATACATCAATTCATGATGTGCGTCAAGATTACGATAAATATTAAAAAACTGTCATTCCCAACTTGATTGGGAATCTCCCTTATGAAAAAGGCGATCCTCACAATTTGATAAACCGTATCCTTAAGCCTTCTGTCATTCCGGTCGAAGAACCGGAATCGCCTTAGAACTTATCCATACTTGATCAACTTCAAATGTGAATTTGATTTGGCGTAATTTGTCAGAGATGAAAAATATCCTATAAAAATTACTTTACACTCAGATGTGAAGCACAAAGATCCATGAAGGCAATGTCAAGTTTTTTGGCGATCTCGCCTTTTTTGAATTCAAAATTTTCAACTTTGATGATTGGTAGCACTCTCGAAAGTGTGCTTAAAAGTATAACTTCTTTCATTTTCAGCAATTCATCTATATAAACACGGCGCTCTTCGATTTCGATATCCATCTCTTTTGCCAGCCAAAGCACCTTTATCCTTGTAATTCCAGGAAGAATATTTTCTATTTTTGGTGCAATTATCTTTTCTCCATCAAAAAAGATGTAAGAAGAACTTGCGCCTTCCGTCACGTATTTGCCAACTTCATCTGATCGAAACATCAAAGCCTCGTAAGCGCCTCTTGATCTCACATATTTTTTGGCAATTACGTTTGGTAGCAAATCAGTGGTTTTATGCTCGCAGAAATTATGACGTAAATCGGGATGCAGCAAAACTCTCGCACCGACTTGCCATATTTCTGGATTCATTTTTCTTACAGGTTGAACTATCTCAACAAAGGTAGGTTCATAATCATCTTCAAAGACATGATCTCTTATGATGTCGACACCGCGTGTGAGTTGAAGGTAAAGTTCACCTTCTTTTAAATCATTCATTTTGGATAATTTCTGACCTATCTCATATATTTCTTCCAAATCGTAAGGAAATTTTATTCCGAAAAATTTAGCGCTTTTTTTCATGCGTTCTATGTGATCTTCTAAGAAAATGAAATTCCCATTCTGAAGTTTTATAACATCATAAAGCCCATCGCCAAATACCATTCCCCTATCAAACACCTTGATCGCTGGCGATTCAGAATCAAGGATCTTTCCGTTTACAAAGATGTACAACACACCTCATCTCCTTTGATAAATTATCAGATGTATTTTATCATTCAAATGTTTCGTTAAAATGATCTAAGTGGTACTGCCGAAGCGGAGATTCAAAATTTAGTTCTGTTTAATACACATTGGCATACCTTGCATTTTATGATATGATCGAATGGATTCATATTTCAAAGGTAGAGGGGTGATTCTTGTGAAGAAAGGTGTGATTGTCGCCGTCGGAATTCTTCTGATGGCAATTTTTGCGTTTTCAGCTCCTAAAATCGTACTTAACATGGTTCAGGTCTTTACAAGCCCATCCAGAACAGAGATACTGCAAAACATAATCGACCAATTCGAAGCACTCCACCCAGATGTCCAGATAAACCTGATATCTCCACCTTACTCTACAGCGTACCAGAAAATCTATCTCATGCTCAGCACAAATCAACCACTTGACATAGTCGAAGTTGGAGACTGGTCTTTGGAAGGCGTCGTTGAATTGGGAAAACTTGTCGATCTTCGCCCATACATTGCCACATGGGATGCTTCAAAGGATATAGTACCGGGATTAATGAAAGCTGTTAGCGTTACGGGAGGTATTCCTTACATAATTCCGAATGGTGTTTACGCAAAAGCCCTATTTTACAGGCCTGATGTGCTTGCAAAGTGCGGAATAACAACGCCTCCAAAAACCATGGATGAACTTTACGCCGATTCTCTCAAAATAACGGATCCCAAAAAGAATCAGTATGGATTCGATTTCAGGGGTACCGGTCTTCCGACAAACTTCATAGATATAATAACCACATCCTACATAAACGATATAGATCCAAACAACATGTACAAACTCACAAATGGACAACTCTGGTTTAAAGATCCGCGAGCACTTGAAGGGTTGAAAAAGTACATAGACTTTTACAAATACACAGCCCCGAAAGATTCGATAAACTGGGGCTTTGATGAACAGGTTAACGCATTCGTGGCTGGTACGACGCCGTTTTTATTCCAAGACCCAGACACAACAGGCCTTTTAAACACAATGCTTAAGCCGGATCAATGGATGACCGCACCCCTTCCTATCGGTCCATCTGGTAAGGTATATCCAAGTTATGGTTTTGGAGGATGGGGAATAACGACATATTCTAAAAACAAAGATATGGCATGGGAATTCATAAAATTCTTCACAACTCCAAAGATATCCGCATACTTCTGCAAGGATTACGGAGCCCTGCCGGTTTTGAAATCAGTTTACGATTCTGATCCTTATTTCAGTCAGGGTGTTTTCAAAGCATGGCAGTACATGTTTGAACATCCTGACACTTACGTCTTTACCTCTTATCCTCTCAACAACAAGAAATGGACAGAATGGAATGAGTATCAGCAAGATACAATGCAACAGGTTTTGCTTGGTAACATGACTCCTCAAGAGGCACTTAACAAATGGTACGACTTTTGGAAAGACGCGTTCTCCATGTGAAAGGAGGGGCAAAATCTGCCCCTCTTTTCATTTTCTGGATGATTCTACCTGTAATTTTGATCATATCTGTTTTCACATTCTATCCCACCGTCAACGGGATCATCCTTGCATTTGAAAATTATTCCGTTTTCAATTTTTCAAATATTCATCTTGTTGGTTTGAAAAATTTCAACAAAATACTTTCGGATCCGCTATTTTGGATTGCTCTGTGGAATACCTTATGGTGGATAGTGTTATCCGTGGTCTTTCAATTTGTGTTAGGTTTTGGTCTTGCACTTTTGATGAGAGACCCTTTTAAAGGACGCGGTATCTACGCGGGATTGGTTTTCTATCCATGGGCATTGTCCGGTTTTGCGATTGGAATATTGTGGTCATGGCTTTTGAACGGACAATTTGGATTTATAAATGATATTTTGATGAAAATGCACATCATATCTCAGGGAATAAATTTTCTATCTGATCCGTCGTGGGCTTTTTTCTCGGTCATCATGGTCAACATATGGTATGGAATACCGTTCTTTGCCATAATGCTTCTTGCAGCGCTTCAGTCGATTCCTGAAGAACTTTACGAATCCGCCCAAATAGATGGAGCAGGTGTTTTTTCGAGATTTTTTCACGTTACACTTCCATACGTAAGTTCAACCGTATTCGCAACTTTACTTTTAAGAGTGATATGGGTCATGAATTTTCCCGATGTGATATACGGTATGACACGTGGCGGTCCGGGCGGAACTACCAATATACTTGCGACTTACATGATAAACATAGTCTACTACAAAAATGATTATAGCCTTGCATCGGCCGTGGGTGTTTTCATAATCACGATTCTCATGATTTATTCGGTCTTCTATCTGCAATTCACATCAAAGCACGGAGCGGGTGAATTTTGATGAGAAAATCTAAAAAATACAAAATATTCAGGGCAACGATGCTTTCAATCTACCTTATCGCAGCCATCATTCCAATTTATTGGATAATTTTAACCTCATTCAAAGTTCCTTCAGACCTTTACGCTTATCCGATAATTTATTTTCCAAAGGTTTTGACACTTTCGAATTACTCTTATCTTTTCAGTTTTGCGCATTTTCTGACATATTTTAAGAATAGCCTTTTACTTTCGTTGATTTCATCCGTCATATCCACTGTAATTTCGATATTCAGTGGCTATGTACTTGCGAGATACCAGTTCAAACTTAAAAACTTCGTCATAGGTTTGCTGTTTTTTTCGCAGATGATACCGGCATACCTTTTGATGGTTCCACAGTATTCGATGTTCTCACAATTGAATCTCATAAACAGTCTTATCGGCCTTGGAATTCTTTACGTCAACATAGCGGCGGCTTTCAGCACTATAATGGCGCGCGGATTCTTCGTGAGAATTCCGAGAAGTCTTGAAGAAGCTGCAATGATAGATGGAACTTCAAAAATTGGCGCACTCTTCAGAATAACCGTTCCGCTCGCCATGCCGGGTATCGCTGCTATCTTCAGCTTTTCATTCATAAATGATTGGAATGAACTGTTCACCGCCGCTTTGTTTTTGAACTCAGATGATAAATACACAATACCGGTCGCGCTTTACTCTTTTATCTCAAAGGCAGGCATACAGTGGGGAGTATTAAGCGCAGGACTCGTAGTGGCTTTAATACCCACGATAATAGTCTTTGCCTTCATGCAAAGATTCATAATATCTGGCCTCACACAAGGGGCTTTGAAAGAATAGGAGGAAGATAATGAAAATATCAGATGTGAAATTTGAGGTTAAAAGGTACGAATACTATGAAACTTTCCATATAACGGGAAGTTCAAGAAACGTAGCCGAAAACATAGAGGTAAAACTTTTACTCGACGATGGAACGACAGGAATGGGAGAGGCCTCACCATCTTACAGAGTTAACGGCGAGGTAATCTCATCACTTGTCGCACTTGAATCAAATGTAAAAGAGATGATAAAGGGATTAGACGTAAGAGATTACACAAAAATTTTTAAGATAATGGATGGCCTTTCAAAATCCGCTCCAAGCATCAAGGCAGCCATTCAATATGCCAGTCTGGATGCACTTTCTAATTCAATCGATCTTCCAGTGTACAGAATACTCGGAGGATCAAAAGACAGCATCGAAACTGACAAAACCGTCTCGATAGATACATTAGAAAGGATGGTTCAAAAGTCGATTGAAACATTTTCTCAAGGATTTCATGTGCTGAAGATAAAAGTTGGAGAAAATCTCAAAGAAGATATGGAAAAGATCCTCGCCATATCAGATGCAACCAAGGGCGCCGAATATGTCGTCGATGCAAATCAAGGATATTCTCCAAAAGAGGCCATACAATTTGCCAGGTTTCTCTACGATAACGGGATAAATGTGAAGATCTTCGAGCAGCCCGTTATTTGGAATGACTTTGAAGGATTAAAACTCGTAAGATACCAATCTCCGATTCCCATTGCGGCCGATGAAAGTGTCAGGACGAAATACGATGCTTACAACTTGATGAAAAACGATTGTGTGGATTTCATAAACATAAAGCTCATGAAATCAGGGATTTCAGATGCAATTGCCATAATCGAGATGGCAAAAACTGCCAACGTTGGTCTTATGATAGGATGTATGTCAGAATCAAGTCTCGGAATAACTCAAAGCGTTCATGTAGCCGCTGGAACAGGGGCATTTGTGCATTGCGATCTCGACTCTCACATGCTTATCAAAGAAGACAAATTCAGGGGCAAATTCACCCAAAATGGATCTACGATGAATTTACTTTAAATTCCGAAATTATCATTCTGCAATCCGAAGATCATACAAAGTGAACAGATCAAAGAATTAATAAGAACCAAGGATATTCCGCAGGAGCAAAGATTCGAAATCTAAATTAGGTTTACTCATGATGTGCATCAAGATTACGATAAATATTACAAAACTGTCATTCCCAACTTGATTGGGAATCTCCCTTACAAAAAAGGCGATTCCCGCAGTTTGATAAACTGTATCTTTAACGTCATCCCGAACTTGATCGGCGAG
>Ga0315298_1005315_pt1 | contig 18413 bp, 20 predicted proteins | sample WHS_1_MG_FD_203077 | JGI IMG/M metagenome (GOLD analysis project Ga0315298, IMG submission 203077) | Extremophilic microbial mat communities from Washburn Hot Springs, YNP, Wyoming, USA - WHS_1_MG | ecosystem: Environmental > Aquatic > Thermal springs > Hot (42-90C) | place: USA: Wyoming...
CGCAGTTGCGGCGTGCTGGCCACGGGCGTAGGATTGCGGAAAAAGGAAGAAGAACATGGGGGAAGACGATCAGATCCGCGCGGCGGCCTTCGAGCATGTCCGGCGCCTTGGCGAAACCGTAACGTCCAGCGACATCAAGGCCGGTTTCATGTTCAATGGCGAGCGGATTCCGCTGGTCAATCCTCAGCGCGGAATTTTCAAGCCGAGACAGATGCAGCATCTGCTCTCCATCAGGACGGTATTCCCCAAGCCCGGCGCAAAAATCTGGTACGACGACCAGAAGCAAGTCCATCGACAGATTTTCGAAGGGGAGGAAAGCGTCGATTACGCCTTCATGGGCAACAATCCCGATGCGGCAGAAAACCGCTGGCTTCGGGACGCCATGGAAATGCAGAAGCCCCTGATCTATTTTCTCGGGGTTTCCCCCGGAAATTACCAGGCCGTCATGCCGATCTACGTGACAGGCTGGGATGCTCGATCACTCAAGGCTCAAGTAACATTCGGACTGCCAGGGGAGGCCAAGCTCGAAATGCCGGCGAGCGCCTTCGAGAGAAAATATGCGCTTCGTGAAATCAAGCAAAGGCTCCATCAGGCGTCGTTCAGGGAAGCGGTCATCACCGCATACAATGGGCGCTGCGCATTATCGGGTTTTCCCGAACCCTTGCTTCTCGATGCCGCGCACATCATTTCAGACAAGGACGAGCACTTTGGGCAGCCGGTGGTTCCCAACGGCTTGCCGCTTTCCAAGATTCACCACGCGGCTTTCGATTCCCATTTGATCGGCATCGACCCGGATTTCAAGATACATGTCTCGAAGCGCCTGCTGGATCTGAATGACGGCCCGATGCTCGAAGCATTGAAGCAGCTTCACCATCGCTCCATCCACCTTCCCGGGCGAATGAAGGATTATCCGGATCGGTCACGCCTTGAAAGACGATTTCAGGAATTCAGGCAAGGGATGTAAGGCTGTCAGGATCGCCAAAATGCGCGATTCTGAACTGCCGGTGTTCGGCCAGAGCCGACTGTGGCCGGCTTCCAATGGTCGGGCTGCTAATCGTCAGTAACCCGTCGTTCAGCCGCTGATGATCAAGGTTGGCTGTTTACTCCTCTGGCGAATTCAGGAATTGGTGGTCTGTCCCGGATTCCGGCCTTAACAAACCAACTCCCAGTATTCGACTTTACGACACACCTTCAATTTCAAAATCGCCGCCAGGCGTCATCCATTTCTCGCCGATCCTTAGGCTTTCTTTTTTTTGAGCAAATAACCAATGATATGACGAGCGCTCGACAATCTGATTCAAATACATCGCCAGAAAGGGGGATAACTCTTTTCCGTGCAACTTGGCAAACTCTATTCGGTCAGACAGCAGTAATGCTTTGCGTGGAGATAGAGGATAATACATCTCCACATTTTCAACTTGCGTACCACTAGCGATGTAAGCTCCGTAGGTATTCATGACTGGTTGGTCGCAGGTGATAAAATCAATATTAGGTGGTGCATCCACAAGAATAAGGGGCATCTTGTCTCGACGCAAAAAGAGTTGCGCTCCGATATTGATTGAAAAAACATGTCTCAGAAGCGGCCAAATTCGGCGCACAGTATCCGGACCAAATGGCTCATTATTCTCCGCTATCAATTTTTCCTGTATCTTCTTTGTTCGCAGATATTGATATGACAGAAAGTGGCAAAATTCAACTGCCGAACCATCATCCTTGTAGAAGGAAACGTCTCCGCATCGAAGCTGATCAAGGTAGGAACCGCTGGTTGATTCCAAATAAGAATGGAAGTCTTCATCAAGTGTTTTGAGAAGCTGAACAACCTCAAGGTTCAATTCGGCAGATGCCGTATGTTGCTTTCGAACATAATCGATTAGTTCAAACAATATTTGGTATTTTTCAACCCAGTCATGACTAAATTTTGCAAGAACCCCGCTCTTAATTGGATCAAATGCAATTGATTTAACAAGCTTCAAATCTTCTGAGGACAAAACTTGCAATTCGTAGAAGTAGCGTTCTGCAGCCACATTTCTAGGATTAGACTGAAATGGTTCAGCATCCCCTTCTCTTATGCACCAAATCTTATCTTTTTCTGACCATGCGGCAATGTGCTTCCTCCAAACGTAATGTTGGTTTTTTTTATTGTTGGCATTAGTATTTTTGTTCATTGTGACCTGCTCACCGAAAGGGATGTGAATCGCCACTGAATCAGTAGACACTCTACACCAAATTGCTAGGAAGCCCGAAGCAGCCCTTCAATGCAGTGCCCCTGTTTGTCCTATTCTCGGTTGAATGTTTGTTGGGAATAAAATGGGGGGGCAGGTCATAACAGCAAAAACTCATTTTCCTTATCAACCGACTGTACTCCAATTTGGCGTTGAAGTTTTATGGCCTAGCGTGCAGAATTCTGATTTGCTGGCAAAGCGCCCTACGTAAGGTAGGAAACTAGGGACGTCGCCCCATAGCCGTAATGACCACCCGCGGCAAACAATTCCTTTTGAGGACCCCCAATGAAATTAGATGAAAGTAGGCCGTCGATTGCGAATATAAGGGACATGCTTATACGTGGCGACTTGGTTGCCAATAAAGAATACCAACGCTCTCCTGGACTTTGGCCCAATGCTTCAAGAAGCTACTTTATCGATACAATTTTGGAAGGATATCCATTCCCCAAGATTTATTTTCATGAATACCTTGACCGTAAAACGAAGAAAGTTAGAACAGAGATTGTCGATGGCCAACAACGAATTACAACAATTCAAGATTTCTTAAATGACAAATTTGCATTAGGAAAGAACTCGACGAAATTCGCCGGACTTCGATTTACAGATCTAGATGACGATACTCAAGACAAATTTCTATTTTATACAGTATCGATAGACGTTATTAGAGACGCTGGGCGTGCAGAAATACTGCAGATGTTTCGCCGCATGAATGCATATACGCTACCATTAAATGCAGCGGAAAAACGGCATTCGGAGTTTTTTGGTGAATTTAAGGATCTGGTAACACGCGTACTCGATTACACTCCCTTCCTATCCGAGTGGGGGGTCTTCACGACACGTCAGATAGTTCGTATGGCCGATGCCGCATTTATAGCAGATTTAGTTCTGGCGCTAGAAGAAGGAATCGTAAGTACCAGTGACAAAAAGCTACATTCATTATATTCTAAATATGACAGTTCCTTTCCACAAGCAGAAGAGACTGAACAAATCCTAAAAAACATATTCGAGCTCATTACGCATGATTTGTCTGCGATCCAGGGATCGTACATGACAAAGCCTTTTGCCCTTCATGCACTTTGTTGCGCCATCTATCACAATGAAATTGGCCTCAAGGATTTTCAACAAAAATCGGGCATCGCACCAATCGGCAGGGCATTGAATTGTTCACCTGAACGAGCATCATCGAACCTGTTGGAACTAGCAGCTGCACATGAAAGTAAAGATACTTCTCGATTTCCAACCTATGTCGAGGCCATGAGCGCCGGTTCAAATCGTGAAAAGCAACGCACAGATAGAATTATCGCGTTGTGTCGTGCACTGCGAGATGAGCTCTAGTGAAAGAATTGTATTGTGGATTTGTTTCCTCTACGGTTCATGCTTGAGTTACAACTTGGACGATGCGAGCATGCTTTCAAGGATGCATTGATAATAACCGGCCTACGTGCGCGAGAAAAGCGTATACACCTTCTCGAGGGCGCGCTATCAGATGCTTGGCAGGCGTACTGTAGCTTCGTTCGTCAATTGGTTTTACGCTCCTGTACCGGCTGCAGCACAGCAAATGGTGTTATTCACGCAGCATCCATTTCCCCGTCACGATGGGAGAGAGCATCCTATATTGCTATTCGTGCAAAGCAAGGAAAACCAATCCACCCCGGGCAAGTTAACAGCTTCTTGTGGAAAGAGCCAACATGGGGTGACGCAAATTCGATAGTTAATATTATTTCGGCTCTAAATCCAGGAAATGCAACGACACTAATAACACATTTATCTGGTGGCTTAACAGGCCCCAAGCATTGCCAAACTGTACGGAATGCATGTGCACATCGCAACCATCAAACAAAATCCGAAGTTTCAAATCTGGCTGCAGCATATATTGCAACCAGAATTAGACACCCGACTGATGCAATGACATGGCGCGATCCCACTTCATCACAGTTAGCGTTTCTGAGTTGGCTTGATGACATGAGGACAATTGCAGAAGGTGTTGTTGCCTAAGAACTCCAATTGAATCGCCCCGTGCTTCGTGGAAACCGTTTGGTTTGAATCAGACGAACCGATTATCGCGGTGTTTGTGGCCTGAACACCTCGCAAAGGTCAGGAACCCTCATAAGTCCAGCCGTTGAAATGCGCTAATTCCACCGTCCGCAAAGGCCGAACTTGAGACAAGAGATATTCTATTCTCGAATTTCGCATGATGTTCAGCTGATGTAATCCTGAATCGATTGGCGTAGGGTTATCGCTATTGCGCATGCCTGGCTGGAGAAGAAGGTCACCGAGCCGATCGATTCGGGATATCTTTCGCTTCTTCTTTGAGAAGCAATGCTTGGGGCTCTGACGAAATTGAGCATTGTTTAAGCATACCTCCACGAATTTGCACAGTCAGAATCGACAGGATGGAAGATGTTGGCGAATTCCGGTCGAGCGTGCAGGATTTTCAGGATTTCCCGGCGGAAATTCTTTGATTCACGATCTGCCTGAAAGCCTCCAGGTCCTCAAGGAGGTTTGCCGGGGCCATGCTGCGCCTGGCAGCGAGAAGCCTGGCCCGATGCGCCGGGCTGTGCTTCTGGTTGTCGCAATGCTCATGGATCAGCCTGTCGTATTCTTCCAGGGCGGATTCAGGATAGGAGGGGTCGGGTCCCAGGTATTCGAGGATTTCGGCCTTGTGCTCCTTCAGGAAGCCGGCATATTTCTGCACAGTTTCCCTTGGTCCGCTCACCTGGAGAAAGCCGCTTTCGACCTCGACCACGAGCTCTTCGGCGAATCCCTGGTCGAGCATTTGCGCAATGCTCATATCTCGATCCTGACATGGTCGCCATCCAAGGTGCTCAAGGTGCTCAAGATATTTTGTTGAGCACCTTGATGAGCATCTTGCGCTGGAGGATGCCAGAACCAGCGATTCCCCTTTTTCTTGGATTCGATTCCCAGGATCTCCCTGGCGCGTGTGATGGTGGATGGGGAGAAGCCAGCATCCTTCATTTCGGAATCCCCCTTCCTTGCTGCAACAGGCCCATCTTTCAGGAGTTCGAGCAGGAATTTTTTCGCCTTGGCAAGGACTCCCTTCTCCTCAGCTTCTTCGGGAGGCGCCTCGGCATCTGACAGGAGGTCCTGAGCAGAGCCCTCGATGGGGTCGCCAAAGACTACATGGGACGCGAGTATGCTCTGATGCTCCGTCAGTTCCGATACCTCCAGGGAATACTTGTATCCGCCTCCGCTCGGGCCGATGTTCGATTTGGCCCGGATGAGCAGCAATTCGGAAGTCTCACGGCTCTTGGAAGCCACCATCACGATCCTGGGCAGGGCGCCGAAGGCGAGCGAACCGGTGATTCGCTCCACCGGTTCTCGCCCCGCGGTTCCCTTGGTGAAATGGGTGATGCCGATGACTGCGCAGGCATGCCTCGTGGCGAGATCCACGACAGGCTGCAAGGCGCGCCTGACTTCCCCGTTCTTGTGGCTGTCGGAAGCCACCGCTGAGACAACGGGATCGATGATCAGCAGGCGTGCGCCGCCTATGCTGTCGAGCTTTTCCGACAGGAGCGGAATATCAAATGCCGGGTCGAATTGCCTCCTTCCATGCTGGTCGAAAATGCTTCCGACCAGATAGATCCGGTCGAGATCGGCGCCCGATGCAATCAGCCTCGGGACGATCGTGTCGGCATCACCGTCTTCGCTCGACCAGATCAGCACATTTCCTGCCGGCGCTTCTGTCCCGTCTATCCATTTTCCGCCCCGACTGATGATGGCGGCCATCCTGAGGGTAAGCGTGGTCTTGCCAGTCTCAGGCAGCCCGCCAAGGATATGCAGCTTGCCTGCGGCCAGCCAGCCATTCCAGAGCCAGAGGATTTTTTCAGGCTTGATGGAGCTCGCGCGAATGAGTTCCACCCTGGGTTCGATGTTGAGTGCATCGAGCGCTGCGGCAATGTCGGGAGAGGAGGGCTCAAACTGCATGATGGCCTCCCAGCTTGAAATAATGCGTTCCAGGCTGAAGCATTTCCCAGCACTGCAGCCGCCTGGGATTGCACTTCAATACGGCGTCGGCGAGAGCGATGATGATGTCGAAGGCTTCGTGATGCCGGATGATGATGACGTCCAGCCCTGCGACGAACCGCCAGTCGAGCCGATTGAAATCCTCATCCGGGTCGACCACGATCCGGCAGGACGCTCTGGCGAAATTCCAGTCGAATACGATGTAGAGCGTGTGCTGTCTCGGAACGAGTCCGCGCAGTCGCGCCTCCAGCATCCGCTTGCCGTAGGCCGGAAATTTCCTGGGGCAGATGGGCCTGTGAGCATCCCTCCAGGTCGGTGCTATGTTTGTCATGATTACCCCCCATGAGTGTGGCGCTCGAGGAAGGCATCCAGAGCCGACTTGCGGTATCTGACGAGGCGCCCGACCTTGACGAAGGGAATGTCGTAGCGCCCGATGCAGCGCCAGGTCTGCAGGGTCCCTTCGGTCACGCCGATGTATTCGGCAGCTTCAGGGGTGGTGAAAAGCGGATCGGATGGTTTCGTGAGGAGGGACGAGAGCGTGTTTCGTGATGTCATGATGGACTCCATTAAGTTCTGCCTCGCTTGAGGCCATGGAGTCATTCTCGGTCAAGGAATTTTGCGATACTAGGGATTGTGCCGGCAGAGTAGCTACTCTGCTTGCAGAGTAACTGTTTTGACGAGCCGGAAATTACGTTTTTCTGGAATCTTTTTCCTTTTCCCACGCTCTTACCCAGCGCTTGATGGTTTCCGGGCTATCCAGGTTTTTATGTTTTTCGCACATATCGAGAGCAAAGGCAATTTGGGTTTTATAGAGGTATGGTTTGGCCTCCCAATTCTCCCAGTGTTGCTTGACGAGCGCCTTTTCCATTTGCTTGGGATCGGATGCATGCCTGGCCATGGCGCCCATTCTGGCAAAGCCAGTCATGGGTGGGATATTCGGGGGCAACGAGGATGAGCCAGACAAGAATCCTGCCCAGTAATTTGCATGGCTTGCATTTACCCAGGCAACCCAAGAATTTTCCTTTGCTTCGGCCATGATGGCCGCGAGAGAAAATTCGATTGCTATTTGCACGGCCATTTGCAAGGTGGATTTTCCTATTCCAGCAGATTTGGATTTGAGTTGATGCTTCTCGAATTCTGCGAGTCTCTGTACTGGGTCGATTGCATTTTTGACAACTACCGACAAAATCATATCTTTAAATCCCTTGTGAGGATTTAGCTTGTCAAGGGGATAAATTTCTGGATTTTTAAGGAGATAGTTCCGCACGATCACCAAGGCAAATTTGGAAAAGTTGGTCGCAGTATCATATTTGAAGTGGAGTCTGTCATCGAGAATTCCTTCTATGTAGGTCTTCATGGCCATATCGACGGTGGTGTTCGTATCCATAGAATTTCTTCCAGCTAGTCAGATTTCTGGATAGCTCAATATCGCTGCATTTGCCAGCGTCAAGGCCGATCTGATCAGGAAGGTCTGGATTGAATCAGGTGGTGATGGATTACAGGGTTGTAAACCATTTAGTAAACCCCGGAAAAATCTCAGTAACTGGCAAACTGTCGGGGCCCGAATTGCCCTCGACGAAAATGCCTGGGAAGGACCCGCCAGGGCTTGTGATGCTGCAGCTTAGGGGCTTCAGACTTGATAATGGAGCACGAGATTGAAGAAGGATTCTGCCGCAAGGATCCTAACCCCAGCCTAACCCCGGTACTAATGACAAGGGCCTGCACATGTGCAAGCCCTTGATTTTATGGTGCTGATGAGAAGAATCGAACTTCCGACCTACTGATTACGAATCGTTTGTATTCAATAAGTTACAACAATTCACAACAAACTAAAGCAAAGCATTCAATCTGTTACAGGCTAGGGCTTGTTTGCCCATTGTTGCCATTTATCGCCCCTTTTTATCAGTCAGTGCCCCATGAGTGCCCCACGGATTCCGGCGGCGCTTTTGCATCTCTCGCTTCATGCGTCTGACCAGAAGCCTTAAACGTCTGTCGAATTGCGCCCATTCCTTACGCATGGCTATGCCTTCGTTTGCTGCATACCATCCTGTCAAGTAGGCATTCTGTCTGCTTGCGGCCTTCCCTGCCTCAGTTCTTGGCCCCGTGCTCGCCCTCCAGGGCTTCCATGTATGAATCAGTTCTGCTTGTCGCTGCCGTGCCTCGGGCGTCCATCGCGGCATATCGTCACCTTTGAATAGTTCGATTGAAAAAGCGAAGCGCAGCACGCGGCCTGCTTCGGTTCACGTCCAACTCTTCAAGTGTACCTGGACGATTTCATCAATCATTTCCTTGGTCGGGTCAATGCCGGTTTCAGGGAAATCATCAAGCAACGGGTCAAGCTCAAACCCGAAAGCCTGCATCACTATTACAGGATCAAGCCCAGCATGATTACAGAATCGTTCCCATGCCGTAACCTGGGCCTTCAGTTCCATCCGGCGCAACGGGTAGGCGGTTCTTGCTTCCGGGTCGATGTATCCCAATGCCCATGCCGCTACCATTGCACCACGGGCTTTATAGAACAGTGCCGCATGAAGCAAAGCCAGGGTCATCAAAGTTTCGTGTTTGCCGGTAAAGGCAAGGTCGCGCTGTGGAAGATATTGGAATTTCGGGCAAGTCTCGGCCAGAGTTTCCGCTTCCTGCCAGTCTTGCCGCGCTGTTGCTTCCAGCGAAAGCAAAAGCCTTTCATGCGCGTTCAGGGTGCCATAATGCTTCGATAGGTCTTTCATGATTTGCGTCCTTTCAGGGTGCGTTCCAATGCTTCCATGCGGGCTTCAATAATCCCGGTTTCAATGGCCTTATTGAGTTGCCCCAGCACATAGGCCAGCTTTGTGCCGTCCGCCATGTCGATGCGTCCTTGCCTCATGTCCCTGTAAACCTTTGCCATCTCAAGGCGCACGTCATCGGCGGTTTTCAAGTGAATCGTCGGGGGGGTAGGCAAGACGTGAAGGCTAGCCCCGTCAATGGTTGCAGGCTCATTCTCTTGCGCGTCGTTTTTCATATTCATAACCCTAGAAGATTGACCACAAAAACCACAAAAAGGGGTGTCGGTAGGGGTTTTGTGGTTTTTGTGGTGTAGGTTTTACGCTTCATCGCTGAAAAATCCCGGATTGATTTCGTAGATTCGGCTGGGCCTTCCTTGTGTCAATTTCATTACCCGTGCCCGGATGAAGTGACGCTCCATCAGCACTTCAATAGCCGGTTCGATTTCGGCGGCTCGCTTGTATCGGGTCTTGTGGGCATAGTGGCAATCCCTGAAGGTGAATTCTTCCTTACCCTCGCGCTCGATCCATCGCAACACTACGCGGGCACCGTCTAGGGCTGGGTCGGCTCCCATCAGGTCGAATACCGCAAGCGTATGGGCGCTCAATGCTTCGGCCATGCGTAGGGCGGCGCTCATGTCCTCTATGCTGATTTCCACCTGGGCGGGGTTGCTCAGGGCATGGCGAGCGATATGCAAAAGCGCGGCGATTCTGGCAACGGCACCGGGAAGCTTGCCCGCCCAATCCGTGATATGGGCATAGGTGCCACCCTCACGCATTCCGGCTTCAATCCTGTGGGCAAATGCCTGCCATGCTGTTGCAGCGTCTGGTGATATTTTCAGGATATGCGGGCATGGGTTCCCGTCTTGGTCGCGGCTTCCGTCATCGTTCAGTATTGCGGTCAGGATGCGTTCATATTGCGCCTTCACTTCGTCCTGCATCGGTCTGGCATCCAAAGTGCGGTAGCCCAAATTGGAAGGCGGCAAGGCGTACAGGAAACGGCCTAGAAGCCCCCGGCCTCTGAAGCTGGGATTAGTGGTCAGTCCGCGCAAAACTTCGGGCTGTGGCGATAACCCAAGGGTTAAGGCTGGGTTTTGCATGAATATCGGCGGGCGGGTTCCCCTGTTCACCCTAACCGGGCTGCCTGCATGTCCCTGAAGGAATAAATCAAGGTTCGGAATGCCCCCGGAATATCTCCCGGCCAGAATGTCGAATATGCCGGACTCGTCGGACAATACGGCCATGCGCTCGGCGTTCTCCCCCATGATGGTGCCCAAGTTCTCGGGGGTCACGTCCTGCGCCCATACCTGCGGCACTTTGGGGATTTCCGGCAATTCCGCTTCAAGCTCGGCAATCTCTTTTTTGAGGCTGTCGAAGTCTGAACCCTTGGCCTTTCCTGCAAGCTTCCGAAGCTGGCTTATCTGCTCGGTAATCGTCGCATGGTCGGCCTTGGCTTTCTTGATTTCCGGCTCGATGATTTCCCTTTGCCACCTCTCCCATGTACTCAAGGGCGCTGTGGCGGCATTCTGTACGGCTGTCTTGCGTGAGCCAGGCGGAAGGGCGCAAAGCGTCCAGAGATTAACCGGCTCGAAATAATCCGCCTTCACCCGTACCCTATATTTACCCTGCGCGGCGGCGCTGATTGCGGACAGCACCATCAGTGCGGACAGTTCGGGCGGCGTTTCAGTGGATTCGCTCAAAGCGGTTACGAAGTCCTGAACGGCATCCGGGAAAACATCATCAGGCCATGGCGGAAGTCTTGATGCTTCGAGACTGATAGGCGCTTGCCACTCGCTTGCGCTGTCGGCTGGGGCTGCCGTCCAGTCATCGGGCACCGGCTCGCTGTGGGCTTTCACCACCTTCTGCAATTCGGATTTGAGCGCGGCATCCGGCACCGGCTCGAACTCGTCCCAATCCAGAAGGGCATCTTCAAGCTGGGCTTTCAGCCAGTCCACCACGTCCCCGGCTTCGGGTAGATTCGGCAGGCGCACCACCGATAGGGCAGGGGGATTGTCAAAGCGGCTCAATATGCCCGCTATGGCCTTGATGTAGGCTTCTCCGGGTTCGTCGTTATCCGGCATCAGGAAAACGGTTTTGCGTCCCTGTAGCGGCTTCCAGTCGGCTTTCGTCGCGGCATTCGATCCGCCCTGTGATGATATGGCAACCAGTCCCAAGGAATGAAGCGCGGCGGCTGCCTTCTCGCCTTCCACAATGAACACGGCTCGGGCTGGGTCGGCTGCTGCCAGCACGTCCAAACCATACAAGGGGCGCGGTTCGGCTGCTGCTCCCATTGCGAACCCATTACCGTTAAGCTTGAAGTAGGGCACCACGTCCTTCTTTTCGCCATCATCGAAGCGGGCAACATATCCGATGATTTCGCCCTGCATGTCTCGGTAGTCCCAAACATGACGGCGGGTCTTGCCGTTGAAGGTATCGGGTATCATGCCAGCCCCCATTCATCGGCCAATTTCTTCAGGGCTTCCGGGAAACTCAAGCCATCCCGCAACTGAATGAAGGCGATAATGTCGGCCCCTTTCGATCCGCAAGAAAAGCACTTGAAGCCCCCGGTTTCCAGATTAACCCGAAAGCTTCCGGCGTGTCGGTCGGCATGGAATGGGCACAATCCAGCATCACGCCATCCACCCCCTTTCGGGGGCGGCATGGTCGGAAGTTCGGCGCGGTAGAAGTCGGCAGGGGGAATGCTGCCTTTCACGTCCTGAAGCAATCGCGGCGTTGTTTTCATAACCTGGCCCCCATGGTATGCTTTCCTTCGTCGGTTCCATTCCTATCGGTTCCGGCTGATTCATCGGCTGGGGCGCTCTCACCCGTCCCGGCCTTCCTCGATGCTTTGTCGATCCAATCCAATACCGCCCGCACATAATCCCGGCCTTCCTTCCCGGCTGAAGTGATAACCTCATCAGGCAGGCGATAAAATGCAACGCTTGCGTTGCGCTTTGTCGGGTCGCCAGTGGGCACCGTTGCGCGGCGGTCGTGAATCTCCCAAGCGAAACGGCGGCGCAACTGGTGTATAGGGTCGGACAGGCGGTAAGTATTGGCAATGCGCCAGAAGTGAAGATGCGTAATTTCCTTACCTTGAAGAAGCAATACAAGGGCGCGGCTGGGCATGGTGCCGATTGTTGGATAGATGAAGGCGGCCATTATTTGCCCCCTTTCTGCTGCTGGTCGATCCACTCGAAGAAGCGGGTTTCATCAATCAGCACCTTGCGGCCAATCCGTACAAGTGCGGCGGATAATCCGTTTCCGGGAATGGTGCCCTTGCTGGTCTTGCGCTCGTCGGCAAGGAATATCAGATTTCGGATTGCGCCTTGGGAAAAGGCAGGATGTTTTTCAGAGAATTGGCGCACCGTGGACAGGGTGCGGGTAGTGGCTTCATTCATTTTCTAACCTTTCGTCGTGATTTATTGCATGAAATCAAGCTGTTTTGGGCTTGATTATCGACAAGGCTAGAGATGAATTTTTGAAAGGTTAAATCGTGCTCATGGCGTGCATGAAACGTGCATGTAACGTGATTTCACCATGTCCCTTTGTGGGTAATGCTTGGCGGCAAATCCGCCATTTTTGTACCTTCTTTTCTCGGAATATTCCCTTCGATTGCTGCTTTGATTTCGGCGGGGGTGTAGCGTCCCTTGTTTACAAGCCATCCTGTCAGCGTGTCCAAGACATATTTCGGCTTCCCTGGCTCTCCGATTCGGGCGGCCCCTAAACCGTTTGATTCTTCACGGTCAAAACATCCACGCCATTGCTCCGCACTCAATTTTGAAAAGATTTTCTTGATAGCTGGACGGGTCAGGGTCATGCTGACTGTCTCGTGCTGCTGCTCGGCTTGTTCATCCTGATTGATTTCCCCTTTCGGCGCTTTGGTTTCGGGCTGAAAGGTATCGGATTCGATTTCAGCCAGCCATGAAGTATCAAGCCCAAGCGGTTCCAGATATGCGCGGGCATCTTCAATGCTTATCAAAGTTCCCGGCTCCACTTTGTACGTAGGGATTAGGTGCGCTGTCAGCAATTTAATCCGTCCCTGTTTTGCTTCGGACTCAATCAGGGCCATGTGGCTGTTTTGGATTTTTATCATCTCCGCTTTGGCCTCGGCTCGATAATCCCGGAATCCGACATAAAGCCCCCATTCCGGCTTGTCTGGCGATTCCTCAAACGCTTTTTTGCAAAGGGCGTATTGTTCCCTTGTCATATTCAGCTCGTCAGGTATCGGTAAGGCCGCCCAAATCTTCCTGAGTAACCGAAAATCATCATCCGTTAGGTCGGTTATGCGGTAATTGTTTGGCGCTCCCTCTGGGATTTTCTTTTGTAACACCGTAAGCAAGTCAGGCGTGTCCGGTATCTTCACCAAGGATGCTGCTATTTTTTGAGCGATGGTTACGGCTTCGATGTTCATAGTTCTCTTTACCCGAAAATCTTGCTGTTCATGGATTCCACCACTCGGGCGGTATGACCTTCGGACAGGTGCGCGTAACGCTTCACCATCTGAAGGGTCTTGTGTCCCAGCACTTCGGCAATCTCGGCTAGTGATGCGCCATTCATGGCGAGATATGAGGCGGCGGAATGCCTCAAGTCATGGAATTTGAAGTCGGGTATTTCCGCCTTCTTCACTGCGGTTTCCCATGGTGTCCGCAAATCCATGGGCTTTTGTGGCTTTTGTGGTGCGATTCCCTTAGAAGGAAAAATCAATTTGCTGTCGATCCTGCGAACCTTGCCCAATTCCTTGAGCAATTCGAGGGCATGGCCTGCAAGGGCAACGGCTCGGCGCTCCCCGTTTTTGGTTTCGTGAAGGATTGCGCGGCCTTTGTTCAAATCCACGTCATCCCATGACAGGCCCATGATTTCTTCTTTTCGCATTCCTGTGGACAGGGCTATTACCACCACCGTGTAAAGGTAGGGATTACCCGATTCCTTGCATGTTTTCAGAAGGCGGGCGCGTTCCTCGTCGGACAGGAAGCGAACCCGTCCGCGTGATTCGGTTGGCTTCCTCACTTTCCGCATGGGGGTATCATCCAGCCATTCCCATTCGGTCACGGCAATAGTGAAGGCATGGGACAGGGCGGCAAGGTATCTATTCACTGTTGCAGGGCTGCGGGGGGTGCCCCTGACGGTCACACCACCGGCCAGCTTGTCCCGGTATTCGGCAATCAGTGAAGGGGTAATGTCTGACAGGGCATAGCTGCCCATCTGGTCGCGCCACCATTCAAGCTGCTGTGTCTGGTCAGCTGCGCTTTTGGGCTTGCTGGGCATCACGTCCCGGATGTAGCGGTCAATCAGTTCGGCAAGGGTATGGCGCTTCGCTTCGCTGGTCTTGAAGTGTCGGCCTTCCTTGATTGCCGATTCAGTGGATGAAGCCCATTTCTTCGCATCGGTCAAACGCTCGAAGGTTCCTGTCTGTACGGGATAGCCTTTCAGTCTGACTTTTACCCGGTAGGATGTATTGCCGTCCGATGTGGTGCGCTTTTCGATGCTTGCCATGATTGCCCCCTTAAGTGAATAAACACTGAAAACAGAATACAACAAAGGGCAATAAATGGCAACTCCTGATATATAATCAGGTGATGTTCTGATAAAACACTAAATTAATCAATGGATAGTAATTTTGATATTTCGTCATGGGGCATTTAAGGGGCATTCAGAAAAAAACTAGGGGGCTTTTGTGGCTTTTGTGGTGTGCTTCGGTAGGTGTAATGCTGGGGGATTGTGCGGGCTGATTCGTGCTGATTGTTTTCTGTGAGTGCCCCGCCAGTGCCCCACAAAGAAAAACGGCCTAGAGAAATTAACTCTAAGCCGTTGTTTTTACTGGTGCTGATGAGACGAATCGAACGTCCGACCTACTGATTACGAATCAGTTGCTCTACCGACTGAGCTACATCAGCAATCGAATCCGGCATTATAAAGCGTTCGGAGTGGGGCGGCAATCAGGCCGTGGCCGGTCGGGTGCGGATGACGATATCGATTCCGTCCAGGATCGTGCCGTGCGGCAGCGCGGGAAGGCTGTGGATCGGCAGTTCGGAAAAGTCGATGTCGCTCAGTTTTCCGGTGGCGATGTCGTAGAAATGATGGTGCCGGTCTGTCCTGGGATCGTACAGGACCTTGCTCGGGTCGATGATGACTTCGCGTATCAATCCCTTCTTCACGAAAAGATTGAGCGTGTTGTACACGGTTGCCTTGGATGCTGCCGGCTTTCTGCGGTTGACGGCAAGCATGATCTGGTCTGCCGAAAGATGCTCCATGCAGGAAAAAAGGATGGAAGCAATCTTGAGGCGCTGCGAGGTTGGTGTAACCCCGTGCCTCCTCAGTCGTGCTGCGATGGCTTCCAAGTCCATTCTACCCATGAGGCGATTCTATCACTCGGATCGGCCTTTGCATCCTAACATTTTTGTTAGATTACGGAATTGGACGGCTCGCCGAACACGATTTGGGCCAGCCTTTTCGCCGAGGCGGGAGCCATCGTCACGCCGTAGCGGAAATGCCCGCTGTTGAGGTAGAGATTGTCGATGTCCGGGTGCCGGGCGATCGTCGGAATGTTGCCGGGAGAGCCCGGGCGCAGCCCCGCCCATTGCCCGACCGGTTTCTCGGCGGCGAGTCCGGGCAAAATTTCGGCGGCTTTTTCATGCAGCATGCGCGCTGCGGTGACGGATTTGTCGAATCCGACATGTTCGAGGGTGCTGCCGGCGAGGATGTGTCCGTCCTTCCTTGGCACCAGATAAAGATCGTCCTTCAATAAGATGGTGTCCAGCATGTTTGCCGCCTCGAAAAGCAGCATCTGACCCTTGACCGGGAAAATGTCCGGGCCGGGCAGATCCGGTTCAAGCAGCATTTTGCTCCATGCCCCTGCACAGACCACGAAATCCCGTGCCGCCCAGATGGTTCCATCCGAAGTGCCGAGGCGTACGATGCGCCTGCCTTCCCTTGCCAGGGAGCGCACTTCGCAGTTCTCGACGATGCGCACCCCCCTGCTTTCCAGGCTGGCGCGCAGCGCGCGAATCAGGCGAGGATTCCTGACCTGCGCGACATCGGGAAAAAACCATTCCCCGCCCGGGCCTCTCTCGAACCGGACGTCGTGAGCGGCGCACCAGTACGCCGCATTTTCCATGGTGCGGCAGCCCTCCAGCACCTTCATGCCGCATCGAACATATTCCGGGTCGATCCCGCTGCTGGAGAGCAGTTCCTGAGTCCAGTCCGGATAAAGCGCCGCTCCGCGCATGGCCAGCGCGGTGACTTCCTCGGGATAGTCCCAGGGAAGCAGCGGGAAAAGAATTCCCCCGCCCGCCCAGGAAGCTTCCATCCCCGCTCTGCCGCGATCGAGGACAGTCACGCTCGCTCCTTTCTCGGCGAGTTCGTAGGCGCTGGACAGTCCGGCGATTCCGGCTCCGATGATGATGATGTCTGCTGGCAAAGTGCTTCCCCGATTCAAGGCTGTCGCCCATTCTAGCAAATTGGCCCTCCATCGGATTCCTGTCGTGATGGCGGAAACCCTTGGATCGTACCCTGCCGGATAGCGTGCGGCGGGCCGATCGGAGGCGCGATCAGAATCCTGCGTCGATTTTCAGGGATGGGGCAGAGCGGATCATTCGGCCCCCTTTTTCCGGACGTAAAGCCGGTAGCGTTCGTGCCTGTCTCCGGCCCTCGCGCCTTCCCACAGCTTTTTCAGCCCTTCCGGCTGGCGCCTGTCGGACGAGATGGTCTGGATCAGGACCAGCTTGCAGGTCTTGTCGTGCCTGGCGTCTATTCCAAGATAATAATCGAGCATGGCGCGCTGCGCATCCCCGAGATGCCGCCATTCGATGCAGCCATGTCTGGTGGGGAGCGCAGCTTTCATCGCCATGAACATCTCCCTGTAGCTCTTGACCGAATCCAGGAAGGGGAGCCAGAGCGTCATCAGCAGGGTCCAGACCATCACCACTCCGCTTGCCCAGTTGATGATGGAACGCTTGCCATTGTGCTCCGTCCGGAATGCCAATGCCATCCACAGCAGGGTGACGAAGAAGGCGAGAGCGAACGGGAAGAACCCGAAGCGGGCGGAAAATCCCGGATGATAATGATGAATTTTGGCCGCGAGATATTCCGGATGACCTGTCATGAGGGCGATCCAGCCCATCCACAGCACTCCCGCCGCCATGCCGAAAGAGAGGATGCCGAACCAGTTGAAGGCGCTGGCCGCATTGCGCTTCAGGCTGTCGAGGGAAGCTGTGGCGAGCAGGGACAGGGGAAGCAGCATCGGCATCGCATAGAGCTCGCGAGTCGTTTGCGTCGCGGAAAGAACTCCCAGCATGGCGACGAACAAGACGATGGGCAGGAGCGTTTTTTCGCTGCCGAGCCGCCTTCTTTCATGCCAGAGAGAAGCTAGGGCGAGCGGCAGGGTGGGCCAGGCGAACCATGGCAGCACGCCGAGATAGAAGAACGGCTGGTGATGCGCTTCCCTGCCGAGGCCGAGCGATAAATTGAAATTCGAATGCCACCATGCGGAAAAGAGGGCGGGAGAGTGCTGATAAAGCAGATAGGGCCAGAAGGCTCCCGGCAGGAGAAACAGGGCGGCTGTCGCGAGGAAGGCTGCATAGCGCAGATTGCGCCAGGTGCGTCCGAATAGGGGTAGCAAAAGCAGAGGGGGGAGAAAAAAAGCGATGCCCACGAACCCTTTCGACAGGAATCCGATGCCCATCCCGATGCCAGCAAGGCATCCCCCGAGCAGCGCCTTGTTCGGAAACAGGACGAAGCCGCAGATCGCGATGGCGCACCCGGCGAGCAGCGCGGAATCGGCAATCAGCTGGTGTGCGTGCCCCAGAAGCCCCAGGCTGCCCGCCAGGATCAGCAAGGCATACCTGCCGTTGCCGTTAAGGATGCGCCCGGCGAGCGCCGTGAAAACGAGCGAGATTCCCATATAGAAACCGGTGGCGAGGCGCATCGCATCCGGAAGTGAAAAGAGCGGGGAGAGGACCTTGCCGAACAGGGCGGCGGTCATGTAGAAAAGCGGCGGGCTCGCAAATGGCGCCTCGTCCGGGAGATGGAAGGCGAGCCAGTTCCCGCTCTGGATCATGTGGTACACGAGCCCGAAATTGTAGGCTTCGTCGGGCTTCCAGGGTTCGTGTCCGACAAGGCCGGGGAGCATCCAGGCCAGCGCCAGAATCACGATGAGGGCGACCTCGACCTTGTCCAGAGGCGGGTTGGGTTCGGGAATGGGCTCTGAGTAGAACATTATTCGACTACCTTGATCTCTTCTCCGGCATGCGGTTCCCCGTCAGGATAGGCATGGTTGAGGAGGCGCAGGTAGCCTGCCGCGTCCTTCCCCAGCGGCGATCCTGTCGCGTAGCGCTCGAAGGTGTCTCCCGCCGCGGCCCGCCTTACCGAGATTCTCAGGCCCTGGGCGAGCTTGCGCTCGGAATCCGACAGGCTGTGGAAGCTGCGGATCGTGCGTTCGATTTCCGGTCGT
>Ga0315298_1005316_pt1 | contig 18411 bp, 16 predicted proteins | sample WHS_1_MG_FD_203077 | JGI IMG/M metagenome (GOLD analysis project Ga0315298, IMG submission 203077) | Extremophilic microbial mat communities from Washburn Hot Springs, YNP, Wyoming, USA - WHS_1_MG | ecosystem: Environmental > Aquatic > Thermal springs > Hot (42-90C) | place: USA: Wyoming...
ACAAGGCGGCGAACGACGGCAACCGCAAGTCGCATCGACCAGCAGCCGATCATCCTTGGCGTCGACCGCACGTGGTGTCAAATTCACTGAACCGTTAACGTGACATTTTCACTGGACAACGACAGCCCCAAGATGTGATATGAACATATTGTAATTGACAGCCCCGACTGCTCCGCCTACCCGGGACTGAAGTAATCATACACGTTGGCGGACAATCGAGCGATGATTTCGCTTCCTTTGGCGAGATCGTCTAGGCCATCGCTGAGGACGGCGATGGCATAGGGGCCACTTGGGGAGAACACTATCCCCACATCGTGGCGAATGCCGACCCATTCTCCGGTCTTGTGCGCCACAACTGTGCCCTTGGGGAGGTAGTGTGGGAGACGGTCGTTGATCCGCTGCTCGCGAAGCAGCGCGAGCATCCTCTCGCTCGAGATGGGGCTAACCGCCCGGCCTGTGGCGATCAGTTCGAGAAGGTGAAGCATATCCGCCGGCGACGTTACCTGGTCGTCCAGCGTAACCCGAGTATGGAGCAACCCGATCTTCTCCATCGTTGCGTTCATGTTCCATGACTTCACCCGATCCAGCAGCAGGACTCCCATGGTGTTGTCGCTGATGGTGATCATGTTCCGCATCGCCTCCTCAATAGTCAGCGAATCTCCGACCGCAAACTTCAGGGTGCCAGAGTCGTAGGCGGCAGCTTCTTCCGAGACGGTAATGGTTTCCGTGAAATGGAGACTGCCATCTATCTGTTGCTGAAAGGCCTCGTACATTACTGACAGTTTGAATAGGCTGGCCGACATAAATTCGCGGTCGGCGTCGATCTCAGCCGTCTGGCCGGTGATAAGATGCTTGACGGCCACCCCAAAGGATCCCTGCTGGTCCCCGATCGTTTCAAGGAGTACTCGCTTGAGGTTGCTATCCTCCCGATCGGCTACCGGCGCCAAGGGCAATGTCCGCGCACCGATCATTGATGGACTTGGGGTCTTGGCCGCCAGCAAAGTAGCCGTGGGGCGGGCTGGCGTCGCCGTCTTCCCGGGCTGTGCAGTCGCGGGCGGGGAAGGCGCGAGAGTAACGCTGGGAATCGGGTTGGCGCCCACCGCCAGGTGTCCATGCTCTTGAGACGACGCCAGAGGATTCAATGTGCACGCAGATGAGATTAGGAGATGAGACAACAAGAGGATTGTAAGCCACGTACGGGTGCGGTGGCCATATCGCTCTGCCTTTCGCCCTGCGCCTAAGCGCTTGGCATCTCCCCCCTGGTGAGAAGCATCGAGGGAGTGTGTGATCTCCATCTCAAAACCATATCTCCCTGCCTTGGTTGATGCCTCCCCACTGGACTGCCGACTACTGGCAGCACAGTAGATGATGGCTATCGGTTCACAGCTTCCGGCCGCCGGCCATTACATTCCGCACTGCAGGTAGCATGCAGCTGATAGCTGAAAACCGATGGCTGGCCGCTACTAGGAATAACGTTGAAGGAGGAATAAAGTTACGGATCAGTTGTTCGCAGCTGGCTCCTGGCTTTACCAAAGTCCCGGTCGAGTTGATACACAAAGGCCAGCAAGTGGGCGACGACCTCGTAAAGCTCGGGAGGGATGAAGGCATCGAGATCAAGTTTGGCCAAGAGCGTGATCAGTTGAGGATCTTCCTTGACCGGCACGCCGGCTTCCCTCGCTAGGGCGATGATCCGCTCTGCCACTTCGCCGCGGCCGGTGGCCACTATCTGGGGGGCGGCCATGGCGCCAGGCTCGTATTGGAGGGCGACTGCCTGCCGTATATCATTCGAAGAGCGGCGATGAGTCTGTCCCTGCGCATCGTCCGCCTGAGGCGCCATGGGAGGACTGTCCTTCGTTCGATCCATGCGTCAGGCCTCCAAGTCGAGCTTCTTCAGTATTGGCCAGGATGTGGCGTCCTGGTCGTTGACTTTGCGGGTCACACACTCCAGTTTACCAACATCATACCCGAACGAGGTCAGGGCGTCCGTGAGCCCTCTTAGTCCCGCCGAAATGTAGGCGCGGGCTGTGTCATCTCCCGCATGGATGCGAGCGATCAGGTGCCGGCCGATCATGGTCACGACAATAGAGAGATCGCCAAGGTTCAAGAGGGTCACGTCCAGCCGGAGCCGCAGCAGCGAGTGTCTCAGTCTCCTGCCCTCACCTCCTGGCCATCCTTCCACTCTTAGGAGCGCGGTTTGACCAAGCGGAAGAGGGACCGGCAGAAGCAAATGTTGTACCGGCGCGCCGCTTGGATCGCCAGCGTTCCGTAGATGAATGGCGTCTAGTGTCTCCTGCAGGAGGCGGGCCTCTCCGGGCGCATCCTTTGTCTGCGAGAGTTGTCTCAACAGGGCCGAAAGAGAGTGCTCCTGCTCAACCGGATTTCCGTGGTGTTTCCAGATCTGCGCTTCTACTGGAGTGCCGAGCTCAGAGATAGCGCGGCGGAGCTGTGCCACCGGATCGCTTTTCCAATCACCTGCGGTCAGCTCCTCAAGGATGCGCAGCAAAGCTCTCGCCTGCTCCTCCGGCACTGCTTCGCCTCCAGTGTCTTCGGCCTCCACCGCCTCGTCCCGGACGTGGCGGGTTGAAGCACGCATGACCGCGCGTGCCAGCGCTTGCAGCATCGCACCGACCTGTCTGAACGACTCGTCGGTGACCATGGCGAGATTCAGTGTCTGTGACGTAATGGGCAGGTCGTTGGCCATTAAGAACACAGCAGCGGATATCGCCCGGGGGCTGCTCGATCCGCTCAGACTGAGAGAGCGAAGCACGCTGAGCAGATTCTCCTTGGTCAGGGGGAGCCCCTCTTTGACCAATCCCCTGGCCGCTTCCCGCGCGTTGTCGCCGGGGCTAATCCCCATATTGAGGAGATGTCCGTCCACATCGGCATCCGAAAACGGCCGTGTTACCGATTCGATCGCCGGTTGCAACACCTGGAGGGTCACCCGGGAAGGTCCCACCTCTCGGACTAGAAGCTTGATCCGTTGGCCAACGGAAAGCTGTGTCTTCAACGTCGCGGCCAGGAGCTGCCCTGCAACGCGTAGTGTTGCATACCCGGGTCGGATCTCCACTACCTCCGCGTCCAGGAGGTCGTGGAGGCGTAGTACCATGCCAAGCGTGCCGGCAGGCACTCTCACTTGTTGCGCCCCTGACGCCGAGGCTACTGTGTTTCCTCCGACTCTCATCGGCTCTCTCCAAACGGACGATGCAGCGGTCAACCATCAGCTTTCAACCGTTAGAAGGCCGCGTCTGTTAATGACCAATAGCTGGCGGCTGATGGCTCCCTGGCAAAAACCCTCCAGTTTCATTATCGGGTGAGTATTGTTGGTCCGGAGTTCGATACTAGTGACAGTTATCTCAGTCCAGCAAAAAGGTCATCTTCGTACGGAGGGCCCAGGACATCCTGCCGGATGCTCGGCAAGTCCTGAGTAGCGGCCAGAAAGAAGAACTCTCTAGGGCCATACTGGGCTAGGCGCTCCATGAGTCTTGGGTAGTCACCCATCTGCGTGCGATGGCAGCGAAAGGCCGCTAGTTTCGCGTCGACATGATCGGCGACGTCGATGACTGTAGTGACCGGACTGAAGCTTGCACCTTGTGGTTGACTAGCTGTGTCGACGGGGCTGGTGAGATAGTAAAGCTTGCGACCACGGAATGGTGCCAGTCCGGCATCTGGCTGGCCTGGATACTTGGCCTCGTCGCCCGCCGCGAAGAACGCGGCCGTCGCCAATTGGGAGATCGCGCGGTAGTCAGGGTGGCCGCTTCCGCTTCCATCTGGTCCAAAGGTGACTACTACTAGAGGACGCACGGCACGAATTACGTTCACGATAGCATGCTCCACGACCTCCGGGTCTGCCTCGGAGAGGTGGTTGTCTTTATAACCAAGGAGATGCAAACTACCAACCCCCAAGACCCGGCAGGCGCATCGGAGTTCCTCCACGCGGATCAAGCCGAGTTCCTCAGGCGCTATCGGGTAGGCACCCGGCGATCGGCCGGCCTGGCCAGCCGTGGCCGTGACTAGTCCCGTACGCACCCCTTCGGCGGCATACTTGGCTAAGGAGCCGCCGAAGGCAAAAGACTCGTCATCGGGATGAGCAAACACGGCTAGTAGGGATAATCGATCCATTATCCAGCCTCACCCTTGCAGAATGCGTACCGCTTCATTCCAGCTTACTCCACGGCCAGCCATGGTTGCCACTTCTCGACTAGGCGGTAAAGATGCTACAATAGATCACCAGGGTAATGCAAGAAACGAACTGAAGAGAGAAGAGAGAGTACCGCTTCCCACATTGCTAGGTGTCTCTTAACCTCTTCCTCGGCGTCTTTCCAAGAAAGGTCAAGAACATGAACACGAATGAGAATACGCGCGTGGAACGTGACGCGTTGGGCGAGGTCTTGGTGCCGTCCAATGCCTACTATGGGGGACAGACCATGCGTGCCGTACGCAACTTCCCGATTAGTGACCGCCGTTTTCCCCGTCGGTTCATCCGGGCTCTCGGTCAGATCAAGTTAGCCGCGGCCGAGGTGAACATGGCGCTGGGACTTCTAGATGCTCACATCGGAAAAGCTATCGTGCAAGCGTCACAGGAAGTCGTCGACGGCAAGTTCGACGACCAGTTTCCTCTCGACATTTTCCAGACCGGCTCGGGCACCTCGACGAACATGAACGCTAATGAGGTGATCTCTAATCGGGCCATTGAGATCCTTGGCGGGCAGATCGGCTCGAAGAAACCGGTTCATCCTAATGATCACGTAAACTTGGGACAATCGTCGAATGACGTTATGCCCACGGCGATCCATCTTGCGGCACTTACGGCGATCAAGGAGGAGTTAGTTCCCGCTTTGCAGAGATTGCAGCGATCTTTGGTTGCCAAGGCGGATCAATTCATGCCAGTGATCAAGACTGGCCGCACCCATTTGCAGGACGCTACGCCGGTCCGGCTGGGTCAGGAGTTCACCGGCTACGCAGGACAAATCGAGCGGGGCATCAACCGCCTTGGCCATGCTCAGGGAGAACTCTCGGAGGTTGCGCTGGGCGGCACTGCGGTGGGAACCGGGGTGAATACTCATCCCGATTTTGCCCGACGAGTATGTCAAACACTAACAGAGATGACCGGCATTAGCCTTCACGAGACGACGAACCACTTCCAGGCGCAGAGCAGCCTTGACGCAGTTGTCGAGAGCAGCGGCGTGTTGAAAACGATTGCCATCAGCTTATACAAGATTGCCAATGACATTCGCTGGATGGGCTCCGGGCCGCGGGCCGGCATTGGCGAGATTGCTTTGCCAGAGGTACAGCCCGGCAGCTCGATCATGCCTGGTAAGGTCAACCCTGTGATCCCCGAATCGGTAATCCAAGTCGTTGCCCAGGTGATCGGCAACGATACTACTATCGGCATCGGTGGCATGTCCGGGAACTTCGAGCTAAACGTGATGATGCCAGTAATGGCCTATGATCTGTTGGAGTCTATCCACATTATGGCTACGGCTTCAGCCAACTTCGCCGATGTGTGTATCGATGGGCTCACGGCGACGACGAAAGGCCCTGAGATGCTCGAGAAAGGCCTGGCGATCAGTACTGCGCTTGCTCCTCGGATCGGCTATGATGCTGCGGCCGAGATATCGAAAGAGGCCTTCCGAACTGGCAGAACCATCCGCGAGGTTGCGCTAGAGCGCACCAATCTATCGGCCGACGAGCTGCAACGCATCCTAAATCCAGAGTCCATGACCGAACCGGGTATGTCGGGGGAACCGGGGGGCGGATGAGGTTGTGCAGGTGCTGGCCTGGTTCTTGAACTATCTTCACTGTTGTCGGAGGACAGATGGACAGGGGACTGATGGACGTGCGACGCATTCGCGAGATCGGGAATTGGGGACACGCGAGTGAACATATTGGCCGCCGATGGGAGGAGCTTGGCCTATCCCTGCTACCCAGACGCTTAGGCGAGACTAAGCTTTGGGAACCATATGGTTACCAGCCCTCCCAGTTCTTACCAATACTGGCCATCGACGACATCCAAGAAGAGTTGTCACGGCTGGGATTGCCCAACCCGGATGTCGTGCTGGTTGGTGCCGACCATGACTCTGACACCGTCCTCCAAGCTCTGGATTTCAAATGGACAATTGAGTTCGCTTCTTACCGGCAGATCCGCGCCGAGGCTCTACTCGGCTTGCTGGCCGAGAGCACTCCGCACCTGCGGGCAGGGCTTGCCCAAATCGCTGGGTCTCTGGATGGTCATTGCCTGTGGAGAGATGGGGTGCTCTTTGCTCCTGATTCCTACGAAAATCGCCGTTTCTTGTCGTCGCCGGAGAACCGGCGCCAGGAGTACCCGATCGATCCCAGCGAGGTAGTCTTCGAGTCGGTGGACGGTGTCTCGTTTTTCGGCCCTCTGCCAGGGTGGAGTTTTGCCGAGCGGCTCGCTCAACTCGACCGGGCGCAAGGGGTAATCAAGACGCTGGAGGGAGCGGAGAAATACTACCGCTTGGGTGCCGGCATCTTGGGGGCGGTCCACCAGATGAAAACGTCGATCTTTGACGAGGACTCGTCGCCATTGGAGGCAGAAGAGGCTTGGCTACTGCTGCGGAGCGTGGTGAGAGTCCCATCGACCGCTGCCTTCGTGGAGTACGTAGGATCCAAGATGGCAATGAGGCAGCAGCATCTGACCCGGCTGCAGGCTCTGACCAGTTCGCCGTACCGGTTCAATGACCTGGTCAGCGATTTAGCGGAGAAGGGGATCATCGTGCCCGAGAGAGCGGAAAAGGGCAGGACGGCACCAGAGCGCTGGCGCTGGATCGAGGTGCACAAGCAGATCATTGCCGAGCACCGCGCTCACATCGTGCGCACGGGCAAGAAGCTTGCCGAGCATGGTAAGAGCGATGCTGAAATACTTGCTATCCTCGAGCGGGATGGCCGCCGGCTGGCGGCGCGAGCTCGCGCCGTGGCGCAGCGCCTGATCGGAGCGTCTTTGGCAGACGCGACGATTGCACACGAGCCGGACCGCTCGTGACGAAAGTGTGTCCGGTGGTGAAGGAACGGGAAGCGGCAGCCAGCGGCATGGCGGCGTCTTGCTATGCCAGAGAGGGAGAAGATGCCACGAGCAACCCGAGAAAATGGGGAAGGGCGCCGCCACGTGCGTCGTAAGCAGAGTGCGACCAAGAGAAATGCGCGCACAGATTTCGGATCAGGGTCCGTGGCCAACGTGTTGGAGCTACTGATGACCGGCACCATCGAAGCGTGCCGCTCGATCTACTGGAGCTCGAACTATACGTTCCTCGCCAAGGTTGTTGGCGAGACAGGGGAATGTCTCGCGGTCTATAAACCTCGGCGCGGTGAAACGCCCCTCTGGGACTTTCCCGACGGCACTCTCTATCGGCGCGAGTACGCCGCGTACCTGGTGAGCGAGGCCCTGGGATGGTCGCTGATCCCCCCAACGGTGATCCGCGACGGACCCCATGGTATTGGCACAGTGCAACTCTATGTAGATGCTGACCCAGACGCTCATTATCTTACCTTCCGTGACGAGCCACGGCCAGAGATTCCTCGCCTGGTCGCCTTCGATTACATCGTCAACAACGCTGATCGCAAGTCCGGCCACTGCCTGAAGGGGCGCGACGGAAGGATTTGGGCCATCGACAATGGGCTGACCTTCCACACCCTGCCGAAACTCCGAACCGTCATTTGGGATCTGCAAGGGGAACCTTTGCCAGCGGACTTGCAGAGCGACTTAAGGACCTTGCAGCGCCGGCTGGCCCATGGCACACCTCTGGCACAGGCACTGGCGGCGCTGCTAACCCCAGCTGAGATCGACGCCCTTCGGCATCGCGTTCAACATCTCTTGGAATCGGGTCGCTTTCCCCTACCCGGATCAGGTCGCCATTATCCTTGGCCTCTTGTTTAGGCCTTGGTCACTTCCTGACAGCGAACGGCCCTTGCTGGCTTCGATCAGCATCTGCCGGGCGCGGAATAGGCGTGTTTTCACCGTCGCTTCAGAGAGTCTCAGGACCTCTGCAATCTCGGCATACGAATGGTCATACCAGTACCGGAGTACAAGGGGTGCTCGATACTTTGGTGGTAGCACCTGTAGCATTGCCTGCACTTCGTCACGCGTCTCCTTCTCGAGTGCCGACGATTCCGGTTCCTCGTCCTGCCTTCCCGGCCTGTCAAGGTCAGGTACATCGTCCAGCGATACGCTTTGCTTCCGGCGAAGCTGGTCGATGCAGAAATGCGCGGCGATCGACAGTAGCCACGTGCCGAACTTCGCCTCCGGGCGGTAGCTCTCCAGCTTGCTATAGGCCCTCAAGAAGGTTTCCTGAGCCGCATCCTCAGCGTCGGCGGATTGACCTAGCATCCGGTAGGCGATGCTATAGACCGGGCTTTGGTAGCGGTTAACCAACTCGGCGAAGGCCTCCGTGTCTCCCTTGGCAGCGCTGATGGCAAGGGTCTCGTCGGAAAGCCCTTTGTCTCCCACGGCAGCCAAGGGCGAGTGCCTTCGTGGTTCGGACCCCGTCTTCCGAACCTTCGTAGCCGCGGACGCCATCCGAGTAGCCACTCCTCCGAATGTATTGAACCCTGTAACAGCACCAAGAGCAGTCACGCTAGGCCCCCTTTCCAGCCAGTCACTGGCGACTAAACTCAAAGGGAAAACTGGCTCATTCCATCGTCCCTATGAGTGTAACCGAGAGCCCGGTTTGATACATCCGGCAACTGGGGGGATCGGCCACTATATCGGTGGCGAGTCTTGACCCTGGCCATCTGACCAGGTACCGCCAGTCATTGTCATGATTATAAGCGAGTTCTCATCATGATCACAAGCTAATCAAGGAGGGTCTTGGACACCAGCCGTTGAGGATGGCGTGTGGGAATTCTCGTCTGTTAGACAGCGGGGTGCAGCGGGTGGATTGCTTAGCCAGCGTTGATCAGAGACGGTCGGCGGAGGAAGACGCCGGCGATGAAAACGAGGCAAATGGTGGCGCCGGCCGCCACGGCGAGTGGTGCGCCAAGCATGTTCGCCATGCCACCAAACATGATGCTGCCCACTGGCTGGAGCCCAAAGGCGAGCATCAGGACGCTCATGACCCGACCCTGAAATTCCGCTTCTACTCTACTTAGTACGAAGGTGGTCATGATCGTCGATGCCGAAGTGCCTGACATGCCAACCACCGTCAGCAGACCGAGGGAAAGCGGGAACCAGCGCGAGGCCGAGAACGAGATAAGCGCGACTGAGAAGGTAATGCCCATGGCCAGCAGCAATATGCCCTTGTGCTCGTAGTCTCCTAGCGACGCCAGACCTAACGCGCCGATCAGCGCGCCGACACCCGTCGCCGCCATTAGGAATCCCAGGCCGCTTGCTCCCACGTTCAAGACGTCGCCGGCGAAGACCGGCATGAACACAGCATACGGCATGCCGAAGATCACGATCACGGCGCTTGCGGCAATCATGCTCATCACTAGTTCGTCAGCACGCACCGTCTTCAGTCCGTCCTTGATACTGCCGAGCAGGGAATCACCCCTCGCCGTCTGCACGCCCTCCGGGATGCGCATCATCATGAGCGCTACGATGATCCCCAGCGATAGGCATGCCGCCATGAATAAGCACCCTGCAGTGCCGACGAAACCAACGAGGTTGCCGGCCACCGCGGGGCCGAGGATCTGTGATCCGTTCCATACTGCCGAGTTTAGGGCCATGGCATTCATAAGTTGGTGGCGTTCGACCAGCATCGGGACGAGAGACTGCCGAGCTGGGATGTCAAAAGCGAATACGACGCCGGAGACAAGAGAAATGGCCAGAACATGCCACACTGTCGCCCAATCGAAGGCGATCAGAGTCGCCAGAGTTAGCACCACCACCAGTTGCACCGAACGAGTGATCATGAGAAGCCTTCGCCGATCGAGGCGATCGGCGGCCACGCCGGCTACTAGTGAGAGGAGAAGCATGGGTAGGGCGCCACTGGCATTGACCAGTCCAAGAAGAAAGGCGGAGTGAGCCTTGTCAAAGACCCACCAGCCCATGGCTACTTGCTGCATCCATGAGCCTAGGAAAGCACCGATCAAGCCAAGCCAAAGCAGTCGGAACTCACGATTCTGAAGCGATGCGAGTGCCGGGAAGGATGCCAACCATGCGGTCCGGCGCCGTAGCGCCCCCGGGCGAGTAAGCAACTCTAGAGGGACTTCGGATCCCTTTCTCTCCAATGAGCAACTCTCCCCGCGCGTCACGGCAGCAGGTAGGAGACCATCTTTCTCGTCCTGCCGGGCCCGAGTGGTGCTTAATAAGGAAATTGTACTCCTACGCCCGACCGGACGTCAACCGACTTGGCCGCTCCTCATGCCGTCCCCTCGGCCTCTGAAGTGAAAGCTCGGCGCGTTTCCAGAGATCAATGCCGTCATGATCGTCTGGCGAGAGGCTGGCGACGCCAACGCGGATTGCTGTGGGAGAGATGCCGCCAGAGCTCTGGTCGGCGGGTACGCTTTTGTCCATTTCGCGGTGAATCCTCTCGGCGACGCGCCATGCTTGTTCCCGTCCTGCCTCCGGAAGGATCACGGCTACCTCCCCAAACCCCAGACGGCAGACCGCATCCACCCGCCTCACGCGCCGCGTGATGGTTTCGGCGATCAATGCCTCACTGGCCGGATCCCCAGCAGCTCCAGCCCGTTCCGGCACCGCATCGGCCCTCACCAAAACCACGCTGAGGGAACGCCCGTAGCGGCGCGCCCTCGCTATTTCTTCTTCGATCCGGCGCAGGAAATAGGCCCGGTTATACATGGCAGTGCCGGGCTCGGTGTATTTACCGCGATCAAAGCTTTCGGCCTTGGCTCTCTCCCAAGCTGGTGCTAGCTGCTGCGCGACTTCGCCAAGCAGCACCAGATCGTCTTTGGTAAAGGCATACGGCCGCAGGCCTAGGCAATGGAGCACTCCAATCGGCTCCGTGCTACCTTTGGCGACGACAGGGGCGCACATGAACGAGTGAGCAGACCTTGCGCGGATCAGCTGCGTGCAAGGTAGCTCAAGTCGGGGCTTGGATTTCAGCCATCTGTGCCAAGGCGCGTTCCACGGCCGGAACGCGGGACAAGAGAGGTGTCTGCGCTGGTCTTCGCCCAGCAGCCCGTGACCCGTCCTTTGCGCCTGGCAATCTCCCGCCTTTCCCGCATAGAGCCCTTGCCACCGCCGGAGAAGCTCGAGGTCGCTGTCTGCAGAGGCTGCTACTTCTAGCCTGCCCCCCTGGTCGGTCACTTCGTAGAGTAGACAAGCATCAGCCTTGAAGAAGTCTTTAATTATGTCGAGAACGCATCGGAAGCTGTCAGTTGGCGAAAGCCGCGCGCTCGCCTGTCCCACCACCTCCAGGAGAACGTCCTTCTCGATTCCCTCATGCCGGATGGGCTCTATGACCGAGTCCTCGCCATAAGCAGCGAGTTCCCGTTCGGCGATCAAGGTCGAGACTACGATTGCCACCAATGCTGCGGCGAAAATGACTCCCCAGAGCGAGTGAGTAACGGAAGCGGGGGCGATCGCCGGAATTACGGTCAGTCCACCAAGCACAGCAGCCAGACCGCCGCTCAGCAAACCGCCGCGCCAACCGAACTTCAGCGCCGCCTCGTTTATCGGCAAGAAATACAAAGGGGCGAGCATATACCCCCTACTCTCCGCGGCGTATACCGCTCCGGTAATCAGCAAAAGATCGGCCAGCGGTGATAGGTAGTACATGTAGATCGTAAACCGGTGCCGCAGGAAGAGGAAGGTCAGAAAGGAGCAGTTGACGACGACGAGCGCCCACCAGGCATAGAACGCCTTGGGCCTCGGCTCGCCCTCAGGGATCAGCCACAGGAAAGCGATCAAGATCAGTGCCCAGCGGATCACCAGATGAGGAATCTCGAGCCGGGACAGGCGAACCAGCAAAGGCGAGCTAGTCGTCTCCATAATACGTTGTTCAGTTTACAGCAATCTACCAGGGAATCAATAGCCAATCAGTATGGGTCAACCTGGCCCATCTGTCATGTTCTCTCACGGGAGCCTCTTGAAGATGTGGCGGGTGAGAAGGTCCTCCAGCCTCTCCTTCGTGAGGAATGCTCCCAAGGTCAGGAGGAAGATGACGCCTACGACCAAGGGCATCACCTGATCTGGCAGATCGCCGCCGTGCGCGCCTACAAGGACAGAAAGAAAAATACCTGCGGAGCGCACGATTACCGTAGCCAGGAGAAGTTTCCGCAAAGGTAAGTCCGACAACCCGGCGACAAAGTACGGAACGTCACCAAATGGCAGGGCGAGAACAAGCATCCAGGTAAAGATCGAATTGGTACTAGCCAGTCTCTCCCACTTGGTCAGATGTTCCACGGGAAGAAGTCTTGCCACTAGTGGTTGTCCAAACTGGCGGGCGAGACCGAAGGCGAGGGATGCTCCGATGAGCGTGCCTACTATACTGAGAGAGGTGCCGACCCAGATGCCGAAGAGATACCCACCGGCCGCCCCCACAAGGTATCCAGGTATGGGGGCAATGACGATCTGCAACGCCTGGATCAGGACGAAGGCAAGTGGGGCGAAGACGCCGAAGCCTAACACCCAGGTTCGCACCTGCTCTACACTAGACAAAATGGTTGCGAACGGAGGCCAAAGGAACAAAAGGGTAAGGACCGTTATCGCCCCAAGGAGCCCCAATCCCAGCAGCTTCTTCATCGTCGCCCAACTCCGCGCCATTGACCACGCCGTAGAGCGAAGTGCACCTCTGGCTATTGCCCCGCCAAGACGTAGATGGTGTTTTCACCCTCCTTCTGCTCTCTGACTCTGCCTTCGTTCTCTAGCTTGAGCAAATGGGCAAGAACGTTGCTTTCGGCCATGCCATGGAGCCGCGGGTCGACGTCGACGTAGATCTTTGCCACCAGTTCCTTTGATGTCTTGATCCCTTGGCCAAGAGCGGCCACGATCTGGTCCTCTCTCATTAAGCGGTGATCGAAGACTTCCTGGATCCGAGTGTGAGCGTTCTGGACTACCGGACCGTGCCCCGGGCAGAGCACCCCGGCGCCAAGAGCTTGCAAGCGGCGGAGCGAGTGCATGTATTGGCTCATGGTATCGCTGGCGTGGAGGCCAATGACCACCGTCCCAACCCCCAACACCGTGTCTCCGGTGAAGACGACCTTGCGCGTTGGGTCGAAGAGACTGATGTCACCGGCGCTGTGCCCCGGCGTGTGTACCACTGTGAGTTCTACGCCGGCCACCTTGAGGTTCTCTCCACCCTGCAGCGGGATGTCTACGACGGCCGAACCGAGTTCCTCCTCGATCTCCGCCAGATTGGCACGATGTGCCGCAATCTTGGCTCCGGTGGCAGCCTTGATTGCTGGGATACCGCCAAAGTGATCATTGTGGCCGTGAGTAATGACCACGTACGATAGTCTCCGATCTCTGAACCGGTTTATCGCCTCAAGAATGGCGCTGTTGGACTCGTCCCGTCCGTCACCCGAGTCGATCAGGATCGCTTCTTCTCTCCCGATCAGGTAGACGTTTACGGCATACAGACGCGCGATGCGCGGGTCTGGGATCTCGATCAGTTGAACATCAGGTGCCACTTCCACGGTCGGTTCTCCTCTCTTGTGGCGAAAGCGTCGGGCGCTCTCAGTGGGGCACTCGGATGGACGGCTCGCCGGTGTGCCGGGGCCCGTCTGTGCAGCCCGTGTCGTCGGAAATGCTCGATCATTATACGTCTTGGCAGATAGCCTCGCAAGCTTTCGAGCGTATCTTGGGGCGTCACCGCAGGCCCTTGCCGTGCCAGCGGCAATCCTGCTCGGCCACCGACACTGCTGGCCCGTTCAAACCCGTTCCCTTCCATCCCCGGGGGACTAGCCATATTGGGCTGCTTGACACAACGGCCGGTCCGGCGGTATACGGAGAGCGAGACGATGATCGAAATCACAGTCGGTCCAACGTGCACCGATCCCATCGACAACATGACGATTTCCTGTCGGAGTGTGCACGGCTGATGAAGACCATCATGCATGCTGCCGCGGTCCTGCTTGCCGCCTGGCTGCTGATATCGCCGGGTGCGGATATCCCAGCCGCGTCTCTCGCTGCGGCACAAGATCAGCTGAGCAACTCAGGCGCACCATACACCGGTCTCCTGCGGGCCTTTGTCACGGACGAAGCCACCGGAAGGCCTGTTGGCAATGCCACGGTATCGGTCCAAGAGGCCGCCCTCTCAGTTCATGCCGACGAGCAGGGTGCTACTCCCGTGATGAGCTTGAGTGCGCCCGATCCGGCCTACAGCTTCCAGCCCGACGGGCCACAGTTCTTCGCCGAGTATACCGTCGACGTCGACGCCGAGGGGTACAGGCCGGTGCGCTACCGTGGTGTGCGCATCATCGCCGGCGAGGAGACGGACCTCTATGCCCCTCTTGCGCCCTTGCCGGGCGGAGACCTTGGCGCAGCCGGCCAGGCGCAGGCCAGAGAGGAGGTGACCATTCCGGAGCATGCACTGTGGTCGGCCCGGAGGACACGAGAGGGATCAGACCAGGTGATCCCACAAAGCGACCTGCTTGAGGCGCCACCCGCCCGGGCAGAATCGGACGGATTGTCCGGCGCGTTCGAAGCCGGGGGAACGGTGCGGGCGGCGGAAACGCCTCCGGCGACGATCGTTGTTCACCGCGGTGACCCTGCCGATCCATCAGCGCCGAATATTACCGTGAACTTCGAGGAGTACGTCAAGGGCGTGCTTCCCAGCGAATGGATCCCATCGTGGCCCAGGGACTCGCTTCTCAGCGGGGCGCTGGCCATACGGTCCTACGCTATGTATGTAGTGCGCACGGGGAAATGGCGGAGCCGAGGGTATGCATTTGATATTGTTTCCACATCGCTGGACCAGGTGTGGAATCCCAATCTACGCTGTCCTTCGACCGATAGCGCCGTGGATGCTACTGCTGGCCAGTACATAGCTTACAACGGGCTGGCGATCAATGCCCAATATCGGGCTCACACGGGCTCGCCGACTGATGACTGGTACCGCAAGTATCAGTCCCCTCCTTACTTGCAGGGGATTCTGGACCAGGTAGAGGCGGATCACGGGTACAACTACACGATTGGGCCGGGAATGTCGCAGTGGGGCTCAAAGTGGTGGGCCGAGCCACCGTATAACCATGGCTACGAGTGGATCGTGAAGCACTACTACACCGGCGTAGGCTTGCTTCAGGCGGCTACGACTCTGTTGGTTAGCAGCACTAGCGTCTCGTTCCTCAGCCTGCTGGCCGGGTCCGGTGGCACCACGGAGACAGGGACGATCACGATCAGCGACAATGCCGGCCGGGGCGTGCCGTGGGCCGCGGTGGCCACATCCGACCGGGGCTGGCTGACCACACAAGCGTCTAGTGGCCAGACGCCGGCGTCGCTTGCGATTACGGCCACGCCGGTGGTGAATGGGAGCCCTCTGCCGAAGGGCATTTATCAAGGGACGATTACGATTTCGGCCCCAGGCACGGCCAATCCGGTGACCACCATTCCCGTGTCTTATGTCTTGACGGACAGAATCTACCATACTCGTCTGGCCGTCGTATTCAAGGGGGCGTCAGGGTGGTAGGATAGCGTCCATGTCTATTTGAAACAGCCCAATTGGCACCGGGATATTTTCAATCCCAGGTCATCGGCCACCTGTCCCACTTCTCCGACGTACACGTCGACATCCTCGGCAATCTTGTAGGCCACAGCGCAGGGCAGTTTCCCGTCGACCAAGGAGCCTTTGACCCTCTCTACCAAGCGCTGCTCCAGGTCGGGGGCGATCTCATACCGGTGTCGCATCTGATCGGCCCGTTGATGCGAGGTCTCGGCCACTTCCTCCCTCACGGAGAAAAGGGCGTCGAAGTCGGCACTGAGTACGGCCTCTAGATTGGCGTATTCGGTGTTCTTCGGATAGGCTGCCAGCACCCGCTCGCCATGGGCAAACCGGTAGCTGCGGCCGCCAGGAGTCTTCAGCCGCCGATTCCCGATCGTCGCTCCCGAGATGGCTTGGATGGCATCGGTCAGGCAACCGTCATCACCTGTCCAGACGCGCAGCCGCGGATCCCTCGGTTCAATACCCCACGCGTCGATGACGTGCTGCATCAGGCGGGCTCCGAGGACTATGCCAAGGCAACGCTCCCCGTGGAAGTACTCTGCCGCGATGAGCATTTCGCCCAGTGTCGGCATAGTAGGCCGATCGGGAAGCACCCCCTCACCTGCAGTCCGTGCCGAGAACGCTCCGCCCCGGAGTGGTGAGTACGGCTTCACATCGATGATGGCCGTGCCATCGACCATATCCAGACGATCCAGTTGCAGGACGCCGTCTACCCTGCCGGTCAGACGCGATACGCAAAGGATTAGGGAATTCGGCACCATGGTTCGGTCAAATTTCCGGCGGCCCATGTGCGTTTCGACGTTGCGGGCTTCGGCCGCGTCTTCCTGCAGTTCGGTCGGTTGAGTCGGACCACGCCAGCCGATAATCACCAGGTGACTGCTACGCTCGATCCCCTGGAAACTGGAAACATACTCGGGAAGAATCTCCACAGTCGCCGGCACGCCAATCTTCGGCATCTGTTTTGGATCGTTGATCGGCGAGTGGACCAGTCCAACAACCTGGAATTCCATGTCCTCTCCTGTCTAGGGTTCTGTTCTTCGTAGCCTTCAGCCATCAGTTTGCAGCGGCCAGCCGATGATGCGTGAAGCTGTAGAGGTGCCAAGAGCCAAGGCCCGATAGCTGACCGCCTTTTATGAGTATACGCTATCGGCCGGGCGGAAGCAAAGGAGGAAGAATGCCGAGTTCTGAAGTAAAGTAAGAGCAAGAGGGAACTGGCCAGAGCCTCCACTTCCGGAAACGGTGCCGGCCATTGTCAAGGGTCATGGTCGCGCGAATCAGGGGCGTGACTGATGGCTGGAAGCTACTGGCTGAAAGCTAATCGCTGCTCAGCTTGCCATGGTGAGGAGGCGCCCTGCTGTACCGACCTGCAAGTCATCACACTTCTGCGTGTCAATCTCAAAAGGAGGAATCGCGTATCCGTTCGGATCGAAGAGCACGCGAACTACCGGTCGGTCAATAGCCTTGGGATCGACGCTGACCACCACGCCCCGATAGCCCTGGTACTCCCCGGTCAGGATCACAACTTCTGCCCCGACTGGGTAGACGGGTAGGATGGAGAGAAAGCGTCGGACGATCTCTTGGTTCAGGTGCCAGCCGGCCATTTCGCGCAAGCAAGAGACGATTTGGTCTGGTTCCATCGCCGCCCTATATGGGCGATCGGAGGCCAGTGCCGAGTAAACATCTGCGACGGCGGCGATTTCGGCCACGAGCAGGATCTGTCCCGCCTCGTAGCGCTGGTGCCGATGACCCTGCACCTCGTTGCGACCCCGCAGAGCCCGCGGGTAGCCAGAGCCGTCTTGACGTTCGTGGTGCTGCCAGACGACATGCCGGGCCAACAGAGACTCCTCGGCGGGAATAAGCTGGCGCACAATCTCATAGCCGGTGGTAGGGTGTTGCTGTACGATGGCGAACTCCGCTGGGGTGAGACGATTCGGCTTGTTGAGGATCTCCGTTGGCACGAACGTCTTGCCCATGTCGTGCAGCATCCCTCCCAGCGCCAGTTGCCTCAGGACGTTGAGAGGGAGGTGCAAGCGTTTACCTAGCATGACGCTAACGACGGTTACTTCGACCGAGTGCTCGAAGCTGTAGTTGTCGTGGCTCTTCAGGGAGATGATGCCATCAACTACCTCCGCGCTGAGTGCCTCTTCCACAATCCGTTCTACGTCACCGGACAGTTGGGCCACGAGCGGCGCGGCCGCCGCCAACCAAGCGCTTCCTCCCTCGGACTTCGGCACCGTCCTACCGGGGTTAGGACCTCGCACCAAGGTGAACAGGTCGCCCAAGTGCTTGCGCGCAGCCGCCCGCACTGTCTCGGAGATGATTTCCTCCGGACCGACTTCGTCCGCGAAGCCATCGCAAATATAGATCGAGGCATACCCTCGGGACCATAAGGCGTCGATGTATCTCTCGGACAGAACCACGCCGCGGCGTAGCAGCACGTCGCCGTTAACGCCGAAAATGGTTCGTCCCACCACCATGCCTGGCCTGGCCTGGCTGAGTGGAAGTCTGTGCATTGCTCCCTGCCCCAAATGAGGGTTTGCCGCCGGAGCCGGTCGGGACGTAGGTTGATCCAGCGTCCTTCCCTTTGGCCTCATGCAGCACCCAGTCGCAGCGATCGCCTCTGGTTATCCCTGCACTCTCAGGTTATATTATCGGTAGGGCAGGTACCGAACTTTATACCGCATCTGGGATAACGAGCATTTGGCTAGGAGGCTGTCGTTGTCCAGTGAAAATGTCACGTTAACGGTTCAGTGAATTTGACACCACGTGCGGTCGACGCCAAGGATGATCGGCTGCTGGTCGATGCGACTTGCGGTTGCCGTCGTTCGCCGCCTTG
>Ga0315298_1005318_pt1 | contig 18406 bp, 18 predicted proteins | sample WHS_1_MG_FD_203077 | JGI IMG/M metagenome (GOLD analysis project Ga0315298, IMG submission 203077) | Extremophilic microbial mat communities from Washburn Hot Springs, YNP, Wyoming, USA - WHS_1_MG | ecosystem: Environmental > Aquatic > Thermal springs > Hot (42-90C) | place: USA: Wyoming...
GGGCGGGCGTGCTGGGGCGATGTCAGCCGGGGGGCCAGTTGAAGGGTCTGCCGGCCAGCACATGCAGATGGAGATGCATTATGGTCTGTTGCGCGCCCGGACCGCAGTTGAACACGGTGCGGTAGTCGGTATGGCCCAGGTCCTGCATGACCTTTCGCGCGACGAGGAACATGCCGCCCACCAGCGCCGCGTCGTCGGGCGTCAGGTCGTTGAGGGTGGGGATGACCTTTTTTGTTATGATCAGCAGGTGGACTGGCGCCTGCGGCTGGATGTCGTGGATGACGATGTAGTCATCGTCCTCGTAGGCGATGCGGGCGGGGATCTTCCGGGCGATGATCTTCTCGAAAAGGGTCTCGGCCATGGTGCTCTTCTCCGCTGAGCCGTACTTGGTAGTATCTGCGGCGAAATAATGCAAGGGCGTGCGATGCCGGCGTTTTCGACAGCCCGGAAGCGCCCTCTATAATCGGTCGGCGGTGATGCTGAATTTCCTGATAGAAACCTTTGCGCTGGGGGTGAAGAACATCTACCTTCATCGTCTGCGCAGCCTGCTGACGACGCTGGGGATAATTTTCGGCGTGGCGGCCGTGATAATCATGGTGGCCATCGGGGAGGGCGCAAAACAATCGGCGCTGGAGCAGTTGCGGATGCTGGGCGCGCGCAACATTCTGGTCCGTTCGGTGCCGCCGCCGGAAGGCAGCGATGCCGGGCAGCGCATTCAGCGCGTGCTGACGTACGGTTTGCGGGAGACCGACAGGCTGCGGCTGGAGACTATCCCCGGGCTTACTTATATCGTGCCGCTGCGCGACACGCAGCAGCGCGTGGTGGTGGGCGAGCGGCGGGTTCCCGTCAACGCCATCGGCACCGAGCCGGAGATATTCGAGGTGATCAACCTGCCGCTGGAAAGAGGCCGGTATTTCAACCGCATCGATCTGGAGCAGCAGACGCCGGTATGCGTGCTGGGATCGCTGGCCTGCCAGCAGCTTTTCCCGTACGAAGACCCGATCGGGCAGGTCGTGCAGGTTGGCGGGGCCGATTCGGGCATTGTCATGCTGGAAGTTATCGGGGTGCTGGAGAAGACGGGTTTGCGCCCCGGCTCGGGGATAATAAACCGCGCCATAGACCAGGACCTGTACATGCCGCTGACGCTGGCGCGCTCGGTGTTCGGCGATCAGGTCATAAGGCGCCAGGCGGGCACCTTCGAGCGCAAACGCATCGAGCTGACGGAAATATGGTTGCAGGCGGCGCGCGTGGAGGATGTGGAAACGCTGGCGGCGATAGTGGAGAACACCATCCGGCTGGAACACAAGGGCCCGCCGGACTTCGAGGTGAAGGTACCGATAGAGATACTGCGCAACGCCGAGCGCCTCAACCGGACATTCAACTTCGTGCTGGGGGGAATAGCGAGTCTGTCGCTGATCGTGGGGGGCATAGGGATAATGAACATAATGCTCGCCAGCGTTACCGAGCGGACGCGCGAGATAGGCATACGGCGGGCGATGGGGGCCAAGCGCCGGCACATAGTGCTTCAGTTCCTGGTGGAAACGACGGTGATTTCGCTTGCGGGCGGGGCGATCGGAATACTGGCCGGCAGCGGAGCAGCGATCGCGCTGCCGATGATAATGCGCGCTGTGGGCAGCTCGCAGATATATCCGACGCAGATAACGGCATGGTCCGTCGTGGGCAGTTTTCTGGTAAGCGGGCTGACGGGAATAGGCTTCGGGCTGTATCCGGCGATAACGGCGTCGAGAATGGACCCCATCGAGGCGCTGCGTCACGAATAAGAGAGGCATGGATATGGTGCGGCGTGCAGTGCATCCGGCGAGGATTTCGCCCGGTTCGCGGATAATCGAGGCTTTGTGGCAGCAGCAGCACGTCAATCCGCATCAGACGGTGCGGCAGGCGCTGGAGAACACGGCCATCAGGCCCGATCTGTGGATGCGGGCCGTGCGCGTGCTGAGGGTGGAGGAGTCGCGGAAGATAGGCCGCATGAGGCGGAAGGAACTGGCGCTTCTGGGACGAACGATCCGGCGTTACTGGCAGGAGTGGCGACGGGGCGAGATAGCGTTGTAAGAACGGGCGGCCGCAAGGGGGCGGGCTGCCGACACAACAAGGCGTGGGGCTGAGGGTCAGTGCGCTTGACACGGCGTTGCGGGGGCTTAGTATTTGTGGTTCCTCTTTACGGGGCATTCGTCGAGAGGCTCAGACGCCGTGTGGCGGCGTCGAGAGGGTAGGCGAGCCGGGTCGGATGGCGGTTTAAACCGGCACGGGCCCCCTGGGATTGACGAACCGCACTTGTGATGCCATTGCATGGCGGGTCCGGTGTTGTGCATCGGGCTTTTCCGCCGCGTGGGTCCGGCGCCTTCCGTCAGTACCCGGTGGTGTAACGGTAGCACAACAGGTTTTGGTCCTGTCAGTCCTGGTTCGAATCCAGGCCGGGTAGTGCCGTTGGTGTGTTGTTCGGGAGCGCAGGTGTCGCTTATCGCGATCATACTGGCAGCGGGAAAGAGCACGCGGATGAAGTCGCGGCGGCCCAAGCCGCTGATGGAGGTCTGCGGACGGCCGATGCTGCATTACATTCTGCGGGCGTGTTTCGACGCGGGATGCGCCCGGGCGCTGGTGGTGGTGGGCTTCGGGAAGGAGGAGATAATAGCGCAGTTCGGTCACGACAGGCGGATACGGTTCGTGGAGCAGGCCGAACAGCTGGGAACGGGACACGCCGCCCGCTGCTGCGAGGGCGAGTTGCGGGAGTATCACGGGGACGTGATTATTCTGACGGCGGATCTGCCGCTGGTGCGTGCCGAGTCGTTGCGGGCGCTGTATCAGGCGCATCGGGAGGACAAGGCGGCGGCCACGATGGGCACGGCGGTTATCGACGATCCGACGGGTTACGGGCGGGTGATACGCGACGGGCGCGGCGAGTTCGTGGAGATAGTGGAGGAGATAGACTGCACGCCCGAACAGCGCGCTATACGGGAGGTTTTCCCGAGTTTTTACTGCGTGAAGGCGCAGGAGCTGCTGTGGGCGCTGGGGCGGCTGACCAATGACAACCGCAAGGGCGAGTATTACCTTGTGGATATATACAAGCATCTGCGGCTGGCGGGACGGCGGGTGCTGGCGCTTCAGGTGCTCAGCGCCGACGACGTGGTAGCGCCCAACTCGCGGCAGGAGCTGTCGGTGGCCGACGCGGTGATGCAGGAGCGGATTCAGCGTCAGCACCGGCAGGCGGGGGTGACGATCGTCAGCGCCGCGACCACGTACATCGAGGACGGCGCGAGGATAGGAATGGACACGGTGATCAGGCCGTTCACGTTCATCGGGCGCGATGCCAGCATCGGTCCGGACTGCGTGATCGGTCCGTTTGCGGTGGTGCCGCGCGAGGGGATAGTGCCGGGCGGGACCACGCTGGCCGGGAATGTTACGCTACAGGCGACGACGTAGGGCGATGCGCGGCGGGCGCGCGCGGCTGGCCGCGTGGCGCCGAGGGGTTTGCGAGGCTTGCGGCTTATGGAAGGCGTGAAAGACGCGGAAAAGGTCGATCCCGAGAAGATAAAGGTCTTCACGGGACGTGCGCATCCTGATCTGGCGAGGCGCATATGCGCGTATATCGGGATCGAGCTGGGGCGTGCGCGGACGGAGCTTTTTCCCGACGGCGAGGTCATCGTGCGCGTGGAGGAGGACGTGCGCGGTCGCGACTGCTATATCGTGCAGCCCACGTGCCATCCGGTGAACGCGCACTACTGCGAGCTGTTCATCTTCATCGACGTGCTGCGGCGCGCCAGCGCGCGGACGGTGACGGCGGTGATACCGTATTTCGGGTATGCCCGGCAGGACCGCAAGGACCAGGGGCGCGTGCCGATAACGGCGAAGCTGTTTGCGAATCTTCTGGAGCGCGCGGGGGCGGACCGGGTGGTGACGGTGGACCTGCACGCCGCGCAGGTGCAGGGGTTTTTCGATGTGCCGGTGGACCATCTCAACGCCGTGCCGGTGTTCACGAAATGGTTCCGGTCGCTGGGGCTGGCCAGGCCGCTGTTCGTTTCGCCCGACGTGGGCAACGTCAAGCGCGCCCAGCGATACGCCAGCGAGCTGGGCGGGGATCTGTGCATAATCGACAAGCGGCGCACGGGCACGATGGCCGAGGCGGTACACCTCATCGGCGACGTCGAGGGCAAGGACGTGCTGATGGTGGATGACATGATAACGACGGCGGGCACGATGACCGAGGCGGTGCGGATACTGCGCGAGCACGGGGTGCGGCAGATATACATGTCGGCGACGCATGCGGTATTTGCGCCGCCGGCGATGGAGCGGCTGGTGGCCTGTCCGTTCACGAAGCTGGCGGTGACCGATACGATACCGATAGGCGATCGGGCGGATCCGATAAAGGACAGGCTGGTGGTGCTGAGCGTGGCCGAGCTGCTTGGCGAGGCAATCCGGCGGATTCACCTCAACATGTCGGTCAGCGCCCTGTTCGAGAATAAGCGTGGCAGGGCGATGAGCGAGTGAAAGCGGCCGGCGGCCCGCGCCGGTCGGCGCAAGGATACGAGAGGAAGCGAACATGGCGATACAGGTAGCACAGTTGAAGGCATTGCCGCGGTCCGAGAAGGGCTCGCGGGCGAATCACAGATTGCGCAAGGCGGGATTCGTTCCCGCGGTGGTTTACGGGCACAAGCAGGCGGTTATTCCGGTGAAGGTGCCGCGGCGCGAGCTGGTCGGGCACCTGGCCGGGGGCGCACACGTGTTCGATCTGGATATCGAGGGCACCAGCGAGAAGGTGCTGGTGAAGGAGGTGCAGTACGATCATCTGGGAGCGGAGATACTGCACGTTGATTTTACGCGCGTGAGTCTGGACGAGACGGTGCGCGTGACGGTGCCGCTGGTGCTGCGCGGCGAGCCGAAGGGAGCGGCGGAGGGCGGCGTGCTGACGCAGGTGATATCGGAGCTGGAGATCGAATGCCGGGTGCTGGAGATACCCGACGTAATCCGGCACAACATATCGGAGATGAAGCTGGACGACGTGCTGCACATAAAGGATATAGCGCTGCCGCCGGGAGTGCGGTGTCTTCAGGACGGCGAGCTTATAGTGGCGACGCTGCGCGAGGCGCAGGAGCTGGTGCCGGCGGCGGCAGCGGCGACGGAGGAGGCCGGTCCGGCCGAGCCGGAGGTCATCGGTCGCAAGGCCGCCGAGGAAGGCGAAGCGGAAGAAGCCGGCCAGCAGGAGAAGAGCGAGAAGAAGGAATAGGGTCGCCCCGAGCCCGCCGGGGTCTGCGGGAGCGGACCGATATGAAGCTGATAGTCGGCCTGGGCAACCCGGGAAGCGAGTATCGCGGCACCCGGCACAACGTGGGCTTCGAGGCCGTCGATGCTCTGGCGCGGCGGCTGGGATGGCTGGCGGCGGGCGATCAGTTCGAGCGGGTTGCCCGGTCGGCTTTCGACGGTCTGACGCTCGATGGAACGGTGTGTGCGGCGGAAGGCGTCCAGAAGGTCATGCTGCTGAAGCCCATGACCTTCATGAACAACAGCGGCAGGTCGGTGCGTGCGGCGACGGCGTTTTACCGGCTGCCGCTGGAGGATCTGATGATAGTGCTCGACGACATGGCGCTGCCGCCGGGGCGGTTGCGTATCCGTCCTGAGGGCAGCGACGGCGGGCACAACGGCCTGCGCGACATACAGCAGGCGCTGGGCACGACGCGCTATCCGCGGTTGCGGATAGGGATAGGGCCGCCCCCGCCGCCGGTGGATGCGCGGGCGTATGTGCTGTCGCGGTTCACGCCCGAGGAGCGCCGGGCGATCGAGCCGGCGCTGGCGCGGTGCGCCGAGGCGCTGGAGATGTGGATGACGAAGGGTATTACCGCGGCCATGAACGCGTTCAACGCGGAGAGAGCGGTGTGAGCAGCTGGCGCGGGCCGGCGCCGCCGCTGGCGGCCGGGGCCCCGCAAAACGTATCGAGGTCATTGAGATGTCGGAGAAGATCAATCAGTACGAGGCGATGTTCCTGGCCCCGCCGGCCGGCGGTGCGGAGCTGGAAAAACTCATCGGTCTGTGCCGGGGCATAATCGAGAAGCACGGCGGACAGATCATACTTATCAGGAAATGGGACGAGCGCAAGCTGGCCTATGAGATAGAAGGCCACAAGCGTGGCACGTACATACTGTCGTTTTTCCGCGCGCCGCCGACGGCCGTGGCGGGCATCGAGCGCGATGTGAAGTTGAGCGAGGAGCTGCTGCGCGTGCTGGTGCTGCGGGCCGACCATCTGACGGAGAAGGAGATGGCCGCCATGGAGCCCCAGCCGGTGGTGCGCGACGAGCGTTCGTCTCATGATCGCGGAGGCGAGGGCGGCAGGTCGCGCCATCGCCGCGAGGAGCAGCCGGCGGAACAGCCCGCCGCCAGAGAGACGACCTGAGGTCCGCAAGCGGAGGAGCTTCCCATGGCCAGTTACAACAGGGTGATACTGGTGGGCAATCTCACCCGGGATCCGCAGCTGCGTTACATACCCAGCACGCAGACGCCGGTGGCCGAGTTCGGCATCGCCACCAACAGACGGTGGCGCGGTCCCAATGGCGAAGACCGCGAGGAGACGTGCTTCATCGACTGCGCGGCCTTCGGGAAGCAGGCCGAGATCATCAACCAGTATTGCCGGAAAGGCAGCCCGCTGCTGGTCGAGGGACGTCTCAAACTCGACACGTGGGAGGACAAACAGGGCGGCGGCAAGCGGAGCAAGCATCGCGTGGTGGTGGAGAACTTCCAGTTGCTGAGCGCCGGTCCCGGCGCCGCGCAGGGCCAGCGGCCGGCGGCGCCTGCCGCGCAGCGCGGCGGCGTGCCGGCGGATCAGCCGCCGGTCGAGGAACCGCCCATCGTCGAGGAACAGCACTTCAAGGATGATGACATACCGTTCTGAAGGAACGGTGCCGCGGCGGATGAGAACAGCGGCGCGCCGGCCGCGGGGCTGTCGCGGCGGCGGGCGAAGAACATCGTAGATCGAGGTTCGATATGGCACGAACAATGAAGGTACTGCTCAGAGAGAGCGTCAAGAACGTCGGACGGGTGGGGGATATCGTGGAGGTGACCACGGGCTTTGCGCGCAATTACCTGCTGCCGCGGCGGCTGGCGGTGCAACCCACGCCCGCGAACATCAAGCTGGTGGAGGCGCGCCGCCAGGAGATCGAGCGCATCGAGCGCGAACGCCGCGACCAGCAGCAGGCGCTGCTCAAACAGCTCGAGGGGGTGACGGTGACGCTGGAGCGCAAAGCCAACGAACAGGGGCACCTGTTCGGTTCGGTCACGGCCACCGATATAGCACGTTGGTTGCAGGACCACGGCTTCAACATCAACGCCGACGACATAAACCTGCCCGGGCGCATGGACCGCATCGAAACCTACACGGTGCAGGTGCGTTTCGCCGAAGACCTTGCCGGCGATCTGCGTGTGTCGGTGGACCCCGACCCCGAAAGCCGCGCGCTTATCGAGGAAGCCCGCAAGGCCGCCGAGGCCGAGGCCCGCGCCCGCGCCGAACAGGAGCAGAAGGCGCAGGAGGAAGCCGCCCAGAAGGCAGCGCGCAAGGGCGAGAAGACGGAAAAGGGCGAGAAAGGCGGCAAGGGGCGTGGCGAAACAAAGTCCGCCGCCGGCAAGTCCGCCGCCGAAGCTAAAACGTCCAGGCCCCGGGCCGAAGGCCAGCCGGCCGCGGCGGGCGAGACTGCGCCGCCGGGCAAGGCCCAGGGCGGCAAGCCGCGCAAGAGCGCCGACGACAAGGGCAAACCCGCCGCCAAAGACCAGTGACCGGCGCGTTCCGCCGGTCCGCCGGCAATGGCAGGAACGACCTCCGCGCTGGCGATGCCTCCGGTCGGCCGGAGCTGAAGTGCGGGCTGGCGACAGGGGCTGACGCGCCGGCGGCACGGGCGTTCAGCCCAGTTCGAACCCCGCCGCCGCGAAGGTGTGCGCCTGACAGAAGACGGCCACGGCAGATTCGGAACGCAACATCCGCACCAGGCGGCGATCTATGGCAAAGCCGTTGTCGGCGAGCCATCGTTCCAGCGGGCTGCCCGCGGGCACGTCCACAAACGCCGCGCGACCGGCGCCCGCCATGCCCGCATCGCACAGAGCGGCAGCATCGCCGACCAGCGCCGTCATCAGCGCGGCGACGAAGCGCGAGGACTCGCCCACGACCGGCCCGATATGCGCCGCCGTGCGCCCCGGGCGCACGAGTCCGAAAGCCGCCGCCCGTCCCGAGTCGTACATCACGCGGGCAACCGCGCCGGTCTCCGCGGCCAGGGCTTCCAGCAGCATGCCGCGCGGCACGCAACTGGCCATGAGATCCAGCCTGAGTACCTGCGGCCAGTCGGTGGGGGATACCAGAGGACAATCCTGCCCCGCGGGGCGCCGCTCGACGCGCCCGCGCCAGCGGTTTATCGGTCCGACAGCGCGAAAGCCCCGCCGCGCATATACGGGCTGGCCCATTTCGGTGGCGTCCAGGCCGACCGCCTCCAAGTCCAGTGCGTCGGCGCGGGCCACAATGGCATCGACCATGGCGCCGCCGAATCCGCGATGGCGGTAATCCTCATCGACCAGAATCATCCCCACCCAGCCGAGTTTCGCGCCGTAGGTGGCAAGCGTGGCCGTGGCAACGAGCCGGCCGTCGATACAGCCGGCCAGACAATTGTCGGGCCACAGAGCCAGCAGTCTGCGCCAGTCGGCATCGAGCTGGTTCCACCCCGCCTGCGTGCTCAGGCGCAGGGCCGCGGGCAGGTCGGCCATGGTCAGCGGACGGATCTCGAGACCGGACGGGCTGCTGTGCGTCATGGCTGTGCTCCGGGCGATCCATAACGGCGCTGCCAGTCGCAGATCACATACGGGAAATCGCCTCTGGAGGCGGCGGAGAGTTCCACCAGGATCGGGGCGATGGCCTCGACCAGCATCCGGAAGATCTGGCGGCCTTTGTCGGCGGTGGCGGCGCGCGGGTCGCCGACGCCGGTATCGCGCGTCAGCGCCGCCCAGTTGCGCGGCGCCCATACGCCGGGCGTCGCGGCCAGCAGGCGCAGTTTGAAGGGCGTGGCCTGGCCGGGCCCGGCGCTTTCCAGCGGCGCCACCCATTGCGGGCGCAGATGCAGCATCAGGCTCGTTTCGAACTCGTCGGCATGATCGCCTTGCGCGACCGTCAGGAGTTTGTATGCGTCGGGGGCGACCTGATAGGCGTTTATCTGCACGATGAACACGGGCACATCGAGCATGATGTCGCGTATCATCTGCCGGAAATCGTTGCCGCCGTGAAAATTGAGAACCACAAGCCGGTCGATGCCCTGCCGCGCCAGGCTGTCGGCCACGTCGCGCAATACCATGTGCTGCGTGGCGCTGCGCATGGTGATGGTGGCTATCTGCGACAGCTGCATGTTGTCGTTGCCGAACGGGATGACGGGCAGCAGCACACAGCGCGCCCCGCGCTCAGCGGCGAGTTCGACGGCGCCTTCGGCGACGGCCGCCGCCTCGATGGTGTCGGTGCCGTGGGGCAGATGATAGTTGTGGGCTTCGGTTGCGCCCCAGGGCAGGACGGCGACATTGGGCCTGAAAGACTGCAACTGACGGTAACTGGCCTCCAGCAGCGACCACGGACGTGCGGTGTAGCTCATCGTGGCGCCTTGTAACCGCGGCGGGCGGCTTGTCAATAGATGCTGCGCATCGTGCCGTCGCGGCGGGCACTTCGTCGATTGCCGGTTTCAGGGCGTAGGCGATAATAGAGCCGCAGTCAGGCGGTGCACCTTCATGAGCAAACGACGCCGGAAAACCGAGGATGCGGAGCTTCAGCAGATCGTCTCCGGGCACTCCACGGCCCATGAGCAGCCGCCGCCCGTGCCCATCGTTCCCGCTGCGCCGGAGACAGTTGTGCCCCCGCCCAGCCCGACGCCTCCGGCGGCGGAGATGGCGCCCGACGAACGCGCCAGGGCCGAGGAGCCGCTGCTGTTCGAGGTCGCATGGGAAGTGTGCTGGCAGCTGGGCGGGATATACACCGTGCTGCGCTCGAAGGTGCTGGCCATGCAGCAGCGCTGGGGCGAGCGCTATTTCCTCGTGGGCCCGTACAACCCCGCCACAGCGCCGTATGAATTCGAGGAGCGCCCCGCCGAGGGATTCATCGCCGACGTTCTGGACAGACTGCGGCGCAGCGGCACGCCGTGCCATTTCGGCCGATGGCTGGTGGCCGGACGACCCGCCGTGATCCTTCTGGATTACCGCAGCCGTTATGGCTGTCTGGATGTTGACAAGTATCTGCTGTGGAAGGACCACGGCATAGGCACGCTGGCCGCCGACGGCGAGGTCAACGAGGTGGTGGCGTTCGGCTTCGCCGTTACCGAGCTGTTCCGGCATCTGACCGAAGCCATGCCCGGACGCCGGATAATCGGGCATTTTCATGAATGGATGGGCGGGGTGGCCGTGCCGCGCATAGCCCATCTGCGCTATCCCGTGACCACTGTTTTCACCACGCACGCGACGCTTCTGGGACGGTATCTGGCCAGCAGCGATCCGGGCTTTTACGAACACCTGCACGCGATCGATCCCGATGCGGCCGCGGGCAATTTCAACATCTGGCCGCGTTTCGCCATCGAGCGCGCCGCCGCCCACGCCGCCACGGTGTTCACCACCGTGAGCAAGGTAACCGCCGTGGAAGCGGCGAGGCTTCTGGGGCGCGTGCCGGATGTGGTGCTGCCCAACGGTCTGAACATTCAGCGTTTCGCCGCTCTGCACGAGTTTCAGAACCTCCATCGGCATTACAAGGAGCGCATACACGAGTTCGTGATGGGGCATTTCTTTCCCAGTTACACCTTCGACCTCGACCGCACCATATACATCTTCACCAGCGGGCGCTACGAGTATCTCAACAAGGGCATGGATGTGTTCATCGAGGCGCTGCACGGGCTGAATCAGCGGCTCAAGCAGGAAAAGGACCCGCCCACGGTGGTGGCGTTCATCATCACGCGGGCGGCCGCGCGCAGCATAAACGTCACGGCGCTTCAGAGCCAGTCGATGTTCGGCGAGCTGGAGAACATCTGCGAGGAGATAGAAAAACTCATGGGGCAGCGCCTGCTGCACGCCGCCGCCCACGGCCGGCTGCCCGCGTATGAGGAATTGCTCAATGAGGATACGATGGTGCGGCTGAAGCGCGCCATCCACGCCTGGCGCTCGCCGCGCCAGCCGGGAATCGTGACGCATGATCTGGTTGACGACGCGCACGACCCGATACTTCAGCATCTGCGCCATCGGGCGCTGCTCAATGCCGCCGACGACCCGGTGAAGGTGGTGTTTCATGCCGATTTCCTCAGCGCCACCAGCCCGCTGCTGAGCCTGGACTATCAGCAGTTCGTGCGCGGCTGCCACATGGGCGTGTTTCCCAGTTCGTATGAGCCGTGGGGCTATACGCCGATGGAATGCGTGGCGATGGGGCTGCCCGCCGTCACCACCGACCTCAGCGGTTTCGGGGCATATGTGTTGGAACAGGTGCCCGACTGCCGCCAGCAGGGAATACTGGTGCTGCGGCGGCGCGGGCGGTCGTTCGGAGAGTTCACCGGCGAGCTGGTGGACCACCTTTTCGATTTCGTGCACCTGACGCGCCGGCAGCGCATCGAGCTGCGCAACCGTGTCGAACGTCTGAGCGAGATGTTCGACTGGACGACGCTTATCCGGCATTACGACGAAGCGCACGCGCTGGCGCTGGAACGCGCCGGCGCGCGCGTGGGCCGTGTGGAGCTTCGCTTCGCATGACGCGACGGCGGCGGCCGCGGGGGCGTGGGGGCGGTGCAGATGCGGCCTTTTTCCCGACGCTTGCGGCGAAGATGGCGTGCGGGCATGTCCGCGGTTGACCGCCTGCGCGCCCGGCCCATAGCATTGGCGTTCGACCGGCGCGGCGCAGAGATGTGCGCCGGCCGGCAGAGCGGAGCCAGCGGAGGGAGAGGGGAGAATGATGCACGTATCTGCACCACGGCCGGAACTGTCGTGCCGGCCTGCCACGCCCGATGAGCTGCGCAGGTGGGTGGAGACCAATCTGGGGCTGAAACTGCCTGCGCGGGGGGTATGTCCGGGGCACGCTGCGCCATTTGAATATCTGCTGCGGGCGTATTTCGAGCCGGCTGAGGACCTGGTGGTGTGGGCGCCGCGCGGCGGTGGCAAGACGCGGCTGGCCGCCGCCGCGACGCTGCTGGACATGCTCTACAAGCCGCCGTGCGCGGTGCGCATACTGGGCGGGTCTCTTCAGCAGAGCCTGCGCATGTGGGAGCATCTGCTGCCCGACGTGGAGCGTCTGGCCGGGGAACATCTTTCGGGGCGCAGCCGCTCGCGGCGCATCGACCTGGACAACGGCTCGTCGGTGGCGGTGCTTACGCAGTCGCAACGGTCGGTGCGCGGGCTGCGCGTGCAGAAGATGCGCTGCGACGAAGTGGAGCTTTTCGATCCGCGCGTGTGGGAGGCGGCGCAGCTGGTTACGCGCTCGCGCGAGGCCGACGGACAGTCGCCCGCCGTCCGCGGCACCGTCGAGGCTATTTCCACGCTGCACGAGCCGTTCGGACTGATGGAGAGGATCGTGCGCCAGGCCGAGGCGGACAACGTGCGCATCATCAGATGGTGCGTGCTGGAGGTGCTCCAGCGCTGCCCGTCGGAGCGGCGCTGCGACTGCTGCCCGCTGCTGGAGGACTGCCGCGGCATAGCGCGCACGCGCTGCGACGGTTTTGTGAGCATAGACGACGCCGTAGCGATGAAACGGCGCGTGAGCGTGGAGACATGGCAGGCGGAAATGCTCTGCCGCCGCCCGGCAGCGCGCAACTGCGTTTTCCCGACTTTCGATCCGGCGGTGCACGTGCGCGAAGAGATGCCGTGCGCGGGCGACGACGCGGAACTGTGGCTGGCGGTCGATTTCGGCTTTGCCAACCCGTTTGTGTGTTTGTGGGTGCGCGCGGGGCGGAATGGAACAGTCCATGTCATCGATGAATACGTGCAGGAACAGCGCACCATAGACGAGCACGTGGAACACATCCGCCTCCGTCCGTGGGGCCGGCCGGCGCGGGTGGCGTGCGACCCCGCCGGCGCGGCGCGCAACGAGCAGACGGCGATGTCGGATGTGCAGGCGCTGCGGCGGGCGGGATGGCGCGTGACGTGCCGGCACAGCGCGATCGTGGAGGGCATCGAGATGATCCGCGCCGGACTGCGGCCGGCGGCAGGCAACCCGTCGCTGTTCATCCATCCGCGGTGCCAGCGCCTCATCCGGGCCATGCGGAGCTACCGCTACAGCGCTCGCGGCGGCGAACTGCCCCTGAAAGACGGAACCCATGACCATCTCGTCGATGCGCTGCGGTACTTCTATGTGAACTCCGCCGGCAGCAGTGCAGCCGAGGGAAGAAGATATTGACGCAGCGTATCGAGCGCCGGCAACGACGCGACGACGCAGCGGCGCAACGACGGGCATTTCGCGCGGGCTTTGTCTTTTGCGCCGGATTGATTAAAATAACGGTGCGCGACGGCGGCGGGCCGCGGATATACGCCAGCTCGCTTCCTCGAAGTCGCGCGGGAGCATAGCTCAGCGGTCAGAGCAGGGGTCTCATAAACCCTTGGTCGCAGGTTCGAATCCTGCTGCTCCCAATCCCCGCCTTTTCGTATCCCGTTGATACGCAAGGAAATACGGCACTATCAACGGGTTGCGCCATATGGACGGTCGCGAATTGCTGCTCTTTTCCGCTGTTTTCCTCCCGTTGCTGTGCCGGATTCTGTGCCGCTTTATTACCGTCAGCGTCTTCAGTAATACTGGCCACGGTCGGCACAGCTACGGCCCGGGCGAAATGCTCATCGGTAACCTGCCGATAGAAGGCGTCGGCGATTTTCTCGGTATGCCCCAGCCAGGCGGCGCAGACGTGCGACGGGAATCGGTCGGCCAGCTCGGTCGCCCGTGACGCCCGCAGATTCTGCCACAGCTTCGGCCAGGGCTTCACGCCCGCCCGCTCGATGTACCGCTGCAACTGCGTCCGCAGGTTGACGGCATTGCCGCGGTATCGCGTGATAACGTGTGTCGTGCCGGGGGCGGCTTCATCGAACACCTGCTGGAACAGGTCGGCCAGTTCCGGAAACATCGGCACCACCCTTATGCCGCCGTCGGCATGGTGGGCGGTCTTCGACGAGCGCACGATGAACCGCCGGCCGGCGAAATCCACGTCGGCCCACGTGAGCGCCAGGGCCTCGGACGGTATCCGCAGCCCGCCCCAGCGTGCCAGGGCCAGCAGCAGCCGCCATTGCGGATCGGGCATGACGTCCATCACCCGCCGCACTACCTCGCCAGGCACGAACATGCGGCGGGCCGGATCGCCAACCACCGTGCCGCTGATATGACCGAAGGGATTCTCCGCAATCAGCCTGCGGCGTACCGCCACCGCGAAGAAATGCCGGGCGTAGTAACAGCGCTTTCGCACGGTCGCCTTCGCCAGCCCGTCGGCAAGCAGCTTCGCCCGGAAGGCGTCGGCGTCGGCAGGCGTCACTTCGTCAACGCGGCGGTTCCCGCCCAGGAAGCCGACCAGCAGATCGCGGGCCTGCCGCAGCAGCACCCGTGACGCCGCCTTCAAGTCGGCCCGCTGGTCGATGTAGCCGTCGATGAACGCCGCCAGCGTGGGGGCCTCGGCCTCCTCCGGCAGATCGATCAGGCCGGCCCGGGCCAGACGGCCGCGCAGGGGATCGCGAACGGACGCCAGCCAGACGGCGGTATCGCGGGGCACGGGCTGACCGCTGATCTTCGCCGACAGCAGGGCTTCGACGTGTCGGCACACGGCTTCGGCCGTCTTCTGGTCAACCTTGCCCAGGCGAACGGTCTTGCGGCTCCCGTCGGGGGCCACGAACAGGATACGTCGATGCCCGTTAGAGTCAGTTCCGATTGACGCCATGGAGTTATCCTTTCTTCGATACGGTACCACCGCCGCCAGGCCGGCCGCAATCCAGCAGCCGGCACGTTGGCAGGCTCGCCGGCTCGTAGCGGATGCCGCAGCATTCCAGAATCAACGCGGCGGCCTCATGGTAGGCTCTATCGGCAGCCACCGCCGGCGGCAATCCGCCGTCGATCTCCAGGATGGCTTGACGCTCCCAGTACAACTGGCGCCATTCAACCGGCCAGGTCTCCAGCACCTCGCCCAGCCGGCGGCTTGTCGCCTCCAGCAGCGGCATCAGATTAGCCTTGGCCAGCCGCAGGCGCTCCACCAAGTCGGCAGGCAGAGGTTCCGGCGACCAGCACAACAGCCGGCCGGCCTCCGCTGTGACGGTCGCCCGGGCCTTCGCCAGGTCGTCGAGAAGTCGTAACATATCACAGCACCAGGTTGCTGCCGCTGCTGGGCAGCCGCTCCGGCTCCTCGGCCGGCGGCGTGCCAGGGGCGGGTTCTGGCGGGGCCTTGCCAGGGGCCGCAGGGCCGGCCGGCGGCGTGCCAGGTGGGGGGTTGCTGCTATCGTGCCAAGATAAATTATCTTGGCACGTGCCTATCGTGCCAGGTTCGGAATCGCTGTTTTTCCTAGGATTTTGCCTATCGTGCCAAGATGCCAAGTTCTCTGTGTCTTCAGGAGGTTGGCACGATAGGGCCGGCCCTTCGGGCAGCTTCCACATCCATTTCCCGCCAAACTGTTCCCGGTAGGGCTGGATGCCCAATACGTCCTTTGCCCGATGCAACGTCCGCCAGGTGTAACCGGCGGCCTTACCCTCATCCTTCACCCTGGCCGATTCCAAGGGGCCGTCTTTGAGCAGTTCGCGCAACCAATCGACCGCTTGGCTTCGGGCTTCGGGTTCGGGGCCGGGCTTGTGCCCGCCCTTGTCATTCTTCACCGCCAAGGCAGCGTCGGCCGTCATTGTCACGGGGCCGGGCAGCCACTCCACCGCGCCCCGCGTGATACGGAAGGCCAGTCCGGGCGGCTCTTTGGCCAGATTGTTCTTGAGACACAGCAGCAGCCGCCGGGCTTCGTCATCCTGGTCTTTCGCCACAAGCCAGGCGGTGCGCGCCGCCGCCGGAAATGCCAGGCTTCCCGTGGCGCGGTAAATGGCCTGCAGGGCGGCGTTCTTGTTCAGGTGACTGATGATCACCAGGGCCACGCCATACCGGGCGGCCAGGGCGGCCAGCGGCGCGAGCATGCCGCGAACTTCGGCGTTGTTGTGTGAATCCGTAGCGCCGAGGAACGCACTCACCGGGTCGATAACGACAAGCCGCGTCTCCGGCCGCTTCTTCAGTTCACCCTCAAGCGCGTCCAGGTCGCGAACGAGATTGAAGAGGGAGAAGGTCGGCTTGAGCGTTTCCGGGTCGATGTACTTGACGCCTTCCAGGATGTGAACACGTCGCACATCAGCGCCGGCCGCGTCAAGCCTGGGGCGGATCGTGTCGGCCGGATCATCTTCGGCGTTCAACAGCAGCACGTCGCCGATGGGTGGGCCGCTATCCGGATCGTCCGGCCAGGGTAGCCCGCGCGTTGTTCGCGCTACGATGTCCAAACTGAGGAAGGATTTTCCCAACCCAGGATCCCCGACAAGCAGCGTCAGCTTGCCTAGCGGTATCCGGCCGTTCCACAGCCACCGGACGGGTTGCGGCTCAACGTCGGCCAGGCACTTCACCACAGCCACGCTTGGGGTATCGACCTCAAGTTCGCGGCCGCTGGGGTATTTCGCCACTGAATGGGCGATGCTCCTCACCTCATCTGCAGGCAAGGGCGGGACACAGCGTTGAGCGTTGGTTTGCTCAAGCGCGGCGTAGATCTCCTCTTCACCCAGCCCGTTGCGACGCAATCGGCCCGCGAGTCGCGTAAGCGCAACGTTCCGCTGGCCTTCGTGAATCTTGCCGCTTCCGTTGCCGTCGGCGGCCGCTTCCCCGGCCGGGGCCTGGGCTTTCGGCCGGCCGGATTTCTGGTCGTCCAGTAGCTGGACCAGGACGGGCGGCAGCGGCGGCAGCTGGCCGGTCGGCGGCCGCACCCATTCATAACGCCCGTCTTCGCGTTGCGAAGGCGGCAGCACGGCCAGGCGGCCCTTGCCCAGCAGGTCCAGACCAGGACGCAGGCTGATAACCCCCCGCAGGGTTCCGTCGGCCGGCGCGGCGAAGTAGTAATGAAAGCCGCCCCCTGGCGTGCGCACAACGGGGGCACATTGCAAAGCGGCTTTCAGTTCGGGATGCTGTTCAACCAGGGCCTTCAGCGATTGCACGCCGTCGGCCTCGGGGCTATGCCGGTCAACATCGAGCACCACCGGCCCGCCCGGCAGGCCGCATGCTACGGCCCAGGCACAGCCTGGAAACAGCTTGTGCCATTGCTTGATCCTCGCGGGATCGTTCGATGCGGCCTCATGGTCGCGGCCGGTCTTGAAGCACGGTTGCCACCCCCTGCCCACCCGCCGCAGCGGCACCAGGTGCCAGCCGCGGTCGGCATATTGCAAGGTGGCGTCAAGGATGCTATCATTTGATGGAGACATTGTTATTCTCTCCTGGCGGCACTACACTTGCCGCCTTCTTTTTTGCCAGGCGAAAGATTCGCGTGGGCCGGCCGCCGGCGGTCGTTTCCCATACGCCCACGCCGGCTTCAACCAGGTCGTCCAAAGCCGCTTTAGCCCTCTTGGCCTTGCGAAACATCCTCGTCCGTAGAATCTCCCGAACCGTCACGGCCCCGCCCATGCGATCAATCAGGTCCATCAGGTCCACCAGCCGCCGCGCTTTTAATGTGGGGCGCAACCGCGGCGGGTTCTTAGGATAGCCGATCACAAGCTTTTCCCCGTTGGCCAGCAGCCACACCTCCTTCGTGGCGTATCTCCGCACCCCAACAACCGCGGTGCCAAAATCCTCCCACCTTGGCACGTCGATCTTGTCTTGGTTTGCCTCTTCTGCGGTAGGGTAGGGTTGCTCAATGTCGCCAAGGTCCACCTCCGGCAATAGGTCGCGCTCCTCCAGGTCGAGCGCGCAAACGATGTCTTCAGTAGAACAGCCGGCCTGGCATTGCAGCAGCACGCGCCCGTCGTTGCCCACGTCAATGGACAATGTTTGGTCATCATGGACAGGGCAACGGGCTGTCCAGCCCTTGCCGCATTGCCGGGGTTGACAACCGCAAGCTTCCAGGACTTTAATAACTTCAGAGAGAGTCATAGCGTTTTCTCCTTGGCGGCATCACGATTGCCGCCTTCTTTTTTGCGCGGCTTCCTCACGTCAGGAAGGGCCGGACGGACCTCGACGAAAAACCCCAAGACGCGGCATATCGCGTCCCATTTATCAGGGGCCAATCGTGGTATCAGTCTGTGCAGGGCGGCATACACCGCGGCGCGGAATCGCGTCTGCGACAGCACGTCGGTAACCTTGCCGATGAAGATTTCGCGGCCGTCGCGTAAGACCAGCGCATAACGTGCCGTCTCTGGCGTCGTGCCATATTGCCGCCAGGCAACAACGTCGAT
>Ga0315298_1005320_pt1 | contig 18404 bp, 16 predicted proteins | sample WHS_1_MG_FD_203077 | JGI IMG/M metagenome (GOLD analysis project Ga0315298, IMG submission 203077) | Extremophilic microbial mat communities from Washburn Hot Springs, YNP, Wyoming, USA - WHS_1_MG | ecosystem: Environmental > Aquatic > Thermal springs > Hot (42-90C) | place: USA: Wyoming...
GGGTGGCGCTTACATTGTCGTTCGCAACACGCGTGAAGCGCTTGGAAAAATTGCCGCCCGCTACCGTCAGGATTTTAATATCCCTGTGATTGCGGTATGCGGTTCAAACGGCAAGACGACCACCAAGGAACTTATCGCCTCTGTTTTGGGCGTCAAGTTTAACGTCCTTAAAAGCGCTGCGAGTTTTAACAACGATATCGGTGTGCCTTTAACACTGCTTAACCTTGGCAGCGAACATCGCGTTGCCGTGGTCGAAGCAGGTACAAATCACCCGGGCGAACTCAGACCGCTGTTGCAGATAATAAAACCAAAATTCGGTGTCATCACGAGCATCGGCAGAGAACACCTCGGATTTTTTAAATCCATGGATGGTGTTGTAGAAGAAGAAGGGCAAATTGCGGAGTGTCTGCCCGCCGACGGCAAATTATATATCCACGTGAACAACGAATGGGCAGAGAAGATTTTGCACCGCCGTGGCGCGCCAGTAGTCATTACGATTGGGTCGGGAGGAACATTAAACTGGCGCGCCAATGTCCTTCATTCTACCCTGAGTGGGACTAAATTCGCCGTTGAGTCGAATTTCATTGAATACAACGGCGAATACGAGGTTCCTCTGACGGGCAGACATCAGGCGACAAATGCGTTAATCGCAATCGCCATAGGCGCCGAGTTCGGTTTATCGAAAGCGGAGATTCAGCGCGGACTTTTAAATGTAACCCAGCCTTCAATGCGGATGCAGATTGAAGACTGGAACGGCGTCAGAATTCTCAATGACGCTTACAATGCAAACCCGGATTCTATGGCTGCTGCACTCACATGGTTGTCTGGACTCGATTGCGCCGGTAAAAAAATAGCGGTTATCGGCACTATGGCTGAACTTGGCGAACACAGCGAGCATGAACACGAAGAGATCGGTAAACTTGTAGCGGATTTAAAAATAGACATAATTTTCGCCATCGGCGAGTTTGCAGAGTGTGTCGCCCGTGGCGCCCGAAAGTCAGGCAACAAAAATGTTGAGATTTTTGAAAAACCGGAAGAGGTAGCCGAACGGCTTAAACAGATATGTTCGGAAAATGACATTGTGTTAATCAAAGCCTCGCGTTCGGCGCGTCTGGAACAGATTGTTAAAATTTTAAAATCTTAAAAACCTGTATGGCAAGAAGCCTTAAAAAGATAAAAACAGAAAAAAATAAATTAACCGGATACTGTAAAGTACCCGGCATAAACGAGTCATTTCGAAACAAGCATGGCTTTGTTTTGCCGGAGTTTGTGTATCGGTTTGTGCCGCCGGAAAAAATCAAAGATATCGTTTTTGATACAGGCGTCCGGATTAAACACAGATGCGATTAGTTGTGTAGATGTTGTATTATCTTGCACAATATATTAACGATTATGTAGCCGGAACGGAATGGGAAAGCACATTCTCGTGGCTGCGGCTGTTCCGTTATATTTCTTTCAGGAGCGCCGGCGCCGCAATGACTGCGCTTTTTTTAAGCTGGTGGTATGGACCGCGCGTTATTCAATGGCTTAAAGAATTAAAAATCAGGCACGAATATCAGGAATCATCAGAGCCGCAAACTTACGTTGACCCACGGAAAAATCCTGAAAAATATGGTACGCCTACAATGGGCGGATTAATGATTGTGGTTGTCATTGATATAACGACACTCATCTGGGCTCAGTGGATTAAACTCGTTATACTTACACTGTTTACAATTGTGGTGCTCTGCATCCTCGGGTTCCTCGACGATTTCATGAAATTGAAATACCGCAACACAAAGGGTGTTAAGGGATTGATTAAACTCTACGTTCAGGGTGCGCTGACTATCTTTGCCGCATGTTATCTTTTGTGGAACGATGATACCCACAAATTAATCAGCGAGGTAATGATTCCGTTCGTAAAAGAGCCTGTTCTTATCGGTTCCACAGGCGCAATTGTTGGCATTATTATTATGACCCTTGCAGTAGTCGGCACGTCAAATGCCGTTAATCTTACAGATGGCCTTGACGGGCTTGCAATAGGCTGCATGGTTATCGTTACGTTTGTTTTCGTGGCGCTTACCTACGTTGCAGGCAATGCCATTTTTGCAAGATATCTGCAGGTGCCTTACGTCCCGGGCGCCGGAGAATTAACCGTTTTCTGCGCAGCAATGATTGGAGCTGGACTCGGATTTCTCTGGTTCAATTGTCATCCAGCCATGGTTTTCATGGGAGATACTGGCTCACTGGCGCTTGGCGGTGTTCTCGGAATGATTGCTGTTTTAATTCATCAACCGCTTGTGCTCCCAATTGCAGGCGGAATATTCGTAATTGAAGCGCTTTCAGTCATCATTCAACGCGGCTATTTCAAATATACTAAATACAGATACGGACAGGGAAGACGTGTGTTTAAAATGGCGCCGATTCACCACCATTTCCAGCAGCTGGGCTGGAAAGAGACTCAAGTTGTAACGAGGTTTTATATTGTCTGCGTCCTGTTCGCAGTAATGGCACTCGCAACTTTAAAGATACGTTAAATGAAAGATTTGCTGAAAAATTTGAAAGATAAAAAAGCCCTTGTCATCGGGCTTGGTAAAAGCGGTATTGCTGCTGCGCAACTTTTGAAACGTTGCAATGCAGCAGTTACCGCCATTGATGCTGCTGATAATCCCACCCTTCAAAAAACGGCTGCTCAGCTTAGAGAGTCAGGAATATCGGTTTTCACAGGAAAGAAATCTCTGGACTCGCTGGATTTTGATCTCGTTGTAATAAGCCCCGGCGTTCCTACTAAGACAGGCATTGTCAGAGACCTTATCGCTAAAGGTGTTCCCGTAATCGGAGAAATTGAACTCGGCTACAATTTTCTGGATAAATCAAAGATTATTGCAATCACAGGAACAAACGGAAAGACAACCACCACAGAACTTGTGGAAAAATTGTTCAAAGACGCAGGCTTTTCATCAATCGCTTGCGGCAATATTGGTTTGCCGTTGTGCCAGATTATCCTCGACGGCAAAAACTATGATTTCCTCAGTCTCGAAATAAGTTCTTTTCAATTGGAAACAATTAAGAATTTCCGTCCTGAAGTCGCTATCTTAACAAATATCACACCAGACCATTTCGACAGGTACGATTCAATGAAGGACTATGCCCTTGCAAAGGCAAATATATTCATTAATCAAAATCAGAACGATTTTGCCGTAATCCAGAAAGACGCGCTTAATCAATCAACCGGTTATGGAGTGGCGATACCGTCCCGCATAATTACATATAGTTATTCTTCTGAAGACGCAGATGTATTTTTAAGGAACAATACAATTGTATCCCGTTCTTCGGTTATTGGCGGGTTTGAAATAAATCTCGGAGATTTCCGGCTAAAAGGTGTTCATAATGCTGAGAACCTGATGGCGGCTATCATCTCCGGCAGAATTTTTGGATTAAAGACCGAGAAAATCGTATCAATATTAAAAGAATACTCCCCTGCACCGCATAGATGTGAACTTGTTGCAGAGATTAACGGCATTAAATTTATCAACGATTCCAAAGGCACAAACGTGGATGCAGTGATAAAAGCCATACTTTCTATTGGGTATTGCAAAAGTAGAAAGCACAATATATTGTTAATAGCCGGGGGTAAAGATAAAGGTTTCGGTTTCGATGAGATTCGGCCGATTCTGAAAGAAAGGGTCAAACGCGCGTACCTGATTGGTGAAACCGCTGAAAAAATGAAAAACTGTTGGGAAGGTTTCACCGATTGTGTGGTTGCGGAAACCATTGATAAAGCAGTGGTTATGGCGGCGAAAGATGCAGAACCCGGCGATGTTGTTTTACTTTCGCCTGCATGTTCAAGTTTTGACCAATTTAACGACTATAAACACAGGGGAGAAGCATTTAAAAATGAGGTTAAAAAGTTGTTGAATAACAATATATTGTGTATTTCGAGGAAGAAAACACAATATAATGTTGTTGCATTTTTTTAAATTTAGAGTTTGATTTGATGAAAAACGGATTTTTATCCGGAAAAAAATTTGTATCCGGATAAATAAACTAAAAAAACAAAAACAAAACAAATGATGATGCCATGAACTCGCAAAATACACTGAACGGTGCTCCGCTGGAGCAACAGCCGAAGTCTAAAACGAATATCCTCATCCCGGTGGTTGCAATTCTCGGGGTGCATGTGATATTACTGGGCGCTCTGCTTTTGCAGGGTTGCAAAGATAAACCATCAAACGCAAGTGTGGCGGACAATTCAATTGTAACGAATTTGCCATCCATAACGTTTACTAATCCGCCGATAATAGATGCGACAGCAACGGCTCAGCCGCCTGCGCAACCTGTTGTTACAGCTCCGCCTGTAACACCGCCGACGCAGCCACTCCAGCCTTCTACGGCAAACAGCATTACGCCTCCGCCTGTTACTCAGCCCGTTACTACTACAACAACGGCTTTGCCTGAAGCAAGCGGTGTCCTCGAGCATAAGATCGAAAAAGGCGAGACCTTTGCGATTATTGCAAAGAAATATGGTGTCTCCGTGGATGCGATTGTGAAGGCAAATCCCAATCTGAATCCACGCCGGCTGCAGGTTGGTCAGATTGTTAAAATTCCCGAAAGGTCGGCTGCCTCAGCCACAACAACTTCGGTAAAATCCGAAACAACTTCCACAAAAACAGCGACTGTGTCTAATGTGGAGGGCAGCGTTTATGTGGTCAAACCCGGTGACACCCTTACTAAGATTGCAAAGACCCATGGTGTGAGTATTCGCGAATTAAAATCAGCCAACAAATTGCAGACTGATAAAATTAGTGTCGGACAAAAACTGAAAATTCCTGCGAAGGGACAATCCCCCTCTGCTCCTGAGGTAAAACCGCCTGCTGAAAATATTAATGACAATTCTTTGCCAAAATTGCCGCCGGCTAACGTTTAACCGGCAATAATTCGCCGCCTGTAACGGTGGATTTCGGGCTGCAGGGAATTGCGACGACCACAGCCATGAGAGAAAGATGTAATGGGTAACCGGATTGCCAGTGCAATACTGATCCTTTGCGTAACTATCCTGCTCGGATTTGGCATGGTTATGCTAATGAGCGCGGGTATCGCAAAGGGTGGAGACATCTATTTCAGCAAGCAGCTGAAATGGATGGGCATTGGCTTGGTTGCGCTCGTCTCATGCGCTGTTGTGGATTATCGCCGCTTCAAATCCAAAAAGGTTGTCACAGTATTATTTGCATTAGCGGCGTTATTTCTCGTCGCAGTTCTGATTCCCGGTATCGGCGTAAAAATAAAAGAGACACGCCGATGGATTGATATAGCCGGTTTCAGAATTCAGCCGTCTGAATTTGCAAAACTGGCAACAATCATAGCGCTGGCGTTTTACTGTGAGTATAATGCGCGGCGTATGAAACAATTCGTTCCGGGGATCATTATTCCGTTCGTCATCATAGGGTTCATGGCAGGACTGATAATGATGGGGAAAGACTTCGGCGGAACGTTCTTACTTGGAATTGTAGCCTTGAGTATCCTCGTTATGGGCGGCGCCAGATTACTTTACCTGATTCCAATCTGCATAGTATGCGCAGCTCTCTTTGGCGCTGCGCTCTGGCACAATGAAAATCGTCGGGAGAGATTACTCGCGCACCTGTATCCCGAAAAATACGCTGAAACTCTGGCATGGCAAAACGAACAGGCAAAAATTGCTCTGGGCGCCGGGGGCTGGCAGGGACGCGGACTTGGTGAATCCCGTATAAAATATGGTTTTCTTCCCGAATATCACACAGATTTCATTCTCGCTATAATTGGCGAAGAACTCGGATTCAGGGCAACCCTCGCAATAGTATTGTTATACACTGTATTAGTTTTCTGCGGGGGCATTATTGCATATCGGTCAAATGACCTTTTCGGCTTACTGCTGGCAGGAGGCATTACTATGCTTATAGGACTGCAGGCGTTCATTAACATTGCCGTTGTTACATCAATCATTCCTAACAAGGGATTACCGTTGCCGTTTATAAGTTACGGAGGGTCAAACCTTGTCGTCCTGATGGCTGGTGTTGGATTCCTGGTTAATATTGCATTTAGAAATCAATCGGAATTTCCTGCAATCGAACCTAGCGAATTTGAAACCCAGATATCACCTGTTTAACCGGAGTTGTGGCTGAATGACTAAGGCTCATGTTGCAATAGCCTGCGGTGGAACCGGGGGGCATGTATTCCCGGGACTCGCTATTGCGGAGAAACTCATTCGTAGTGGTTGCGACGTTACTCTTCTCATTTCCCAGAAAGAAATTGACCGTCGCGCCTGTGCTGCAGTTGCAGGGAAAATACCAATCGTCGAATTACCAGCATACCCTCTGACAATCGAAGGATTTTTCCGGTTCTTAAAAGGCGCTTCACAATCGCTAAAATCATGTTTCAGTTGTTTTAGAGGTAAACCTCTGCACGCTGTTTTTTCAACAGGCGGCTTTACAAGTCTTTCGCCGGTGCTTTACGGTAAATTAAGGGGCGCGCGAATTTATATTCACGAATCAAATTCAATTCCGGGAAAGGCAAATAAATTTCTTTCTCGTCTATCAGATATGGTTTTTGTGGGACTTGAAACCACGGCGCAGTTTTTCCCTGCCGGTAAAACCATAATCACAGGTACACCTGTAAGACCTGCCTTTTTCCACCTTTACCAGCCACAATGCAGATTACAGCTGGGACTTGACCCATTCCGTCAAACGCTCCTTATCGCTGGTGGCAGTCAGGGAGCCCATGCGATAAATAAACTTGTACTTTCCGCGATTGATATTTTTAAAAAAAATCTTAGCGACTGGCAGTTTTTACATGTAACAGGTCAGGACGATTTCGAAATAATAAGCGAAGCATATAAAAATAGCGGTCTTAAGGCAAAAGTTTATGACTTTACAGACGAGATGCACACACTTGTGGGTGCCGCGACTGTTGCGGTAAGCAGGGCAGGGGCGTCGTTCTTATCAGAACTTGCTGCAGCTAAAGTCCCGCCTGTCCTTATCCCTTATCCTTATGCCGCAGATAACCATCAATTTTACAATGCGCTAACTTTTGTAATAGCTGGGGCAGCACGGATGCTTGAAGAGAACAAAGCCACTCGGGATTTACTGGTTGGAATGATTAAACAATTGAGCGAGGATTCGCAGTTCCGCAACGAGTCTATTCAGGCTTTGGACCGGCTTTGTGTACCTGATTCAGCAGATAAAATCGGTGATTCAATAATTGAAGGCATTAAGAAAAAGTTTGGCGCAAAGGTAACCTTTGAGCTTTCGGATTCTGTATTTGACGCTAAATCCGGCAACAGCAACAAAACAATTTTGAAGTCAATAAATCCCGTTTTTGTAAAATGACCCTTAACCGCAACAACATTGCAGAGCGTTACGGGAAAAACGCTGGTTTTTACCTGATCGGTATCGGTGGTTGCGGCATGAGTAGTCTGGCTCATATTCTGCTTGATTGCGGTTATTCAGTTGTCGGTTCGGACATTCAGGAAAGCATATACACAGAACAACTCGAACAACGTGGGGTAACGGTCTTCAAAGGACATTCAGCCGGTGCTTTAACGAGTTTTAATCCCGATATCGTTATATATTCCTCTGCAATTTCAAAATCCGCTAATCCTGAATATCAGGAGGCTGAAAGACTTGGAAAATTATTATATAAACGCGGTTATTTTCTCGCTGAGTTCACGCGGAGTCTGAATTCCGTTTGTGTTGCCGGTATGCACGGCAAGACTACAACAAGCGCAATGCTTGCCTACGCGTTTGAACAACTTAAACACTCCCTCGGACATTCCATAGGCTGGTATGTGCCACAGCTCGGAAGACATGGCAGGTTAAACACAGATTTACTCAAATCAGATGGAGTCAAAGATAAGTTCTTTACAATCGAAGTTGACGAGAGCGACGGCACATTCACTTTGTTCTCTCCGGCGCATTCCATAATTCTTAACATTGACTGCGAGCACATGGATTATTTCGGCGATTTTGAGCGGCTAAAAGGTGATTTTGCAAAATTCATAGGAAATACCGCAGGTTATGTTGTTTATTGCGCTGATAATGAAGAACTTGTATCGCTGGTCGGAAATAACAGCAGGGCTATATCGTACGGCTTCTCCGAGTCTTCCCGGTATCGTCCTGTAAACTACAAGTTTAACCCGGAAAGCGGATGGGATTTTGAAGTCGTAAAGAATGGAAATTCTATAGGCAGGTTTAAACTGCAACTCCTTGGTTTGCATAATGTTCTGAATGCTGTTGCTGTTATAACGATGCTCGATTTGCTTGGATTTAAAGCAACGCAGATTGCAGAAGCAATTTCATCATTTAAAGGCGCGGCAAGAAGACAGGAAGAACTTTATAATGATGGCTTTATACGGATTTTCGACGACTACGGACATCATCCGGCGGAGATCAGGGCAACAATCAATGCGCTTAAACCGTTGATTAACAATAGGTTATTGGTTGTTTTTCAGCCTCATCGTTTTACAAGGACAAGGGATTTGCTCGCACAATTCGGCACATGCTTCGAAGGCGCTTCTAAAGTCTGGGTTATGGACATTTACGGAGCCGGCGAAGAGCCGATACCGGGAGTTACTGGGGAATTGATTGTAAATGAATTAAGAAAGAACGGTTTTGATGCCATGTTTGAGCCGGCGGAAGATGCTGTTGCTGAAAGTGTTCTGAAAGAATTAAAGGTTGGCGATGTTGCTTTATTCTGTGGCGCAGGCACCAACGTTACTCGGGCAGCAAATAAACTTGCAGATAAATTGAAATCAAAAGTATATCATATTGATATCAAAGAGAAATCAGGTTTTATACAGGCAGGAAAGGCTGGATAATATACTTGTAATCAGTTAGTTGTGAATGAGTTAAAGGAAAAACTTGTAAACTTGTTAGGCGATAGCCGTAGGGTGCTCGTGAATGAGCCTCTGGCTCCGAAGACTACTTTTGGAGTCGGCGGGGCTGCGGATTATTTTGTTTCTCCGCGGACTTTTGCAGAACTTGCCGGTATAGTTAAACTTTGCAAATCGCTCGGCGTTAATTTCCATATACTCGGCAGGGGTTCTAATACGATTGTCAGGGACGGCGGATACAGAGGGGTCGTTATTCAACCTTTGGGCGGTGAATTTGAAAAAATTGAGGTCAGGGGAACCGAAATTGAATGCGGCGCTGCAGTTAGACTGAAATTGTTAGCCATTGAGGCTCAAAGAAATGCAATATCAAGGTTTGAATTTCTTGAAGGGATTCCAGGCTCAGTGGGAGGGGCTTTGCGGATGAATGCCGGTGCGATGGGTTGGCAGATTTCTGATATTGTAAGTAGTTTAACAATAATGAATTACGATGGCGAGATTGTAACCATTTCGAAGGAACAGGCGGGTTTCAGTTACCGAAATTGCGCGGTTTTGAAAAACGCCATTGCGCTTGGGGCTGTTTTTCGTGGCGTTGCAGGAAACAGAGACGACATTACGAAAAAGATGGAAGTCTTTGCAAACAAACGATTTGCAAGTCAGCCAAAATGGCGAAGCGCCGGCTGTGTTTTTAAAAATCCTCCCGGTGATTCAGCCGGCAAAATCATTGACGAACTTGGGTTGAAGGGGTTGAAATCCGGGGGCGCTATGGTATCGAATGAGCACGGTAACTTTATCGTTAACTTTAACAAAGCAACTGCAAAAGACGTCCTTGATTTGATTGAAAAAGTCAGGGAAGAGGTCAAAAAGCGGCGTGGCATTGAACTTGAACTTGAAGTGGAAGTGATTGGCGAGGATTTATGAGTAAACCTGTTGTAACAGTTTTATATGGCGGCAAATCAGCGGAGCGGGAGATTTCGATAAAATCCGGCACCGCTGTCGCAAATGCCTTAAAATCATTAGGTTATACAGTATTAGAAGTTGATCCTGCTGATGACGACTGGGTAATTCCTGCCGGCACTGATGTTGTTTTTCTTGCGTTGCACGGAACTTATGGCGAAGACGGGACAATTCAAAGGGAACTTGAAGAAATTGGCGTTGCTTATACCGGGTGTGATGCGGAGGCAAGCAGGATTGGATTCGACAAGGTCGAAACAAAGAAACGCTGCATTGCAAACAACATTCCTACGGCGCGGTTTGTAGTGATAAATTCTGTTGATGCACCACCGCCATCCGAACTTGGGTTTCCGCTTGTGATTAAGCCGGTTCGTCAGGGGTCAAGTGTGGGGTTGCAGATTGTGGACGATCCCTCTGGTTGGCATGTTGCGTTAATGAAGTCAATGGAATTTGATTCCGAAGTTATTGTGGAGGAGTATATTGCGGGTCGGGAAGTTACGGTGCCGATACTTGGAGAGGAGGCTTTTCCGATTGTAGAGGTTCGACCCAAAAGCGGCAGATACGACTATACCAGCAAATACACAAAAGGCGCCACTGAATACATCTGCCCGGCTGAATTTGATGATACAACTACAAGGAAAATCCAGCAGGCAGCCCTTGCAACATTCAAAGCGATTGGCGGTCGTGATTACGCGCGTGTGGACATTATTGTAAAGAAGGACAACGAACCTATTGTCCTTGAAATAAATACGTTGCCGGGTATGACGGAAACCAGTTTGTTCCCGAAATCCGTAGCGGTGAAGGGAATTTCATATCCGCGGCTATGCGAGATGATGATTGAATTAGCGCTGAAAAGAAAAAATAAAATCAGCAATTCTGTAATGAAAAAACCATAAGATGCTGTTTTTTAAGAAAAAAAATAAAGGGAATATAAAGGGGAACAGCCGGCGGGAAATAATCCGCTTGGAGCCGCAAAATGTTTTTGGGCGTAAGCAACGGGTGCAACAAGCCGCTTTAATATGGGCAATCCGTCTGCTTGGTTTTGTGATGATTATTATTTTTGCGGTCTTTGTTGTGGACTTTTTCAAGAGGACATACCTTTATAAGAGCCCGATTTACGCAATAAAATATATAGATATCAAGACTGACGGTGTGATTTTGCCGGATCAAATCCGGCGGTGGGCGGGTGTTTCGGTAGGGGACAATCTCATTGCTCTGGACATCAGCAGGGTAAAACGCGACCTTGAGCTAATTCCCATGATTAAATCGGTTTCGGTTGAAAAGGTCTTGCCTGCGACTTTGCGAATCAGAGTGAGTGAAAGGACGCCTATTGCAAAGGTATTAATGACAGACGGACTGGGGACTGAAACCGTTTATACGCTGGATGACAGCGGACAGGTGATGGTTCCACTGCATTATACGCAGATGTCCGTGCCGTCGCCTACGAATGATAATTTGCCGGTTATAATTGGTATCGGGCGAGCGGATTTGCGGATAGGTTATCGGGTGTCTTCTCCGCAGGTGCTTGCGGCATTGAGGTTGATTGTCGCTTTTGAGCGTTCGGAGATGTCCGGGCTTACTTCGATAAAAACTGTGGATGTTTCATATCCAGGGATTTTGCAGGTTACCACAGATGAAGAGAGTAAGATAATATTCAGTCCGGATCAATTCGAGATTCAATTGCGGCGGTGGCGAATGGCATACGATTACGGCAGGCAGATTGGGAAGTCGCTTGCCACGCTTGATTTGTCAGTGGCGAATTATGTCCCCGCAACGTGGAAGGAGATATCGAGTTTAAACACCATAAATACGAATCAGAAAACCCAGACGAAACCGCAAACCAGAACCGCGAGGAAGAAAAATGCATAAGGATACCAACATTATTGTCGGATTGGAAATAGGGACGTCCAAGATTTGCGCTGCTGTCGCTGAGGTTGACAGCAACGGTGCAATCACAATCATCGGGTTCGGGCAAGCCTCCTCGGAAGGTGTCCGCAAAGGTGAGATTGTTGACTATGATAAGGCTGCAAATGTTGTAAGAATTGCGCTGACACAGGCAGAACAAGTTGGCAATGTCGAGATTCAATCAATTTACCTTGGTGTGAGCGGCTCGCATATCCGGGCTTTTACAAGCCACGGATTTCATCCGATTCTTACAGCAGACCGCCAGATCACCGAACAGGACGTAAGCGAAGTTTTAAGAAATGCCAAGACGGTTAATCTGCCGGAGGGAAATACCGTAATTCACGCTATAAGACAGAATTTTACCGTGGACGGAAACAGGGAGGTCAGGAACCCTGTGGGTATGGTTGGGCGAAGGCTCGAGGTAGATGTCCTTGTGGTTTACGGGATGGAGACGAGGCTTCAGAATCCATTGCGACTTGTAAAAGATAAGTTGTATCTGGAGGTGGAGCATATAGTTTTTAACGGGATTGCGTCCTTGCTGGCAACGCTTGATGTCGAACAAAAAGAGATTGGCACGCTGGTTATAGATTTAGGCGCAGGTACAACAGATTATGCGGTCGTAGTTGATGGTTTAATAAAACATTGCGGAGTGCTTGCTGTGGGCGGAGACCACATCACTAATGACATTTCCTGTGGGTTCAGGATTCCGTTAGGACGCGCTGAAGATCTGAAAATTAAGCATGGCTCAGCGATTATCTCAGATAGTGTAAAAGGCAAGTATATTTCACTGGCTAATGAATTTGGATTAAATTCAAAAAGCATTAGTCTGGAAAACCTGCACTTGATAATGTCAGTAAGACTTCAAGAGATTTTCGAGATTATCTATAACGATTTGCAGGAAGAAGGCATCCTCGGAGAGCTAGGCGGTGGGATTGTTATTTGCGGCGGTGGCTCACACATACCGGGAATCACAGACCTGTGCGAGAGGGTATTTCAGCTGCCGACAAAGATTGGAACACCAAAGGGTTTTGGCGGAGCAAATTCGACAATTTCAAAACCAGAATTAGCAACTGTGCTTGGGCTTATAAAATTCGGCAGTTATCAGAACAGACCGGTTAAACGGATGAGCCTGAAAGAATTGTTTAGCAGGGCATTTGGTTTTAACGGTCTTTTGCAGGGGAGGGCATAAAACTTAAACAGGATATAAACCTATGAATAATATGACACCAGACAACGTTTCAGAAGAAGCAAAGCAGAGTAAAGAGCTTGCCTTTTGTGTCATTGGCGTCGGCGGAGCCGGATGCAAGGTAGTCAGCAGCATGTATGAGCGTGGCTTAAGCAACGCACGCATGATTGCGATTGATACGGATGCGACCTCTCTGCAAGGGTGTCAGGCGCATCACCGGTTATTGATAGGAATAAATGCCACGCGTGGTATGGGAACCGGTGGCGACCCTGAACACGGGAAGTTATCCGCGCTTGAATGCACGGAGGAATTAAGAGAACTCATCGGCAAGACGGACATCGTGTTTATCCTTGCAGGGCTTGGACGTGGCACAGGCACCGGGTCATCGCCGATTGTTGCTCAGGTTGCCAAAGAAGCTGGGGCTCTGACGCTTTGTATTGCCACGATGCCGTTTTATTACGAAGGGGTGCGGGCAAAGTGTCAGGCGCTTATGGGGGCACGAGCATTGCGGGGAATTGCTGATGGCATTATCTGTATTCCGAATGACTTGTTTAAAAAGATTCTTCCGTATGGCATAAAACTCAATGATAATATCAGAACTGTAAATAGTTACCTTGCCGATGGGGTTTATGATTTCTGGCGGATACTCAGTTACCCCGGAGAAATGAGCACAACGTTTGGCGATTTATGCTCAATGTTACAGGGTAAACACGCAAAGAGTCTGATGATCTCTATTGAAGTCCCGCAGGGTGGTAGGGCGGAGAAATTCTGCGATGAATTTTTAAAGCACCCGCTCACAGATGGCGGAAACGCTCTTGCCGACGCTCAGTCCGTCCTTATTAACTTTATCAGCAATGGCGACGTTACGATCGATGAGGTAAGGGGAATAATGGACTTTATCAAAAAATACGCAAAGAAGGCGTTTTTCAAGGTTGGGGATTCAATGGATCCCGCAATGAACGGCAGGTTGCGTGTAGCGGTTCTGACGGCTTCGGATGCGGATGCCGAATACACAGCCTTTATCGGCAGACCCACAGAATACAAAGATAAGTCTATTGATGCCTTGAAAATCCAGTTGGGACAACCGGAGAAAGAGGTTCAGAACAATAGGCCTGACCCTGCGATAGTGCCGCCCCCGCCAAACCTGACCGAAGAAGAAATGGCAAAGATTTACCAGCAGAAAGCAAAAGGGTTCGAGGCTAAGCTGGGGAAACTGGTGCAGGGGAGTTTAAACTTTGAGGTGGTTTCGCACAGTCGTTTTGAAAAAACAGCGCCAACAGTTCACAAGGGTGAAAACCTTGACATCCCCACATTTATAAGAAAGTCCATAAAACTAAATTAACAGGACAGGGTTTCCGTCCTAAAAACGGGATTTTTGCCAGTGGTGGCAAAATGTGAACAGGCGGATTTTTTAAAAAAATAGTTTGAAAAAATAGGTTAGTTTATATATATTATTTCGCCTTATAAATTTTGAGGTAATTAGACCATGAACGCTGAACTTTGCAAAAAGGCTTTGGAACGGATTCAGAATCCTAATATTCTGGTGAACCTTGTATCGCGCAGGGTTCGCCAGCTTGCTTCCGGCGGCGGCACAATGAGCAAACCGCTCGTTCCCGTCAGCCACAACATGAGCCTTGCGGATATTGCCCTGCTGGAAATTGCCGAAGGGAAAATAACTTATGAACTCCCTACGGAGACAGGCGTTCTTATTGGCAGCGAGATACCACAGAAAAGAAAGCACTGATTAACTAAATCTGAATTCACCCGGACTGCGCATACACCTGCGCAGAACCAAATGGCGAGATAATTTGATAGAAATTTTTCCAGCCGGAAGTTAAACTTCTGGCTGGACTGTTTTATGGGCACCGAGATTGTTACAAATTCCAAGGCGCGCAGAGACTATCATATCCTTGATGTGATAGAAGCCGGGATTTGTTTACGCGGGACAGAGGTAAAAAGCCTTCGCGAAGGCAGGGGACAAATTAACGATGCATTTGCGCGAATAGAAAACGGCGAGGTCTATCTCTACAATGCCCATATCGATGAGTATTCATGCGGTAGCTGGACGAATCACGACCCCAAGGCGCCGCGTAAACTTCTGCTCCACAAATCCGAGATTAAAAAACTACAAGGATTTTTATCCGCAAAAGGTCACGCGCTGATTCCCCTTTCGCTTTACTGGAAGGGACGCAAGGTAAAGGTTGCCCTCGCGCTTGCAAAAGGCAAGGTCGAGTACGATAAAAGACAGGATTTACGCGAACGCGAAACAGAAAAGATGATCCGCCGCATTACAATGAGGAGAATGAAAGGCGGAGAGTATTAACCCCAGCAATAACCCCGTATTCTGAATGTGTTGATGTTAGAAAAACTATATTAACCACAGAGGACACAGAAGAACTCAGAGGAAGGCGCAAACAAATAAATTTAATAAATAAGGATTATTAACAGAATAGGCAAAAAGTGTAGAATTTAATTTTAAAAATTAAGAGGACTTGTTGTTAATCCTAATTATCCTGAATATCCTGTTTAAATTTAAAATCTTAATATTTTCGTTCTGAAAACCATTATGAGGTAAAACAGAGTAGCTTCGATTGGGGCATTTTTTTATCTAATTAATTCCATCAAAATTTTTTAAAAGAAATGTTTGATTTTGTTAGATTAAATTTAATTTAATAATAAATCACGTAATCAGCCAGATATGATTTTTGCAGTTGTTTAACGCAGTAAAAACGGGATAAACCGATGGCGATTAAATCTTTAAATGAACAGCAAATCCGCGAGTGGACGCTTGAGCAGAAGGACAGGTGGTGGTTTGAGAATGTGTGGCGCGGTGATATGCCGCAACTGACAGTGCGTTCGGCGCTGACGGGGATGTTGCTTGGCGGAGTGTTGTCGCTGACAAATCTGTACGTCGGGGCAAAAACAGGATGGACGCTCGGCGTGGGGATAACTTCTGTGATTCTTGCGTTTGCGATGTTCAAGTTGTTGTCGTCAATCGGTCTGGGACGCGAGTTCACGTTGCTTGAAAATAATTGTATGCAGTCAATTGCAACCGCCGCAGGGTATATGACTTCACCGATGATTTCATCGCTTGCGGCGTATATGCTCGTTACGAACCAGCCGTTGCCGATGTTGACGACGATGGTATGGATAAGTTCAATTGCGATTCTTGGCGTGTTGTTTGCGTTTCCGCTGAAACGGAGGTTTATCAATGATGAGCAGCATCCGTTCCCGGAAGGCAGAGCGGCAGGGGTTGTGATGGATGCGTTGCACTCTGGCGACGCCGCAGAGGGACTGTTGAAGGCAAAGATTCTGATTTCGACCGGTGCATTTTCCGCGCTGGTGAAAATAATGAGCAGCCATCCCATTATGGAGAAAATCAAACTCGGTTTTCTGACAATACCTGAGTATCTCGACGAGTGGGTTTATAAAATTGGGGTGCTTAAGATTGGTGGGATTGATTTGCGGCAGCTGACAGTCCGGCTTGATTCAGATATTGTGATGATGGCGGCGGGGGGACTGATGGGCATCAGAACAGGGGTGTCGTTAATTATTGGCGCAGTTTTGAATTACTGCATCATTGCGCCGCTTATGATTCACAGAGGGGATATTGTGGGTAAGGCGCTTGCGGACGGCACGGTTCAATACGGGTTTAAAAGCATCACGATGTGGGCGTTGTGGGGCGGTGTGGCGATGATGACCACGGCGTCGCTGTTTGCGTTTTTTGCGAAGCCTCAGATTTTTCTGAGCGCTTTCAAGGGGCTGTTCAAAAAGAGCGAGCAGCAGAACGATGTGCTAAAGGATATTGAGTTGCCGATGTCTGTGTTTGTGGTGGGGATACCTGTTGTTGGTGGGATTGTGGTTTATCTTGCGCATAAATTTTTCGGTGTTTCTGTGATTTTGGGGATAATTGCGCTTCCGCTTATTTTCATATTTACGTTGATAGCGGTCAATTCGACGGCGCTGACGTCCATAACGCCGATTGGCGCGATGGGGAAGTTGACACAATTGTTTTTCGGGATACTTGCGCCGGGGAACATAACAACGAACCTTGCCACTGCGGGAATCACGGCGGAGGTCGCTGGCAATGCGGCAAACTTGCTGATGGACATCAAGCCTGGATATATGCTTGGCGGCAAGCCGCGTCAGCAGGCAATCGGTCATGTGCTTGGGATTATTGCAGGGGCGGTGATTTCTGTGCCGGTGTTTTATCTTGTCTTTTTGCACAAAGGACCTGCAAATCTAATCAGCGAGCAATATCCAATGCCTGCGGCGACGATATGGAAGGCGGTTGCGGAGGTTCTTACGCAGGGGATAAGCAAATTGCCGGTCTCGGCGCAATGGGCGGTGTTGATTGGCGGGTTACTGGGGATAGCGCTTGAGGCGGTGCGAGTCAGGACAAAGGGAAGGTTCTGGCTTTCGGGGATTGGAATCGGGCTTGCTACTGTGATACCGTTTAATACCTGTCTGGCAATGTTTCTCGGGTCGCTCTTTTTCTGGCTTGCTCAGCAGAAGTGGGAGAACACAAAGACATGGGCAGATCGGGTGCTTGTGCAGAATATGGAGCCGATATGCGCAGGGATAATTGCCGGTGGGGCAATTATGGGAATCGCGGTGATTATTATAGAGAACTTTGCGTTGTAGAAAGATTGGGGTGTGTTCAGGTAGTCCAGCTTAATTTTAACGCAGAAGGGATAGTTTCCCAGTAATATCTTCAATCTTTATTTCGCCAATGTTTTTTACCACTAAATCTGCGTCTTTAAGTTTTTCCGGCGGGAATGTATGCGCCACGGCGATGCATGGCATACCTGCCGCTTTTGCCGCCTGAATGCCGTTGATGGCGTCTTCGATGACGACGCATTCATCGGGCTTAAGGTTCAGTTTTTCAGCAGCTTTTAAAAATATATCCGGCGCAGGTTTGCGGCGTGAGACGTCTTCAGCGCTAACCACGCAATCCCATTTGTGGATTGGTAGCCCGATTTTATCCATGTTCGCTTTTATTTTTATGATGTCTGCGCTCGACGCCAGAGCGGTCTTAAGTCCATGCTGACGACAGGCTTTAACAAGTTCAACACTGCCCGGAAAGGCATTGAGGTGATTTGGGACAAGTTCGAGGTAGATTTCGTAGGTTCGTTTCTTTGCCTTTTTAAGGTCGAGGGGGACATTGTATTTTTCGGCTACGCCGCCAATGTAGCGCTCTTCGCCAGTGCCGATGAAGGGATGGAAATCTTCCGGTTTTACTTTTATGCCATATTCCTCGAACATTTTTATTGCAGCCATGTTAATAAGTGGTTCGGAGTCTGTCAGGACGCCATCCATGTCGAAGATTACCGCTTTTATTTTGCCCATAACAAATCTTGATATTACATATTGTTCTTGATATTACATATTGTTCTTGATATTACATATTGTAACAGTTCCAGACAAACCCGAAATAATGGATGATTAACCTTTTTACAAATCCTGGTGGTCTCATACTATGGGGCGGGTAATTGATGAGTGGATTTTTTACCGGTTTCA
>Ga0315298_1005323_pt1 | contig 18394 bp, 31 predicted proteins | sample WHS_1_MG_FD_203077 | JGI IMG/M metagenome (GOLD analysis project Ga0315298, IMG submission 203077) | Extremophilic microbial mat communities from Washburn Hot Springs, YNP, Wyoming, USA - WHS_1_MG | ecosystem: Environmental > Aquatic > Thermal springs > Hot (42-90C) | place: USA: Wyoming...
AGCAAAAGTTGTAAAGAAAAAGTAGAGAGGAGTAAAAAATGGAGAATACCGCAAGAGCAATTTTAAGATACGCTCATCTTTCTCCTTATAAGGCAAGACAGGTAATAAACCTTATAAGAGGAAAAGACATAGCAACAGCTTTGGCTATCTTGTCTCAAATTCCAAAAAAGTCGGCAAGAGTAGTTGAGAAAGTTTTAAAAAGTGCAATAGCAAACGCCGAGTTTAAAGGAATGGACATTGACAACCTTTATATCTCTAAAATCCACGCAGAAGAAGGTCCGATGTTAAAAAGATACACTCCAAAAGCTCACGGAAGGGCAACAATGATTAGAAGAAGGTTTAGTCATATATATGTATACTTGGCCGAAAAGCAGCAGGAGGATAAGTAATGGGTCAAAAAGTACATCCAATAGGATTTAGATTAGGTATAACACAAGACTGGAAATCAAAATGGTACTCTGAAAAGAAAAGGTATACTCAAACTCTCCATGAAGATATAAAAATAAGAAAATTTATCGAAGAAAGATATAAACCAGCAGGAATATCTTCAGTATTGATAGAAAGACTTGGAGACAGAATGAGAGTTAAAATCATGGCTGCAAGACCAGGCATCGTTATAGGTGCCAAGGGTGCTGAAGTTGAGAAATTAAATGAAATAATCAAAAAATTAACTTCCGCAAAAGAAGTAATTGTAAACGTTGACGAAGTTAAAAAACCAGAATTGGACGCAAAATTAGTCGCTGAAGATATCGCTCTTCAATTGGAAAGAAGAGTAACTCACAGGAGAGCAATGAAAAAAGCTATAGATGCAGCTTTAAAAGCCGGTGCAAAAGGAATTAAAACGCAGGTTGGTGGAAGAATAGGCGGCGTGGATTTAGCAAGAAAAGAGTGGTTTATGGCTGGAAGAATGCCGCTTCAAACACTAAAAGCAGATATTGACTATGGAACGGCGAGAGCTTCTACAAAATACGGTATTCTTGGAATTAAAGTATGGATATATAAAGGCGATAAATTAGAAGGAAAAGCAGAAGAAGTTCTCAGCAGAGTAGAAGAAGAGCTTCATACAACTTAATTTAGAAATCAAGGAGGTTTAAGATATGTCTTTACTTCAACCAAGAAAACTTAAATGGAGAAAACCTCAAAAAGGTAGAACAAAAGGAAAAGCTACAAGAAGAAATCAAGTTGATTTTGGCGAGTATGGATTGCAAGCATTAGAACCTGGAAGGTTGACATCAAGACAAATAGAAGCTGCCAGAATTGCCATCGTAAGAGAAGCAAAAAAAGGTGCTAAAGTTTGGATCAGGGTGTTTCCACATAAACCAGTTACTAAAAAACCTGCTGAAACTCGTATGGGTAAAGGAAAAGGTGATTTAGACCACTACGAAGCGATTGTTAAACCAGGTCATATCCTTTTTGAACTTGCCGGTGTTTCTGAAGAGGTTGCAGCAGAAGCATTTAGAAAAGCAGGCCATAAACTTCCAATTAAAACAAGATTAGTAAAAAGTGTTGAGTAGAGGTGAAGAACATGAAGGCATCAGAATTAAGAAAATTATCAAACGAAGAGTTAAAAGAAAAAGTACTGGAATTAAAAAAGAAGCTATTTAATTTAAGATTCCAAAATAAAATTGGCTCTCTTAGCAACACTGCAGAAATCAAACAAACTAAAAAAGACATTGCAAGAATTTTGACTATTCTAAGAGAAAGAGAATTAAATAAAACAAATGGTTAAGAGGTGAAAAATGACAGCAGGTAATGAAGCAAAGAAAAGAGTTAAAGAATTTGTAGGAAAGGTTGTTAGCAGTAAAATGGATAAGACCGTGGTCGTTGCTGTTGAAAGAAAATTTCCACATCCACTTTATGAAAAGCAAGTTAAGAAAACAAAAAAGTTTTATGCCCACGATGAAGAAAATAAATGTAATGAAGGCGACATCGTAAGAATAAGGGAATCTCGTCCATTATCAAAGTTAAAAAGGTGGGTTGTAGTTGAAATTATTCAAAGTGCGAAAAAATAATATTGATTTAAGGAGCAAAAAGTAGTATAATATTGGTTTGTCTTTCTAAAAAAGGTAAAAAGGAGCGGCAGTTATGATACAGAGAGGAACATATTTAAATACTGCAGATAATTCAGGAGCTAAATTAGTACAGTGTATAGGTATTCCCGGCGGTGCGAAAAAAATGCATGCTACCGTCGGAGATGTAATCACTGTTACTGTAAAGTCCGCAATTCCAAATGGAACCGCAAAAAAAGGAAAAGTTTATAAAGCTGTAATTGTTAGAACAAAAAAGGAAGTAGCTCGTCCTGACGGTAGTTACGTAAAGGCAGACGATAACGCAGTTGTGCTTTTAAACAACCAACTTGAACCAATAGGAACACGTATTCTCGGACCTGTATGCAGAGAATTAAGGTCAAAAGGATTTTATAGAATCGTATCCCTTGCTCCGGAGGTAATTTAATAATGATAAAGCTTAAGAAAGGAGACCCTGTAATAGTTTTAACCGGAAAAGATAAAGGAAAGGTTAGTAAAATAAAACAAATCGTTAGAAAAGATGGTAAAGTTAAGGTTGTAGTAGAAGGTGTTAATGTTGTTAAAAAACATTTAAGACCTATACAAGGAGTTAGAGAAGGCGGAATAATTGAAATCGAAAAGCCAATAGATATTTCAAACGTTGCATATTACGATGAAAAATTAAAAAGACCTGTAAAAATTGGAATAAAGTACATAGTAGAAGGAAATAAAATTTCAAAAGTTAGAATAAATAAAAAGTCCGGTGAAATTATAGATAAAGTTTGGGAAAAAATTAAAAAAGAGGTATAGTAAATGGCTGCAGTAGTAGGGTATAAACCAAGACTTCAAATTAAATATGAACAAGAAGTTGTAAAGAAGCTCATGGAAAGATTCGGTTATAAAAGCCCAATGCAAGTTCCAAGAATCAAAAAAGTGGTTATAAACATGGGTGTTGGAAAAGCGACAGAAGATATTAAATTATTAGATAAAGCGGTGGAAGACCTTACAGCCATCGCAGGCCAAAAACCTGTAATCACAAGGGCTAAAAAATCAGAAGCTGCTTTTAAATTAAGAAAAGGACATCCAATCGGTGCTAAAGTAACGTTAAGAAAAGATAGAATGTGGGACTTTCTTGATAAGTTGATTTCTGTGGCTCTTCCAAGGGTAAGAGACTTCAGAGGTCTCAACCCAAAATCATTCGACGGCAGAGGAAATTACTCATTTGGTTTATCTGAGCAAATCATCTTCCCGGAGATTGATTATGATAAAGTTGATAAAATCAGAGGAATGGACATAATTATTGAAACAACTGCGAAAACTGACGAAGAAGCCCTTTGGTTGTTGTCTTTAATAGGCTTACCAATCAGGTCAGTATAATTTAGGAGGAAAATTGAATGGCTCGTAAATGTTTAATAGTAAAAGCTTTTATGAAAAAACCAAAATATTCAACAAGAAAAAAATCAAGATGTCCATTATGCGGAAGACCAAGAGGTTATATTAGACAATTTGGAATGTGTAGAATATGTTTTAGAGAAAGAGCACTTAGGGGTGAAATACCTGGAATAAGAAAAGCAAGCTGGTAGGAGGATAAATATGATAACAGACCCAATCGCTGACATGATTGCAAGAATAAATAACGCAATTAAAGCAAGAAAAGACGAAGTAAGTGTTCCAACATCTAAAATTAAAGAACAGATAGCAGAAATTTTAAAAAGAGAAGGATACATAGAAGATTACGTTGTATCTGAAGAGAATAAAAAAGGTAATCAGGGAACGCTTATAATAAAATTAAAATACTTAGGAAAAAGAAATACCAAACCAGCAATTTCTAAAATTCAGAGAGTTTCAAAACCTGGTTTAAGAAAGTATGTACCTGTTGATGAAATACCATATGTTCAAAAAGGACTTGGCATTGCGATTCTTACTACAAATAAGGGTATAATGACAGACGCGGAAGCAAGAAAACAAAGAGTCGGCGGCGAAATCATATGTTACGTTTGGTAATAAAATAAGGAGGCAATAAATGTCAAGAATTGGAAAAAAACCGATAGATATACCTAAGGGAGTTGAGGTTTCAATCGCTCCGGACAACACTGTTATCGTAAAAGGTCCAAAAGGTCAACTCTCCTATAAATTTCATCCAAATGTATCGATAACAAAGAAAGAAAATCAAATCATCGTTGAAAGAAAATCTGAAGACCAATTTTCACGAGCAGTTCATGGTACCACAAGAGCACTTTTAAATAATATGGTTAAAGGTGTAACAGAAGGTTTTACTGAGGAGCTTGAAATCGTTGGTATCGGTTATAGAGCAGCTGTAAAAGGAAATAACTTAGAATTAACCTTAGGATATTCCCATCCTGTAATTTATCCAATTCCAAAAGATGTGCAAATAACCGTAGAAGGTAACACTAACATAAAGATTACCGGTATTGACAAACAAAGAGTTGGTCAAGTTGCTGCAGAAATTAGGTCATTTAAAGAACCAGACCCATACAAAGGAAAAGGCATAAGATATAAAGGTGAAGTTATCAAGTTAAAAGCTGGTAAAACTGTCGGTAAAAAATAATAAAGGAGCGTAAAGGATGGCAATAAAAAGTAGGAATGAAGCGAGAATAATTAGACATAAAAGAATAAGAAAAAAAATCTTTGGAACAGCTGAAAGGCCAAGATTAGCTTTTTACAGAAGCTTGAATGCTATCTATGCTCAAATAATAAACGATGAAACAGGTGAAACTCTTGTATCAGCATCAACTATTGATAGGGATTATGTTGCTAAGTATGGAAAAAGAGGCGGAAAATCTATAGAAGATGCTAAAAAATTAGGTCAGTTCTTAGCTGAAAAAGCTATGGCAAAAGGCATACAGAATGTTGTTTTTGACAGGGGAGGCTTCTTGTATCACGGGAAGGTTAAAGCCTTCGCTGATGCAGCAAGAGAAGCTGGATTAAACTTTTAAAGGAGAGAGCGATGGGCGTAAAAAGTATAGAAAGATTGATTGAGCAAAGAATCAAAGAAAATCCAATAAATCCAGATACTCTTAACTTAGAAGAAAGGGTTGTTGAAATTAGAAGAACAACTCGTGTTATGGAAGGTGGAAGACGTTTTTCATTCAGTACACTTGCTATAGTAGGCGATAGAAACGGCCATGTTGGATTTGGACATGGTAAGGCGAGAGAGGTTCCACCGTCTATTGCAAAAGCTATAGTAGATGCAAAAAAAAGAATTATTAAAGTTCCTTTAATTGAAGGTACTATTCCCCATGATGTTTATGGAGAGTATGACTCGGCAGTGGTTTTATTAAAACCTGCCAGAAGAGGAACCGGTGTGGTTGCAGGTGGACCAATGAGACCCGTATTGGAGCTCTTAGGAGTTACGGACGTTTTAGCGAAAATCGTTGGGAGAACCACAAACCCTAACGCTGTAGTTAGAGCAACCTTTGACGCTCTTTTAAAGCTTAAATCACCGGAAGAAGTTGCAAAAGTAAGAGGATTAGAAGAGGAAAAAATAAAATCTGTATATAGAATTTATGCAGGAGGAGTGCCTGTAAGATGAAAATAAAAGTTAAATTAATTAGAGGATTGGCTGGTAAAGACCAAAAGCAAAAGCAAGCGTTAAGGTCTCTTGGATTAAAGAAGATTTATGAAGAGAGAATCTTGGAAAAAAATCCTGCAGTTCTTGGTAATTTAGAAAAAGTAAGACACTTAGTTAAAGTGGAGGAAGTTGAATAATGAGATTACATGAATTAAAACCTAACGAAGGTGCAACCCATAAAAAGAAAAGGGTAGGTAGAGGAATCGGGTCAGGACATGGAAAGACCTCAACAAGAGGTCACAAAGGACAAAAATCAAGGTCTGGTGATTCTAAGGTTCCGGCAAGATTTGAGGGCGGACAAACTCCATTTATAATGAGAATTCCAAAAAGAGGATTTAAAAATCCTTCAAAAATAGAGTATGAAATCGTTAATTTAAAAGCTATTGAAAATAAATTTAATGAAAATGAAGAGGTTAATCCTCAAACCTTAAAAGAGAAAGGATTGGTAAAAAAAGGAGAATGTGTAAAAATCCTTGGTGACGGCCAGTTAACCAAGAAATTAACGGTTAAAGCCCATGCTTTTTCAGCTTCAGCTGAGGAGAAAATTAAATCAGCAGGCGGAATAGTTGAAAAATTAACAACGGGGACAACTTGATAGAAAAAATAATCAATATACTCCAAATAAAAGAATTAAGAAATAAAATTCTTTTTACTTTATTAATGCTTGCTGTTTATAGATTGGGGACTCATATACCAGTCCCCGGTATTAATTCCGATGCTTTGCTTCATTATTTTAATACTTCAGGTGGAGCACTATTTAATATCTACAATCTATTCTCAGGTGGAGCCTTAGGAAGGTTCTCTGTATTCGCCCTCGGAGTAATGCCATACATATCAGCCTCAATCATTATGCAACTTTTAACTGCAGTCTTCCCATCCTTAGAACGCCTCCAGAAAGAAGAAGGTGATTATGGTAGATGGAAGATATCTCAATACACAAGATATTTAACGATTGCAATAGCAGGCTTTCAATCCTTAGGTTTGTCAATATGGTTGTCTAATCTTAAAACTGAGGCTGGAGCATCTCTAATTTCTATATCTCCTTTTTGGTTTGTAATTCTTACTACCGTTATAGTCACGACCGGGACAGTATTTTTAATGTGGATTGGTGAGAAAATCACTGAATTTGGTATTGGCAACGGTATATCAATGATTATTTTAGCAGGTATAGTTGCCGGCATAATTCCTGCCATTATAAAAACATATGAGCTTTTGAAAGTTGGCGAAATTTCAATATTGACGCTTCTATTAGCTGTAGTGATAATAGTTTTGGTCGTAGCCGGCATTGTTTACATTCAAGAGGCAGAAAGAAGAATTCCTATACACCATGCGAGAAGGTCTATATCAATAAAAAATCAATCTGCATCTTATCTTCCATTTAAACTTAATCCATCAGGAGTGATTCCGATCATTTTCGCCGTTGCAATTTTAATGTTCCCGGCAACAATAGCCCAATTTTTTGCAGGACATAGCGAAATAGCACGTATTATCGTTGATTACTTATCTCCGCAAAGTTACGTTTATTTTGTCTTATACGTTGGACTAATTATCTTTTTTGCCTATTTCTACACTGCAATTTTAATTAATCCTATAGATATAGCAGATAACTTGAGAAAAAGCGGTGCATTTATACCCGGGGTTAGATCAGGAACTCAAACAGTTGAATATTTAAATTACGTATTAACAAGGCTTGTTTTTGCAGGGTCAATTTTCTTAGCCGTTATAGCGGTATTGCCGATGATACTAATTAAACTCTTAAATGTTCCATTTTATTTTGGCGGTACATCGGCTTTAATCGTAGTAGTAGTTGCCCTTGACACAATCCATCAAATTGAAGCTTATTTAGCCATGAAAAAGTATGAAGGATTTTTAAAGAGAGGTTAGGATAATGTCTAAGATAATTATCTTTCTTGGGCCACCAGGGGCCGGCAAAGGAACGCAGGCACATCTATTAAAAGAAAGAAATGGCTTTATTCAGGTTTCAACGGGAGATTTATTAAGAGAAGCAGTAAAAAATCAAACAGAATTAGGTAAATTAGCAAAAAAATATATGGACGAAGGAAAGCTTGTTCCGGATGACCTTATTATTTCCTTGATCAATGAAAAATTACAAGAATATGCGGATAAAAATATTATTTTTGATGGCTTTCCAAGAACAATCCCACAGGCTGAAAGTTTAGATAATTTATTATCTAAGCTAAATAAAAGCATTGATGCTGTCATTCTTTTTAAAATCGAAGATGAAGAAGTTGTAAAAAGACTTACAGGGAGAAGAGTGTGCCCGTCTTGTGGAGCAGTGTATCATATGGCTTACAATCCTCCAAAGACTGATGAAATATGCGATAAGTGTGGAGCCAAATTGATACAAAGAGATGATGATAAAGAAGAAGTCATAAGAAAACGATTAGAAGTTTACCATCAACAAACAAAACCATTGATTGAATATTACAAAAGTAAAATAGTAGAAATAGATGCAACAGATAACCCAGAAAATATTTACAATAAAATTGTATATATGATATAATATTTGATTCAAATGATAGAGTTAAAAACCAAAGATGAAATTGAGAAGTTAAGGATTGCCAACATACATGTGGCAGAAATTTTAAATTTATTAACTGAATACGTAAAGCCTGGGGTTAGCGCTGCTGAACTTGACGAAATTGCTTTCAATGAATGTAAAAAACGAAATGTTAAACCTGCCTTTTTAGGCTTGTACGGTTTTCCGGCTTCGTTATGTGTTTCCATAAATGAGGAAGTTGTACATGGTATTCCAAGAAAGGATAAAATCATAAAAGAAGGTGATATAGTAAGCCTTGATTTTGGCGTAGAATATGAGGGTTGGTATGGTGATGCTGCTATAACGGTGGCAGTTGGAGAAATCAGTGAAAGAAAGCAAAGATTAATAGAGGGTGTCAAATCAGCATTGAATAAAGCTATTGAACTTTGTTATCCAGGCAATAATTTAAAAGATATAGCGAGAGTTATAGAAGAAACGTTAAAAAGTTATAAATTAACGCCTGTTTGTACTTATGGCGGACATGGTATAGGTAGAAACCCCCATGAGGAACCTCATGTTACAAACTGTCTGTCAAATGCAGAAAATGTTGAACTAAAACCTGGAATGGTTTTAGCCATTGAACCGATGGCTTACTTAGGGAAAGGGAAAATTAGAAAATTAAAGGATAATTGGACTATAGTTACAACTGATAAAACACATGCAGCCCATTTTGAACATAGCGTAGCAATTACAGAAAATGGACCTTATGTTTTATCAAAAATTTAAAAGGATGAAGTAGAAATGGGAAAGAAAAAAGAAGGTCAAGAAAAAGAAAAAGGGATAGTTTTAGAGGGTACTGTTTTAGAAGCTTTGCCCAATGCTATGTTTAAAGTCCAATTAGAAACAGGGCATGAAGTATTAGCCCATGTTTCAGGTAAGATGAGAATGCACTTTATAAAAATACTTCCGGGCGATAAAGTTAAAGTCGAGCTATCACCGTATGATTTAACCAGAGGAAGAATTATATTTAGAATTTAAGAAGGAGGAATAATTATGAAAGTTAAAGCATCTGTTAAACCAAGGTGTGAAAAATGCAAAATTATAAGAAGAAACGGGAGAGTTATGGTTATCTGTGAAAATCCAAAGCATAAGCAAAAACAAGGTTAAGGAGGCTAATTCAGTATGGCACGTATAGCAGGTGTAGATTTACCGGATAGAAAAAGGTTAGAGATTGCCTTAACTTACATTTATGGAATTGGTAAGACAAGGGCTAAGGAAATCTTGGAAAAGACCGGAATCGACGGAATGAAAAGAGTTGGAGAATTGACTCCAGAGGAATTAAATACAATCAGAAGATTTATAGAACAAAATTATAAAGTTGAAGGTGACCTTAGAAGGGAAGTGTCTCTCGCAATCAAAAGACTTGTCGACATGGGTTGCTATAGAGGGATAAGGCATAGACTAGGCCTCCCTGTCAGAGGTCAAAGAACAAAAACTAATGCAAAAACAAGAAAAGGAAAAAGAAGAAAGTAATTTAATAAAAAGAGGTGCATAAGAAATGGCGAAAAAAAGAAAAACTGTTAAAAAAGTAAAAAGAATAGTAACATCTGGGATTGCTCATATTCAATCTACATTTAACAATACAATTGTAACCATTACCGATAAAGAAGGAAATACTTTAACTTGGGCATCAGGTGGTACAGAAGGTTTTAAGGGAACAAGAAAGAGTACTCCATATGCTGCTCAGCTTGCAGCTCAGAAAGCAGCCAAAAAAGCTATGGATGAATACGGATTAAAAGAGGTTGAAGTTTGGGTTAAAGGTCCTGGTGCCGGTAGAGAACCGGCTATAAGAACATTAGCTGCGATGGGACTTGCCATTAAAGCGATCAGAGATGTTACACCTATACCTCACAACGGATGTCGTCCACCAAGTAAAAGGAGGGTTTAATTTATGGGTAGATATATAGGACCATTAACAAAAGTTAGTAGGAGATTAGGAGTTTTTGTTGGCGGTGATTTAGAATCCTTCCAAAAGAGAAATTTTCCACCGGGTCAACATGGTAGAACTCAAGGAAGAAAGAAGCTTTCAGACTATGGTCTTAGATTACAAGAGAAACAAAAATTGAGATTTCTATATGGTGGAATCAGAGAAGGGCAATTTAAAAGATATTTTGAGAGAGCTTCTAAAGCGGCTGGAAATACCGGTACAGTATTGTTACAATTACTTGAGAGAAGACTTGATAATGTTGTATACAGACTTGGATTTGCAAAAACAAGACTTCAGGCAAGACAATTGGTTAAACATGGCCATTTCTTAGTAAATGGAAAAAAAGTAGACATCCCATCTTACGAAGTTGACAAAGGTGATATTATTGAAGTTAGAGAAAAAAGCAAAAAGTTAGCACTTTTTAAAGAAAATTTAGAAAGCAGAGACCCTCGTTCTGTTCCAAGATGGTTAGAGCTGGATAAAGATAATCTTAGAGGTAAAGTTGTTGAAATTCCGGAGGAAATTGAATTAGAAATTCCGGTTAACGTTCAGTACATCATTGAGTACTACTCAATGTAATGATATTCCCCAAAACCGCCTGCCGGGTGTGGGGGTTAAAACAGGCGGTAAATAAATAACCCGGTACCGGTATACACCGGTTGATATGGAGTAAGAATGTCATTGTTAGATTTTGTAATGCCAACAAAAATTTACTGGGATGAATCAACCAAAACAGATACATACGGAAAGCTTTATGTTGAACCATTAGAGAGAGGATTTGGTATTACTATTGGTAATGCCTTGAGAAGAGTTTTACTCTCTTCATTACCAGGAGGAGCAATAACAGCTGTTAAGATAATGGGCGTTCCTCATGAATTTACAACAATTAAAGGCGTAATAGAAGATGTTGCTGAGATAGTATTAAATTTAAAACAGATAAGATTAAAAATAGATGAGAATATAGAAAGAGATTTTGCTATATTAGAAGCAGAGAATGTAGGTAAAGTTTATGCAAAAGATATAAAATTTCCTGCAGGAATAGAGTTAGTTACACCAGATGTTCATATATGTACAATCTCTGAACCTACAAAATTACAAATGGAATTTAGAGTAGAAAGGGGTATTGGTTATAAAACAGTTGAAGAATTAGAGCCTATTTCAGAAATAGGCTGGATAATTACAGATACAGCTTTCTCTCCAATTAAAAGGGTTGCCTTTAATGTAGAACCTACAAGGGTTGGAGATAAGACAGATTATGATAAATTAATTTTGGAAATTGAGACAGACGGGACAATTACACCGGATGAAGCATTAACAAAAGCGTCAAACATTCTTATTGAACATTTTAATATCTTACAAAAACCAACTGTTAAAAAAGTTCAGGTAATTAAGAAGACTGTAGCCCCAAAACCTGAAGAGATAAAAATTGAAGAGGATAAGCTTTCTTTATCTATAGATGAGCTGGAAATCTCTTCAAGAGCTATAAATAATCTTAGAAAGCTTGGAATAAATACAATTGGTGATTTAGTGAGATTGTCTGAAGAAGATTTAAAAGAAGCTAAAAGCATTGGAAGAAAATCTATAAAAGAGATCAAAGATGCTTTAGCAGAAATGGGATTAGAATTAGCCCCATCAAAATCAACATCTCAATAAAAGGAGGCTTAAAAAATGCGTCATAGAGTAAAAACAAAAAGTTTTCACAGAAGAAAAGAACACAGAGAAGCTTTATTTATAAATCTTGCAAAAAGTTTAATACTTAATGGAAGAATAGAAACAACCCTTCCGAAAGCAAAAGCTTTAAGGCCTTTTATTGAGGAGCTTGTAACTTTGGCTAAAGAGGACACTGTCCATGCAAAAAGATTGTTAGCTCAAAGATTAAAAGACCAAAAGGTTGCAAAGAAATTGTATACTGAAATAGCACCATTGTTTAAAGAGAGAAATGGTGGATATACAAGAATTTATAAATTGGAAAAAAGAAGAATTGGGGATGGTGGAGAAGTAGCTTTAATCGAATTTGTAGAATATCCAAGCTAAATGTTTATCATATCTCAATTTTTTGTGGCAATGTCTCAGGTTTTGGACATTGCCCTTGAAATTTATAAGTGGATTGTCATAGCCTCAGCCTTAATATCCTTTGTAAATCCAGACCCTTACAATTCAATCGTAAAATTTCTAAGAAATGCAACCGAACCGGTCTTTAGATTAATCAAAAGATATATTCCAACATTTATCTACAACGTAGATTTTGCTCCTTTTATTGTGATACTGATTATCATTTTTCTACAAAGGTTTTTAGTCCCGATTATTTATAATTTTGGAATAAGTTTGAGATAACCAGACTTTTATCGCTTAGTAATAACTCTCTCGCTTCTTAAACAACTTTTAAATCAGGGTTTTTCGAGCTTAAACCAATTCTAAAATTAACCATTCTCTTAAACGTCATTCTGCAACCGCCCAAGAATCTCCTTTTTCCTCACTTTTTGAAAGAGGAAATCCTTCGGACTATCGTCCTTAGGTTGACAGCCTCACACTTCGTCATTCTTCAGCCGGCGAAGAATCTTCAACATTTCTCACCAATTCTTTTTTCAGTTTAAAAAAAATTAAAATTGCAAAAATTTTGAAACACTCTCTTAAAAGAGTTACTTAATAGCCTGGGACATTAATCGCTAATTGTTTAATAACTTTCTCAATTCTTAAACAACTCTTAAACTTAACTTTTCCAATCTTTCTCTTTTTTGAAACTCTTCTTCTATGGCTTTTAAAACTTCCATTTTATATTTTGGAGAACACCAATATGGAGCTACAAGTTCATCCTCCGTAGCTTCTCCTGTTATCCTATGAACTATTATATCTTTTGGTAAGTATGATAAGAAATCAACAGCCAATTTTGCATATTTTTTCATATCAAGCTCTTTTATTTCTCCTCTGTAATACTGCTTTTCCATCGCAGTATGTTTTACTATGTGAAGTGGATGGATTTTTACACCATCTATTGGCAGCGCCGCAATAAGCTTTGCTGTTTCCATCATATCGTCATAGTCTTCCTCCGGCAACCCAAGAATAACATGTACGCAGATTTTTATTGAAGACCTTTTTTTAGTTCTTAGAACTGCATCAACGAATTCAGAAACTCCATGAGCTCTGTTTATTTTTTTTAGTGTTTTATAATGGGCTGTTTGCAGACCATACTCTATCCATATTTCTGGTTTTTCAATGGTATAGGAAGCTATCAAATCAAGAACTTCCTCCGGTACACAGTCTGGTCTTGTTCCGATAGACATTCCGATTATTTCCGGATAACTCATTGCTTGGTCGTAAACCTCTCTAAGCTTTTCAACCGGTGCATAAGTATTTGTAAATGCCTGAAAGTATGCAAGAAAACCCTTTATGTTTTTAAATTTATTCTTATAAAATTCCATGCTTTTTTCTATCTGGTCTTTTACAGTTTGCTTTGTCATAGCATACGGGCTAAAAGATTCATTATTGCAAAAAGTACATCCACCCGATGCTTTAGACCCATCTCTGTTTGGACATGTAAAACCTGCATCTATTGCTATTTTCTGAATTCTTCCACCGTATTTTTCTTTAAGATAATCATTAAACTTTCTGTAATACATTTTTTACCGTCCTTGTAGAGAGATTTTTGTTAATTTAATATAGTCTGCTACTTTGTTTAAACAATGTTTCAATTCATTCTATTTAAAAAAACATAAATCAAATTTAAAAATACGTTGGGTGAGAAATTCAATAAAAGTAGGAGATTCTTCGCACGGCTTCAGAATGATAAATAAGGTTGCCCTTTTTCTAATGTTTATCAATCAACCTTTTTCCGTGTCATCCTGAGGCCGGAAGGCCAAAGGATCTCATTTTTTATATACTATAAAAACCACTAATTTATCACTCTTAATTAATATGATAATCTAATGCTGTGTTTTAAACAATGTTTATTTTAACATATAATCAATGATTTGAGTTATAATAATACTTTAAAAAATTCGCAGGAGGATTTTGTTTTATGTATAAAGTCTTAGTTACTGATGATATATCTCCAAAAGGACTGGAAATATTAAGCAACGATGAAGAAATAGACCTTGATTATCAACCAGAGATTAAATTTAATGAATTACTTGAAATAATTAAAGATTATGATGCGATTATCACAAGAAGTAGAACGCCGGTTACAAAAGAACTTTTAGAAAGAGCAGAAAAGTTAAAGGTAATAGGTAGGGCAGGGGTAGGCGTTGATAATGTAGATTTAGAAGAGGCTTCTAGAAGAGGTATTTTGGTTGTAAATACTCCAGGGGCTAATACGATCGGTGCTGCTGAAATCACAATGGCACATATATACGCAGTCTTAAGAAAGCTGCATTTAGCTCATGACTCTGTAAAGGCTGGTGAGTGGAAAAGGTCAAAGTTTATGGGTGAAGAGTTAGACGGAAAGGTAGTCGGAATAATAGGTCTTGGCAATGTTGGTTCTCAAGTTGCTATCAGATGTAAAGCATCGGGAGCAAAGGTTATAGCTTATGACCCATACATTCCAAAAGAAAAAGGCGATAGGCTTGGCGTTGAGATAATAGATGATTTACATGAACTTATAAAGATGTCTGATATTATCACTCTTCATTGTCCATTGACAGAAGAAACAAGAAATATGATAGGAAAAAAAGAATTTGACCTTATGAAGAAAGGCGTTTATTTCATAAACTGTGCAAGAGGCGGAATCGTTGATGAAGATGCTTTATATGATGCAATTCAAGAAGGCAAAATAGCCGGGCTTGGACTTGATGTATTCTCAAAAGAGCCACCGGATGAAAAAATCAGAAGATTATTTGAATTTCCAAATATTAGCCTATCTCCACACATCGGAGCAAATACTTACGAATCACAAGATAACGTAGCAATTAAAATAGCTCAGTATGTTATAGCTGCTTTAAAAGGTCAGTTTGTTGAGGTGGCAGTAAATGCACCATTTACAATAACAGAAGGATTTGAAAACATAAAGGCATATCTTGAACTAGCAGAAAAGCTTGGAAGCTTTCTAACCCAGTATGCAGGGGGGCATTTTACAGAAATAAACATAGAAGTTAGAGGAAGTATAAAACAGCATATAGAACCAATAACAGCATTTTTCTTAAAAGGCTTTTTATCGCCAATTTTAGATACACCTGTAAATATAATTAATGCGCCTTTCATAGCAAAAGAAAGAGGGGTTAATATCGTCAAATCTACAAGAGAGGCAGGACTTAACTTTAAAGAGTTTATAAAAATTACCGCAAGGTCTAAAGATAAAGAAGTATCTGTAGGTGGAACTGCTCTTTATGACAAATTCCCAAGAATCATGATGGTTGATAACTACTGGATAGATATTGAACCACAAGGTGTGATTTTAATGTTTGAAAACAAAGACGTTCCGGGTGTAATCGGAAAACTTGGGACATTGCTTGCTAAACATAATATAAACATAGCAGGATTTAGACTTGGAAGGTTGGAAAAAGGTAAAATTGCTCTTGGAGCTCTTCAGCTTGACGATAGATTAAGTGAAGAAATTTTAGAGGAAATTCATCAAATACCAGAAATCATAAAAGCAAAACAAGTTATATTATAAGGAGGCTGGAAGTTGTCTGACAAGAAGATAAGAGTAGCTATTGCCGGAGTTGGAAACTGTGCAAGTGCTTTGATTCAAGGAATTTATTATTATAAAGATAAGCAAGATTTAGAAGCAAGCGGAATAATGCATGAAGAAATAGGCGGATATAAACCTTGGGACATAGAAATAGTAGCAGCATGGGATATAGATGCCAGAAAAGTAGGCTTTGATGTAAGTCAGGCAATTTTTGCACAACCGAACTGTACTACAGTTTTTAAAAGAGATATTCCGCACATGGGCGTTAAAGTCAGAATGGGTAAAGTCCTTGACGGCTATCCAGAGCATATGAAAAATTATCCACCAGAAAACGCTTTCGTATTAGCAGATGCAAAAGAAGATAGTTTGGAGACAGTTGTAAAAGTATTGATAGAATCAAAAGCAGACGTTTTAGTTAACTATGTGCCGGTTGGAGCTGAAAAGGCAGCAAGATTCTATGCTCAAGCCTGCTTAGAAGCAGGTGTTTCATTCATAAACTGTATGCCAACGTTCATAGTATCTGACGATGAATGGGCTAAAAAATTTGAAGAAGCAGGTATACCGGTAATTGGAGATGACATTAAATCACAAGTTGGAGCAACAATTACACACAGAGTTCTTACTCAGCTTCTATTAGAAAGAGGCGTTAAAGTAGATAGAACATATCAATTGAACGTTGGTGGTAATACTGACTTTTTAAATATGCTTGAAAGAAGCAGATTAGAAACTAAGAAAAAATCTAAAACAGAAGCTGTTACATCTTTGATACCTTATGGCATAGACTCAAGGAACGTTCATATCGGACCAAGTGATTATGTGCCATGGCTAAAAGATAAAAAGCTCGCTTTTATAAGAATAGAAGGAAGATTATTTGGAGATGTTCCTATGAACATTGAACTTAGATTGGAGGTTGAAGATTCGCCTAACAGTGCAGGGGTTGCAATAGATGCTATAAGATGTGCTAAACTTGCTCAAGACAGAGGAATAGGTGGTCCTTTATATTCTATTTCTGCATATACGATGAAACATCCACCAATCCAGTATAAAGACTATCAAGCAAGACAGATGGTTGAAGAATTTATAGCAGGAATTAGAGAAAGGTGAGAATAAAGGTAAAAGTTAAGCCGGGTGCAAGTAAAAACGAAGTTAAAAAGATAGATGAGTATCTTTACGAAGTAAGAACAACTACAATACCGGAAAAAGGAAAGGCAAACGAAAAAGTCATCGACCTTTTATCTGATTTTTTTGATGTTCCAAAAAGTAAAATAAAGATAGTTAAAGGTCAAACAAGCAGAGAAAAAGAGGTGGAGGTAGTAGAGTAGCTACCTCCTTTTGATGTATTACCAAGTTTTACTTTCTTCCTTTATATCATCCTTTTTTTCGTTTTCTTTAGCTATAACCGGTCTCTCTATAATTTTATCTTTAGCATAAGTTTCTGCTAAATAGTTTGTAGCTTCAACAATAACTTCTCTTGCAACAGTATCCAATGCTAAATTATTCGACCAACTCCATCCACCGCCACCACCAAAACCGTCAAATCCACCAGCACCAAAGAGCCCCCATGATGTTTTTTCGGAGTTAGCTTTAAAGCTTTTAGCTTCGCTAATCTCTAATGTAACAGGATCCATTAAAGCTATATCTATACCAACCTCTGCTGATTGAGTATCTTTTTTAATTGCGCTAAGTATGGGTATAAAACCCCCACCTAAGGCACCAGAGCTTCTTGATAAGGCAATTTGAGTAATAGTTAAGTTTATAAACTTATCAATTTTTGGCGGTTGAACTTTTTGTCCTGTCGCTTCTAATTTTTTCTTGACTTGTTCGAATTGGTCTAAGTCAATAACTTTAAAACATCTACTTTCTTTAAGAGCAGTAATTAACATGTTTCCAAGTCCTTTTCCAATTCCTTGCACATTGGCACTTCCGCCAAAAATAGCTGCAAGCATGTTTTGTCTAGGGTCTGCCGGAGCTTCACAGGCTTGAGCTTTACAATCAACCGAACCTAAAGCAACAGTCATAACAGGCTCGGAGCATTTTACGATAGGCAGCTTGTTTTGCTGCACCTTCGTTTCATCTCCTGCAAATGCAAAGCTATAGACTGTAGCAACCGCTAAAGCCGATAAAAAGATTTTTTTCATAGAGAACCCTCCTGTAAATTTTTTCTAATATTATAAACGAAAAATTTTCCATTTTCTGACATATTTATATAAGTCAAAAAGAGGCATTATTTAAAAAGCTTTGAATAGGATTACTCGCTTACTCAAAATTACTTTTTATTTGGAATTTTTATTTTTTGCCATCCTGAAATGATAAAAAATATGTTAAAATGCTTTAGAGTGAGAGAACAGGGATTTTTATAAAATTTAGATAAGGAGATTCTTTAGATTAAAATCTTCAGGATGACAGGAAAAGGTTGATTGATAAGATTAGAAGAAGGACATCCTTATTTGTCATTCTGAGCGAAGCGAAGAATCTCATGTTTTTGTTGAATTACCAACCCGACGTATATGTATGGAAAACTATAAAAACTTGCATAAATTAAACACAAAATTTTAGATCGGAGGTTAAAAGGATTTTAAAATTAGAAGTTCAAATCCCGGCGGAAGCATTTTTTAACGTTGTAGGAACAAAAGATGAAAATCTCAAATTCTTTGAAGAAATCTTCGGACTAAAAATCTTTGCAAGA